>Ga0153987_1000174_pt1 | contig 23168 bp, 29 predicted proteins | sample TSNC071MetaG_FD_102279 | JGI IMG/M metagenome (GOLD analysis project Ga0153987, IMG submission 102279) | Attine ant fungus gardens microbial communities from North Carolina, USA - TSNC071 MetaG | ecosystem: Host-associated > Fungi > Mycelium > Unclassified | place: USA: North Carolina, William B...
AAGAGTGGTTACGAAGTATGTTTGGACGTATGTTTTGGGTTGCAGGAGAGGCTGCTGAAGGATGGGAAAAGAAGATTCATGTGGTTGACCCAGACCCAGTAGGTGTTAACATCTAGAGTAGTTGATGATGATGATGACGATGCAACGCCATTCTAGCCCCCGACGATTTGGACGGTCTTGGATGGCTGGGCCACCAATTCGACTGCCGGTGTCACTGCTGAACGTCAAAAATTCCTCAAGACGCATATGACTGAGACTGACAACGTTCTCGAAATTCTACTCCGACTCGTGCGTGGGGAGCGTGCGACGCCGTTTTCATCCCAATCTACCCCGACGCTTTCTGGACCGTCTGTTGTGGGGCCGTTGCTTTCAGCGTTGACGCCTGGATCTGCGCATGCGAGTCAGCAGACGCATGTGTCGTTGGCTGTGATGGCTGTGTTTAGGATGACGATTGAGTATGCGCAGAAAGCGGTGGGTCAGGAGAAGGGGAAGAGGCAGGCGGAGGAGAGGGTGGGTGAGATTATTAGGTGTTTGCCGTCGCATTTGATTTATAAGAGTTTGGATGGGATTTTCAAGGAGTGGAGGGTGGAGAAGAAGCGATAGGGGAGGGGGTAGTAGGTTTGGTTGATGTTGTTTTTTTTTGTGATTTGTTTGTTTCTTGTCGAGTTGAGTTGAGTACCTTAAACAGAAGTAATTGATTGCTGATCTTGATCAAGGCTCTCGAGATTTGTGTGATTTGTGTGATTCTGATTGGGGGAGGGGAGGGATATACAATGTACATACAATGTGGTTTGGATCAGGAACTGAGAAAGAATCCTTACATGATGTTTTGCTTGGGGGAGGGATCGTTCCACATAGTCTCTACACATGAGTTTATTGGAAGAAAGATCCAAAAATTTTTGATCTTGGTACTGAATCGGTAGGTTTTCTTTCTAAACCTTCAAAAGAAAAACAGATACACCTATATGAAGGAAGGAGGTTGACACACAAAGTCTCTCATCGGGTGACGCCATTGAAGGTGGTGTCGGACAACCAAAAAACAGTATGCAATCCGATTTTGAGCCAAGGCTCTTACACAGCCACGATGAATTTGAAACTGGCATGCCAATCATGATGCCAATCAACTTACCGGATCCATCTATGAATCCTTTCACATGGATGGAGGAAGAGATCATAAGCTTGGGGGAAAAAATATATAGCAGAGATAATTCTGCGAAGCTATGAATTTATACATATCATGTAATCTAGCATGAGGTACCGATAACTCTTGACCTCAACCCTAAAAATATTCCAAATCATCAGTACGATCGACTCTTCAAACTAGCTATATATAGGAGTAACTGTTCCATGCACCAGATTGTGCCAAGAGGTAGGATGTTCAACAAGAAAGTGTTGCACCTTCTCTTCCTGTGTGGCATTCAATGCGAACGAAACAGGCTCTGTGATCAGCCCCTGGCAGTGCCGAGAACTAATCAAAACACAGATCAATCCCGAGCAAAAAGATCCCATGAAGTAAAAAAAAGCTCACATGCAAAGCGAACAAGTGATGATACCGTTTTCGCCTTCTTCTGTGAAAATATCGAGACAGGAGCGGATAGATCGCATTCCGTCAGGTCCAATTTCATCGTCATCATTCTTCACATCATCATTCTTCTCCACATCCGGAATCGCAGGCCTATTGGGTGTACCCGGGACTGCTGCTACGGCTTCGAGCGAGGTGGAAGAAGCCGTGATAGGTATAACAGCTGAAGTATATGCGGTGGTCCTGATTTGCCGGTCAGGAAGTGTATGTTCATCCGCACTGTCCAACCGTGGTTTCTTCCGCATCAGGCTCAGAGGCGGAACCTCCTCTTCGTCAACGGAGTCTATATACATCATGCTCCCGGGTTTCTGGACCATCACTTGTCCTCCGACTGTAGGCGATTCAGCAACATTTATGGTAGTGCTTGATACAGCATCAAGTGGCGTCATGACTTCGGACACTCCTTCAGATGGACCAGCTGAACCTCTTGAGCTCAACGGAGTCATATGAGGCGTACGCAAGTACTCGTCACTGATGGGAGACTGGAAGTTATTGGGGTGAGAGGTGTTCAAAGTCAAGTCGGCTGGTGGACGTATTTGTGAAACAGGCAAAACTTCTGTGTTAAACGATCTCCAATGATAGAACTTTGTGGTGGTAGCTGGGAGATCTGAGAAACTCTCGACCGTTTTTGGCCTTGATGCTGGTCTACTCAACCCCAAAGTCGAAGATGAGGTCGCAGACGAGGGTGCTTTTGTATAAGCTGCCGGTGAAGGTAAAGATTTTCCTGAAGGCCTGATCACGGATGTGGACGCAATCCGCGGTATATCCATGAGTGGTGCAGAGACTGGATGGACAGATTGTATATGAATTTGTGGCTGCGGATTAGGGAAATAAGGTTGCAACTGTGGTCTAAATTCCGGCAATGGCAAAGATACTTGACTTCTGGGTAAATGTGAAGGGGCTACCATCGTTGCAGGATGTGGGTCTGTGGAAGGTGCATTGTTGGCTGCTCCTTGAGTGATATAATTGATATTATTTTGTCCTTTCATCTATAAAAATATCGGCAATCACGTAAAAGTGTAAAAACTATATGTATACCTCTATTATGCCTCGTGATGATCTTTTTGATGAAATCGGTGTTGATCTCTAAATTAACGTCATGAGAAAAACACTCCATAACTTACGACATTTGCATACCGATGATGCTAAGAATGTGAATTGTGTTAGATCTTGTTTCCTTGTATCTAGGAAGCATGTGCTTACGGGGTGGTTTGTGATATAACATATTTTGGTCCGAGGAGTAACCATCTCGTTGATTGTCTTGTTGTCTCTGCATCAAAGATATAGGCATCCTAATGCTCGGATGAATCTGATTCAAATCAGGTGGAGGAAGATGCTGTCCAGAGGCCAGCTCCTGCTGTTGCCACAAGGGACCTTGGATAGAGTGATGAACGGACTGACCGCTTGGCAGAGCTCTATGTAAAGATGGCTGCACCAGAACTGAGTTCGGCAAGGAGGAAATATGGGTTTTTAGCCCGATATAATGATTTCTAAGCTGCTCGCATTCGTTCTGCAGCCTCAGGCATTCCTGCTGAAGTTGAGCATATCCTGTGTGACATACTAATAGATTTCTCGTCAAGATTGCCTGCTTTTCTTTCCGTAGAGTCACGATTTGCTGTTGCAGAGTTTGCACTTTTTGATTGTAAAACTGCTGCATGTGTTCCCGTTTTTCATGAGCGTTTTTGATCATCAGGGTGAGTCGTCGGTTTTCCTCAAAGAGAATTCGATTTTCATTTATGACAGGTTGGATATCTACATGACGAGGCACAATTGAAGGTTCTCGCAGATAGTCATTAGTCGCTCTGGGTACCTGAACCACAGGTAGCGAGCTATGGCAAGTGATATTGTTCATGAAAAAAGAACAGACCGGAATGAGTTAGAGGAAGTATGATGGTTTATGCCAACAAAAAACAGACCTGTCACTGTTGGGAGCTTCAGAAGGTTGCTGGACGCTCATTAGAATGTGGAAAAGGCAAGAATGACGCGCGTGCTAAATTGAGGCTCCGTCACTGCGGCCCGTTCCTGCCGAAATTACGGCCGGCTGGCTGATCATATCGAGCATGAACGTTCCTGAAGGTCCAACCCATGAACTCGGGATATGACTAGTATTGCTACTTCGCCACAACAATGAAACTGCAGTCAGGGGTCATTTGATCGTCGGCACATCAGCACATTACAAAGAACACCATCACGTTTATAATATATATCCACTAATCAATGGATCGTCTCCCAGTGCTATTGATTTTGTTAACGTAAGATTGTTACAACATGAGGCATACTGGTGTCCTTGAATCTAAATATAAATTTCCAGGTAGCAATATCATACACTATATTGTTAGATTATGTCATTATGTCATAGAGCAGACGTTATAGAAAGCGCAAAAATAGGCTCAATGTGGACGTGCCTTACTCATCACGCAAGTCATGTATGGTAAGAATCATAATGCATCACTTGATTAACCTATCCGTTGGGAGCAAGGGGTATAGCAGGTTGGGGTATTGGGGACTCATGTGAGTCGTTCCTAGGATCCCGGGGGGGATGTGAGTAGACAGGCGAGGTCGACCGTGCAGATGAAGGGTGAGAATGCGAGTCCAACGCAGGCGGAGTGCCATTTTCATAGGTAGGGGGAGGGGGGAAGTAGACAGGGAGTGGAGTTAGCTCGCGCCTGAGAGGATGAGAGGTTCGGTCCAGCGCTGCGAGTTCTCTGTCCAACTCGTGGCGCTCGAGTATGGCCATAATGCGATCACGCTTGGGAGTGACGCCATAAATGTAGCAGCAACGAGAACAGCCCACGAGGACTGCGAGTCCCAGAAGGCCACCCAACACTTCAAAGAAGATATGTAATGGTAATTCATGATTGTGGTGACGGGGGCGATCACTGAGTGTGGCGGCTGGGGGGATTGGAGCATGGACAGTAGTCGATGGGGTCTGGTGAGCAGGCGGAGATCTGGTGGTAGGAGGAAACTTGTGGAGTGTACTGGGATGGGAAGGAGGATGCGGATGGGAAGAGCGGGAGGAAAGATCGTGGATAGAAGCCGCAACAAAGCTAGTCAAGATAAGCCAAGCAGGGTGGGGAGGTGGGAAAGCGTTACCTGGCGAATAAAACAACAAGAGAAAGGTGCATCGCTGTGTGAGTCTGCGAGTGTATGACAGCAAGATCACAGTCACGTGAAGAGTCACTGTCACTGCTCCGTGCCTCGGACATTGCAGGCACGTGATTTTCTCCGGCCTCGGACGTTGCTTTCTAAGCCCGCCGGCACGTGGGTTTACCGAGATCTTTCCATGTCCTCGATAAGTATCTTGTCTCTTCCGCAATGGGCACTCTCCACCATCCAGCCGTCGCTGAAGTAGCTGATACTGCTCTCTTCAATATGCTCACAGCGCCCGCCCGTCCAACGGCTAAATCTTTCATACAAAGAAGAGATGCCGTCCTCGACCCTCTGCTGATTGCTGCGGCTGCTGCTTCGGGACCCCACGTCACCCGCAACCACTATCATCATGATTTTTTCCCGGGCGTCGCAGTTCCCCAGGCAGAGGGTGCTTGGGACTGGACAAAGTGGTCTGCCGACGACTCCGGCACCAAACTTGAAAGAAAGCGTCTTGCTTATGTGAGCAGACAGACTCCTCGCCGCCAGCGTCTCCTCGCTGCATCTCTTGGAGACTGCAAAGAACATAATCTTCTGCATGGTTCTGACTCTCCCAAGACCGCGGACAACCTCTCACAGACGTACGAGAAACACCCTTTACCACCCATTTCCACTCACCACCAGTGCCAATCACTTACCCAGCCTTCACCCACCGTGCAGGTCAAGTGCATGGCACGCACCCGTGTGCCAACCCCACATGGTCCTGTCTTCTTGCATCTCTATCACAACAATCACGATGACAAGGAGCATCTAGCCATTGTCATCGATCCTGCCCAATTTTCCGAAGGTGTATCTCCAGCTATTCCAATCCGTTCGCATTCATTGGATGCCGCATGGAGTGAAAATGAGACAGAAATGGATCGTATTTCCCGGGGTGCTTATGTTGGACGTTTATCTCCAACATCACAGCATGCTTCTGATCCGTCCTTACCTGTTCAGTTCTCATCCTTCCCACATCACAAATCAGCTATTCCTCCGCCTCTTATTCGTATTCATTCTGAATGCTTCACTGGTGAGACCATTGGGAGTATGCGCTGTGACTGTGGGGAGCAACTAGATGAAGCCATCCGACAGATCTCATTACCTATCACCGTTCCTTCTGATCATCCATCCACAAATCCTACTGTCATTCCAGGTCGCGGTACTATAATTTATCTTCGGCAGGAGGGCCGAGGCATTGGCCTTTTGTCTAAGATCCGTGCATACAACTTGCAGGATCTGGGTCATGACACGGTCACTGCCAACCTCATGCTCGGTCACAAAGCCGACGAGCGTGGATATGAGATTGCAGCCGCCATTCTACGCGACCTGAGCCTAGATTTGGAGGGGTCGGCTTCCAAAGGAGTCCGAGTCTTGACCAATAACCCTGAGAAAGTGAGGGCCTTGGAAAAGGAGGGGATCAGGATAGCTGAACGCGTACCCATGATACCACGGAGCTGGCAGCGGTGCAAACACAAGGCAGAGGACAAAGAGGCACAAACGATGACGCAGAAACAGGAAAAAGAGAAGATATTGGATACTCCATTGATAGGTGGAAATGCTGTATATGGCGAAGATCTTGACAAATATCTGCGAACCAAGGTTTTGCGAATGGGCCACATGTTGCCCCTCTGGCTGGAAGATACCATTTGACTTTATATTCAACTTTCTATTCATTAGTTTATTTGGATAATCATGGGATGTACCGTTCTATAGACTTCTCAACAAGAGCTGGGATCAGGGTTGGATAAATATCAGGGTTGAAGTGAATAGGTGCTCGATTTCTCATTCTCACCTTCACCCACTCCGCTTGACACCTTACTGGGCATCGGCTCACTGAATTACGCGCTCCTTACTACACTCGTTTGACCTTGGTCCAAGATGCCCGACAGGTATCAGAACCTTGACGGAGGAATGGCATATACGCTCGAAAAGGAGAAAGCACGACGAAAGAAATCAATGTTGATGGTCCGTTGCCACCAAACCTCTCTCGAATTTATCTGGGACTCACGACTCCTCCTCGCCCGGTCCTGCCTGCCGTAAAATTCAGGTGTTATTTTCTATCTTTGTGCTTCTGTTGCTCGTCGGTGGCGGTATTGTTACATGGTACTTGCTCAGCCATCGCATCAAAAGCTCTGGTAGCTCTGGCTCTAGATTAGATGTTGGTTCCGACCCAAGCCAATTCGAACAAGACCAACGCCTGCACAAGTCCTTCTACGGCATCGCGTATACACCGGAGGGTGCCCTTATGCCCAATTGTGGAGCCCAGCTTGGTGTGTTACCATCGTGGTACGGCATGGACTGTCAGTATGTGACGCTGAAGACTTCATTCCTAGAAAATATCATCAAAGACGTCCAGGTACGCTCCTCTCTGTCCAAGCCATAGAGACGAGACTCAACCCTCAACAGTTAATGTCGCAGCTCACAAGTCGAATTCGTCTCTATGGGGCAGACTGCAACCAGACCGCTCTCGTTGTACGTCAGGGTGACTTTCTAAAAATATCTTCAACATATTTATTAATATCGTTGGCACAGCTTGAAGCGATTAAGCAGACCAAAGTCGACATGCAGGTCTATGTCGGCAACTATGTCGTATCAGATGATATTGCCGTATATCAGAGGCAGCGTGACGCTATCAAAGATGCTCTTCAAACTTATGGTACCGATCATGTGGCTGGAATCACTGTTGGAAATGAGTTCATGCTCAAGTATGGTGCAACTCGCGAAGAGTAGACGCGACACTGACATGACATAGCTATCTGACTGGTCATAGCTCTCAGAACCCAGAGAGCAGCACTGGTAGACAAGGTCATATCTCATTTCACTACAGACATGAAACGAGCGCATTGATCCCTATCACCTCAGGTGCTACTATCCTCAAAGCAGATATTGATGATACTCGTCAAATGATCGCGGATCTGCAACTTTCCAAGGCTGTTCAGATTGGGAACTCTGATGCCGGTAGTTTCTTCAGCAAAGAAGTCCTCGAAGATGTCAATTACGGCGTTCGTTTATGCCTCTTGGTACATGCCGTAATCATGCTGATATCTGAAGATAGATGTCAAACGTACATCCATGGTTTGCCAACACCACGGCAGAAGCTGCCGCGCCCTGGGTCTTCAAATTCTTTGACGAAACGAATGTCCAACCTGCTTCACAGCTTCCAAACAAGCCAAAGATGTATATTGCTGAAACTGGATGGCCGACAGTATGAGGTTATTAGCTTTTATGATTGGCACCATTAGTGATAAATGCGGATAGAAATCATCGGATGCTGGCAATGAAAACAGCGGGGGTTCAGATGCTTCGGTGGCAAGTCTTCAAGTGAGAGTGTCTCTTTTTGTAGGGAAGATGTCAACTACCTACTTTCCAGATTTTCCTTGACAATTTTGTGTGTCAAGCTAACCAGAACGGCATTGGATATTTCTTCTTTGAGTTCTGTGATGAGAAATGGAAAGATGACGCCTATGGTGGAGTCGAGGGCTGGTGGGGTCTTTTCAACGGCGAGTATGTGGATTGTCCGATATCAGGGATTCACGAACGCATTCACTGACCACCCTACTTAGTCGAACACTTAAAGACCTTAAAATCCCTGATTGCCCTGCACTCTAAATTCCTAGAGTTTGTACTACCCTTTTTTCACATTGACTATCTACGATACCTGGGACCTTGTATATTCTCTTAGCATCACTGTTTGTTTATCTCAAACATTAATGCTCATTGAATGATGGACTACCTGGTTAGATGCGAACTTCAAGTGGAATAGCCCGAAACCCTGAATCACATAGGATTGGTTCTAGATCAAATGTTCTGGAAGAGTGAAACTCGTTGGCTCAGTGGCAATTGGATGCATCTTTGGATCCTTTGAAAATATTTTCCAGTGGCTTTGACATTGTCTGCGCTAGTGTGATATACCATCAATCAATGTTTGTAATGGATGATGGTATTGCTGTGGCCATCAAAAATATGTAAGATTACAATTTTATTTATTTGCCCAGTCTATGCCTGTATCCGAAGAACTTTCTTGACTTTCTCTCACACACCTACTACTATAACACCAAAATGAACACGTATCATTTTTTTATGGAAAACGAAGAATGAAACATTCCCAAATTACGGATACCTTTGTCCGAGGGAGGCAGGACTTGAGTCACTTAACAGAAAAGAAAATCCCTTAGTAATTCAGGCCGTTTGGACCGCAATAAAACTTCAGGCACAATATCCGCAAGATATATCCATAACTCAACAGGAAACATGAGCACACCATGAAAATAAATACATGAATAAAGCGATTTTTTTTCTCGTACACTCAACCTCATTTGTCCTATCAGAACATGTTGGCCAGCTTGCTGGCAGCTTCTTTTGCGTCCAGCCTCGGTCTTGTCGGCTGCACGCGAATCGACGGTGCCATTTGTTGTGATCTGACTTGAGATGAAGGATCAATTCCAGTGGCTTGCTGACCTTGAAACATAGATGTATTTGATGGTGATGTTGCGTTGATTTGAGCGGTAGCACTACTACGTAGTGGATCAAAAGTCTGTGACGTTCCTACCGGTGTCGCGGTTATTGGTTGAGACGTAGAGGCTACTGCAGGCCGAATTCTTGAGCCATCGTCGAAGCGATCGAGAGAAGGCGCATGTAGCGGCGACTGATATGAGGAGGATTCCACGCCAGGGAGTTGTACAGGAGCAACTTTCGTCTGTTGAGTAGGTGGTGTGAAACCCTGCGTTCCAGGGGAGACAAGAGTTGGTGTCGAAGCTGCCATCTGTTGAGGGGCGACGAGAAAAGTTGGGTTCAAGGGATCGTCTAGCCCCGGAAAGGCTTGGACCTGAGATGGTGCAGATTGTCGTGACTGTGAAAAATTCCAAGTTTGTGAGTTTGCCAAAGAATCAACCGATAGAGCTGGCTTGGAATGTGGATTGAAAGTACCAGAAGGCGTGGGAGGTATCGCTACACGGCCACCGTTTGTCGTTGGCGCTATTGGAGCAGAACGAGGATGGTCAGAATAATCCTCAAGAGGAAGAATGACCTTGGGCTTTGGCGGTCCAGTGGATGGAGAGAAAACTTTCTTCGCAGCGTTGGCAACATCACTTCGGAGAGTTTCCAGCTCCTTCAGCGACTGTCGCTCGTACATCAGGGAAGATCTTGCATGTTCAATGAGTGCCGTTGTGATATCATCATTTGCGTTACGATTATGAGTCCGGAGAGCCTGATGTAGATTTTGTGAAATGCCTTCTGCTCTCTTTGCGAGGATTTGTTCGTAGCGATCTGCCTGAAGAGCTGTTTGAGAGAAAAATTTGATGAGGTTGTTCACATTACATGCCTCTGCCATATCTGCCAGTGCTTCGTCTACTTTCTCAGGCCGGATATTGGAGCTTGCTTTTAAGCGTTCTATGTGTCGGCGTTTAGATATTGTAGCCTTGACAGCAGCTTGATATTCTTCGAGAACGCCAGTTCGCATCTGAAGGGTCTCTTTTGCGGACTTGGCATTCATTCCCTGATAACCAAGCGAGTCCGCTACAATGACACATTCACTGATAGATTTTGCATGATCTAGGTCTCCAAGGCTGTGCCAAACTCGCCCAAATTTTCGCAAGGCATTTCCGAGAGGTGGATGGGCCTCATTAGTCGCAATATTTATGAGCTTGTTACCCATTTCCGAATGTGAAGTAGCGAGGACTATGGTAGTTCATGGAGACGGCATTGAACAAGGTACCGCGACTCAGAACAGATACTCACCTTTTCTCGTAATGGCTAGTCTATCCACAGCCTTAGCAGCATCAAAGAATTGAGTTTCCAGTTTTGTTAACTCGAAACGAGTACGTTGCAAATCTTCATCTTCATCTGGGACTTGTCGTCGGATCAGGCTGAAGCCCGATGAGGCTTTCTTCCGAGGTTTAGGAGTAGGTTGGTAACCAAAATCACTTTCTATGAAAGCGCGGACATCTTCATCATTGACAAGGATAGGGTCTTCGCAGACCCGAGTCATCCACCGCTGCAGCATAATTTTAACGAGACGGTCGTCCTCTTCATCCGTAGGCGCAGACGTCTGTGCTAGCGGCAGCGCTGCAATGATGGTCTGAGGATTGTTGAAGACAATGGATTCATAGAATTGTTGGAATTCCAGGTACGACCGTGAAACATTGCGATATTTGGTGCCAGAGAAATTACTCAGATTGGTCTATTAGAAGCCTCATGGATATAATTCGTGACCTCATGCTTTATATACTTACTTGTGCGTCAAATTTGATCAAGATATCTCGTCGATTGCGGTCAAGACCAGTGATTTTGACTTTCAGATATGGTTCGCGTCGCTCAAGTGTAGCACCATTGGAGAGCACTGCTTGGTTCGGAGAAATAAATCCTGGTTCTGATTGTCCGTAAATTTGGGGTTCTCTGCCGTAGAGACCAGGAGTTGGTCCTTTGTCGGGTGTAGAGGAACCAGGGGTATTAGCGGGCCGAAGATTAGGAATCGGGGAGCCTGGCGGGCGAGGTGTCGTTGGCCAGGAAGGAGTCTGGGAAGAAACTTCGCCACCAAATGCAACGGTAGAGTTGAGAGGATCAAACATAGTCGATGGGTCTACTACGCTCTACTTAGATACAAATGTCGTTACGTAACATGAGATGTAATTACAGTTCAGCTGTCCTTGTCTTGACTATGGCTGCCGACGACAAATCGCCAGACAATAACACACCCGATGCTGAAAAAAGTTCTCCAATCCAGAAAACAATTGACTCTCAGACACGTCACTCACAACCTCCAGACGATAGATCACTGTTAGTTTCCAAAGCTAAATCCTTTCTTCAATCCTCGCAAATATCCGGTCAGGACCTGTCTTCAAAACGTCAATTTCTCCGAGAGAAAGGCCTTCACGAGGTAGAAATAGACCATCTATTGCATGATGTGGTGAGTGTTTATGCCGTGGAGAGAAGAAACCAGGATTTGAACATGAGATCAGCCTGCTTCTGCCCCTGTAATTCCCCCACGTACATACCCGCTACCTCCTCCCTCTCCCCTCCCCAATCTTCTACTTGGCTTGTCAAGAATTTTTTCGTGGCTTGCAGGCGGGTCGGCAGTTCTCCTCTTCATATATCATGTGAGCACCCTTGTCGCAGAGGTCCATAAAATACCTCTTGACGTTTCATAGCGCTTTCTTTTACCCCGAATTGCTCTATCATACATGGCAAGACATTCCCTCAAAAACCATCATCTCACTCTGATGCGACGCCTAGCAACTTCACTGTCAACCTTCAAAGAAACTCGAGCGGAAGTTTGGTCTGTTCTTCCGAAGGCCGATCCTTGGAGAGAGCCCCTACCATATTCTAAATGCTCTTGTATAGATGATGTAACTACATCCTTTGGCGAGCAGGAGGTCAAGCTGGATGTCGTTCCTCTGGTGACAACACTGCGCTGCGGCTTGGCTGATTTCACCAAAAGAGAAAAGATAAAACCTACGACCGAAGAACTTTTCCACTATCTGGAAGAGAAGGTCCCCTGGTTACTTTGTCCTGACGGTTTGAAATATGAGGTAGGGAGTGGACCTTTTCCGACGCTTGAGTTATGGTTCTAATCTTACGTTAGCAACGTCTCTGGGAATTGCTCTCGAGTTGCCCTCTTTTCTCTGCTGATCCTACCTTACCTCCCTCTTCTGTGGAACAACAGTCTCAGTCACCTTCGCGCTGGAGCCACATACCCCTTCTACCACTAGATCCTTCTCCGATAGTCATGTCGCTTTCTTCGTTGCAGTTGGCACTACCGAAAGATCAATCGTCCAAGCCCAGCACTTTTCGAACCACCCTAGAGGCTTTGTCTGAACTTACGGGGTACATCAGCTCCCAGCTTTTCATGCCTTATCGGCTTCCTACGAATGGTATCGGTATAGTGGGTAATCTAGGTCCAGTTGAGGAGTCACTGCGAAGGGAGATTCGTGCTCTTAAGGGCCTAGTTCTGAATAGGTAAGGGAAATAGCTCTTATAGGATCTCACCTAACCCCGTTATTTAGACGTTCTTTCATGCCATTTATCCCCCGCGCGTCTACGATGCCGGTTGCGACGACCTAATAAACGTTATTAGCTTGTACAACTGTTTAGCCCACAGCCACCTGCTTGAGCATTGGCCCTTGTTACCATCTTTGCTATCCAATCTCGTGAATTGAGTTCATACGATTCGTAACCAAATCATTCCAGAACTGAGAAAACTTACGACTTACTCAGCCACTAGGATCTGATTTCTTGGTCCTGCTATCCATTTCCGATGTTTTGCTCAAAGATACTGATTTGGCGGCGTTTCTGCTGTGTCTCTCTATACAGATGTACAGGGTTATTTGAAAGGCCAATAAGTGCTGTCGCCCTTAAAAGCCCTTGGGCATTTGCTTGCTGCTACCCAAGCCAACTTCGCCCAGTTCACTGAAAATGATCTTTGGTCAATTCAAAAAGGTTTCGGTAAGCTGATCGTTTTTTGTTACCTTGTGATATCTAAGTGGTGATTATAGAGGACCTTTTGTAACAATTGTAACAGGCTTACAAAAGAGTAAGCCTTGCCTCTTGGAGTTGCATGAATGGTCACTTATTACCAGACGCCTACAGTTGCAGATGCAGTAAGAAACATCTTGCAGCTCTCAATACTGAAACCTGCAGGAAAGACATAGCTTCGCAAGTGAGTCAGTTCCTGGCATCAGGTAGTAAAACTGATGTTTTTGGGTCGCCTAGTAGATTGCCTAGTTCCCGTTTCACCGGCAATGTTCTATCTTTATGTTTTTGTCTAGAGTATCATATTTGATCGTATATTATATCTAGTGGAAGTCTCTCTTCGTTCATTAATCCATAATTTTGTCTTGTGTCCCTTTTTTTGAATTTTAGACACTACCTAAGATGTCAGAAAACTTTGCCGCACAGCATCAGGGAGTCCATATCTGATTTTGGATGGAATAATCAAATAATAATCAAATTACCAGTGGTGAACTGCTCATGAGGATCTTAGTTTTTGATTGCGGCCAAACAAAGTTTTAGTAGCATGTGGACCATCCTCAAGTGTGCCTATCGCTCAACGTCAGCATACGTACATCGTTCCTCAGAATATCTGAACATTTCTGTTCATGTACAAGGTCTCCTCAACCCACGACGATTAATCCCTTACAGCTATCATTCGAACCATAGGCTACCTAAAATGGAGATAGCTGTAAAAGAAGCTGTCGATAGTACGGGGAAGGCTACAGCAGATACTATCGGTGTTTTCAACATTACGTTTCTCGGAACCGCGTCGGCGCAGCCATCTGCGACTAGGAATCATTCTTCACTAGCGTTGCGACTTGGCGCCGATGTTTGGCTTTTCGACTGCGGCGAGGCTACTCAACACCAGATTTCAAAGTCGAGGACGGTGAAGAGAAGCAGGATAAGGAAGATATTCATCACACACACACACGGTAAGTAACTTGATCTCCAGCACAATTGTCTCTTCACTACCTCTGGTGTATGAAAAGGAGTATGTGAACGTCCTAGGCTTTTCGGTTTGCTCACAGAGATCGCTTTTAGGCGACCATATATTCGGTATATGTCCTCTTTTGGCCAGTTGCATGAACGGAGCGGGGGGTATTGCGGAGGGGACCGAAGATTTCCGCATGCAAACGAAGTCGACTTGCCCACCAGTAAGTTTGATTTTCTACGAAAATCGCGTTTTCAATACTATTAACAAACAGCCACTTGAAATCTATGGGCCACTGGGGACACGAGCATACATCCGTAATGCGCTATCCCTCACTCACACAAACTTGGACGGGACCTATGTTGTCCATGAGCTCCGTTCTCCGACCGATCCTCAATACGGCGATGGAACTGCCCTCTCCCAATCTTCGTATGAGCTAGAAGGCCATAACATCCCTCAGGTGAACGGGATATGGGCAGGCATCTATTCAGATGCTTTGATCTCTGTATCTGCGGCGCCCATTTGCCACTCAGTCCCTTGTATTGGTTATATCATAAACGAGTCATCAGTTCCGGGAAAAATGGATCCTTCAAGATATGTCCCGCACCTCAAGAGGACCAATACTCCGATATCGGTTATGCGACAACTTCAACAAGGTCTTTCCATCAGACTGTCCGACGGGACAGTGCTACATGGGCCTTCACGAAGGCAAGGCCGTAAGCTTGTCATTCTAGGTGATACACACGATCCTTCGCCGATCGCAACCCTGGCAATGGATGCAGATATACTGATCCATGAAGCGACAAACGCACATCTCCCTGGAATAGATTCCAACACCAAACCGATGGATACGTACGAGTCAGTTGAGGAACGAGCTAGATCAAGAGGACATTCAACACCGCAAATGGCTGGTGCCTTTGCGAAACGAATACGCGCCAAGAGGCTCATATTAAATCATTTCTCTGCGCGATATGCAGGTGATGAATCAGATGATTCTAAAAAAATAATGGAAGCTATTGGCAATCTAGCAACCGAGAAGTATGGACACGAAGTAATCTGTGCTCGAGATCTTATGAGTTTTGATGTAATACCTAGCAGATAGTCTTGACTCAGAGTCAAGTAAGAAATGCAAATTCAAAGTTCTACTTCACTATCATCAGGGGGTTCGGAGAGTTCACTACTTCCGTCAAAGGTTTCACCCTCCTCCAATTCCTCTGCAAGTGGTTTCTTCTTCACTGCCGCCTCTTTCTCCTTTGGATCCTCCTCTAGTTCTCCCATCTCAATGTCATCGTCGAGATCGGGATCGGTAATTTTTTGTGCCTCAGATTCATGCAAAATTTTATCTTCTTCAGCGTCCTCCCTAGTAGATGGTGTCGGCATGACTGAATTGTCCCGTGTTGAGATTTCTGTGATGGTTTCTATTGATTGCCCTCCTGCTACTTCCAGAGCGGGTGATGCTCGAAGAGAAGGAGTTTCAGAGTCAAAGTCTTTGTCTCTTCCAAAGTGATGTATGGATACGAGGTCATGAACAATGAGGTCAAGTGCACTCTTGTGACCTTGAATTGCCTTCTCTTGAATTTCGTTTTCGGAACGGATGGCAGTCATGTCATTCTCGAGAGATGCTATCTCTCTAACCCCGACGTAAGCGCAATTGTGGACGTATCAGCTTTTGGACTCAACTGCTCGAGCTCCTCCCTGGAAGGTAACGTATATATCTTCTCCGCCACGACGTCATACTCCATCTTCCGTCGGCGAAGTATCTGTGCTTGTTCTAATGCCACTTTCAGTTCTTTGATTTGGTTCCCTAATGACTCATGTTCCTGTTCTGAATATGAGCAAGTCTGAGCTGCTACAGCCATTGGAGCGAGTAATTATAGCAATACCGATATTGTGCCTCTCCTTCTGATACTCTTCAACTTGTCTAGTCTCGGCTTCGCATGTCATCACACTCTTCTTCAATAACAGTTGCAGTGAAGCGAGCTCAATCAGAAAGGCCTCCTTAGTATCGTTGATTGACCTTATTTGAGCCGTGTCGTCCAACTTATTCGAGGTGCCACTGGCGTTGATGTAATTGTGAAATTTTTTTATGACGCGTTTCAGAGGTCGTTCATCGTTTGTAATGCGTGCAAGAACGATGTTATCTAAAGTGGCAGTCGAATATCATCTATCAGCTTGTGTTCAGTGGAGTTTCAAATCTATAACCTTCTTCCTCCATTGTCAGTGACGGGATCAGGGTGATGGGCGTTGCCATTGTAGCCAGCAAGACGACCCTTGGTCCCTTGGTCGACGTAGACAGAATTTTTGAACAAGTGGGAGTTCGGCAGGGTTCACTGCGTGACATGTACCATTTTAAGAAACTGTCAATAAGACTTTTTATGATACTTTTAGGTTTGCCCAGGACACCATCTGAGACGTTGTGTAAACACTCAGTTGATTGAAATGCTGTTATCCTATCATCAAGCAAATTCAGCGCTAAGGGCGTCAGGATTCAGCAGTCGTTTAGGACAGTGCTGTAAATGGTTTCAGGTTTGACTGGCCAAATTTACCTTCGGAGTTATGGAGAATAGCTCAATCACAGAGATGAGAGAACTGAAGATCTATACAACCAACTACTTTTTTTTTTGGAAAAGTCACAAATTTATTACACAGTGTTCGTTTGTTAACCAACTGCTTGTCAACTGCTTGTGTGGTTACCAGGGAACGTTTTACCATTATTTTATTAGCTTGTTTAACATAGTCACTGTTTAATGAGCGTACAATGAGAAATATTTCATCAGCGCAAGACTTCAGCCTGATGTACTGCTATATGCAACTCGAGAATTCAGATGTATGGGCATCAGGCTAAAGGTCGAGGTGAGGGATATAATTAAGTGCAAAGAAATACCTATCCCCTTCTCGCCTGTCCCGCCGATATGATCTTTCGTCGTGCCTCTTCCGCTAGATTCGACCAGAATGCGACCTCCTGCTGGTATTTTGGGTGAGCCGTGTAGTGTATAGTTTTCTAGATCGCGCAAGTCAGACACACAAGGAAGAATAAAAATTCCATCGAACACACGTCAAAACCCTGCAAAACACTTTCAATGATGATTGACCCTGTGGTAGCTTTGCTGAGGGGATCTGGAATCCTTGTAGTATGCCGGATTATCAGGTTTGTTAGCTCGTTCCGTATTTTAAGAAGGCTAAACCATCGTCAGCGGCAGCCAAGGTTGAAGCGTTAGTTGACGTACTTGTCAAAAATCATCGTCTCCTCATCGCTGACGGTCAAGTATACAAAGGCATTGAAAAGGACAACATATTTCTGACACATCTATCAGAGGTGTAAGCCTGTATTCTGTGTTTCTTTGTTCCCAGAATTACAGTGGTCAACATTGCATCAGTCGTGACCATGGCACGACTGAAATATCCTCCAGTGGTCCCTTCTGCTAATTTTTTCAAAGCCTCGGTGCTCTCAGACATAGATTCCCGAAATACAGGCCACAATTGGATCAGTATGCTAAAAATAAAATGCTCGCCTGGTGGGCAACGTCGCTTTTGTACTTCAGTAACGACATTCTCGGATAATCGAATCATCGTCAGTAATGATATGACAGGTGGCTTAGGTTCTAAGACCGATCGTACGAATGTCTGTTAAACCATCGAAATGAGATGGAAGACTGATAGACACGAATAGAAGATTCACCCTGCAATAATCGAGCACGGGGTCAAAAATCTGTCTCCATAAGGAATCATAAGTCGCCTGCTCCTCCTTCGAGTTCGGGATCATAGCGAAATCGCTGAATGTCGCAGAACCACTTCGCTGTCTGCCGTAATCTGAGGTAGAAGAATCCAGTTCCAGAAGTACTCCTTCTGGCGAGAGTAATTCTCTGGGTGTAAGAGCTAACTTGAACTCATCGACGGTGATTGACGGTGCCAGGTTGAAGAAAGCTGATATAAAGGTGTATTCTGCGGTTGTGTTGTCCATCCAGACAAGTATCAAAGACCTATACATAGCCTCCACTGGTTGTTTCTATGTAAACATTCAGATATCAGAATGTTGGTGTCATTGACTTGAACTCACATAAGATTTGTCATCGGCCATATATGCTAGCGTTACAGCCGGTCCGTCAATCTTGGAATGTGCAAGACGATCGAGGTTCAGCTGGGAATCACACTCATTACTGTTCGTCACGATGTTTTGAAACTTCTCAGTCATTCGGGACTGTTGTACGATTAACGACGAGGCCCGAACATTCTCATGAACAGAAGCTCACCTTGACGTAACCGAGACTACGAGAGTATCGACGGAAACCTGTCTCATAATAAAGTCGTGCCGCTCCGATATATGACCGTTGCACCTCGAGTGCAACATCGCTGGCTTGTCGATGTAGAAAGGCATATAGTGGGCTATATTTGAGCAGCACCGACGTCTGCAAGATTTGTAAATTAGTCGCGACGCTCGCTCGAATAGGTTGGAATAAGGTCAGAAAGAATGTTCTGAGTTTGGTCGCAGCCTGAAAAACTCTCTTTGATTGGTTCCGCACCTGGAAACCATGGAGACAATAACATACCACAATCCTCAGTCCCTCCAAAACGCCACCTAGGTCTCTGGCAGCCTTCACTCTCGAGCGAGTTTTCGACAGCATTAATCTCCTTTCAAAATCTTGCACAGCATCAATCCAAGGCTCTCCGACATTTGTATCCAGGATCAATATCATGAGTGCAGGATAGATCGTAATTTTAGAAATCAGGCTCGAAAGAGGTCGTTCAATCCGCTATGTGAGAAGGCGCATCATTGAGTCAGAAAATGGCGCCAGAGAATTAGGCAAGAACGCACTCGTCGACTCTTCAGTTTGTTATCGATCTCCTGACTTCGGTCCTGTAAATCCGATATTTGACTAGCAACAGCTGTGAGATCTTTCTGAAACGTCGAAAGGAATGAGTCTAGAGAATCTAGGAGCCCGATACTTGTCTGCGTGCGTTCTTAGAAGTCAATCGATTTTTGACGGTCAGGAGCCACATACTTGAATCTGGTCATGAAGCTCAACGTATTCTCTTGCCCGAATTGTATCTTTATCAATACCCTTTATAGGTGAACTTGAAGAGAGAATTGTTCAGGTGACCCACAGAAGTTTGCTGCAAGCAGTTCTACTATCTATTCGAAGGAAAAGGACGGCTGCTCACCTGAAATCTCTGTTGGCATGACCGAATAAGGAAGAAATAAGGAAGATTTAAACGAACAGGGTATGGTATTACACAAAGCAGTATGGTTTGGTACAAGAGCCCGGGCCGAAAAACAGCTCAAATTGATCCAACTATGGATACATCAAGACGACATCAAGATGACAACGCGTAACCTAAGGAGGAGATGCCTGTACTATAGTGTCGGGGTATCTGTAAATCAGCTTGAGAGTTATAATTTAAGCTCATGTCGTGGGGTATATGGAAACCGGTCGGAGGATGGTGGTGTGGGTGCGGATGTTGTATAACATTCTGTTGCTGCGAGCTCTGAGGCGGAGGCAAATGGGATGAAAGTCCCAGTTCAGGTTCTGCTTCACTGTCCTCTCCCAGAATGCCAAGCTGACACCATTCAAAGCCAGCCGGTTCTTCTATCAACTTTCCCATGACACTGGGAAGATCAGAATGCTCGCTCTGGGCTGCCTTCATCCACCGTTTGCTGATCATCCAGCTAGCGACTCGCTTCGGTGGAAGAAGATCGTATTCCTCTTTGACAGGACCACAGGTGCGCTCCTTCTTCCCAACCCCCCGTTTGATTTTATTGGGCATGCTCTCATCCAGGATGCCATAGAACCGAACAAGCCTTTGGCTCCGCCAGGCGTGACCTCGCGTGCGAAGGACAGAAACCTGCTTTCCAGTAGTATCTGTCTCATAATCGGACTCCTCTGAGGACATGCATTCAATTTGTAGGGCACCATCAAATGTCACATGGTGTAATGCTTCAATCCTCTCCCTTGCATCGGCACGATTAGTTAGTTTCTGTGGAAATGGAATATATCAGCACTCCAACCCCACGAGTTATATCTTCTGGTATGGTCTCACAATCTTTCTTCTAGAAACATGCCGCGCTCTCCGTGCCTTGGCATCCTCTCGTTTCTTCAAATTTTGGGCAGTCAACGCATCCCTCTGAGCTCGGAATTTCTGCCTAAACGTGACAAAGCATTGCTCAAAAGTCGCTTCTAGAATCTTCTTGTTAAAATCCTTCCGCGGAACGTGCTTGTACGTTTTGCTGTTTTCTTTGATATCGCTCATAATGCGAGTCTTCATGCGACTGTTGTGGACGGACTGCTTCGTGGTTTTATCCCACACAAACCGAACGGGGTCGTTAGGCCCGAAGGCAACTCCCTCTATGTGAGTGTCAGGTAATTCTTGGCCCGGTTCTAGTTGCATCAATTGAAGAAAATGCGCCCGCATAGCGTGCTAATGGCCAGAACTCAGGAGAGAACATACAAAGAATGATGGGAATAGAGACTAACGTGAATAGTCAGGCACCGCCTGTCGTGATGGTTGGTCCGACGTATTTGATATTTGGGATTGGACTCAGAGCTACCGGAATCAGTATCAGAACTAGTAGTTGACAGATCAGCCTTTGAGCGCTTCCTGCCACTCCTAGAGGACGTGGCATGAGATAGATATGGTGAACAAGGAGACCGTGGTGGTGATGAGATTTCGGTCGAATTGACATTGGGTGATGGTGAAGGAGTACTGAATCGAGGCGGGAGCAAAGAATTGGCGAGAATAGCTGTAGGTGGTTGTGGTTGCAACTGTAGTTGGTTATTAGAGTGAACAGGGCCTGGCCTATTCTGGGCACCCCGATATTGTTGAGTAGGGAGATGTTGCAAAGGCGGAGAGTGCTGCATCTGCACTGTTTCCCGATGGGGTTGATACTCATGGCCTACATTACAATCATAAAAACGTTGAGACATAGACGTATGAGATGCTGCAGAGGAGCCCTGAGCAAAATGAGTGGCACCATAAGCGGGAGTACTCTGCGGCACCGGAGATACAGGCGAAACAGGCTGGTTAGGTTGGTGGGGCTGAGATGGGGGGACTGCGGGTGACATGGTGTACTGTGGAGTAAACAAGCCCGTGGCAAGATGGGACGTATTCAGATTCGGTGAACAAGCCGGAGATGTTCCAATGGCATTGAGAGGAAGGGCAGGACTTCCAAAATGACCTGCCAGGGAGCCATTGGTCTGTGAGAGGGCAGCTTGCAGCGTGGCGATCTGCCGTCTCATTTCGCTCATCTGCTGCTCCATCTCAATCTGTTTTTGACGATAGCTATGTTCTTGTTCGTGCTCCCAGGCCCGACGCCTATGAGTTTCGCGCTCCTGAGCTTCTCGGGTCGCATTCAGGGCTCGAATGAGTTCGTGGATGGGATGCCCGGCTGGTGCAGACAGCCCCCTCGTGGGTTGAGGTATCATCTGCATCTGTCTAACACATGGTAAGTATACAGGCATAGATAGTTTCAGACGACACACGGTGTTTCCACAGTGAGAGGTTGAACCTCTGGGATTGCGAGCTCCAGCTCACTTCGATGGGGAACGTAGTTCTGAACGTCAATAACATTCTGATGAAAAAGACCTGAGTAGTTCGGAGGTGGATGTGACCGTGGATGACCAGCATAAGGATTAAGGGCGTCTGAAAGTTCACTGGATGTCATAGCAGGTTGAATGGAGCAGAGGCTGGCAAAGCCTCAGAGTCCTGGAATCACTCATAAGAATGATTTTATCTCGTCCACTCGAATTGTTCACAGATCTGCTTGTAACAGAGGGTTTTTTTAAACATTCATAAATAATGCGTCAACAACTGATGTGATCACGGACGCGTCATCGGTCAGGTAATTAACCTTCCATTTATTTTCCCTACAAACGCTCAAAGGATGGATGCAGACCTTGGACTGTTGCTGTCAGGAAGAGCCAATGCAGCCCGCGAAGCTCAGGGCATACCGGATAAGTATGTTGCATTTGACCACACAAGTTTCAAGGTCCTTTGCTGAATCCATGAAAGTGGCGAAGTCATTCATATCTCTTCTCTAGCCCTTCTTAAGGTATCAAAGCAATATATAACCAAATTGGTTTGCTGATCTACTCACTTCATCACAGATGCTGAAACACGGGCGTGCGGGAGTGCCAATGGAAGTCATGGGTCTCATGCTAGGCGAATTCGTAGATGAATACACTGTCCAAGTAATAGACGTATTTGCCATGCCGCAGTCAGGAACAACGGTCACGGTTGAATCTGTGGATCATGTTTTTCAGGCCAAGATGGTCGATATGCTCAAGCAGACTGGAAGGTGAGCACTCCAATTTTCACAATTTTTATGAGATATCGACTTTGTCCATTCATATCTCCTGCATTCAAAAAAACACTCATTTCTGATCTTCCCCGTATAGGCCAGAAATGGTTGTGGGCTGGTATCACTCGCACCCTGGTTTTGGCTGTTGGCTGTCAAGTGTGGATATCAACACGCAACAGGTACGGTATTGCTTTCATGTTCGCACACGCGAACAAACGCAGACAAATGTGTTAAACCATCGTCTTAGTCATTTGAATCGCTGAACACGCGGTCTGTGGCAGTAGTCATCGACCCTATCCAATCTGTCAAAGGAAAAGTCGTAATCGATGCGTTCCGCCTTATTAGCCCTCACACAGTCATTTCCGGTCGCGAGCCCAGACAAACAACCTCGAATATCGGACACATCAACAAACCCTCAATACAAGCACTCATTCATGGGCTTAACCGGCACTATTACTCAATCGCGGTCAATTATCGTAAAACGGACCTTGAGCAGTCAATGTTAATGAACCTACACAAACGCAATTGGACCGAAGGTCTTAAACTGCGAGATTTCCGTCTTCATAAAGAATCAAATGAGGAAGCTATCAAGGCATGTTTCAACTTGTCGTATGAAGTCCTTGGATTGATCAATACCGATATCTCCAGTCGATGCTGATGTTGTCAGAAGCCTACAATAAATCTGTACAAGAAGAATCGACATTGACTGCGGAACAACTCAAGACACGACATGTGGGAAAACAGGA
>Ga0153987_1000175_pt1 | contig 23168 bp, 23 predicted proteins | sample TSNC071MetaG_FD_102279 | JGI IMG/M metagenome (GOLD analysis project Ga0153987, IMG submission 102279) | Attine ant fungus gardens microbial communities from North Carolina, USA - TSNC071 MetaG | ecosystem: Host-associated > Fungi > Mycelium > Unclassified | place: USA: North Carolina, William B...
AGTTAGTACCATTGAATTTGTCTGCTTCGGAGAAGGTAGATGTGGTTAAGGACATTTCAGTATGTGATGTCAAGTTTCTGGTAAGGATTTAATGAGCGTGGGGCCAATAACCTTTTACACAGTAAGTCTTAGTGGTCAACAATATAGATTGACAACTGAGGTGCATTGGTAAGAGTGTCTAATATATATGACCCTCATAGTTGGCTCACTGTTGAGGTATCTCTGGATTGATGCCATCAAGGTGTAACTACAATGGTCCACTTCAACACTATGGAAGTATCTATAATCTACTCCTATAAAGGTCAGCTTAGTTCCTGGGCCAGAATAAAGCCAACTGCCCTCTAAGTCAGCATTGACAAAGAGAACTCGATAAGAGTTCTCGCTGGATTCCTCTCTACTTATATACAAACATTTCTATTTACTGACGTTTGTACATATGTGTGACCATTGCATCACTATTGAGTTATCTTGTTGTTAGGTCCCAGCTCTTTTATAAAATAAATGAAAAAGAAATTGTAAAAGAAAATAAATAATGACTTAGCCGTTGTGGCTAGTCAAATACCTGGAGGGGCGATTCATGACAACTCCCACACCTTATCATTCCCATGTCAACTATCTAACCTGTTGTATGTCCATGCATATCCATCACACAGACATTCCCATGTCAAATGTCTATCATTAACACCTTTCCAGAGGTGTCACTACTAACTCCCACAGCTATCCATCAATGACAGCTGGTGTCCCCTGATGTCAGAAGGCCTGTCCAAGGCAAATCATAACACAAGAGAAGTCTGGTAAAGAGTCTAGCAGCATTTCTAGACCACAATATCTAAAAGACTCCCAAACTTAAGATCCAGGTCTGATATCTTGACATGGAGTCTAGGAAATCACCCAATGATATAGCAAAAGCAGTCCTAGTCAAACAGAACCAGCTGACCTGGTGGAATAAAACCATGCACATGAGTCTATTGATTAATTATATTAATTATGCTGTGTTTGGTACCCACTTATTGTGCAAATATGTGTACATCTTTCCCAAATAGACAATAGACATCACTTGTTCACTTGTTCACTTGTTGCCCCTCCAATGTTGATTGATGATTTGATCATGAAACTCTCGTCGATCAGCGGATCAATTTTCCTTGGATAATTCTTTTTTTAGATAATATCGTTATGTAGTCAGAAACACTCCATCTACATTAATATCATCAACTTCGCACTAGTCTCGCAATGTGTTTTTCCCGAGTCCTTTAAGCATTATCATGCAAAGTTCCAGTTATACCTATAACCTATAAAAAGTCCGAATATAGCTACAGCCACATGCGGTTGTGTCTAATCGACACCGCACTAGAGTTCATGGATTTACCAGGCATTCTCTCCCAGATAGGATCAACATCTGGCCCATCGAGATCTCCTGCGCCGTCCCAGCCCCAACACCACACTAAGTGCCGATATCGCATGAAAGGAACAATAAGAATCGGACGGTGAAGCAATCAGTGTAATGCGTACCGTATTCTGGACCACTGACGAAATCCACTGCCTGGTTCTCCTCTTCCGTAAACAGTCGATCGTGAGGACCAAACCATGACCGGTCCTGGGGATCTGTGAGTGGGTTGTCTGGAAGACCACCGAGACGGACATAACCGCGGATCGCGGTGAGATTCCGACGAGAGGGATGGATGATGTCAAATACACGCTGCAGTAGTCAGAGCATTAGCGCACGTTAAATGATAATGGTCAAGGGCATACACTGTCATATGCGAGCTTGACCCTTGGTACCATCAAAATGCGACCATAGCCAGCTTCCCAATAATCATTACATATTAAACTACATTCGCTAGCAGAACATTCGCCCTCTGTGATTTTTGCCATTCTGAACCGTGCACGAGGATATGAATAGAATGGTTCAGGATCCAGGACCGCAATGCCATTCCAACAACTCTGGACTTGTATAGGTAGGTGCTGCTGGAACCTTTGAGCAGACTGTTGATGATGGAATATCCTCTCAAACGGTGCATTTTCCAACGCCGTGCCATTGATATCCCTCGCAACCCAGTTGTCATAGAACACTGGTGCACCAATCTCTTCATGGTACATGTAATCCGCGGCACATGTGATTCCGGCGTTGTTTTTTCTGCTCTGCCATATCAATTCGAGGAGGTCGTCGATGCAAGGAAGAATGTCGTTCATGAAGATGATTGAGTCGAAATACTCGTTTTCGGATTCTCGGAGCTCATGGAGAGGTACGAAGGCAGAATTACGGACTTCTGCAAGATATTCAATGCGATGATTGAATTGCCCGCGGGTGCGTTGAGATGTGTGTATCGTAACTCGGAGACCGACGCTTCGGGTGAGTGCGGAGAAAATTCGAAGAAGAGCTTTGGTTTGGTCGCTAGACCCATTCTCATAGATGGAGACAAATACGTTGTGGTAGCCGAGAATTGAAGCTACGCGGAACAAGGTGGCAAAAAGATCGGGTATAACGTCGAATGAATTATAAAGATTGATGGCGAAGAAGTACTTGTGATCCTTGTTGGTAGCAGATAAGTCTCTTCTGAGTGACAGATGGTCGTTGTCAGGTGAGAATTCAAATAGGGAACCGATCCAGGAGCGATGAGAGAGAGGTGTGAAGCCAATGAGAGGTGCGTAGCGGTCGAGAGCCTGCTGGACGTAAAGAGGCTGAGAGTTACGAGTACACTCTTTTGTATAGTGGGGTGAAAGTGTTGTCAAGAGCTCCAGCACACGCTGCCGCTGGTGTATTGTTGGCAAAGGTATAGGCTGGCGAGATTTCTGGTGCACGCGGGAGGGAACGTGTCCACTGCGCCATATGGGTAAAGAGGACTGGAAAAAGGTGAAAATGAGTCAATGAAAGGCTGAGGACATACGGAGGGCGATGAGAGGAGCCTTGCAAGAAGAAAACCAAGGAGGATGCCGAGGACGACGGCGAGGGGAACAGTGACTCTGCGGCACCGAACAGGGATCATAGTGGCAGAAGACAAGCCATTCGGTTCGCACGCCTGCTTGTTCTCTTCATGGATCAGTCCATTAAATTCCGCGCGAAGTCTCTTCGCATATCCTCTCCGCCAACGAGGCACCCGTCGCTGGGGACCCAGGGCCATAAGAAACCAGGCCGCGGACCGTCGCGCATATTCGGCGTCACTAACCGCACTTGGCTAGTCATCATTTTGGTTTTTGCAACCACCCTGTTTATACACCACTTTCTCCCCGGACGCTCTCCATCTCCACTCCCCTCCTATGCCAGCAAAGATCTCCACCCGAAGAACTACCTCAACTCCTCGTCCTCCTCGTCCTCGTCCTCCTCGTCTACCTCTCCGAACCCTTTCCCGTTCTGTCCCTCAAACGGCCCATCTGACACTCTGGCAGCCAAGTACGGTGCTGCTCTCCACTCTCGGACTCGAAACTTCCAGGGCACCGGTTATCGTGTCCAGCGTGTCCTCAGGCGCGCTTTCTCCGGCCAGCCTGTCACGATCAGTGTCATCGGCGGATCGAGTACGTCCTCTGTTCCTTGTCCGAGCTTGTCTGACGATGCTTTGCAGTATCCGCTTGCCATGGTGCAGGTGACAGCCCCGTTTCACCAAAATGCTATGTCTCAAAATTCTTTGACTGGTGGAACATCGTCTTTCCTCATCCCGCCACAGAAATCACAAACGGCGCTATGCGGCGAACAAATTCCGACTACTTCAGCTTTTGTAGCTCACACCATCTTCCTGATGTTACAGACCTTGTCATCGTCGAGCTTGATTCCGATGATACCCCGTATGTATCTCTTCTCTCTATTTTTTTCGCTAATCACCTTCGACAGGGATAAAGAGAAGACAGTCAATTTCGAATATCTCATCCGCTCTCTCTTGGGGCGTCCTGATCAACCTGCTGTCATCATTCTTGGTCACTTTTCACCACAAGTTTATCAAGCATGGGGCCTAACAGGTCCAGAGCATTGGCACTCCGTAATCGCGAATCATTACGATGTTCCACATCTCAGTACGAAACCTCTCCTGTACGATGACTACCTTGAAGATTACGAGTCGGTCAGGAAAAAATATTATGCCGATCCTGTCCTCGCCAATCCCGGTGGTCACACCCTTCTCTCTGACGTTCTCATTGCATACTTCCAATCTATGACTTGTCAGTTGTGGAATGTAGTCACCGGAGGGGAATACGACCCCCTTACAAGGAGTTTTAAAGACAAGTCGGGAAGCGGTGGTTTGTTTGGCGGTATAGGTTTGCGCAAAGGTGTTCCTGAACCAAATCTCGGAGGCGGTCCTGCAGTAAAAGCAGACAATGACGACGATTCTTCTTCAGATTCTGCTGACACTGATCGTACCAAACCCAGATCTCCCACCACCGATCCTCAACTCAGAATTCCGCCAAACTTCGTTTCCCTCTCACGTTCCTCCTCTCATCGTCCAAACGGTGACTTGGATGAACTATCGCCGCATTGTGTCTCTGCTAATGACCTGATTAACCCTCTTCCACCATCACTCTTTTATGGTTCAGGATGGCAGATATATCACCCTAGTGCGAGTCAGACATCTAGTAGACACGATGATGTAGAGGGAGGAGCTACAGCAGCCCATTACTTCTATTCGACGCTACCATTGAGCAGGATTAGGATTCCGATTCTTGTTGCACATGGAGACGTGGGGATATATTATATGAAGGAGAATTTTGCGAAAAGGGGGGGTGAAAGTGAAGTTGAATGTTGGGTAGATGATAATTACAATGGAAGACGAAGGTTGGGAAATGACAGCGAAGGAAAGGGAGTGCAAGTGACGTGAGTGTTTTTTTTGCATCCTAAAATTGTATTTGTCTCATCTGAAATCGTCGATCTAGGTTGACGTTGATTGATCATTCCGTTTCCAAAGGTTCTCATTATGTCGAATGTCAGTTGCTGGGTGAAGAAGGTACGGGTGTGTCCATGTTTAAAATTGTGGGCGTTTTTGCGAATTAGAATTGTTTTGGACTGTACTCTTTATGTTTATCTTAGTTTAGTTTGTGATATCCATTGCCTAATTTTTTGGCAGCATCTGTATCATAGATCTTAGCGCTCTGGTCAACTCATGCTCTAAACGAGTCGGGACAGCTGTCTTAAAGGGACTTGAATTCCAGGTGACAAGCAACACTCTCACTCTGAACTTGCCCTCATCAGCAATACTCCACAGCCCTGCTAATGTATCAGAACACATAGCATGCAGCAGATTACAAAAACAACCCCAGATACAAGGTACAGTCACTTAAAAAAACTCTATATGTCAGCTGCGCACTTCAAAGGGCGCCAGAACAATCATTCTCCGGAATGCAGATTACCTTGGTATGCCAAGCTCATCCACTGAACAGGAAGCCTGCAAGGCACCAGCACTGCAACCGTTTCTGTTTACATCAGTCCTAGCTATATATGAGAGCTTTCTCAGATGCGAGAAGCTTTGATGAGGGTAAGTTCACAGTAAGTTCATCTGAGCAAGAATCCCCCCACGTCACCTTGTGTATCGTGATCCTTCGTCCAGCGTAGTTGCGATCTTGGTCTGGGTCAATCGATACTCATTCTGCCTTGTACACAAGTCGTCATTTCATGCCAAGAAATCTTGATGATTAGGCCTTCGCACGAAAGCATCTCCATCTCAGGCCATCGCGTCCTACACCAACTTGATGACATGAAGCCTATAGAAAACAATTTCGATTTGTGGGACCCTCATTCAGAGCGCCTTTGAATGATGAACCGGATGTGTCTGGATCTTTATAGCATCAAAGAATTCTTCTCAATGGTCTTTCATTGGAACATCTGCATACATGTGATTGAATTACACAAATTTGATTTTCTCCAAATATGACTCGCCACGAGTCTGGGGTTTGATAGCAGCGGATCAGCGATCCGCTGCCGATAAATCCACAGCTACATGATCCATCCACTTCTGAACTCGAACCAATTTAGCTTTTGATCTAACTTTGGTGAACGCCCCTCAAGTCAGGATCCCTGTCACATTAACTTCCATCGAGTGGTAAATTTGGCACCTACCCCGAGTCAATATTTACAGCCAGATCATGACCCCGATATTGTCCCCACTCGGAGGAATGATAATCCAGCTGCCCGACGTCATCCAATGCTTCCAAATCAAGCTCCTAGAAATCAAAATGATCAACAACTAACACTGGCTTGATGCGCGATGTCAAATATAGACCTATCTGTCAACTTGTATTAATCAGTGTACGACGGAGGATGTTGGTGAAGCATAACAGCGAAAAAGCGCAGGTATGTCCTCAGACGCTAATTGAATGCTAGGTTTATTCCTAAGGCCAGGCGGAAACAACTTATGAATTGAATGTTCAAGGGGGAATACAGGGAGCATACGCACATAAGGCCAGGTGGAAATGACTGGTATAAATACGAGACATATGTGTATCTATTTGCTATGAAATGTAGCTAAGACGTGGATCTTCTACATACGTTGCTAAGGAGATAAATAGGTAGAACAAAGAAAAGATCATAACTGATGTTGAGCACAAAGACCTCAGCAATGACACAGAAAACTCTGAGATATTCTTCGTCAAAGCAGCCAACATTGAAGTTGCTCACCAGAGGACCATTGAACATGAATCCGAAGCATCCAGATTTCTTGGATAGGTGAAAGGGCATTGGGATAAATGTCTTGTGGAAATTCCTTGGGCGATCAGACTCGCATCTCCTCAGGCAACCGTAAACACAATGACATGTCAAACACCGATGATAAGCGTGAACAAAAGCTGTAGATGATTTCTAACTCATCATCTGTACAATACTTCCAAATTTATCCCCTCAAGTATGCAGAGAACAATTGTTCATTCAGTCGAGTATACATCACTATAGGATATCAAAGAGATCATCCTAGAACATCAGACATTCACTAGAAGTGAATTTCTGATCCAGGAACACAGAAAGTATCTTGCGTAGTCTCGGAATTCTCTCATCTTCGTACCCACAGCCAGAAATGTCACATCATATGAAATCCTACGCAAATCTTTGCAAAGACGTAATGCTGTGGCCATAGCAGTGTAATGACACTGATTGCCGATCCAATATTCCTTCGATCTCCCGTGGTCGGATAAGAATTCTATGAATGATACGTGATAGAAAGAGGTGCGTGCAGATCTAGTTTCTCCTCTGATGTGACATGAATGTGAGAACTGAATGAAATTAATATAAGACCTGAAATATTGACTATCGTATATAAGCGTGAAGAAAAATTCTCGAGGCGTGGATTCGCAGTAGAGGGCTTGTTGGATGACATGGAGATGTTGAGTAGAAATGTGACCCATGATCATCAGTTAGAACGCATCAAGTTCTCCGCTAACAAGAGTCTTGGTTTCCGGTTCCGCCTGGCTTGCCTTCACGGGTGAATAAAGGACGTCCTTCTGTGTCGTTGAGGACTGAGGGCATTGCGGTCGATGAATATGAGAACTTTGGCTACAAATAGTCCTGCTGCTATCCCAACAAGGGTGTAACGTCACTCTCCAAAAAAACACGCGGTATTGACTGTCGGAGGAAGACAGAGGGAATGATGAAGTAGCGCCGAAAATCGTCACCATGATCGCGCGACACTTCCAGAAACTTGAGGAGTTATAGTATAACAAGAATGCATCTTTGATATAGCATTCAGGTCGACTCAAAAGGCCCACGGAATCTGGTCTCCATATTCAATAATTGAACGAGCGATAAACCCTAAAATCTTGTGCTGGGCAAGGTCTCCTTTGCACTTACTGAACAGGGCAGGATTGCGCTTGACCCTTGGGCCTAGTGCTCTTCTGTACCAGTCAATCTGCGTGGAAAGCTGATGAGCAATAGTTGTGAAAAGTGCACGAGATCTTCAATGCTATTGCTCCGAGAAAAAAGAGGCTCCTAGCCTTCAATGTTTTTTCAATCCTCTCAACAAGATTTTGCAACGGACTTCCCTACTCCGATTGGGTCATACAAACGAAGTTCTTGTGACTGACTCAGGCCGTTTTCCAGGCAGTGATGTCCTCAATGTCCTGCGTCCGAGTCCCTTTGAAGCAGCTAGGCTTGTATGATTGCACATGAGTCATGGGTAGCGGTGTTGACATACAATCCTTCGATACCTGCAGAATTAGGGCGTTAGACAGGACTGTCTTTCTGACCTCTTAGACAGAAGCTAATGTGCTCCCATGTATTTCAAAATTTCTCAAACTATCAAACAAAATTACACACCAGTGGGAGAACAGCGGCTTTTATCCCTTCCAATCACGCTTGATATAAACTTTGATATCGTAGAATCATATGCTTAACACTACTCCTATTAATAACTATTAATAAAGCACGGAAATGTGTGACCATGACGGCTGTCCATCAACCCCTGTTGGTCTCAATAATAACTCTCGGCTATTTTTCTTGCTTCCATTGTCCTAAATCAGTCTCAACACTCCTCTCTGTTGAATTCAAGAATCAAAGGGGGAGAACTCGTTGCAAACGCACAACGAATCACTTCTCTGTTATGTCTATTTATCTCTGCCTTGAACAATAAGATGATGAAACATCTGATATGAAACATAACCTATTTAGGTTATTTTTAGTGTAGTGCTCGATATTCCAACACTTTCTGCACTCTTTTAGCCAACAATCAACAAGTCATGAGATATGGTCCAATAATTGTCCGTGCGCTTGTAATAGATAATCCCAGAGGCACTACTTTGAACTCATAAAAATACCACATTCCGAAAATGGTAAGTTCCAACTGCTCCAACTAGCGTTCCAATGGAGACTAACTGTTGTGGGAAGATGATAATTCTTGTGCAGTAGGACGATACTTGATACATCTAGATCATTCTACATTTTAAAGTGCTAGCATTACCAAAGCAAACGACTGATGAGATGCTAAACGAGGACCCTCAATCGCCAAATAGATCAGCTCGAACAAATCATTTAGGCCCGTACTTATGTTCGTCAGTCCTTCTCAAACCCAGCTCATAGTCACTATCATCATTCTCAACAATCCTTGGCTCTCCTGCGTCCGCAGTGGTGCCCTGTGCAGCAGCAAACAAACTTGATAATCCATTGGTAGTTCCATCCATCGTTGAGTAGTCTCTTGAGACCCCAATTGATACACGATAGAAAATAGATGTAGGAGCAACACCCTATCAATTTTTTTGTAATCACGTACTCAATACAGCTGGAATCTAGGACCAAGTGCCAAGACTCACCATAATACTTGTAAGAATTGCCTGTGCATATCCGTTATATCCGCTATTGAAGGCAGGAGAAAGTAAGAATGGAAGGTAGATGATCAGGATTAAAGAATAAAGGGCAGCCGACTCGATGATGATTTCGATGACTTTGCGATAGGAACCCTGAGAGGCAAAGTTGGTCTCTCGAGATATGGTGATAATTCGATATACAATGAGGAACGTTGAGATGACGGTACTTGCGAGAGAGAGAGAGAAGTAGACCGCGGCGAATCTCGCAAATTTGTGGCGAGCTTCCGATGTCAAGTTTAATGGATGAATCTGGAAGATGGCAGCCATGACACAAAATGCTGTCGGCGACGAATAAGTCAACAGCACTGTGACTTTGAATAGGAATACGGACCGATACCGGTGACGACGAGTAATAATGGAATACATACAACTTTCCAATTACGATTCCAAACCGTCCAGCACCTCCAGATCTAATGGTCATCTGATACAAGATAAGGAAATTATGGTCGAATTGCTTACAGTAACAAAATCTGCAATCAATCCCATCGAGTAAACGGAGACGACCGAAATTATAGCGAGCCACTCAGGTTGATTTATGTAGGCAGCAAGGGAATCATCAGGATTATCTGCCTCTACTACGAATGAATGCCAAGTCAACCACCAGTGTATGCCGAGATGGATTATGGCAAAAATATACAGGGGGATAATAACCAATGAAACCGACCATCCAAGATTTCTTCTCTTCTCCCCGAAGACTGTCTAGGTTGAGATCAAAATCTCATTCTGACGGTGCCAGATACGTACACGTATTATGGATTGTGAGGAAGAAGAGAGTCGTATATATACCTAGGATTATACGTAGCCTGTTCAGTAAAGAGAGCCACTACAATCAGATAATCAAGATGTGGCTCACCAGCTCCAAACGTCTCTATCAACATGAAATTGAGGATTGAAGTCCTCATTGGTATGGAGAAACCGGGAGGAAATTGGGATGCAGACATGGTGGCCTGGGTCACCTGTGGAGGGATAGTGGATCAGGTTAAGTCCATCTTAAGATATATAAGGCATTAGGCCCATTGCCATTTCTAGATGACCTCTTGGCAACTGCCGAGTTCTACTACTGATTTTCCGGTTCAGCGAGGTTCTGATTTATCGTTTGTCTACTGAGATTGTTGACACATGGCACGTACCTAATTACCGCAAAAGTATTGAATGTAATATACCGCCAGAAAATCACAGTCCTACATGCCAAGGATCTTTCCCAATGATAGTCATGATCTCTCAGAACATGATGTTAGAAACAAGGTACAGAGGATGAGTGAGCTAAGTCCTGCCACGGGGATGTCGCCACCGCGGATCGAAGGCTGACAGTCACAACATTGATAGAAGTTGGTCACCAAGACTGGGCCCTTTCCATCCACTATCCTCAAAAAGCTTCAGACTCCAGGCAAACAAACCTCCATCGACGAGATGCTATTCTGTTTCGAAGAAGCCTATGATTACTCGAAGAGGAATTAGTAAGTCATGATCGGGAATAGCTAACGCCGGTTTGCGATCCGGGTAGTTTGATTATAACACGGACCACGTGGTTCTCGTTTTTGGGCTCATAGTATAGTAAAGCCTCGGAGAAAAACAGATGACCAGATAATGATAATAATTTAAAGTCATGTCGGTTGTCCAGGTTTAGAAGAATTATTCGAGTTTCACACCACAATGTGAAACCAATCTCGAGTATGTCAACCTTGCTTATCTATATAGAAATGATCATGCTAATCCAAACCAGATCGAGTACCCATCTCAGAGGCTTTTGATTTATTCTGTGCGATCATTAAGCGCCACTGATCTACTAGCTGCCTCTGCTGCTCCGTTAACCATTTCATTGACAACATACTCGCGATTTCGTTCCAGAGAATCTCCTAGAGTAGTTAAGCTATAAACTCTTGGGATGCTAGAAAAGACCAAAACCCTATCTGTAGATAAAATTTCACTAGGAGAAACATGACAAACGATAGCGCAACCAGAATGGCAGGAAAATAGATTTCTCCCTAGAGTTGAACTCGGACATTACCATGGATTGGTAAACCTGTCAGCTCCAACGTCACCTCTTTCTCATCCCTCTCTTTACCCTCCTTAGGGTCACCAACATCAAGTGGTAGACCATCCACACTGACTGCTACAGCAGCATAACCTTCAATACCTGCGACAGCACCCGTGGAGCCAAAAATGACTTTCCCCACGAAATCACTAAACTCCTTCTGTCTGCCGGATAACATCTGGAGAGGGACGTCAACAACTTTAGCAGAAACAGCATACACAGGTCCTGTCTCCTCTTCACCATCCCCGTTAACACTAAAACCATCATTAGTACTCTCTAGTCGTACACTAGTTGATGGTAACCAATCATCAGGTCTGATATGTCCGAAGGCGCGTGGAGGAAACGGATAAGGTAGACTCGGCATCTGGGGAGGCGTATGTTTCTTCACAGTGTCATGCCTCCTTGGCAAGTCTAGCTCCAAGGGCACGTCTTCAGGCGCCTCACCATCGAACACTAACACATCTGGGAAAACTCTGAAGACCTCGAGCCCAATATTCATACCCTTCGGGAGAACAACTTTCGCAAACACGATGCCACTTGCAACAAATGTTGTTCCAGAAGGTCGGATGCTCATGTCCTTAATCGTCACGTTTCGTAGAAGATTTGGGCGGGGGGATAGCGCGGGTAATTCCGCGGGTACCTGAATCCCTAAGGAATTATTTGTTGAAAATAATGGCGTAGATATCAGTATTTGGTTTGGTTTCCCGCTGAGGAAGCGACCGAGGAATGTTGAGAGGAGACCGAACGAAGACCGAGGTAGAGTTGAAACTGTTCCAGAAGCTTGGATGGTAATGTTTGGATGAGTCGATACAAAAGGGTTGATGATAACATTGGCAACGGGCAGAGGTGAGTCGAGATTGTTCGGCAAAGAGACAACGAAAGGGAGGGAAGGGATTGAGAAGTTGAAACTTTCCGGGCATGGATTAATTACATCAGCCTCAGCGTAGAGGGTGAGATTATGCTGGTTTGAGACTTGAATTGTCTTGAGTGTGAGGAAATCGGAGACACTAGGAGAAGGAGCACTTTCCCCTGGTTGTGGTATACCAGGAAGCAAAGGGACTACAATATGTTGAGCAACGTGGAACGTTGGCCAAGTAAGATGTTGACTTACTCTTGAATTGTACAGACGTCTGTATTTCTGTCATCTTCCAATGGAACCTTGTCTTCCAGCTGCTTTGCGACCCACCGCCTGTGATCCTTAATTGCGGAAGGCGTATAATGGCATCGAGGGACCCTGCCTTCCAGCTCTTGGATAGGAAATCCAGCACCGCAGTGACATTCTTCGGCTGAACAAACACCTCGGACACCATAGGGGTCAACCACTCGTCTGACCATGGCGAGGGATCAACTGTCAATGGAAGCTCAGTTGGAGGCAGCTTGACTTCCAAAAGCGTAAGAAATTCGTCATACTCGGGTGTGATATGGACCGTATCCAGATCAACAGTAATGGTTCCCAGCGTCCGAATGCCCCACCTCCCAAGAGCCTTCCAAAGTCGACTGAAGATTCCTTCGCTCTCCCCTGGCAGTGGATGATGCAGACTCATGGCATCTCCTGCATCAAATCCCATCCTTCCGGAAACATTCAGCCAGAAGCCGCCGAAGTCAGTCGTGTTCAATACATCCACCCGGAAGGGACCACTCAACACGACATCTCGATTGAGTACTTGTTCTGGCACCAAAGAGGAGGCCTTTGATGCGTATGACCACGCAAGTAGTGCGGGAATTGCAACAAAAATACTACAAATGAAGAGGGAGACAAGGAACACTGTCGTCAGGATTGAGCGTATGGATCGTGCCGACGACGGCGGGGTAGCCACAAGGAATGTATCCTGTGAGGTCGAACCATTCTGCAGCAGCGGTGTTCGTTCTGTCGGAGCGTCTGCTCGCTGTTTTCCTTTGTCCGCCGCCATCTGCGATGCATTCATGATAGTCGTCACTGGTCACGGTTCTAAATGTCATTGTAACTGATCTAAACAAAGGCACTCGACAGTCACGCTCCAGCAGTCTACTGAGGTAATTTTCGAGGCACTTTCCGTTAATCACAGCCGGAGATGTATAATTCAACCTACCGGCTCGGCTGGTCATCAAGTGCATCCTTGATGGACAATAGAAATTGTAAACATAGAGGTTCCTAATGCACATGACACCAGATCTAGCCATTTTTCCACATGGAAGAGAGACTTCAACATTTTTGGTAATACTCAAAATACAGGACCACGTTCAAAGTCCACGATAATATCAACGAGGCGAGCACTGCCGATGAATGATTCAATGCACTAGAAATTCATCAGGTGACGAGAACACACTTTCTTCGAGTGCTCTATTTTTTATACAATTAGGAGTCCAACTCAGTCTCAGACACAGCGCTGTAGGATGGCGAGGATATACACCGTGGGCTTTTGCTGCGCCCATTCGAGGGCATTGTGGCCAGATACTTCAACATGATGGGGTCTGTCAGAATGCTTCGTTTCGTAATCTATTCCTCTATCCATTTGTTGCCTGTGTTCATTTCGCAATCTCCATGACAGCTTATCATTTATTCATATATTTACTCTAAATCACCTAGCGACGTATGCAGAGCACTGCACTCTCTCCATTGTGTCCCAAGCATGTATTATATACATCTTCTTAGTACCTAGTAGTCTCGCACAAGGCCATTCGCTTCGTCTGGACCGTACTTACCTTGTAATAACTAACTACGGACGCTAAATGACACTCGTTTCGTCTGGATTTTAGTTTGTCACATCTCTTAGAGTTTGAGGACTTACCTGCGCATCTCTTTGTTAGGGGTCGACAAATTCATTGACATAGTTCATGTGCACACACCGTCAATCCGGAGATGACGAGATATAGAGAGAGGTAAAGTTCCAATCGAGAGAAAGCATATCATGAAGAATAAATGATGTACAGAGGTGTACTTGCAAAGGAGAGAGGGTATTTAAGTGCTTGAAGAATTTGAGATTGAATGTTGGCGAGAAGGGTATCTGAAAGGAGAGCAGGGTCACAAGAAAGTAGAAATCTCATACGCTCCCTTCTCGCCGTGTTGCGGTTTAGAAGCAACAGAAAAAATAAAATTTCAAATCACTTTCTAACTGCTCATAGAACAAGCTTCAACAATGATAGTTTCTGATATCATACTATTTTCTCGCCCCATTCCGGCAATGAGAAACTCCAATGAATGACGCAATTGATGCTTTGCTTGTGAAGTCACTTTTAATATGCGAGTTGATGGGGAGCCATAGTGGCAGGAACCTATCCGTACTGATTGAATGTCTCTTCAGGTATCCATAGAGAAAAGAGACAAAACTACCAAGCTTGTCAAATTCAATGGATTAGCATTCAATTTCGATTTGCACGCATAGACACACTATTCTTCAGGGTGAAGAAATATCAATTAGACAAAAAGAAACTGTTGGCTCCAAAGTATATATCTGGAGTCGGTCAGGAGCATCAATGTGTTGGTCAACAGTGTCCAAAGACCAATCTTTAGTTGAGGATAAGTCCTGCCAAGGCCATCAGATGTATTCTGACTCAATCATGCTGATTTGTGACAGTATGGCATGGTATGTATATATATACATATAGTTGTGCTTGTAACATCTTGGGGTCTCGTTCTAATCATTTTATCTACCCTTTTTAGCTCCCTGAGATCCTCCCTCAATTCCTAACAGGACCACCCCAAACCCTTGCAAATCATAATTCCAATAGGTGTCATCATCACCCTATCTTCGGCTAGGCCCGTGTGACATATGATATATGACATGTGACGAACTGTCCAGTCAGCTGACTTCAAGGTCACTTGACATTTGTGTTGAAATTTCAACGTGTATTTATACTCAGATTCAGACTCCGCAGAGTAAAAAAAAAACTTCCCCGTCACAAGTTACGCGTTTTTGTCTCCTTCATGATGGATGCTTCCCTTGGTCAATCGACTCAGCCTCTCCTCCTTGGAAAAGATAGCTATATCTTTCGTGGATTTCTCCTAACAGTCAAACTCTTCTTGGTTCTCGCGTTTGTTTTCGCACTTTTTGCTGCGGCCTGTATATATCGTCGTAGATTGATTGAGAGAGAACAGTCGAGCCGCCAGCGGCGCAGATTGTATATTTTTATTTGTCTTTCGCGTATCTTCTCTCATGCCTTTCTCTTACAGAGCTTTCAGGCGAGAATGCGGAATTCCTGACAGTAGTCATAGCCCATTGAGCGTAGCACGTTGGCACGCTCACCGTAGATTGGAAAACGCTACACGCACCGCTGAACCTGCTCGACAACAAGGTATTGAGCCCGACTTCAATATTTGTCCCGTCATCTCAGCTCTGACTTGAATCTAGTTAGCCCTGAAGAGAAAAGGCGAGTCATTTACACGCGTTTTACGGCACAAGAAAAAGCAGAAGACAGTATGGTGAAGCAGGCCGCGTAAGTCTTATGCATGTGCATGATATTGTCTAACGTATATCCAGTTTTCTTGCTATGTCTGAAGGGAAGAATACTACTACCCTCGAAAATCCTATGACCTTCGAAAACTCTATAACCTTCCAAGGCCCTATAACCTTCCAAGACCCTATATCCTTCCAAGATCCTCTAGCACCTTTTTCACTACAATCACGGCCCCGACCACGGCCCCGACCAGCACACTGGAAGAGTGAAAAAGAGCTTCTTAATTCTAGCCCATGGGCACCGAATCGCCATCAATATGAATTAGGCCCGATGCCAAGAGTGGAAGCAGTCAATGAGGTCCAGGATGAACCTGATGCAATAGATCAAGCTTTGGAATATTATACTTGTGCACCATGCCCTTGGGCTAGCCGGAGCCCTTTAGACTCCCAACTTCGAGATGCGCTTGCCAATCACGTTTTGGAAGAGGCGGAACCCAAGTCTCGCCATGTTCTCGAGGTTGCTGACCCGGAAGCACCGATTCAAGATAAATCTACGCGTAAGGTCTCTTTTGCGGACGAAGTCGTCCAGGATGCCAGCGGCGAGTCACCAGTAGCCGTAGGGGAGGATGAAAGTGGAAGTCATGGTTTACCTCAACGTGGCAAGAAACGTGACCGTGCACAGGCTGGTTGGACACTTGGTGAAGATGAAAACGACGCTAGTGAACTTGTTACAGATGGATCCGTGCCTTTAAGACGGACCTTCTCGAGGCGCGAATTTGACATCGATGTGGTATCGAGTCGCACCCAGAAACGTGGCCGCGACTCAAACAACAATGAAATCAATTCTGAGAGTGAGAGTGAAACGTGGCATCCTCTTCGCAGGAATCGCCACAGGAAGTCGAGGAAGCACCCAGTTAGAAGAAAATTAGCGAAAAGACATCGCAAACGTGCTATTGGCGAAGAATGGGTGGAATTTAATATCAAATGGAAATTTGGTCCCGATCGTGAGTTGCTGCGTCAAGACCTAGTCAAGCAGTTGGATCCGGCGGATTGTTTAGTGAGCTTCATATCTGCTTGACAGTAAATGTGTATATTGATTGCTTATGTTTCAGCCCTCTGATTCCCAACACATTGAGCGCCTTCTTAAACCGGAAGTTTATGTCGAAAAATGGTTTACACTGGAAGAGCATGCTGTGGCACAAACAAGATGTATTCTGATTGGGCAAGAGACTTCGAGGCAACGGCTTGCTAAATCTAAACAACGTGCCTTCGAACTGAACAGGGAACTTGAAAGACAGGAGGTAGGAGTATCTTGCCGCCAGCTGATTCTGTTGACTGAAAGCCGGTTTTGATAGTATAAGGAATTGCCTCGCTCCATCAATCCAGATTCTGCCTACTGGGCTGAAATCATGACTGATCAGACGCCTGAGTTCCCAATGGGCTTCAACGAAAATTTGTACAATGAGTTATTATCCCTCCCCCCCATCCCTACCCCCACACCTGCAGACAAAGAAGGAGCTGTGGAAGGACATACAACATTTGGGATTGTTTCACAAGCTGCGGAGATGCCCAGCTTTCCGCCGTCGTCCTCCTTCACTGCTTTTGCAGGAGCTAATAACCCTCCGTCGACATCAATATTTCCCCCTAATTCATCAGCCGCTGTACATCCAACCTTTCAATCCACCACACCTTCAGCATCATGGCCGTCCAACATTTCGCCCCATGTCGCTTTCGGACAATCAGGGACTCTCCAACCGACGAATTTTTCTAATTTTCCCGGCGCATCGATTATGTCCGACGCTAATGTAGCAGCTCCAGCCCCTGGGTCATACACAACTTTCCAGTCCCCGTTTTCATCCGGTAATACCTTAAGCATTTTCTTATCGGCGCTATGTTAATTCTGCGTTTAGGTCCTCCATCCAATACTATGACTTTTGCCTCAGGTCACTCTCAATCTACCATTTCCAAAATGAATCCCAACCCCTCTGCTTTCGAATCCACCGCTGTTACCAATCCATTTATCAACAATTTTCCTCAACCTGCAGCTCAACCTTTTTCATACATTTCGTCAGGCGCCGCAAATCAGTTCAATCCCACGGGCTTCTCTAGTGGATTATACAATGCTTCAAATACCCAAAATCCCAGTTCTGCAACTGCTTTTTTCCCTTCTGGGTCAAATGCACATAGTCAATCATCCATGGTCGTCTTCAATCCTCAGGGCAACGTTTCAAATACCCAAACGATGGGTTTCAACCCATTGATGTCTGGGTTCAACGGGTCAGCTATGGCTGGTTTTGGCACCGCCGGTGGTACACCAAATACAAATGTTTTTTGTGGGACGACAATGGATGCAAATATGCAGGTGGAACCTGTCCTCCCTACTACCCGAGTGTTGAGGCCAATTTTCAAGTTCGGACAATCATCTAGTCGGAATACTTCTGCAGCATCCAATACCATATCCGCTTCATCCTCATCCTTTGCAACAGGTACACCTGCGTCGACAACGGACCGGCAAGGGAGGCCCTTCCTGCTCTCTGGTACTAGTGGTGGCGATTCTAACACCACTGAAGCTGCATCAACGGAGTCAGAGACCCAGTTCACGTTCAGATGTATCCTGCCAAGAAGTTAATGTAATAGGAGTACAGTGGTAGTATAGCAGCGGGATATAGTCGAATGGCGTAGGGCGGTATAATTCATTATAGTAAAGATAGTTTAAAGATAGTTTAAAGATAGTTTTATCTTTCACTCAATATTCTCTCTAGTAAGAACCAATAAATGGTTTGCAATACTCTAACTTTGATGCACTGTTCTGCGATAATTTTTGCGCCAACTTTCAATATTAATGGTATCTGCTCTCATTGAATACCTGTTTATCATTTATTAACACACCCACATTCATCCATACTTAATCCATACTTAATGACTTAACTTCAACAGTGAGCATTCCGCCTCTACGTGCTAATGTGAATAACTATTACTATGACCATAGTTCCCAAAATCCACAACATTAGACACAACATTAGTTGTGTTTTACTCGTTATGGTATCCACCTCATCCATTTTTTCCATTTCGTCATCCTCAGTCGTATCCGATCCAGACACTCACGATACTGATTACGATTGCCACAAGAATGGCAACAAGTACGGAAACAACCACGCCAATCCATACACCAAAATCGCTCCAAAAATCGTTCAGGCTGAACACGGGTTGGATGGGAGGCCATACTCTCACCCTGATATCATGCTTGATACCAGCAGAGGTGTCTTTCGGAATGACAAATAGCGTTTGTCGGCACTCATCATAGGTGTAGGCATACCGTTCTTCCGTCAATACTTGGAGCTTCTTGACGAACTCGGACTGATCGTCACACTTGTATTGCGACGTATCGACTCGAGCCTCAAGAAGAAGCTTTCTGCCGGACACGAGAAATGAAGGAAAGAATATTTCTGTTTCATGTGCACAAAGACGGTCATGTTCTGTTTCCTGAGGTGTCATCCATGAGAACGACATCTCGCCGTTCATCATTTCGTAGTTGAACGCGAGCGGTATGCCAGCTACTTTGGCGGGGTATGGCCGGATGACAGCATCAAGGATACGACCGCCGCCATCAAGACGCAGAGAAGTTTGTTCGTGATCAAGCGGGAATTTTGGCATTGCTCGACATTGGGAGAACCACGAGAAGTTCTCACCGTTCCAGTTGTCACCTTCTTGGTCTGTGTTATCAGGATTATAATTCCAGAGACTGCGAGGTAAGACATTTAGCAATGGAGTGCGCATGATGAAGAATGGACTTACTTGAAACCGACTAATGCGCGGTCTAAGCCAGTGATCATCGCGTCCATCATGCGCTTTTGCCAGATAAAATCCTCAGTGACAAAGGCTTCTCCCTTACTAAGACACTGTTAGCCCGATCAAGAAAAAACTCTTAGGCAGATACGTGCTTCATGTCCATGGGAACACCACACTCGCCTAACAAAACTGGCTTCTCTCCTAATGACTTGTATGCTTCTTCAGCCAGAGTACGTATTTGAAGACTATAGTTATCACGGGCGCCTTTATGACCCCAGTAAAAGGCCTTGAGAGGAAACATCCCCTGGATAAAGCATTAGATCACAACGAAAGTCATATCGAAGAAGACGAACGCACTCGTGACAAACCTTGCACATTAACAGTAAACTCACCATATTTCTTGTTGAAAAGGGAACCCAGGTCATACCAGTGTGGTGCATAGACCATGTTGGGTATGTGGTGCTCTTCCGTCCAAGATGTTGGACAGAACTTGGAGAATGAGTACTAGGGATAGACTAGATGGACCATACATACCTCATTTGGTATAGCTTCCACGAAAAGGATCTTGTCTGGGGTGGACGCTTGGAGCACCCGGTCGGCCCACTTCTTCATTAACGGATAATAGCAGTCCGTATACCATTCAATCTGACTAAACATTAGGACCTCGAATAAAGGATGACATGCTTGCACACGTACCTTCTTACCACTGGCTGGATGCTTCACGAAATAATTCTCTCTTAACACAACAGCTTCGTTTCTAGTCTTACACCAACTCCAAACCTCATGCATTTCCCACAAACACTGCCCGCCTGTTGGCCCATCCTCTTTCCATGCTTTCTTCCTTCTTTCATTCAATAGTGTATAAGTGGTCCGTTTCGTAGGCATTGGGAAAGATCTGGTCCAGGTAGGCACGAGCGTGGGATGTCCGGCGCCCAGTTGGAAGGATTGGATCGTCGAAGGTATATGAGAAAGGTGAAGATCAGTCTTGTAGTTGAATGAGTACATTGACTTGAGGTCAATATATCCTCTATGGGGTTCATTCATCATCTGAAAACCTAATACGCCTTCAAGATCTCCCACTGCATGAACAAGAGTTTCCCATGTATCCAGAAATGCGTTTTGCAGAAATTGTTGGATGGGAATGCCATCTCTGACCTTCAATTTTGGCGCAAAAATATCTCCAGCCCAAAATACAGTGCTGTGAAGATAATCAGTACCCAAGACCTAAAATTAAGAACCAATCCCTACTTTAAAGTTGAAGCCGCGAGTTTGTGGTACCCTGTGGGCCACGATCCTCTTTCATCGTCCGTGTACCCTCCACCGTGCATTCCGGCAAGGCACGCTGCGCCAGTTTCTTCAAGATTAGCTAGGTCAAACCCGGCAGCTTCGATTGTCCATGCGGGTGCACCAGAACCACCACTGTACCGAGACCAGACATCCTGATGCATACAGATGAAGATGGAAATTCCATATTTTGGTAGCAGCGAAAACAGCTCCCGGAGATAGTTCAGGTACTCTTTGTCATAGATTCCCCTGTCGGACAAGGTTAGGTGAACACGGCCTCCATAAAATTGCGAAAAACTTACGGTCCTTCGTGTTCGACAGCCTCCCACGTCACGATGAATCGGACTGCAGATCATGAGTTGCGTTTTGTCACAAAGAAGTATTTTCACCTACTAAATGTCATTCCCCATCGCCTCAGCCTCGAGAAGTGATCATGTGCCTCAGACAGGGGAAAAGGGCGCCCGACAAATGTTACAGTCTTCGGATCATCTGGCCAACTTTCATTTGTGTGGTTGACTGGACTTGAAATCTCGTGCTCAGTTTTTTTTGGACATAAGGATTTAGTACATAGCACTCACATTTTACAGTTTCCTGACAGATTCACTCCGCGCAGATTACAAATACGACCGTATCCATCGACAAAATGCCGACCGCGTAGATGGATACCACCACCTGTGCCTACAGATGACCAGTCGTGCGCACAGGTGGAAGCAGAACCTGGTCCGTGTAGAGGGTCTTTTGAAGGATGCTACTTGGCTTGAAAAATTCAGAATAGAAGCAAGAGGCTGCTTACCGATTTGATGGGACCATCCACCATAATGAAAGAATTTGTAGGAGTAGTTGATGGTCAACTGCCAGTGGTTCGGATTCGGCCCGCAGTGACGGATCACTTCTGCCGGAAGTATTGGAGAACTGCGTCAGATCATCCCTGAATCTATCCACGTAGGGATTGGGCTGCATAACATAACATATTGACTTTACTTGCTCCTAGTCATAGACAGCTACAGAGTAACCAAATAATCTGAAAAAGGATCTTGAAAAAGTTGCAATAGATTTCCTCTATGAAGACTAATTATCTTGGTGTATGTGATACAAGCTGGCCTATTTCAGAGGCCAGTGGCATGCAGGTGCAGACTCTGCTGTCAACCTATAAAATTTACCACTGTAAATTTTTGACAAGTCCTTAATTGAAATTTATTGACTAAGATACGATATTGATAAAAAACTCAGGGAAAAATGTTTAATTAATAAAATTATTAGATAATTATTACCATCAACCTGCGGGATTTGCCGAGAAACTGTGAAGCCCTCGAACCTTGTTTTGTTTGCACAGCACAACAACCAAACGAAATCAATTTATCGCTCATCGACACCGACGTTCCCAAGATATGGTATGTCGATATTATTTTCTCGTCATCATTTTTGTACAATATGAATGATATTCTGAATAGGCTCCTACAAATACCAAGAAAAAGGTAATAGTCTGCAGACATGTATCTATGTTATAATCTATAACATCTCTAACTACAGACCGGTGGCAAGACACGCTCCGCCCTCAAAGATGTTGCTACCTATGAACAAACAATTCACCTTCATAGGCTTGTGCACGGTTGTTCTTTCAAGAAACGTGCTCCATGGGCCGTCAAGTCTGTCATTGGATTTGCTCAGAAGGCCATGGGTACCTCAGATGTTCGCCTTGACCCCAAGCTTAACCAGGCTATCTGGGCTCAGGGCATCAAGTCAGTCCCTCATCGGATACGTGTAAAACTTGAGCGTACGTCCCCCATCTTTCAGTGTTCCGTACGGTGATCACTGATTTTTTCTTCGATCACTTTTAGGGAAGCGCAATGACGACGAGAGCGCTAAGGAGAAACTTTACACATATGTTTCGCATGTCTCCGTAACGACATTCAAGGTGTGTGACTCCCCCTTGTTTCTTGGTAGACTGAATAATCTTAATGTCTCTCAGGGCCTTCAAACAACGGTCATTGATGCAGAGTAAATTCCTAGTCAATCTAGTTTTTGTTGGTCCTGTTGTTGTTTTTCTCCCTCCTATGCACACTTTGCGCCTGTGCTGTTCTTTCTATTGTGAGCAGTTATGTCCCAGCCCCGCAATAGTTTTGAGTGGTTGAATTTCCGGTGGTTCTGAAAAAGCCCGCCTGTGACTTTGTATCGTCGTGGACACCACTAAATTGAAAATAGAGTTGGGTGCCATTTTTGATGTATTATGATTGAAATCAGAACTATCGTCGAGGTTATGACCACTACGCAAAAAGGTTTGGACACTACGAGGATCGAACTCGTGATCTTATACATTTTATATGGGATTTCCCAGACTGCAAAGCATACGCCATACCACTAGGCCAAGTGCCCATAAATTGGGGGTGATTTGTGATCAATAAGAAACTGTCCGGTTTGTGATCAAT
>Ga0153987_1000178_pt1 | contig 23155 bp, 31 predicted proteins | sample TSNC071MetaG_FD_102279 | JGI IMG/M metagenome (GOLD analysis project Ga0153987, IMG submission 102279) | Attine ant fungus gardens microbial communities from North Carolina, USA - TSNC071 MetaG | ecosystem: Host-associated > Fungi > Mycelium > Unclassified | place: USA: North Carolina, William B...
AACCCTCCTTCATCTGTCCATCGCCTCACACACCTCCGCTCACCCACATCCCACAGATACACCTCAGCATCCGATGTCAACACGGCAAGGTGCGTCCTCGGACCTAACGTCTCATCTCCCAACGCCTTTGAAGACGTCATCGAACCATCAAACCACCACATCCCCGCGATATTACCCCCACCCAACGAACAATGGACGGTGCCGATGACTTGACCAGCACCGGACCTCCAGTCCACGAAATGGACTCGAGCACCTTTACCCGACGTCACGGCGAGAACATCGCCCGACGGCGAAAAACGAGCCGAATTGATGAATTCCACACCGTTGGTTCGGTCGTTCCGGGATCGTTTCGTGCCGCCATTGACAGAACTATGGCTGTCGGCAAACGTGGTGCCCCATAGTCCGCGTTCGTGTTTTGTCGTGGTGCCTGTCTGGAGATCGTGTGTGAAAAAATAGGGACGAGGACCTGAGATGAGGAGAGAGGAGCCGGAAGGGTGAAAAATGGCAGAGGTGGATGAGGTTAGTGGAAGAGAGGGAGTGTGGAGTGTTTGGAGGAGGGGTGAGGTGTGCCCGTCGACCTAGGGGAGTTGGTTTCCATTTGGATGATTTGCTGCTGAGGGTGATACGTACATGATATAACCGGACACGACGATCCGAGGTACCAACACATAGAATAGGCACCCTATCGTTTGGATGGAACGCAACGACTTTGACTTCACCTGATGCAGTGTCTTGCGTCGATAAATTTGCGTCTCTCAGGCGTGAAATGGCGAGAGTTCCCGAGGGAAGGACGACGGGGCCCTGGCGTCTCTTTTCGGCAGCAACAAGAATCCCCGATGTCGACGTGAACAGATTCCTTTTCTCTTCCACAAGCACATCCACATCCTCTGCCTCCCGGTTCAAGACATCGCCCTCATCGTCTACACCACCGGGCAATTCATGTTCCTTGCGATTTTGCTTCCTGGCACGCTGTGCCCACGCAGGTTCGGGATTAATACGTTCGAACTGAACGCGCAGCCTGTTTTCATAGTCTTTTGCGGTGATTTGATCTTCGCCGTCGAAATGGCGCAGTTTTCTGAGACGAGAGGAGCCGGAGAGCAGAGAGATGTGGTGCGGAGAAGTGGATGAATCTGTCCAGGCAGGCTTTCTAGTTTGTAGCTGAGGAGGGGAGGAGTCGGATTCAGAATCGGCGGAGTCGGAAGAGGCTTGAGCATCGAATGTCGATTCAGATTGGTCTCCTGGCCCGTCATCCACATAGAATAGCTATTTCCAAGGATCAACCATGTTTTCCATTGTCAAGCAGAGCAGCAGCTCACGTCTGAGTCGAGCAAGCCGGCCATCGGCCTGCCGCCGTCGTCTTGCTCGTCCTCGCCAGATTCAGCTGCACGCCCCGTGTTTCCAGACGGGACATAGGGCACGCCGAACAGCATGCTTTCCAGTTTCCTTTCTTCATTGTCTTTGCTCTCTTCGTCAAGCAGTCTCGCAAGAGCAGCCTCTGAGCCCAGAGGATGGGCGGAATACTTTTCTTTCTTTTTTTGAGAGGTTTTTGCTTTTTTTTTCAGATGGTTTGCCATTGAGAGGGTTCACGTGACATTACTTCTGACCAGGATGCATCGTCTCATAGGGAGATCCCACAGGAGCTTCCACTCGTCCTGCAAAAAGCATGCAAAGAGACTCCACAGGTTCACACTCGCAGATGTGGGAGAGGGCATCACAGAGTGTGAGATCATCAGATGGTACGAGCCTCGCCACAGCTGTATCGTTTCTGACGGCGTGCAGGTCCGCAAAGCCCTCCGCTGCGGTCGCCACCTTCGACCCTCTCTGCGAGGTCCAGTCTGACAAGGCGAGCGTGGAAATCACCTCTCCGTTCGACGGCGTGCTCAAGGAAATTCTCGTCCAAGAGGGCCATATTGCAAAAGTAGGACAGGGCCTTTGTACGATAGAAGTCGACGAGGAAGCTGCACACGGCTCTGGCAGTCCCACAGATCACCTCGCAGAGCCTCTGTCATTGCCAAAGGCCTCTTGGCAAGACGCTGAGCCTCAAACGCCATCGCAGTTGCATCCTCTTGACCCGAATTATGCATCCCAGCCAGGACGACAGCCCCTCCATGGAACTCTCGACGTCCTCGCCATGCCTTCCGTGCGTCATTATGCAAGATCCAAAAATCTGGACATTGGACTGCTGGCGCCCGGCTCTGGTCGAGACGGCCGCATCGAGAAGGCTGATATCGACGCATATCTAGCCCAGTCCGCATTGTCAGAAACACCCGCCGCCACTCAACAACAGGATACTGTCGTGGAACTCAGCCGGACCAGATATAATATGTGGAAGGCGATGGAAAAGGTAGGTCTCAACGTGTCTGTCCATTTCTAGCAACAATCTCTTCCATCAGAGTCTCGAGATACCCCATTTCGGCTATTCAACAACACTGGACGTTACCCATCTCCAGAAAGTGTTGTCGTCTCTCAACACGCAGATACCCGCGCGCTACCTCCTCTCTTCCGCTCAGAATGCAGGCTCTACTGCTGTCAATCCTCTCGCCTTGTCCCCCGTCTCCAACCAGCGAGTCCTCCCCGAGTCTCACCAATTCACCAAAATCACATTCCTTCCTCTTCTCCTGAAATCGCTTTCGATTGCCATGCTAGAGTGGCCGCTGTTCCGCAGCAGTATCACGCCGAACCTCGAGGAAAAGACCAAGCCGACGCTTACGGTGCGTCCTGGAACGGATATAGCCGTGGCGCTGAGTACGCCGACAGGTCTCTACACACCTACACTTCTTGGCGTCAACACGCGCTCTGTGTATGACATCCAATCCGAGCTCAAGTACTTTCAGTTTCTCGGTGTGTATTATTGAATCGATTCTTGGTCCATAATCGAAACCAGCTGTTTTTTTTTTCTCTCCCTTTGCCCTTAATTACAGGGAGACAGACGCCTTGTGGTCTTACTTCAAGAGAGATGCCTCGACGAGGAGGCACCCTCACGGTGAGCAACATCGGGAGTATTGGAAAGGGGAGCTTTGCGAGTCCTGTACTGGTACCGGGAGGTGGCGTGGCGATCTGTGCGATGGGGCGGGCCGAGTGGGAGATGGACGTCAGCGCAGACAGGTGGGATGCGTCTACGAGAACGGGCGAACGAAGGTTGAAATTGCCGATCAGCTGGAGCGCAGATCATCGTGTCGTTGAAGGCGCAGAGTTGGCGGCGTTTATGGAGTGTTGGAGGGCGTATGTGGAAGATCCAAATCGGATGATGGGTGTTTTGGTTTGAGTTGTTTTTTCAAGCTCCTTCATAGGGGGTTGAATTATTGAACGTTGAGTTGCTTGTTATCCCCTAATTATGGTGGATGAGTAAGAATCGCGTGCGATTTTCAAAGAGTCGAGAGAGAGAGAGTGGAAATTGCAGCCGCTTCCACCCCACCATGTGACTGTCTCTTGATACGATAACATATTGCAAGCAACACATACATTGTAAAATTAGAAAGAAAAAAAAGACGACATGAGCATCAGAAAATTCTCTGAAACTTTAAACCTTGTCAAACGACGGTACATCTTTCACGTCCCCGACCGACGACGACGCGACACCATCCACAAAACCCATACCCGACGTATCATAACCATGTTCCTCCAGGTAACGACGGAACTGTTCAAGAACAAGAACAAGAACAAAGTGTGTTCGGATCAACATCGAGGAGAGAGAGAGAGACTCACATCTTGATCTTCCTGAATCATACCGTCCGTCGTTAACGGTTTCACGAAAAAAAAGACCACAATGGCACTCAAGATGGCCAGACCTAATCCATCATTTCGCGAAGCAGGTTTATTATTATTATTTATTTTTAAAGAACAAGGACAACTCACCACTTCCCACCCAGAACGGACCAGTGTTACCTTTCAACGAGTCGGGTCCTCCAAAAGCTGGATAAAAAAAAAAAAAAAAAGTAAGCACACCACCAGCACTGTGACTTGCTTCCAAAAACACATACCGTCGATCATAGGGGGGAAGGCTAATAAAATGTCAAGGGCGCGCGCTCACGTTAGTTCGTTTCTACAGCTCATCGTTTCGGAAAGCCTTCCTTACCCCAAGTACCAATGAAGGCGCCTATTTTCCCAACAGCCGCGGCTATCCCATAGAATTGACCCCGAACTGCTGTAGAGCTCGTCTTGCTCGCCAAAATGATCGTACAGTTGCCGGGACCTTGATATAGTGATTGAATCAGCGAATGGCGTTGTTCAAGGACCCGCAACACACACGCACCCATTTCTCCAAGCGATAAGAAGATACCATAAACGACCTGACATTTGTTCCTCACATTTAGGAAATCACCGATCAATGGAAGGAGAACTTACGGCGAATGCTCCGATATGACCAGGAGCGGTCAATCTAATGGAAGGATTCAGTTTTCGGAAGACAGGGAATTCAAAAATTTTACTGTTGATAGAGTCCGCTCATGATGAAACCGACAATTGCCTGAAGAACGAGACCTGTTATCTGTTCCAACCCATGAATAACTTTTTATCTCCGCACTCGCAACTCTATGACACTGACCATAGTATACTTGGCACCCAAATAATCAACGATGAACGCTCCACCGAGCGTTCCTAGGGATAATGAAGCGTCAGAGACACAAAAAGTAGGTCTCAAATGCGACCTGCCTGGAATATTGAACAAGCTAGGAGTTTGTTCAGGGAGAAGATTGAGACACAACAAGTTCCAGAAACACGTACTTGATCACAACGTTCCATCCAAATACAATAGTCAATGACTGGCTCCCACCAGTAACACTAAAGGCCATTTATGAATGGACATAACACACAAGAGACACTTTGCGAGATTCACCGATCAATGATGGTGGAAGAATAGATCCCAAACTGTTTCAAAAGCAATGTGACGTTGACTTGTGGGTTCATGAAAAAAAAAAAAAAAAAAAAGTGGAACGAACTGGGTAGCTTTATTTTCCAGTGACTAGATCAAAACTCGAGCGGCTTTTTTTTGACGACAATGCGCACTCACACAATGAAATCGTAGAGGAACCTGAACACGTATTTCAGAGCTGGTGATGAAGGATGAATCCTCAAGTTAACACACCATGTGAATGATATGGCCAGAAGCGAGACCCAGTAACGCTTGAGTACCAAGAGATATGGAATTCTGGTATCTCTCATGGAATCTTTCTTGAAGCGTTCGGGCTCGTCCATGTTCAGTCGCCAGAGGAAGACCACTAGGGCAGGGATGACGCCCAGACCTAAAGACATGCGCCATACGGCACGAAGATGGTTTTCACCAAAACTAATGGAACGATGTTAGCTGCCCGCTGTCCAACAGCAATGAATATTTGGATGTACATCCAGAAGAGTACCAGCGGCACAAATGCTGCTACCACGAATCCAGAATCGATCATGGTATCTGAATGTCGTCGATGTTGAGTGCCATAGGACCAGAAAATACAAGCACCTCACTTGTAGCCAAAGCTACCCACCGGTGTTGGGCCCGTTTGTTGATTCCGGGTTGCTCGGATTGTTCGGATGCGGAGACAGATCCACAAGGATACTCAGCGCCAATTCCAATACCTAACAGAAAGCTGGTCCAAGGACAATGAGGCGTGGGGGATAGTGGATCTTTCTTTTCGAAACATACCGCATAGCACTGAGCATCGCCAACATTCCACTCAGGCTCTGGTGTGTACCCTGCGATGCGGCTGAAAGACAGGAGAACAGGGCGACAATACCGGTAGCGCTCATCTGATGATGACCCGATGAACACAGATGAAAGTGATCGGGTTTTTTTATTTATTATCACTTACCATCCCAAACTTCCTTCCGAGCTTATCCGAAAGATAGCCTTTGAGAAGCCAATGTCAGCGAGATAGCCGTTGAAGACTGAATTTCACGAACCGAAAATAACCATTCCGACTACTGTTCCTGCAAATGCCACACTTCGGACAGTTGTTCCATAGTTGTGCTCTTCGAGCTTGGAGCCATAGATGCGGGTAAGGACTGCTCAAAAGTTGAGATCAGCTACCTATTGTTAGGGTTAGAGGTTCCAAACTCACGTGTGTTGACTGCACACGATAGAAGTGAGTGATAGGATGGGACATGTAGAGCGATTACGAGGATGCTCACCGGCCGAGATGACGCCGTTTGCGTACCCTTTGCTCGATCAGTAATCTCTTGAATGGATCATTTTTTAAAGCTCACCATCGGAGAACAGCGCAGTCCCACAGCTAGAGGCAATGTCAGGGCTGGACTTGGCACGAGAGTGAATTGCTCACGCAAAGATAAGCGAGACGTGACGAAGACGCTCCTTGAATGATAAGGACATCTCAGTCGACTGGGAGGAAAAATAAGAGCAGTGACCGTTTCAACTTACAGAAGAGCTATTTGAGTAACGAGAGGAGCACCCCATTTATGACCCCGGAACTAGACAAAGTTCTGAAATGAAAATCTCGAGTCAGGCACAGACTTGGGGTCCTTGAGCGGATCACAGTGATGGTAATAAAACATAGAACCTCGAATTAGGCAAGTATGTCTATGTTGGGAAACAAAACATGGCATTCGTTACTCTGGTTTCAGACTCAGCATTGATCCGAATCGTCGACGATCAACGTGCGTTCTGATAATCAGCACATGCGTGCAGAGTATGAAGACAGCTGCAGGGAACTTAAAAGATCCCATACGTTATGAAAACTGTGATGAGCGATGATATTTATTTGATCGTGGACAAGTTGAAACTCCGACCAGAGCTCCTCGTTTTTCACATCGGCCATGAATAGGCGTTCTGGATTCAAGGAAAGAGACGATGAACATCGTTCTCGTCATAGCCATGGTGAATAGTTGCTCTCACATATACGTGCTTAGGACTCATACCCTCCTCGACATAACCCTGAATGCACGCCTGAATACATGGTCATGCAGCATACGGAAAGAAGAGATTCGAGGCAGAAGATCGTGCTAGTCAGGAAAGTAGCCGGAAGGATGCCTTGACTGACTTCAGAGCTGGGATATCTGAAGACGAGGCATATCGCCTGGGCTCTCGCCATCACGACGAACTGGTACGTTGGCCGCTCGGTTGAGAGGCGTGTTACACTCACAGCCCAAGGGATTGTTGCACTGTTGATACACAGGCGGTTTCCTCTGATTCCCATCGCAGAAGATGTGACAAGAGAGCTCACACTAGTGAACATGGTCATTCTCGTTCCTACAGTAATAATTGGAAAAGCTCAGACAAGCATATGGCCAAAGATGTGTACGTTCACGAGTGGGAATGTGTCAAAGACTCCTTACATAGCCATTGGCTCCAGTTCCCCTACCTGCCACTACCGCCAATCGACCTCGGATGAGGCTGAACGCCTGGAATTATACAACCGTCCAAGCGAGACCCGATCCTCTTGCTTTGGTCAAGACCTGAAAGGGCAGAGTGAACGACGTGGGCGCTCCATTTCGAGGACCGGCTCGGCTCGATCAAATTCGAGGCCTTCGTTGTCATCCACACACTCGCACAAGCGCAGGCGACAGAGGTCGCGTTCCAAGTCCATCTCGAGAGACAGCAAGAGCCGCAAGCACAAACGATCGCCTAAAGAAAGCAGGAGGAGTGTTTTGACTGGCAAAAAGGTAAACCTGGACCTGTGCCTGTCTCTTCTCTGACCCCATGTCTGGTTCAGATCAAGCTCAAGGTCAAGAGGTCAAGAGGCGACGAGGAGCAGGATGCGAATAGGCAGGAATTGCTGCAGTTTCTGAATTCGGCTTATGAGTAGACTGTAGGACATATGACATAATTTCTGAACATAGCTCTTGACCACGATGCTCCTCAGTCTGCCGCCCGAGCTTTTGATTTCTGTCTTCAAGTTTCTCTCCCTTCCTGACATTGCATCCTGTATCCAGACCTCCAGCGCCTTGAAGCTGTTTATCGACCAGCACGAGTCTACTGTTTATCGCCAGGCCGCAGCCCATCCATCGCTCCGTCTCATCCCACACGACCAGCTGCTTTTTTCCGAGCTCATACCACTTGGCTTGCTATCCAAGCGATATATCGGTGATGCTAGTGACTGGAAAAGCTTATGTGGGTGTCTTTTCACGGCTCGGTGCTGCGTGTGTTGCTTATGTCGTGGCAAGGTCGTCGAGCCCGCGAGGTGCATTCCTGCTGGGTTGGCAAGGGTCCTTCCCGTATCAAGGACTATCACCATGCGTACGCCGACTATGCAAGTGTCCATCGTATCAAAGTCGACGAGAGGCGCGGTTTCATCATCACAACCCATGGGCAACGCACTACGGAATTCCAAGGCCGAGTACTGGTGTCAGATGTAAGCCACGGGCAACTCATCTGGAGCTTGGATTCGGTGCGTCTAGGGCATGGCTGATGTACTTTTCCTGATATTTCTCCCTTTCAAAAGCGTCATGTTCGCCAATATGCTCACTGCGAGTATGGGGAAGGGTTTCTGATTTTCGACCGTTCCATGGACACGAAAGAAGTCTGGCGCCTAGTCAGTCAGAACCCTGAGATTCCGGACCCAGAAGACTTTGAGGTCGTGCCACAATCAAAACCCGACGAGTCACAGCTCAGTGCGATACACATAGCCCCTCCTGGAGGCCGCCTCAAATTTGTTCCCCACGCTCTCCTCCGCCCACCAGGGGGTGTACCGACAAAGGCATTCCGGTTTGTTTACCCTACTCTCTTAGTGGCCTCAATCAATTGCCTCTTTTTCTGGGATGTCCGGACTGGGGAACTGGTGGAGCGCATGGATAACATCGGTGGTCAGATGCCACCTGATGGGCTTGCAAGCAACCAGACATGGGCAAATATAGTTGCCAATACATCAGGTTCACTCGGAAGGATATTGTATGTTGAAGTCAACGACAGATATGCTTTGGTTTGTGGGGAGCTTGCTTTCAAGATGTTCCAAAGACAAACCTCCCAGGCTCACAAAAGTACATCCGAAGACACCCGGACGGGCAGTTGTGTCATGGGGCTCACAGATGATCAGCTTCAAAAGCGGGGGAGATGGGAGATGAGTCTAGGTTATATTCAACCAAAGAATCTGCCGCCCAATTTTGAGGACCGCAGGCGTACATCTGATTATCTCTTACATCCCAGGGTCGACTTCTGGAAGAGCTCTGGTAAAGCGGTCGTTACTCACAAGATAATTCCGAAACAATCAGTGTTGGCGCGCCACCTCCGAAGTTGTTCTGTAGCAGGTAAATATCCCAGACCCTGAAATTATTACCAATTCATGTCGAACAATCACTAGCCCACATATCACCTTGTGGACAACATCTGGCAATCCTTAACAATGGATCCCGACTGCTAGTCATCCCTTACTTTGAACGGGTCGTGGATGGTCACGTTCAATACCGTGACATCATGATTGACCTACAGATCGCCTCACCTCTTGGCTCGATTTATCTCGCCTACGAGGACGACAGAATCGCGGTGGTTACGGTGTGTTTTTTCTTCTTTGAAGCTCCACTCTCTGATAGTTTGGACGACAATCTTTCCTATAGCAAATGGGTTTGTTCATTGTGCATCTGACTTTGCCGGCCCCCGACGATTTTGAAACGCCCCCGGCGGTGGATGTACAGCGGGTGGCATTTTTGAATGATTCTGATGTTCTATCTCATGTGAGCTGTCTCCAAATGACTTCGACAGGTATTTGGATCAATTGGGAGGTTGCACATGACCGACCTGGTTTCTTTTCGTCGGCTCTGGTCAAGCTTGAGGATGACGAAGAGTTGTTTGAAGAAAAGATATACAATGCGGCTATAGCTTGGCCCGTCAGTCGGTGTACGTGAACTAAGGGTTGTGCCTGTGTTTTGTCAGAGACAGATCATATGTTTTTTTTTTTTAGGGTCTGAGAATTCGGTTGTTGTTAGTGTTGATTTTGGACTTGGGTCTGAGTGATTCGTCTTTCTGAACCAGTGTCTTTGTCATCTGCCATGAACCTTTGTATTAAAGAATTTGAAATTCAAAGTCTTTGTATTGTCGGCATTTCGAATGATTAGTTGAGCGAGACAGGCAACTTGGGCTAGCCCCCATTCAATTGCAATTAGAAAGGATACAATACAATACAGGGATGGATATCAAATAAATTCATTAGGCATACTGTCCGATATAAATCGTCAGTGAGACACACGCGCTTTGAAAGCATGTGAGGACACGTACTCTCGTAAAAGTACCCATAGTCATAAACGTTTCTTTCTTCTTCGGCATGCCCTCACCATATAAACTTTTCAAAGCATCGCTCATCGTTGCCTTTCTCTTTGCTTCTTCTATTGCCAGTTCACTAGCGACTGCCTTGCTAGAAGATACCGTCGGTTGAAGAACTGGTGGACTGAATGGTTCTTTCTTCTGTTTCTTGTTGTTCTTTTGCGTTGGTTCGTCGTGTGTCAATGCCGCTTTGCGTTTTTTTGATTTTTTCGGGGGTTGGAGCGATCTACGACGATCCATAGTTTCTCGTAATCTCTCTTCTTCCTGGGGAGATGGGTTCAAAGTGATAATATCTCCGGTGGTGGTGGTGGTGCGAGAGTATTTGGTTTGGCACTGTGGACAGAGATCCAAGGCGTCGCCTTCAACGTCCTTGGGCGATCCATCAGATGATGGAGGAGAGGCAGCCATGGTCTTGTACCCAGCGAGGGAAAAAACACAGCCGCACGTCCAGATATACACAAAGGGCTGAGAACCATTCATCTCTTTCATCGTCAAAGGACAGACAAATTGAGCTCGATGCGTTGGGTCATCTGACGCCTTGGAATCCAATTTGGTGGCGGTGGTGTTGGGGGATAGTGTCAGTGACTTGACGTCCTGGAAAGCAAATGGATGCATCAATAAGGAGAGAGAGAGAGAAAAGGATACACGACTGGAAAAGCACACCTTGAGAGACCTGATGTGTCCGCAAATGGTCTCACCATCGCCGTAAGCCGACTTATCCAGTAGATACTCTATTATGGAATCTTTGTTGTAGAGTTTCCCGAGAGCACATGATACAACGGGCTCTTCTAGTTTGCGCTTAAAGGAGAACATGAGACGGGGGAGGGGGGTTATGATCCTTGCCAAGCTGTGAAAAAAATAATAATAACGTACCTTTGACAATGCGCAGAAGAACCAACGAGCTCTCGTCTGGTTTGCTTTGTCGGCTTGTTCGGCCTTGATTTTTCCGAGGTCAGTATCAGAGTGTGCAGCTTGCGAATGAAATGTACTTTGGGTTTCGTCTTCACCAAGTCTCTGCGGTCTGGAATGCTTCCTCCGTCATTACCCATCTTGCCAAAGTCGTTGGATAACAAGGGCCACAACCAGTAAGTGGTGCCTTGAAATAGGAAATTAGGTAAGCCGGCGAATGCCGTTAGACCCTTGATGCCAATCACATAATGTCGTGATTATCTTATCATACGCTAAATTGAAAAATAAAAAAATGCTACTACCACCGTTCAACTTTCCAGAAAACATTGTACTCCTTGTAACAGACACTCTTCCTTCTCCGGCATCATTTATCCTTCACAAAGCTCTCTCGTCTCACCTCAAATCATCGTCGACTACTTCACCCAAAAGCGCCATTGTAATCTCAGTATCTGAAGATCTCGCGAAATGGAAAGCCATAGCCTCTAGATCTGTGCGTCCATAAGGCCAAGTTATTCTGCCACTATTCACATTTCCCCCCCAGAATCTCAACTTGACCCAGCACATGGATGCTGGTTCTCTTGTATTCATAGAGGCATGTTCAACACTCAGCCAGCCGCCTCATCTGGGCGATTCATCCTACCAACCATCCTTACGGCCCTTGTTTGACTCAGTTCTCGATGCTCTTTCATCGAGAGGATCAGAACGACTAGTCATTCTGGACGACGTCTCGACACTTGAGTGGATAGGTTTCTCTTTACTCGATGTCTGTCGCTTCGTTCGTGCCCTTGTGGCTGCATGTAGACGCGTGAGCCGTCAGAGGAAATTCCCTTTCGTTATGGTATTGACGCGACAACTTGTCTCTAGGAATATGCTACACTCATAGTCCGACATCACCTCGTATTACCTCAAGTCGACGATCTCTTTCGACGCCTTCTGCAAATTTCGACTTACCACCTCGAAGTCAGATCTCTGTCGAGCGGTCGCAGCGGAAGCGTCAGTGGAGAGGTAAGCTCAAGCCAGTTTCAGGGATAATTTACCCACATATTTACAGATTGCACTTCACCCGGGCCCTTCCACCTTGAACGGCCCAGTCAAACTCATACCTCGTAGCTCAGCTATGCAGTATCGGCTCTTGGACACAGGGGCAACCTTTTTCGAACGAGGAACTGGTGCAGCAGTTCTTTAATGCTACCATTGCCGTCAAAAGAATCAAAAACTATTCTACACATGACACACAACCTTGGCAAAATATCATATATCCACATAGCGACAAGCACAGCACGCAAGGACACAGACGAATTAATCTGTTCAAAGGTACCTAAAGCTTGCCAAGGTGAGCAGCAGCAGGGTTCTGACCAGCAGCCTTGGCACGCTTGCGGAGCATCTGAGTAGACTTATAACCACGAATACCTCCACCCCATTGACGACGCTGCTCCTCGTACTTGTCAGTGCTGAAGATCTGATTAGACAAAACGAGAAATGATAAAAGATCATGGTAACATACAAATTGGCCTTGGCTGCACTGATGAGAGTAGCAAGATCACGTTGGTCCTCGCTCTTGACATCCTGTAAAGCCACAACAGCGGAAGTCTTCTTATGGACCACAGTACCAAGGCGAGCCTTGCCCTTGACGATGACATAGGGAACACCCATCTTGCGGCAAAGGGCAGGAAGGAAAACGACGAGTTCGATGGGATCAACATCGTGGGCAATGACAACAAGAGAGGCTTTCTTGGCCTCGATCAGAGCAACGATATGGTTGAGACCATATTTGACAAAGAGGGGTTTCTTGGATTCCTGTTACAAGTTAGGCGACCTATCACCATCGAGATGTCAGTAAACACATACAACAGTGTTGCCCTCAGCAGTGGCAGCTGCAGTCGCAGTAAGACGTTCCTTTTTCTCCTGCTTGCTCTCAGGGCGGTACTTGTTCAAGAGCTTGAAAAGCTGAGTGGCAGTGTTCTTGTCTAACGTATGAGAGAATTGTGCAATGGCAGGGGGGACCTTCAAGCGTTGGTTAAGAATGACCTTTTGGCGCTGAAGGCGGACGTATTCAGGCCATTTGACGAAGCGAGTCAAGTCAGTCCGAGGACGGACATCCTGACCTAAACAACGCCATGTCTAGTTAAGTGAAGGGAAGGGGGGGCTTGGAAAGATGCCGTACCAATACCAAAGTTTTTGGGAGAGGGCTCAAAGAGAGGGTTCTTCTTGACCTGGGTCTTTTTGCTGGCACCGAAGGGAGCGGCCGCGGGCTTCTTGCCAGATCCTGCTTTAGTTTTGGGAGGCTGGTCATTGAGACAAGGTCAGCAATGTTATTCGATAGAATAGAGCACTGCGCCTCGGAGCTCTAGCGCCATGAATGATTTTGGTAGGCAAAATGATTCATGGCCCAGCATAATAGATCTGAGGATCAAAGCATCTGCAAGCAGCATAATGCTTCCACGAATCTACCTGAAACGAATGATGAGATGAGATATATTTGTGAATCACATCCAGACCGAAAACTTGCCATCCATCCCAAGAAACGTCTCCGACGAGATGGAAACACAGATGCTAGAGCTCCTCGGGGCCTGCTTTTTGAAATGCTTACCATCCTTTTTCTCTTGAAGGTCTTCTTGTGGTTGCTGCAAAACAAATTCAGATATTCAGAGGAGTGTGCGTGCCACAATTTAAGCTCCGTCCGGGATATGCCTTAAATTGAATTAGAATAAAAGAATTATTTGAAAGATTTTTTTTTAAAAATAGTACACAAATAAATATAGTTCTATTTTACCAGACTGATCTTGACAGTGGTGTGTCAGGCAGAACTCTCTTCCCTTTATTAGTTTGATTCTGGACCAAGATATTTGACCTTTGTTAGAATTTTTGATCTGTGTGCAATTGAATAGAAGGTCAACTTTATACTACATTGGCTGATATGATTGAAGTATCCTCACCGAGTTCTGAGTTCTGTGAAAAATACTTCTTACTTCCATATTCCATCTCATTGGCTGATCAGTATAGGCTGGCATTGGAAGATTATGTCGCAGACATGAAGAGCCTGTCAAATACGTGTTATATTCAAGGTATGTCATCTGCTGTTCTCGAGGCAACTGCTGAAGCCTTTTCAACCCATCATTACTACCTTGATGGTATATGATTTTGTCTATCTCATTCCTCAACAGATGAGACTTTTCACCTATGAACACAGATTCCACATAGATTTTCTCTTTTAGGTTCAGTATCTTCATAGGTATGTTCTCCATTTGATGGTCGAGGATTGCCACTGATGTATGAGGACTCAGGAGAAAATGGTGAAAACTGCATTTCATTTATTTTTCTGTCCAGATCAGCAGCTATAAAAGCACAATGTAAGTGTGATTCCCTTCCTTCACTGAATGGCTGATCAATAATTTTAGAATTCATTCATATAGTATGAGTAAGTTATCTCAAGCAAATCGAATGGATCTTGATGATAGCTTGGCCAGTTAGGAATATACCCTAGGCATCGACACCAGTAAGTCATTACTCTCAGCCAATTTTTGATTTTTTTGATTGACTAGGATGTTTTGAGTGGTATACATCAGATGTACAAATTGCTTGGTCTAACTTTGCCCATTACCAGGTGTCTCTTCGGCTGGTCACTTTATATGAACTCTCAATGACTAGATTGGCTGATGTCAATAGCTTCAATGCAATGTTCACATCATTAATACTGAAGACTTTGCTGATTCTACGCCTTCGAGCAATTTGGAACAAGAATTTCATTGGTAAGAGAACTGGAAACAGATTGAAAAGTGGAGTTTATTTATTAAATATCTGGATTCTAGTCACATTGATTCTGTATTTCATGATGGCAGGTATGTTCGAGAATTTCATGTTATCAATAGATCACATGAGGAAAATGATTTTCACTGTGTGTTTAAGCACACATAAGTGTAAACAATGACTAAATCGGCGAAGAATTGTTCCAGATTCGCAAAGGGATATTTGATTTTGATATCTTTTTTTTTTAATTCATCGATTTATTACGCGGTGTACGAACACAGTCCACACTTGATTTTGATATCTATTCTCCATTATGTAGGAATTCGTACAAAATTTTCCCAGGCCCGATACCAACCAATGCCTTCACCTCTTCTTCCCTTAATTCACATAATTCTTTCACGTTCTTACACCTTCTCATGATTGCCCCTGCGGCGTTTCTCCCTGCACCGACACCAGACCCGATCCCAGGTAGTGATCTCACTAACTCTCCTGCAACTGCATTGACACCTTTGCCAGCATCCGGATCACCCTCTGCACCAGTAACAATTGCTTTAATTTGATCCGGCTCTGTTTGATTCCTTTTCAGATCCATAAAAATATCAGCCGTAGCGTAAGGAGATGAAGACCAGATAATGCGCAAACGAGGGAATGAGAGCGTCAGGAGAACGAGTTTGGATTGGATCGTAGGTCCTGAACTTGAGCCTGGATCATTGGTAGGATCATTGACCGAAGCGCCAAATGTCGCAGGTCGGCTAACGGATTTCTTAGGGTATTTCTGCGTTGGCTTTGCATAGGATTTCATTTCTGAAATGACTTCGAGTGAAAAAGCCTTGTCTTCTTCAAATTCGATCAACAAGACGGGGTGTTTATAGTGAACAGACATAAGCTCGCATTGGGTATATCTAGCATGTGGAGGTCAGCATTTGCAACGGAATGCGTTGTAGAAACTCACAGTCGTCCGCTATTGAAACTCTGAACTAAGTCGGGCAAACTCTTTCTTTCGACGCAGATATCGGGGGTGAGCACGTAATCTCCGACAGTCAATGTGGCTGGAATTACATATGCACTTGCAGCATGTAGTAGAGAAGGCAGCGTTGATCGGAATTCTCGCATGTCAACAACAATCTACCCGTCCGACTTTCAGCTTCTGGAGGATTCCAATGACAAGTTTGGATATCATCATTATACCTTTGACAGTTCTTTTTTTAGATCCCTTCTTCCACCAGCTAGTCGAGTGCTAATCGCCTGAATAGAGCTTCCGCCGATCGTAGCGCTCTCCGACTCCCTTCGTTCCTCGAGGGTCACCAACATTGTCTATATGATTTGAAAATCAGCAAAAAAACAAGACGAAGTCTGAAACACACCCCGCGTTCTTTCACGAGCCTTTCAAAAGCTTCTTTCTCCTTTCTGATGGCAGCGAGATATCGATGCTCTTCACATGAGTTCGCATACACCATATGGTACACCCGTACTGCAAGACCAGCATATGAACTCCTGTAAACCTAATGATCATGTAGTTATATTGTCAGCATTCTTTTCTCGAAGGATCAATGGATACCTCGATTCGTCGGATAAATTCAACACAGGGTTCGAACATGATCACAAATCGTGGTTGAGTCTCAGCCAATAGTCGGTCATCAGTGTCATCTGAGTATGCTCGTATCACAATTGTCTGTTCCGCAGGCAAAAGTCCGTAAGCAGTTTCAAAATCTGCCTGCGTCAAGATGCTAAGGTCAATTCCATTACCGAGACATACTAATGTCCCAGTCAGATCTGCAATTTCATCTGTCCAGCTGAAGCACCGCGATTAATATCGCAAGTTGTAATGCTGAAGGATGCTTACAGTGCCATATCCTCGTCAATCTTGTCGGTGTCAGATTTCTCGTTTGCCGGTGCTTCCGTTGGATCGATACCAGCGCCTGCATCTACCGCATTTCTCTTGGTGCTACTACTCGGTGCACCACCTCTCACCCTTCGCCTTCCAGCTGTTTTTTCTACTTTCTCTCTATTCTTCTTTCTCAGCACATCAGATGTTTCGTCTCTACCCTTCTCTCCTTTTCCTTTTACATTTGAAACCCTGCTTGGATAGCCCTGAGTTGTGTCATTGCTCTCGCTGACCTTATTGAAGTCTTGACCTCCGAGGCGACCTCTCCAACTCAGGTACTCTTTTAATCGTCTCTGCATCATCTTTGTGCCCTTCCTTCCAGGTCGCGCATCGGGATCAATGCAGTCTAAAAATTCTTGGATGAGATCACAGCTCCTCGTCGAGGATGTCATGATCAAAACTGTATCATTACCAGGCATCTGCCCCGGTTTCAAGTTTGTCTGAAAACGAATCATTTCGGACTCTATTTCCAGAAGAATTTCAGAGAGAAGGTCCCATTTGGGTTGTTCTTCTAATATGGGTTGAATAGTCTCCGGCAGCCAGGCAGGCCTGAGGATAGCTCTTTCTTTTCCTTTTCTCTTGTCCGATGCAGGAACGACATTGTTGAGCTCATCAAGGGCGGCCCAAGCATCTTCATCGTCTGCGTCAGTGATAGGCGGAGAACCAACGGTTTTTCCTTTGGTTGGAACGATGGTTCTGAAACATCGACGTTTCGCAATGTCGAATATCACATTCGCGGCATCTGTAAGTAACCAGGGAGATTGATGTACCCGTACACTACCTGAAGTAGAAATTGTGTTGGATTGGATGATAGTTTCGAGGTAGGCATGAAAAGATAGTGAATCGTAGGACAAGAGATAGCTGTTGGTATGGTATGTCTGTTTGGGAGAAGCTGAAGAGTCAGGAAAAAAGAAACGCACAAGAGGAGTTGACGGAGGACATTTAGGTCATTAACAAGTTGCTTAGTCTTAGGACCAACTTTGGGCCAGACGGATGCTAACTGAAATCTGACAATAGTATCAAATGAGCGAAAGTAGGCGTTCTCAATGTTGAGATCCTCGAGATCAAGCTACAAAGAGTGTCATTTTGTATTCAATAAATCATACAGGAGAACATACGTCTGTATGTGAGCGTTTTAGCTCTGATAATGTCGTTGTCATGCACTGGATGATTGCGCTATGAATGTCTAACATTGATTCAGACAGAGGCTGAGAGAGTTCGACAACATCGGCACGCCGGCGTTCGAGCGACTGATTGATGTCCTCATGAAAACTGATGAAACATCAGGGATGCGGGGTCAGGGGGGTTCATAAAGAAGGCCTACCTACCGAGGATACAGATGCACCCTCCGTAATTGTAATTCCTTCATGACATTTTTCAATGGCGATAATCCACTGGTAACATGCTCAGGTTGATCTGTGAAAGCCTTGATGAAGCCATTTTTATTCTTTTCGCGGAAGAGACGAACAATGAACGCTTCATTGACAAGTGACGTGATTCTGGACGTACAGTGAATGAGCATTTGGAGCCAAGCCAGGCAGAATGAACGCGTGAAAGAATACTTTTCAGCATGCAAAATCAATAAACCAGTAATTAGATGCACAGGTACGTCCCCTTGCAGCATGTCGACCACTAAGATACGAGACGTGACAGAGATGAGTCCACCCTGTTTATAAAGTTCCTGTCTGACCACATTAGTTGTGTAGTATAGATGCAACAATACGGCTTACCTGTCCTTGCCAGGTGTCTCATATCCTACAACACGCAGTCCTGGTCTCCTACAGCCCATTATTCCTAGTTCTTCACCAATGGAAGACTCCTCTTCCGGAGAGGCGTTGACGAGTAAAACGAGATTTTTGTTGGAATCATATACCTTCATAAGTGTACAGATGATGCGTCGTAGACCCAGACCACGGGCTAATACGAGAAGATCACTTGTCTCAGGGTCATAGATTTCTTTAAGGATGGCTTTATGGAATGGGAGGAGCGTCGACATCGTAGCAAACGTCCAGCTCAAAAATATTATTATTAGTCAGCCGCACTGATCCAAGGAAGCTGTGTCCAGGACCATAGGTCTCCTACCATTACCATGGGAAAACTCAATATTGCACATCACAAAAGTTATCATCCATATCGCAGGGATAACATCGAGCGAGTGCGTAGAGATGAAGAAGAGGCTCAACTCACTGAGGCGAAAGAGGAGGGACGGATGATGTTAGCTGTACGTCTGACGAACAATCCAACTCATACTATTATTGATTTTGTAGGACTCAGAAGCCCGAATGGATATTTTGCGTCAACGAGCTGGCTTAGGAGAACGAGACAAGAAACCCCACAAATTATCTGAAGAAATCGAACCTAATGAGAGGCCAAAGCAGAGTTCTACAGGGGGAGAACTACCTACGACTAATGGTCATATCAACCTTTTTCACGATGTCGAGCAGGTGCGCAAACAGCAATTGATTTTTAAGACCTGAAATGATATCCCTCACAGAACATGGTAGCAGCTCTTACGGTGGCCAAGAAAGCCGAATCGAAAGCCGCCGAGCAGGGCATTAAGCTTGCGCCAGACGAGAAAGAACTGAAACGCTGGTATACTGAGCGTCGCAGCCACGAAGTGTCACAGGGTGACGATGAAGACGATAGTGGTAAAAGGTACATTCGTTTGAAACCTTCGGACATTGAAGTTTACAAGAAATACAGTAGGCGGGATGCACAACGAAAATACAAACACGATCCCCTCACAGCTATTGAACAGCGTCTAGCTTCTCGTACACAGACACCAATGCAACCTAATAGGAAACCAAAACCTCACTCATCTTATCTTTCGTCATCCTCGTCAACAGATCCCTTAATTCAAGCTCGACTCCAACGTGAGTCATCCGAGCGGGAACGGGCGCGGGCACTCATACAAAGGAAAAAGAAAGAGCTAGAAGGCAGCATGACACCAAGCACTATATGTGCAGATGATGATGAGGGATATCGCGATGTTTATAATCGACAAGAAGTGAAGGATGCGCATCGGATTCGGGATAGGAGATATAGGGACAGGCAGCGAGGTTGGTAGCTGATGACTGTAGCTATTCCTGTACTTACTGATTATTTCCGATGTTTGTAGTGTACACCTGAATGTAGATCATGTTGCCACTCTGTGACTGATCACTCAACGAGTTTTGGCATTCAGCTCAAAAGTGTCAATTTAGTGTCAATCCTGATTATTCCAAGACCAAACTTGAGCCTCGGGCCCTGTGCTTTCCACTGGCTTCAGAATTCATGTCGTAGGCTTCTCGGGCGGTGATGACGTTTGTCATTACTTCCAGACGTGATCGCGGGCGTTTATCATTACCACAACTTCGGAGTTGAATTGCTTCAATTTGTGGGTATGGATTTCCAAAATTTGTTTAGCTCCCGCTATGTCTCCACTTTTTCTCGCGGTCAACTTATTTATAATGTGAAGCACCATCTCTTTCTTGCTGGTCTATTCTTCGCATCGCCTGGTTTGCCCACACCAATCGCTCGAAGAGGTATATCTCCTTCTGATATCTAGTGTATGAATGCTGATATAACCCCCATCTCAGTGTCAGACACATACATCGAAACAGGCGTCCCTATCGTGAACAATGGTCAGTTTCGTCGAGAGTACCAATCCCTATCTAAGTTGTTTTCTGCACAGGAGAAATCATTCTCCGATGATTACAGTGAGAAACTTGGCAACACAAAACCTCATGTATCTCTCGGTGGCTTGGTGCGCCCTCTGTCAGCTTTGCCAAGTGCCAATCCTCATATGTGGATGGTTTGTAGCGGAGCGGGAATCAGAGAAAAAATACCAGAAGCACAACAAATGAGGCATGTGGTTCTTATCGTCTGCTCAACGCATTATCATGTTCATATATAGCAGCATGATCTAGAATCAGGCTCCCCCTTATCAGAGGTTGGCTGCAACAATTGAATTTGTACCCAACTGACCTCACATAGAAAGTGGGTTCGTTGGCCACCCATCGTTCCCAGGTACGCCTCCTTTCAATTTGACTTATTTATCAATCTTGACAGAAAGACTCAAGATGGATGTACGATCAGATGATGAGGACCAAATGGAGGTGTGATTGCATCATTAGTGTTGATCAAACAATCATCTCACGCGTGATCCTAGGCCGAGGCTGACGGAAAGATGAAGGTGAAAATATGATCAGTCCATCAGTGTTTGATCACTTCTCAGTTATATATAGGAAGAGCCCTTGGAAGCCTCCAAGCACCACTGGAAACATTTCTATGATGCCATTGATGAAAGAGATCAGGAGTTTTGCAAGGCGCTCCGGGATGAGATCAGTGATCTCTTGTTAATTGTGGGCATTTTGTGACTCGCGTTTAATTCAAATACAAGTTGCTCATCGTATTTATAGGCGGCTTTGCTGCTGGGTGTGGTTACTTCGTTCGCCATTGAAGCGTTGGATTGGCTAAGGGATGATCCTAACACGACACTCTTGCAAAACGTTGTTCAACTACTCAATCAGACAGCTCCAATCGGTGTACAGGTCGACCCTGGGTTGGGTGACCTGAAGCACTACGAACTTCGAGTTAACCAGTTGTGGCTTCTGAGCATGGTCCTGAGTCTGAGTGCTGTTATTTTTGGGACACTCTGCCTTCAATGGCTTTCTGCATTCCGTCATGCCGATGATAAATACAAAGCAGGTCCTGACACTCTTGCCCTTCGTCAAGTGCGACACGAAGGATTGTGGGCATGGGGTGTTCCCCACATCCCAGCGCTTCTCATCGTAATTGTCCAAGCCGCCCTCGTCTTCTTCATTGTCGGTCTCTTATTTCTATTATGGAACGTCAACAGGCACGCTGCTCTTCCAGTCGCTATAGTTAGTGGAATATCAACATTTGCTGTGGTTTGGACAATGTTTTTACCGGTGATATTGTCTGTGGTTTGCTATATCAAGCCATCTCTGGGCAAAATCATCTGTCAGTGTCCATACAAAAATCCGTGGACTTGGATCACCCATCGTGGCTTCACTTCGCTTGCCATCATGGTTAGCTTCCTGTTCACCTTGACCCCGTCGAGTATTCATAGCTGGATCCCGAGTTGGCGTCAAAAAGCAGTCAAATTGTTGATGGACTTCAGGTGGCTCGAATACGACGAAATGTGGCGTCAACGACGAGATCCAGGTGCTAAGGAAGCCTTATGTTCATACTATCTTCTTAATGGACTGGCAGCAGTTGTAGATACGCTGGGTGCTCATCAGGGCACAGGTCTCTTTCTTGAGAAATGCCTCCAGGACCTCAAGTTCCATGAGTCTCGTGCAGACATACAGGCAGTAAAGAAGTCGTTCCAGGGCTTGAATTTTACGCCGGCGGAGCGTCAAGTCCTTGAATCTGGGAATACGGTTGGGTCTTCATCTCAAGTCGAGGATGCTGGGCCAGTCCAATTGCGGAGGGACTTTTTAACTGCTCTCATCCTGGAACAGCTCGTCACCCGAAGTCGCCCTCTTAAACAGAGTTTGCTTCACTTTCGGGTCAAACTCTACATTCGTTTGAAGGCGTCGGTCTATCAAAGTGGACTCGTTCGCGGCATTACGAGAGAAGCAGGTTTTAAGGACGACGAGTACGTTGGTCGACTTATCGAGTGTCCTATCAAGTATGCAGGAGACGCTGAATCTTTATCATTTGGTACGTTCGATCGCGTGATATATATTCAACACTGAGGGTTTGTGTTTCTTTGCAGCCCAACGATCTCTTTATGTCAAATACGTCGGTCTTCTTATCAGGACCAATCAGTTGAATGACAAGGATATCGTAGGGCTTCAGCTCATTTCGAGGGTTTCCGAGTCCGTGGATCACCGACATTCAACTGTTCAGCAAGATTTGGAACCTGTGCCAGTAGAAGAGCTCGCGGGCGTCTCCGCATCTCCGCCAATACCAGCGGTAACTTCTACCCCCTTGTCTACGGCAGTTGCACATACTCCTCATGATGTCGATGGTACTCCACCCCAAGGCCTCTCTAGACGAGATACGTCTTGGTATCGACTGCAAAAACTTCGAGCGCAGTTAGATCGATACCATCCCTCTCATAATGTCCCTGCTCATCATCGTGAGGACAGCTACACAGATTTGTAGTCAGTACCCGATAATAGCGCGTTCATGTAAATAAGTATGGCCATCGAGTTTTTTTTCGGGCATAGCTGACATGTGCCGAACGTCTAACTTAATACGCTCCATTCTTATTGTGTAATCTCATCTAAATTACCGCTATGGTCTTGTTTGCACCTTCTATGACTGCAGGGGTCTACTTGGGACTGCCATTTTATCTCTTTTCTGAACTTTGTCTCATATCGAGGTAGATAAAAATATAGGAATATGTTGAATTCAGGACAAGCAGCACAATATGGGGGGGGGGGGGGGTTAACTCGTTGCAAATG
>Ga0153987_1000179_pt1 | contig 23144 bp, 22 predicted proteins | sample TSNC071MetaG_FD_102279 | JGI IMG/M metagenome (GOLD analysis project Ga0153987, IMG submission 102279) | Attine ant fungus gardens microbial communities from North Carolina, USA - TSNC071 MetaG | ecosystem: Host-associated > Fungi > Mycelium > Unclassified | place: USA: North Carolina, William B...
GAATACTACCATTGCTGACCAGCATTCACCCAGCCCTTGTTCTGTTGTTTTTGGCCAAGTGGGTCCACAGGGATATCAGTACAGGTAATATCATTGTTGTAGAGGATGACAAGGGGTGCATTCATGGATTTCTGAGTGATCTTGAATATGCCAAGGCGATAAGCAATGAAAGTTCGAGTTCCAATCCCAAAACGGTATGTATTGACGTCAAAGTTAGATCCTGTTTAACATTTAATCAGGGCACACCATACTTCATGCCTTTGGAAATACATCTCGGCACAAGATATGCAGATGAAGTGTCTGATGAGGAGGAACAAAATTTCGTTGCTTTTTTGCCCCTCAAATACCATTATCATCACGATCAGGAATCGCTGATGTGGGTCGCCTTATACTCTGTGTTCGCACGAGTGGATTGGGCGGCAGCACAACGGATCTGGTCGGATATCTTTCAAAACTCCTTCATGCCCAGTAAGCTGCGTGAACGGTTCTTCAAGGGGAAAAATGCTGCTCTCAAGGAACCTTATTATGCTGCATTTCACGGTCAACTTGGCCATGATTTTCCTGCTAATTTTGATTTGATCCGAAAGAAAATTTGGCACATTTGCAAGAAATCTGAGCCCCAGGAAAAGGACTATCATAATCTCTTCAACGGACTCATTCCTCCATTTGACCGGCTTCTAGAAATTAGCGTTGACAAGGCGAGATACGTGACTTTTGTGGAGCAGTCCAGTCAAGCCAATGTTGGCACCTCTCAAATGGAAGATGCAGATGAAATTGGCATCATGCGGGTTCGAACCACTCCGCTTGGCAAACGTGCTCGATCTAGCACTAGTAACGCTATAGGGAAGATGTAGGGAAGCCTGTGTGGAAAGCAGCTGGCAAGGCAAAGAAGCAGTGATAAAATATTTTGTGTGTTCATAGCTATTTTTTGTACCTCATACTCCTTCACTCTGTTTATTTTTTAAAAAAAGACTACTACAATCTCAATTTACGCAGCATATACATATCATGATCAGGCGACATGAGACAATGTGGTCCCACATCCGAATGCCAGCTCATACTCCCATCAAGAAAATCCTGTGCAAGAGGGTAACAATCCTTGCCCGCCTCTCCACACCAATCAAAGTCAACTAGCATCACAGTGTCATCGCCAACAAGCACGTTCGAGGGCCTGAGGTCACCAAACACTATATTGTTCGAATGAAGAAGATCGATAGCTTCCTGGACACGTTCATATTGACGGTCATTGAGGTGACCTACAAGGGGCTTGAGATCGACATAGTCCATCACTATCAGGAACCGTTTGCCATAGCACACGTTATCCTCAGTGCTAGAATAATGCAATCGTGGGGCTAGGCCTTGAGCGGCCAACAAGCGATGTGCGCGCGGGTTGTATTGGTTAACGAACTTAACAGCGACGGGAGTATCAGGCATGTCATCAAGTGCTGCCTTGTACAGGAGTGTGTAGGGCTGTTCAGGAGCGAGGCGAGACAAGTACGTAAACTTGACCTTGTCGGGTCCATATTCGGTAATGTAGGGAAAGTGGCTCGCAGTCGAGTTCGGTTCAAGAGCTTTATAATATTCTCGGAGGCTTGAAATAGCTGATTTGAGTTCTGTAAAAAGTCGTGCCGCAAGAACGAGTCGCTTTGAATCATACGGTTCGCCACCAAGCCAGATATAGTTTGTCAATGGTTGGGTGATCACCCTGTCGACAAAGACACCACCGACGACACACATCCATGGACCTGCAATCGCTAAGATGATGCTTGGGCAGCAGCATCGTTGTACAAGAGATTGCTCTACACCATCAGCAAGAAAAATCACATTTGGTTGATGAGCTTACGAGTCATCCAGCATTTCCGATATGCAAAACTACCCTGCATGTAAGGGTCAGGACCCCTGCCGATCTCGTTCCTAACCTCTTCGATCAAGAGATATGCTGTTGAATCACCGCATTTCTGGATCACCGCCCCATCAGAGTCGACATCTTCTACTTCCACTTCTGCAAACTGTGCACCAAGAAGGGCTTCTAGAGGCTCTTTTATGGTTGCAGCTCGGTTGCTGTCATACTCATATATGTGAGAAAAGGCGGCAAAAATGGTTCTCACTCCATCGTACGTTGCCGCATTACCACAGGGTTGTGGGTCTACCATTGCAGCCTGAAACTTGTTGAACACGGGATTATACAAGCCAATGGGTTCAGCGTGGTTGCTGTACGGGCGACCAGTCCAAACTGGATTCTTCTTTTGTTCCTCTGGGAAGTTTGGTAGATCAGGATAAAATTCCTTGCGTAAAGCCGCAATATCACGTCTGCGAGCTTGGGATAATGGTCAGTGAACCTGAGCAAGAAAAATGGTATTCTCACTCTCGAACCACTCTCTCTCATAGCTGTTCGGTTCACGCTCTGCCTTCCTGTGTCTTAAATCTGTTGCAATTAGAGGACGCAATTAAGAACAAGAGGATAGAAAGATGGATGAATCGCACCAGGAACTCGCACCAGCAATACCTCCTGTTTACCAAGCTCGAGATCTGCAAGATGTGTCCCGTTGGCAAGCTCGACAACCTGTTCTCTATCAGAAAAGTATATGTTCAAAAGGTGTTCCTGCAGTTCATCCTTCGCTAGAGTGGACAACAAAGTAGGGTACTTGCACTGCCAAACTGTAAGATCTGCAGCGTCAACATCTCGCAGTTCGGAAGACTGGGCTTGCTTGATGCCATGCTTGAGGTCGGCAATGTCTCTGGCTTCTGCCCCCGCTGTCGAGGGTCCACCAAGCAATTTTTTCTCAGTGTTGATGAGGAGATACCAGATTTCAGTCGTCATGGTGGATGACAAGTTGTGTACAGTAACGTCACGGTCACGACCGAGTCAGAGCTCAAGGGCCAATATATTTATTTTGAATGTCCAGGCTGACTACGTGCTTTTACACTACCAGTGAGCTCATGGTCAGCAAAATTCATGATACAAAGACCACAGAAATGAAATTCCAAGCAGTGGAATCAGCGGCATGCTGCACAGGTTCCCATTAACCAGGAGGATCTCGTAAAATGTCTGCGTAGGACAACAAATCACAATCCACCACCACCAAGTATGTATTCAATCGCAGAATGCACGTTCCCTCCAGTAGCCATGAGCGCTCTTACATTTTGCGCGGGGTTTGTGAATCCCATTTCATGTAGTTGCTGGAGAGATAAGTCACATCAAGATGAAGCTGAACAGAAACGCAGGAATACCTGAAGTTGCACCTGGTATCGTTCCTCGGGCGGCCGAGAACCCACAGGTGGGGGCATAGATCCCGCCCCGCCCGAGCTCCTCGCCAGCATCTGCTGCAGCAGACCAGGATTCGGGACGAATGGGCTGGCAGAAGTCCCATTGTTGGGGACAGTGCTCGAGGGAGACGTCGATGTACGAGGAGGGTTTGTCATGGAAGGTGTTTGTCCAGGAACACCTGGTGCGGGTTGAGGGTTGTTCGAGCCTGGAAATGAAAAATCCCGCATTACGTTGGCCATGTTCATCATGGCCCTCAATTGCTCAGGGTCCGAGCTTGAGAATGATTGAGACCTATATTTCCGAGTAATTGGACGCTTCTCTCACATTAGCTGCCTGAATTGCTCGCTCTGAAACATCTCCCGAACTTGAGGACCCATATACTGGAGCTCCGGGTTGATGGAAACGACATGATCGATAACGTCGGGGTTGGACATGGTTCGCGCGACCTGCTCCAGTATACGGGGGTCATTCATCAACGTTGACATCTATACGACAGTGTTAGGATGACTTGACAACACCCGATGTGAACATACCATATTGGGATCATTAGGATTCAAGCCAAGCTCAGCGAACGGGTTGATACCGGCCATAGCTCCAAAGCCCAGATGGCTGTTGAGTTGTGTAAGGGGATCGTGTATGTTCTGCCCAGCCTGCATCGAGGGTATTTGCTGCGGTGGCAATGACGACGAGGAAGACGCTTGCTGGCGGACTTGTCCTTTGACCATGTGAATGGTATGGCCTGACTGTATCTTGTATGCCGAGAGCTGGTCATCGTCCTAAACCACCGCGTGAGTATCAAGGCAATCGAGTTCCGAGAGATGACGAGCCTTGAGAACACGACCTATGACACTGGATGAAGAGCTAAAATGTACGAAGGACTAGGGAGGATATGTACCAGAGTAGATAAGCCGTTGCCGATCTGCCTCGACGTCTGATTTATCAGCGATGGCGTGTTTGAGGTCGAGGACCGTCTTATCCGTCGATATGGCTATTTGGAGCTTGACTTCGCTGGGGCCTGGGTTTCCTGAGCCAAGGGTGTTGTATATTCTGGAGAGAGTCTACCTTTGACGTTGATTTGGATCTCCGAGTTTCCAGACATGATGGTGGAAAGACAAACTGGAAACGGGGGGAGTGCATCACGTAACATACACATGTGATCACAACATATCAATGTGATCACAACATATCAATTTAAAACATATCAATTGAAAAAGACTAGGACGAAGGAAGAGAATGTCTACTCGGCCTCGTCTTCAGCTTCGGACTTGCATCACTCATCCCCTGTTGTTTTTTCAGCCGCTCCCATGTCCCCAACTCAAACATCTCCGGTAACCGATCCCAAACCTCTTCCCTCCCCCTCTGGTGGAGAATCTGACAATGCGCCACACACACATGGCACACATTGAGCCTGCTCCACGTCGTGTATTTTCGCAAAGGATTCGGCGACTTGGCGGTATCAACGACGTGCCATTCAGCGTGTGGACCTCGGGCGTCGGCACACAGGTACGACTCACACATCGAAGAACGCTGGAAAACGAGCAGAAAAGAGTGGGACAGCGTCATCTCCGCCATCCTCAACCTCTCCCGTCCAACAAGACACACAGTCTTGTCTTTCCACGAAATATCATGAGTGCGCTGTTGAAGGATCCTGCGAGGACTCATCCGTGCGATGCAGTAATAGGCATAGGGGAGGATTTCAGGAACATTGTTTTCCTGCGCAAGGACAGCGGCACGCATCACCGAGTCTGAATCATATTTCTCTGGTGGGTCCCTAGTCGATTTGGCGATGTAATCGATAAATGTGGTTGGGAGTTTTGATGTCAAGAGGGCAATGCACCGTTGCCGGAACGAGCGAATGAGATACTTTGTACTGAGTCTGAGGATGCCACTGACAAAATCGAGTACCTGGCCGAGGTCAAGATCAGATGGCAGGTCATCAAAATATCTGCCGCAGACGTGAACATCGGACAAGACACACAGGTCAGAACGATTCTCAAGCGTACGAAGGATCATATATCGCATTGAGCAGGTCTCCAAACTCCTCCTTGGAATCGTACATCATCACCACGCGACAGCCCTCAACCATCTCCTCCTCTTTGATCGGTTGGGGTAGCGTGAACAAATCCTCAAACACTTCTGAATGCTTGCCCAGGATGGTTTGATGCACCCTGAAGAGCATTTTGTCGACACAGAGAACGATGGATCCATCGCTGAACCAAAAATCAGGGTGTTGCGTCGCCACCAGCTTCCAGTCCAGGCAAGTGTCATGAGATAGCGCAACATCATCGTAAGGAGGAGACATTGCAGGGGTGGCAGTTGTATAAGAGGATAGGAGTATCAGACAAATGTATCTATGCCATGAGGCTCAGTGACACAGCAGACAACGGCAGGCAGTACCCAAGCTCGGGGCCGCGCGCCCTGCCGGCAATCAAACATTCCCGGTATACACATAACTCTTTCTTGTGCCAGTGACATTGGCGTCAGATCACATTTACAATAGCAAAAACAGTAGACAGTGTGGTTAAGGATCAAATGTTCGAAATGCCTCTCGGGTCACGAGGTTTGTCCATCCTTTGTTCTTTTCTGACGAAAAAAGCTCAAAAGAGTCTTTTTCTTCTTTTTGGGCGGTGCAAAAGTATTCATCTGGTGATACAACGGCACCAGGTCAGCAACTTGATCTGAATTTGAAAAAAAAAAAAAAAGGTCCGAGTTAGCCGCTGTGGATGGATTTAGCCCGGGCCCACCAGTCAAGTTATTTGCCTGTGAAAACAAAGATTCCGGGGGGTCGACACTAGATGTTGGTATACCAGTGTTGCTCGTAGTTGACCCTGGCGGTGTTCGACTGGATGTTGACAAAACATCAGCATGACAAGCCGCAACAAGTCCCGGTCGCAAACCGATCTGCTCCTTCTCATCACAGCCCATACTATCGCTTGAATCGCTGTCGAAAGAAGATGCTGACGAAGGCCGACCATATAGCGGTGAAGGTTCGGGCTGCTGAGGTTTTGCGGTGACATCATCAGCAGGTGGTGGCGGTGGAGGTGCAGCTGATGGTGCTGGCGGGGGCGACGCCTCAGGCAGTGCTACATGCTGAAAAGCCCCACGTTGAGATACACCCAATTGGACCTGCAATGCAGCGCCAACGTGTGCTGGTAGCTGAGGAACAGAGTGAGATTTCAAGTGCGCATGAGATCCAGCATGATCGACAGCGTGTAACTTGGTTGTCTGTGGTCTGAATCGTGCCTCCAAATTCATCAGAGCACCTGCTCCAGGAAACATTCTTTCGTTTGAATCATCCGAGAGCACTTCTGACTGTTGGGACAAAACTTGGGCACTGGATATCGACTGACTGTGGCTGCTCGCGTGACTGTGACAATGACCCGGAGAGACAGAAGTTGAACCTTGGACATTACTGGGTCGATTTGTAGCTTGATTGTCAGAAGGTGGCGAGAGAGAATTCATAATTTGCGCATTCGGATAGGATTGCGGAGGACTGTCCGTAGAAATCTCTGTATGACGAACCGGGCAGCCTGTGATCTGCGGGTGGGGATGTGGACCACTGATAGCGGTCTGCAACTGAGAGTGTTGAGGAGCGGTCAGTGATCCCTGCTGTCGCCAGGCAAGGAATTCCTGCCATTCTTGTTGATCCGTCGCTGGATAAACATCACCTTGTAGAGATCCATCCCCAAACAATCATTACTCACTTCCCATATCTGCAAAGATCAGCCCAAACAGCTCTAATGCCAGAAAATCCACCCACTGTACATGCGATTATCGCTTCTTGAGAGGTCGGGGGATAGCGTTGTGGTGTTGTTAGTCCCCGCTATCCGCATAGAATGATCATGTCTGTGATTCGTCTGCGTTCCGTATATCTCGTAGAAGGATCCATTGTGGACATTGACATTGGAAGCACCTTGAAAAAAGGGCATAGTGGGGCCTCCTGGCAAAGTCAAGCCCAGGTCTCTGTTTTACGGCGAGTCACACGCATTGTGCTGTGTTGACATGAACGCTCAAAGGGCGTCTAGCATAGAATTAGTCAGCGGAAGTTATTTCGTATTGCATTTGTTTCCAGCTATGGAAACACTTCATCATGCAGCTGAAAAGGAAACAGTCGTTATGTAGGTTATCTGTTTCTTTTCCGAGCACTCTCTGTGCCGTGTCTTGGATTCGTGGTACAATCCAAGTTTCGGATCGCCCATGAAGATCAACCGTGTCAGACTGTTCACTACATAATATTTGTGCTGACTGTACTCCTGCTCAGTCTTCCGCACAGCACTGGATGCACCACTGTGAGGTGAATTGCAAACCGGTAACCCGAATCTGTCTCTTGAGCAACCTGTAAACTGAACAGATAGATAGTTTCATTCAAAGTCTGTGGCTCCCAATAGATTGCATGTGAAGTTCTGATTTGCTTCTCTCAACGAAGCTGGCCCATTTAATCAACGCTTCGCGATTTGCAAGCACTTTTAAAAACAAGGTATGAACTGCTGTAACAAATGAGATCAGGCTTCTTTGTGCACGCTCCGATGCTCTGGGAGTCATCTGTCAACTGAGGCCAGAATCATTTGCTCTTTCATCTCGTTTTGACTGATGTTGAAACATGTGCCATTACCAAATAACTTGACCCGTAAGATGATAACAACCCCGCCAGTTTTGGTATATGGTTCTCATTACTGCGCGATAAAACCATCAAAGAAGTAGTCCAGGATAGGGAATTTACGAGAAATAATTATGACAGATGAGAATCGGTCAGAAACACTCTAAATTTGACGAGCTCAAAAGAACAGGTTCTTCTTATCAACTGTAGAACAAAGCATTATTACTTTTGGACACTGGAAGGGTCATGTTGATACGATGATAGGAAGAAGAGTCGATTTCCGGTCCCATGAACGTGCTGTATACATCATCCAATGGCCTCCTATTCCTGCAGCTCTATTTAATCGTGGCATCGTCTAGGATAGGATAGTAGCCCCAGGTCAACAGTTCCAAATGACCTCCAACGAAATGTGCTCAGTGCACAAAAACGGACCAGGCGCCGAGGAAAAAACTACTATCGAATTTGGTCAAGAATATTTCGATGAGATCAATGAGCTTTCGGTCGTCGCAGAGGGAGAGGAGCGTACAACATGGTTCATATGGGCTCTAGTAATTTGTTCAACCATCTCCGGCCTGCTTTTTGGTGAACCCGTTCGGCCTTGCCGGACGATCTTGCGCTCAATGATTATATTTCAGGCTATGACACAGGCGTTATATCCGGAGCTTTAGTCGTTATTGGTTCTGATCTCGGTCCATTACAAGTATCTGATGGTCAAAAGGCAGGTCGGCACGTTTATTTTTCACCCTTGATCATCCCCCTCTGAGCCTAGATGGTATAAACAAAGATTTTGCGAATTTTGAATCGTTTACCCTATGCTATGTGATCAAGCTACCCTGGACTGATAATTTCATGTCTCAAATACAGGAGTTCATAACCTCATCCACCACTCTCGGGGCTCTCCTTGGCAGTCTAGTCGCTGGTATCATGTCAGATTGGACCGGCAGAAAACCCGTCTTGGGAATTGCAGATATTCTCTTTATCGGAGGTGCTATTGCTCAGGCCGTTTGTAATGGAGTTTGGAGCATGGTACATCTGCCATATACTCATATTGACATGCTTTCGATCACATATTATTAGATTGGTGGTCGGTTTCTAGTCGGCATCGGTGTGGGTCTTGCAGCGGGTGTTTGTCCGTTATATATCCAAGAACTCTCACCGACAAGGCTGAGAGGAAGAATGGTCGTCCTCAAGTACAATTTCATATTTTTAATTTTCTATCAATAACAACGACTCATCCAGTGTCCTCATGATAACCTTCGGGGCAGTAATAGCCTACGCCATTGGTGCAGGTTTCTTCCATATCAAATCGGGATGGCGATGGATGGTCGGTCTAGGTTCAGTCCCCGCCGCAATTCAATTCCTTTTATTATTCTTGCTACCAGAATCTCGTAGGTTGACCAACTATGCCTGGCATACCTATATTAATGATCCCACTATATTTCCTCATAGCCCGCATTTTACTATACAAGAGAGATGTTTCAGGTGCTCGAGAAGTCATGTGCAAGATTTATGCAAATGCTAATCCAGAAGACATCGACCTCAAGGTACCCTTTTTTTCATTCCAGATCTTTCACAAACACAATACCTATCTCCAGATGAGAGTTCTCAATGCAGCTGTCCAACGATCCATCTCTATGAAACAAACTACAACCTTTTACGGCCGCTCTAAATCTATGCTCTCTGATCCCATAAACCGACGCGCCCTAGTTATCGGTTGTGGCATGCAAGCTTTCCAACAACTCTGCGGTTTTAACACTCTCATGTATTACTCTGCCACACTGTTTGCCGAAATCGGTTTCAATAAACCTACAGCTGTCGGACTCATCATTTCAGGGACAAATTTCTTATTCACAATCATTGCGTTAAAATGGATTGACTCGATTGGGAGAAGAAGAATCATGTTGATCTCCGCGCCTGGAATGATCCTTGGTTTATTAATTGCGAGCATCGCCTTCCATTGTGCGTAATTATCCACCTCCTCGCTCTCATTCCAGGAATGAATCAAGTGAAATATCTCGTTTATGCACAAAGTCATGACCGTGAAAACCGGAAATTCGCTCATGGAGGGTGCCTCCTACTCCAAATCCTGGTCTGCAATCATCTTGCTTTCCATGATCATCTTTGTCGCATCCTATGCCACAGGTCTTGGAAATGTGCCCTGGCAACAAGGTGAACTCTTCCCTCTCGAAGTCCGGGGAATCGGCACCTCCCTCTCAACAGCCACAAACTGGTCAGCCAACCTCCTGATTAACAGCACTTATCTCTCTCTTATGACCAAGATTACACCCTCCGGTGCTTTCGGGTTTTACGCTGGACTCTGTGCCCTTGGGTACATATTTGTTGTGTTTTGTTTTCCAGAAACTGCAGGGTTGAGTTTAGAAGAGGTGTGGGGAGTATTCAAAAAGGGTGGATTCTTGAAGACAGTCAAAGAAGGTGCTAGATTGAGAAAATTGAAGAGGGAGATGAGGGCAAGAGAATAGGTTAGTAACCAGTCATCTACCACATAGGATCAGAACGGGAATTTGATGAATTGTGGGAATCAGTTACATAATATGTGTGCTATCACTGGATCACGTGTGACGTTTTGTCCCCACTCGTTCAACGCAATGGTCGATCCAAGGAGCATCCCGACTGAAGATCAACTCAAAGCAGCTGGTGCTCTGAAAGTTCTTGACTCAGAGGGTAAAGAAGTATCATTTTTCTCGTTCTTCGAGGAGCATAAGACCATCGTGGTTTTCATTCGTGAGTATACTCACAACACTCAGCTTATGACCGTTGAAGATGATGAAAATTAGGTCATTTCTTCTGCGGAGTATGTCTAGCACTCTCTTTAAAATGGACTTTCTTGAGCTTTGACAACAGAGATGTCAGGTTCGATGACCTGATCAGCGCTGTTATCTGAGACTTACTCCACTCTAACAAGGAATACGTTCAAGCTCTAGCAAATGCCTCTCAACAGAAGCCCGACGGTATGGAAAAGAGGATTGTTATCATAGGCTGCGGAGAGTGGGAATCATGCAAAACCTATGCTCGCATGTGCTCCTTATTTATTCGTCTTCATCAAGACTAACTCAGATGCAGAGAGAACGGGATTCCAAGGTGCTATATACGCGGATCCTACGCGTAGTGTTTATCATGCTCTTGGCATGAATATAGAGAGGCTTGCTACCACTCCAGCGAATCAAAAGAAGCGCAGCTACATCCATACACATACAGTCAGCAATATATTTTCAAGCATAGGGGTGCCCACCATTCGTTCGATTGATCTTTTCCAATGTACTAATCGAGCTTGGCAGCATGCACTTGTCAATCCAGGGTTGATCGGTAAACAAGGAAATATATCACAACTTGGTGGAGAATTTGTTATGGGGCCTGGTAAACATCCTTTATCTTCATTGTTATTTAATTCATAGCCTGGACAGGCTACACCTGCTCTTTCGCTTCAAGGATGCAACACACCGAAGACCGTATGTTTGTATTTTCTGATATTCACTCATCTGACAAATTTGACCTAGATGTGGAAGTTGACGAATTATTCCAAGTCTAGGAAGAATCCCACGAACATACGTTGTGATGATAATATAACATTTTATGACTAAAGAAACAATTCTCGTTATCTGAATTTAGACCTCGCATGCCTCACAATTCAATGGCTGTCTGACGACTGGTTTCGTGACTTTGGAATTATGTCGATGCTGACGTGGAAATTTTTATGACCTTCCTCATCGTATTCGTTGCATTGTTGCACAGGTCTAATATCCATTTTTTTCGTATCGATTAGTATTGGGCATCCTTCAACTGCTTGATGGGAAAGTATGTGTAAAACTGTCCGGTACGTATATTTGACGTTTGTAAGGTTATACAGCTCAATCTTTGTCTCAAGCCATGAAGATCACTATCTAACCAGAATGCGGACAGTGCTCTTGCGGTTGCTTCAGTTTACTGATGTCTGCCTTCTTTTGGCAAGACCACCATGATAGTTCTCGAAGAAGATATCCAAGCCTTCCTGCTGATGGAGTTTTTATTCCTCTGGTTGATCACTAGGGATGACATACAATGCTGCGGGAGGTTTATACCCAAGGCCTGTCAATTGTGTACGGTGCGCACGAGTTTTCATCCCTTGCTGATTATTGCTGTTCCATCCCTCGAATAAACTCCAAGACCTGATTCCACGATAAGTACTTCAGGGAAGATGAGAATTTTACCCAAACGTGTTGCAGTCCTTTCTTTATATCATTTGACTTCCTCAGTGTATACACAATCCTCGCTCTACTTCCACGTTGCGCTGTCTTTAAGAAACTTCCATGTACAATTAGGATTCGATCTACGACCCAGAAGGATACACGAACTACTATGATTTCCGTTCAGAATAACAAATGTTACTTGTTGTAACTAGCATTAGCATTGAATCATGCCATTTTATGCAATATAAGGGTATAAGTATCGCCATAACAACTTCAGACGACAGCTAACCTGTAACGTATACACAAAGGGTCAGTGAAAAACCAAAAAAGAACCAGTAGATATCAGTATATATAAGCACCAGGAGCATGGAAATCTAGACTCAAACTACCAAAGAGAGCGATGCAGAACGAGTGTAGGGATACATGTGTGGAGCATGGCAGGTTCAGGGAATAAAATAGACAGGGTATATTTTTGCCATACTTGACGCCAAAGTGGCACAAGTGAATAAATCACTGCGGTTGGCTGCTCAGTGATTCATACTTTGCATGACCATGAATCATCGTTGCGAGCTTTGAACTCCCTGAAAACCCTGACGGAGAAGCTGATAGGTCTCGATTGGAGCGAGAGTGCGAGAAAACATCTTTGGCAATGTCGTTCCCATACTGCTCCACCAGCTGTCTAAAAAAACACAGAATCTAAATACGAGGGATGATGATAGGGAATCGAAAACGCACTGTGAGTAGTTTTCAACGATGATACCCATAGTGTCCACACTGAGCCGATAGGCCTTGGGCATCATACCCTTCCCAAATCGATACGTAACGTGATTGGAGCACAGCAACGCCGCAACCATGATGATTAGATGGAAGGGCACAATGGAAAACACAACAGTATACCACCGCTCTAATATCATCTGTTCATACTTGATATACGGTGCCTTGCATCCGGGTAAAATACTCCTTGAATAACAAGCCTGGCTAACAGTAGCCTCAACGAAGGGACTAAAGTAACCACAGCAGTCGAGTTGATCTTGAATCCTGAGACGGCCGGCAGCACCGAGGTCTCTTGACCACTCGGCATTGATCTTACCTTCAAGATTGAAAGTGCGTTTTTTGTATGTAATGTAACCTGGCGCGACGATGAAAGCAAAAGTGACCCAAAGAAGGAAAGTGTACCACGCGAGGAAGGCGCGATTGTTGAGAAGGATACCAGCCCAGCCAATGAGGGAAGCGAAGATGCCGAGGGATGCAGCGACAGTGGAGAGTATGAGTTCAGGATGGTTGCCGACTCGGACGATGTCGGCATGCGTCCAAATATTGAACCAAGTAAGAAGACAAAAAATGAGGGCGACAAGAGCATAAACACTCAACTGTCGATCTGTGAGTTCAACAGCCACAGAGAAGGGAAAAAAGCATACAAGAATATTTGAAAAGAAGAGAATCCACTTGAATCTTGTCCAGCGCATCCTCCTTCCCGTTGTCCGGTCCTTGTTTCCAAACCACCCGCTCTGCACTCCGTCATAGTCTTCATCACTCTCACCAGGCATCCTCGCCTCGCCGCTCCTAAATGCTTCGATACCCCCTCCAACCTTTGGGATTTTTGGCCCCAGATCACCCTTTCGGCGACGAATGGGGCCAGACAGCATTGCGTCCGAGAATTTGTGTGGAATGTAATTCGCTGATAGCGACACGCCACTGGCTTTATTTGCGAGCTGCAATCCAGGTGTAGGGACATTAATATCGTGTAGGTTCAAAGGGATATCGGGCTGAGCTGCCCCGGCGTCGGCGAGCATGTGGCGAGTAGAGGCTGCTTGTGAGTAGGCCGAAAGGGCAATGGATGAAGGGCGAGAGGACTGACTACTATGTAGAGAATGTCGATTATTTGGGGGTTGCATGTGGCAAGAAAGAAACTTACGGAGAGCTGATGTCCATCTAACCGGAACAGGGATTTGTTGTGAAGGGAATCCAAAAGATGTGTAAGCAGTATTTTCCCAGGGCAAATTTGTCGTGATCCATCTTCCGCAAAAACAAACAATGACCTGCTTATAAATAGTGCAGGGATCTCAGTTCTAGTGGAGGTATTGTATATGGAGTCAGGCATGAGCTTACTATGGCACTTTAGTCGTGTATTCAAACTACCTCAGTCCCAAAGCTGAGGTGTCTAACCTACACTAGGAGGCGAAAATTGCCTCTTGACTAAGAATATGGCAGATATACAGTGATGGTATAAAAGTTGATAATCAATGACAGCAATCAGATGTAGACCTGATCAGCATCTCTGCTTCCTTGGACCTAGGTTTGATGCTGCACTTGAAATCTTGGGGATGTCTGCACATGTTGAGTTGAGACTCTACTACGATCAAAGGCAATAACAACGCACAGTATCATGGAAGAAATGTAGTCTCTTGAAGGCGTGATCGCATGCCCATTTTCGTCAACAGCCTTCTCGAGCTTAAATACAGACAACACAGTTGCAATGCTCAGATATAGACACGAAAGAGCCATATGTCTTCCAGGACAAATACTGAAATGACATATTCGTGATCAGCATGACTTTAGGCCAGCATTTTTCTCAAAGACAGATAGGAGGATAGGCATATGATGGTACCTTGCCTCTTCATCTGATTGATTCAAAGAACTTATGACTCACCGCCGACCAAACCCGAAAGCGGCGGTAGGTTCACGAACATCGGGATTCAGTTTGCCATCCTTCAAAAATCGTTCTGGTTTGAACTCAAAAGGCTCCGGATAATCCTCCTTGTCATGTGTAATTGCCCTGAAAGACGCAATTGATGTTTTTGCATAAAGTCATGAGGAGATATGCGAACCAGACATTCCCAAGTACAACAGATCCACCTGGGATAAGATAGCCGTTGTACTCATCATCCTCCGTCAGATAGTGGGGGATAGCTGTAAAATGCAACATCAACAACTGGGTACCTCTCAGAAAACGGAGAGATACCTAACGGCGTGATTGCCTGGAACCTGACATGAAAAAATTCATGAATTAATCTTTCAACTTCATCAAATACCGCTATCGTACCTGATGACTTCCTTTACAAGTGCACTGATGTAAGGTAGCTCTGCCTCGTCACCATAATCCGGCAGATGGCCTTTCCCAACAACGCGATCCAGTTGTGCTTGAGCCTTCTCTTGGATTTCCGGGTAACATATCATCATCAAAAAGAATGTGTTGATGGCTGATACAGTCGTATCGGCGCCGCCTATAACAAGCATCAGATAAAAATTAAGGTGTGAGGAATTTTTTTTCGTACCAACAAAGAAATTTCCAGCGGTGTCTTTAATAACAGACATTTGATGCTCGCGATCCTGAGTCTCTTTAATGCCATGAATACTGTTCGTGACCAATGAGGGTGTCGCCGTTCCTTCAGCCTGAGTAATGTATGGGCCAAAATTGCAATCAATACAAGGCATCCAGAAAGAAAGCAACTGGAATTCCAGAAATATGAAACGAGCTTACAAGCTGCTTCAATGACTGCTGGAATGGAGTCTCTCGCATCTTGAATGTCCAATCATTCCACACTTGTGCTTGCCTCTTCCATGCTGCACCGGGGAACCATGACGGTACATATTTCAGCATCGGAATAGAGTTGACCAAGAAAGCACCAAAATTAGCTGCGCCAGCGAGACCCTTGACAGCTTCTTCTGCATAATGGATATTGGGATCGTTTTTTGGCTTTACATCAATTCCATAGGCAATTGCGATGGATAAAGCCCCCATCATACTATATCGTGATCAAAAATTGTAATTCAAAGGAACTGAGCTGCACCAGAAAGAATGGACCCACTATCGGATATGCTCCATGAATTCTTCAGGTCCATCGAGCAGCTGACGCAACATTTGGTGGACATATTCTCGTTCGCAAGGTCGATGATTCTGATAATCAAGTGGGTGGAAATATTTTTGGAAGAGTTTTCGACGTTCGAGCCAGGCTTCACCGTACGGTAAGAATCCAAAAAGCCAATCCCAACCGGACCTGCGAGAACGATAAAAGCGCAGAGAGTAGAAAAATAAGCACTAGATGCTACCGGAGGAGCTAGGACCCACAGAAGAACCATTTGGTTCCCTGGTCTAATTAAATAAAATCATTATTTTTGGTCCACTAAGAGGCGAGGAACATGACCACACCTGCTAGAATATAAACTTGATCTCTTTTCGAAAAGCTCGTTCGCAGCTTTCCACGAATTGACAATGACAATCGATTTCCCAGCAGCATCAACATGAAGGACATCTGATCCTAAATTTATCTGGATGAGGCATTGATGACGCAAAAGAAAAGACAAAAATATACGATATATAACTGTCCACTTTGCATAGACCTCCCATTCGAACGAGGTAGGCAGCTGTAGCATGTTGCCAATGATTGGCCATTTCTTTGGCCCAGGTGGTAAGGGTAAGCTAGATCGTCTTGTTTTCTTTGAGTACAAGCTACAGACAAACAAGAGCGCCAGTATCCCCAGTGTTATGCTTGTGTTCCAGCTCGCAAAGGACAAAGACATTATGGCAGATTGAAGTGAGACATTTGCAGAGAGGGGTTTAGATATATATCCTGTGAATTGTCGTCGCCCATCGAGCCCTCATCACATGATTTCAGTCACACCTTTCCAGAGTTGATGGTGCTACGGGCAAACGCGGGCAGGTAATGGGGACAATATGCAGACAGTTGTCAAGTAAGGAAAGTGGCAGAAGAACAATCGCCATTTTCGATTGAGATGATAATAGCTGTAACGTCATCCAATTCTCCACCTAACTTAATCCATGTTAGTTTCTAAGCGTGAAGCAGATATCAATAGTGTCAACTAGGTAGACAATTTTCCTGACAAGATGTCAGTGCAGTGGCCATATGGTGCTTGCCAAGACTTGCCTTAGATATCTATTTTCAACGATGAGACCAATAGTATGCAGCATCAGTAAATCAAAAAACATGCGCTAATTTGGAACGACAAGCAATGAATGGAATGAATGTCTTGGTCCCACAGTTATCGAAAAAGGAAGAGTGCGGAGGCAACATCAGGAAACACTGATTTTGACTTTTTTAAATGCCCCACCACATCAATTTTTTACTTATTCTTTAGTGATTAAGTATCCATAATTAATATGCAATGATAATGATAATGATGAAGTCATTAATCAGCTCTAATAAGTGATGAAGATAGTGATTGATTGATGACTAGTTTGTTCAATCAGTGATTTCTGATTAAAATAGATATCATTTTTATAGTAATTACCCTTTTTTGTCATTCAGGAGATAGAAAATACATTGTGTTGGTGAGGCGCAAGTTTCTATTTTTACATTATTTATTTTTTTCCTTTGTTGGGCATAGCCCACAATGCATTTTCCAGCCGGATTCCATGCCGTGTTTCATATCGAATATGATGAAATATTATTCAACTGTGTGTGTTATTGACTCACTCGATCAGTAGTTGTACCTCAGTCTTTAATACTATCTTTGTGGGACTGAGGTGAGTTCATATCTTAGTAAATTACCTACGTAGGTTACTGACTAGTTTGTACTTACAATAGGTATGAATAACTAAGTCTCTCACACTATCTTTGTGGGGCTGAGTTTGTACTTACAACACATTGGAAGCCATCTACTCTCTGAAGATAAATGCTTTGCCTCATTGAGCAGGATCTAAATTTATGTACCTCTTGAAACTCATCCAACAAGTAGTGATAATCTCCAGATACATGTTGAATTGAAACACCGGCCATTTCTCACAAAAATTAGATCCATCACACATCTCAAAAACCTTTTTGACAAAGATGTAACTCTTGTGTCGATTCCCACTATGTGCCAATGGAAAGGTTATACTTACACGATATGAAACACATCCAGATGAACTATGAGGTTGTCTCCATTAACATTTATCTAATTTCATCAACTTCCAATGCTGCACCTGCACATTGTTGATTTGAAATCAGCATTTATTGAGGTAAAGAACTGGAATCTGAAGAACTGGAGCGAGTGTTGTTTGATAAATCTCCACATAACATGATTGTAGATGCTCAAAATCGTTTGGGAATGTTTAGTTCCAGTTCCGTCGCGGTGATTTTGAGCCAGGCCATAGTGTTGAATTCAAGGCTCTGCAAAATTCACATACACCCACGTTCGCTCACCACTGGTACAAGACCAGCCTATGGCACCTTGATGTTGTCAAAGATCAACGCTAGCGTTACATTCTACCAAGAATTGATGTTAGATGCGTGTCTCCCAGATATGAAATATGTCACCTTGAGTCGATGCTGCGATGATGTGAAAATTCCGCCATGATAAATGATAAACAGAATGGCGTCCTTCTAGCCTGATTTACTTACAGTTGAAATGGACATCAATGTTTCATCGGCGCACCTCTGCCCCACATAGGTATAGTCTCCTACAATAAAGCATCCACAATCAACAGGAATAGCTACAAGTGGTCCCCATCAAAGCGATAGGTCACCTCAGCATTGACTATGATTCTTTCCCAAACTGGTTAGCCCCGTCTCAGAGTCATAAATGGAAACTCCCGTAGGTTTCTCCATAAGGGAGGAGATTAGCTGCACTATTACGAATACATCATTGAGAACCTGCAAACCGTGCGAAGCGTTATGACGATTGCAGTGCAATGGGAGCTCTCGAACACAAGCAAAATGATGTTCAAGCTGAGCCATGACTTTATCAAGGCAGGCAGAATGTTTTGTGTAATCACACAAACCGACTCAAAGAAATTATCTTCAACATCCTCGTCGATAAACTGTTTTTTCATAATTTTCACGCACCGGCTTCCAAAATCCCATGGCAATATACGTAGTGGGTTTGATGTTAGCTACTGCCTTGATGCTTGTGTCAACCTGTGATAATGGACAGCTGTCTGTGGGCGACTATCCCGAGTTCTGTATTTATCCACACGCAAGCTTGCTTATCAAAATATTTGGCTTTTGTTGAATGACTTCCGAGTTGATCTCGGAGAAAGCACTGACATCATTGATGAAAATAGATTTAAATTAGTATCTCAATGACATCACTATGTCATCATGTTGCGGCGTGACATGTTGCCGAATTTGAACCGCCAAGCCATATGAAGACTCTCATTGTCTTTGACCTGCATAATCCTTGAGAAAAATTGCATGACCTTTGAGTTGTCAGCAAAGTTGTAATGCTATTTTTGTCTCCATTCCATCAGGACAAATTCCAAAAATAATATGTAAGTCTGATTCTTCTATTCATAGAGAACGTTGAGGCAAGAGGCAAGAGGCCTTTCCAGGGGTGATGATGATGTTCTGTATTTATATAACCACAATAGGCGGTGACGCCAAGTCATGGCAAGCCATGTATTGGAGGCAGGGAGAGATAGGAAAAACAAAATAGCCTACGGGAAGTCATCCATCGAATAGAAAAATCCTGGAAATTAACTGACAATGCATTTGTCACCAGAGTCGTAAGAATAAATTAGGTTGAGTGTCTAGCGATGTCGTAATTCATTGCGCTCAGTCGAGAACGGTAGTGGTAGTCTTTTTCTTTGTGAATTCTTGCATCGGAGGCGAGTCTAATTGAGGAGGCGTTTCAGGTCCAAAAGAATCCAGAGAGCTATTACATTTCTCGTCCACTTTGTCTTGTTCATCAGAATGACTTGAGCTTGAATCATCAAAGTCATGATCGTTGTACAATTGTGCCGTTATTTGAGGCCCTCCAATGACAGATCTTATTTCTTTTCTCTCACCGCCGTCCAACATTTCTGGGTAGACAAAAAAGCCGTTGACCGCTGGTCGAGGTCGTAATCGACAGTCATCTGTCAGGAAGGCATGCATAACTTGACCTATCTACATTTATCAGCGTTAGTCGTCCAGATATGGTCCATTACAGCGATTATATCACCCACGAAGAACGAGGTACAAGCATAAGCTGGAAAATATACGAGTCTTGCGTTCGTGGAATCCAGGAGTTCAGTGACACTCATCCCATCTTCATACTCATTTTCTTCTCTTCCGAACGCCTCTTCTAGTGTAAAGCTTGGATGGATATGTCCGTCGGGACCAGGTGTGACGGGAACCTCGTAGAGAATGATTCCGCTGAGCCCGCGATCTTCAAGTCGAGCGAAGCGCCTGTTATTACTTGATACCTCCCAAATCTCCAGATCAGAGTAAACACAAACGCTGAATGTATGCTTCCAGATTTCGCCAGCAGGATACCGCGACGAACGCCGTAATATTAGGTGAGCATTCGATGACAAGTGCTGGTCGTAGGATGGCATTCGTAATACTCTCGCGAGTCTATCGGTCCAGGCAACGATTGAAGATGATGGGTAGATATTGTGCATGTTGGTGGTGGAATAGAACGGATGTGCGACTTTCGTCATATGCGTCATCTTTTTTTTCTGGAACTATATCAAAACACAGTCTAGTATTAAGACATATACATGTAGCCAGCGGCAAGGAAAGTGCCACGGTGAATGGTCACATTTTTTTATGTTAGATAGACGACTTCAGGCTCATGAAAGAACACAATCTGGCTAAGGATTAACAATTATTATCATTAATTCACCGTGTGAATCACATTGAGCCGACACAGCCACATCATCCATTCTATGACACCAACTGTTTCTGACTTTGAAGGACAGGACGCTCTTTTCGAGAACCATGCAACCAAATCCGTGCCGCAGGAGCTGTCCAGAGCGGCAATGAGGATGGATTTCCCTCCTTCATACGTTGTCGTTGGCGCCTATCGACTTCTAACTGATCAAAAGCTTTTGAAACCAACTTGGGACAAGTGTAGGCATGCAGCAAGGCGAGGGGCAATCGTTGGAGGAATATGGGTTTGTTATTTAACTGTACTGGGCTTTTGATATCTGATTGCTCCATGATACCAGGCGTTTTTGACTTTTGGTATTCAGAAAAAGTTCATTGAAGTCTTCCTACGAAAGTATGCCATTCAAGCTCTTAACCAAGGAATAAATATGGAATCCGGTTTCTAGCTCTCCTAGAGTTACTGGGCTCTCACACGAAACCATTTTCGGGTATCGAATGCCATTCAACGTTCATACCTGTATGCTTCCCTGCTAATTCTAGTCTCCTTGTTCATCCTTCTTGTCCGTTCAGACGCTGCGGCTCTTCTAGTTGGCTCACAAGTGACGACGGTGATGCGTTTTTTTCTCCGACGTAACATGTCTATTGCTCGAGAACGTGCATGGATGTATACCGTCGAATCGCGAGGCAAAGGTCCTGAATTCTGGAAGCCGTATGTAGAGGAGTGGGAGCACCCTCCTCCGCTGGATGCGAAGAAGTCGTTGATAGATAAGGTGTTGAGTACTTCATTCGGCCGATCCGTTATCAAACAACGTCAGTTCTTCTTCCAGCCCCTTTCAGCCCCTGACTGTAGACTCGAATAGTTTTACTTCTTCCCTTCAACTTCTACCCAATCGTCGGACTTGTGGTCTCAGCGTGGTTCAAGGCCTTGGGAACTGCACGCATCCTTCATCGACGGGTAGGCGCTCATATAAGGCTGGAACATTTGGATTGACATGGAAACCGCGAAGTACTTTGAGGCCAAGAAGATGACACCGCAACAAGTGAATGTTTTCATGGAGGAACGGAAGTGGGACTATCGTGGTAACTTAGAATATCCCACCATCACTCTTCCAGCGCTGAAATTCTTCCATAGCATTCGGGTTTGCTGCTGCCTTATTGGAAGGAATACCCATTATCGGGTTAGTTTTCATGATTTCGAACCGTGTTGGTGCAGCCATGTGGGCCCATGGTATGTTTCTCATCTCTAGGTTTTAAAATCTGGTCCGATGATTCTGTAGATCTCGAGAAGCGACAGCATTTTGTCGCTAGGGAACGCCTCAACAAGACACATTGATTGATATCGTCAACCTACTTGACTGAGCCCTCTGTCTTTGGTAATCTACACAAGCTTCTTTTTGTGAACAGTTACCTTTGTTCTTGTCCTTGTACCTGCTGCCTGCCTTGTGTGGATGTATAGTTTAGGCTGTGCTACATATTTATTCAATCATGCAGCCTTTCATACTTCGTTTGTCCCTCTTCCTTGGAATCAACCCTATGGGGTTCTTCAAAAGTGCTCACAATTTCATTATTGACGGTTCTGAGGACGATGAAACCAGTGTGCTGGACGATCCGCGAGATATAGCCGATCAGGCAATTGCAAAAGCTTATGCTACTGTAGACATGCTACGAGACCAGGCTTGTAGGTTGAGGTCTTTCTTTTTCAGACGATCTGACAGGAGAAATAGTACTTGATGGTAATAGCCAAAAGGGACAAGGTCGAGATCATTTTGTTGTCAGCTCGGGGGACCTTGGTTCTACAGCGATATTCTCAGGGATTATTTCAGACATGTCAGAAGATTATAAGAGAGATTTGGACACGGAGCTTGCTCAGACGAAGACGAAGCTCAATGAACGACGGAAGAACAAAGAAGGACGGAGGGCTAATGGACAAGGTCGATTTGAACGTCGGTCTGATCAGGGTCAATCAGGTTTACCGGAAAGAGACCCTAGCATGACGGGCGGTGTCTCGTGGCAAGTACCATTGAACCCAAAAGCGGATACCGCGCGCTCTTTTGGTCCCCCTTCACCTCATTTCGACCCCAACGACCCTGAGTTTTTACAATTTCTTGAATTCAAGAGGCAGATGAAGAGTCCTACTGCCCCGAATCAACTAGCAGAATCTTATCAACTTGCTAACGAGGTTTCTTCACCTTGCGACTTGGATCCTCGATCAGGGATTTCCATCATCTCCAATCACGGTGAGATGGCTAACCCCTCACTTCCACCTTTACAGTCGAACTTTGCTACTCATTAAAAGATAGTTAACTCAGACATCGCACGATGACGTAGATGGCTGTGTGTATTTACCTGAAAGATAGTCAACTACAATGTTACTGTTAGTATTGTTGAAGTAGACTGAGACATACAATACGTCATTGCACCATCAAACATACTTAAGAGATTGGATGACTTCCCGTAGGAATCTGGGAGAATCTAGGAGTGTAGTGCAAACTTTATTCTATGGTCTGAGGAAATCTAGGAAAAATGCACTTCCCGTAGTAACATTCCCTAGATGTGACATCACA
>Ga0153987_1000180_pt1 | contig 23054 bp, 34 predicted proteins | sample TSNC071MetaG_FD_102279 | JGI IMG/M metagenome (GOLD analysis project Ga0153987, IMG submission 102279) | Attine ant fungus gardens microbial communities from North Carolina, USA - TSNC071 MetaG | ecosystem: Host-associated > Fungi > Mycelium > Unclassified | place: USA: North Carolina, William B...
AACCGTAGGGAAGCAGAACCTTTCTGAGTTTGTTGGCTTGGGTAGGATTCGAGTAGGTGGTTTGGGAAAGACGGTTCTTGCGAGCCGGAGACTTTGAGACGGCCAAATGAGAGTGGTATGCCTTATCCTATGAGAAACTCGATTCGAAAGCCCGTTGGTTGAGGTGGTCATGTAACGCGTACTCTTTTGAAGGACTTGCCAGATGCAAGCGATTTCCACCTCTTTTTTGCTCCTGAATGAGACTTGAGTTTGTAGCCTGCTTCGACGACGGATGTGGTAGAAAAGAATCGCCCAGAGCTGATCCATGCCCGTAGACTGAACATGGTGGGTGAGAAACAGTTGTTTACAGCCCAGGCCAATGGCAAGCACCGCGCTCTCGGCTTCAGGATCGGAACAAAATAACAAAATTCCAACAGCACCGATGACCATCTCGCCGTCGTCGAAACCCTCTCCTCACTTGAAGTCCTCTCCGCCTTCAATGTCAATACCCCCGCCCTCCCCAAAAACCACGTCTGCAGAAACCGACTTTCTCGCCACCGTCCAAGGTGAAATATCCTTTTTCCGCTCCATCATGCGTGCACGTCCTGTTGGCCTGCACCATCACTTTCACATCCTCGATATTCAGAACGCAATCCAAAAAGATACTGGTCGTCTGCTGCATGTCGAATCAATATGGCAAAAGTTGCAGAGTTGCTATGACCTTGATGCCTTGGATGCCATCGTGAGTACCATCTACACCGTACCGATTCAAGCACCATTCCGTGCTCACCTGGGACCTCTCAACCACTAGGAACTTGAGGCTGAGGGATATCGACTGACCCCTGGTTCATCAGTTGCGGTCCGCTCACCCTCTCCTTCCGAGAACCTCGCCCGGCATCCCTATTTTCGGGAAGAATATTCTCTCCCATGTGATGAATCATTCGACAATCTTATTGCACAGAGACGAATGCGGGCAACAGCATCAGCTCCATCATCCCCCATAGCCTCGCCGTCGCCTGTCAAAACATCACGCAAGGCAGCTGCATCGGCATCTGGCACTGCTGGGAAGCGCGGCCGGAGGAACAGAGCTGATATGGCCGGCCTCGTCGGTGGAGATAGCGATAGCAGTGCCTTGACTCAGGAAAGCGGAGATGAGGCTGCTGCTGGGACTCCCCGTGAAAGTACAGTCACCGGGACTGATGTAGGGACTGAACTCGGCGAAGATGAAGACGTGGAGATGAAAGAACCCTCGCCTGGTTGGTATACTCTTACCCACTCACGGAGAAAAGATCCACTGAGTTTCTGTTACAACAGCACGCTCTATGTCTTCGAAACCCCAACGGGGAAGGCCAAAGGGCGTCAAAAAAGGCAGAGGTCGGCCCTCTGGCCTGGTGGCTTCAACCTCGACAACAACGCGCTCTGCTAAGAAGCGGAAGCGGTAGCGTACCCAGCAAGATCTAAGCGTCTTTTGCAATATTTAATATCTGTTTCTGATTGTAATCACTAGTCACTATCTACGAGAGCTTTACATGATCAGACAGTCTTTGTTGTCCTTGAGAGCTGCTTCTTCTTCAGCTAGAATGACTTTCTCGTCTTCGCTCAGAAGCTGGCAAACCTGAGTAAAGCGCCGCTTCACTGCGGAAGAGTAGGGTAACTCACCCCTTTCTTTGCCCGCTCCCGCAAGCCTCTCAAACGACTCTCCCTCTCCGCCCTTGCCCTCCTTGTAGGTGTAGTCATTAATTAGAAATATGATAGAGTTATGGATACAGCAAAAAATCAACAAATTAAGCACAGGCAAAAAGCGGAGGTGGAATAAATGATTTGCGCGTGAGTGTCGTTAGGTCATTGTCATGTTTCGTGGTCATCAAAGGTGTGTCAGAAGATGCATATTGAACGGTCGCAGCAGTCAATGGCAAAGAAACAGCACTATATTTTATGAGTGGGTACTTGACCAGATAAGCAGAATGTACCCACCTGTCCACCTTGGAAAAGGGATTGTTACCTGGGGATCTGGCCGGAGAACTAGCACTTGTGGAGCCCGAATTGCTCAAAGGGGGAGCAGTGATCTTGGACTTTGCGATTGATTTTGACAAGGACGCTGAGGCTGAGTTTACAGTCTTCATGACCGCCGAGGAAGCAGCAGAGGCCTTGTTATTTAGCTTGTTGCCACTAAATTCATCCAACAACCGTGAGCCCGTTGTCTTCGATGTCCCAGCGCCTTGTACTGAGGTTGGTATAGCACAGTTATGGTCGGCTGGAAATCGATGAGAGGGACAGAATTGCTCTTGACATCGCTACAATGTGTCGGTCAGACAATCTCCAGGTACAAGTCGCAAATAGCCTTACCGTGCACTTGATTGGAGAAAAGAGAACCTTCCTGCAATTCCCTTTTGCACAAACTCGTGACGTCCTTGCCTTGGCTCTGCCTGTCATGACGGAGCACTCATTGGTCAAGTGCCCGTCCATTCGGACATTTGGGTCTTGCCCCAAGGGTATAGCAACGGGAGTGTTGCATAAAGGACCTTCAAGAGAATAAAAAAAGAACTGTTCAGTCGACCTGGCCCGATGCATAAATGCAGCACTGCCTACAATTTGGCGCAACTCGATCGTGCTTAGACTGATCATACTCCAGGCATCCATGGGCATCGACCTTGAAATGCTCCTGGCAAAAAGACTGCTGGCAATGCTGGCATTTGAACGGGAGAAAGTCAACCATGGAACAAGTAGCCTCTGAGCATTGTTTGCCGATGGAAAGAAGCTGAGCTTCACGTTCCGGTACTGAGGTTGCGCGAGAGGCAGGTGTTGAAGTCATATTCGCGTAGTGGTGCTGGTTTGAAACAAGAAATCACAAAAAATATAGTGTAGAATAGAGGGAAAACGAAGGGTATATAACAAAGTGATTACGCGGCCTCAGCACCGTAACCGAGAGCTATCGATCATGTTCTAGTAATTAGCTGAGTCATGGAGACCACGTGCCACGCTTAAAATAGGATACAACGTCTCTCTTTTTGCTTAAGCCATCTCTAATTGCCATTTTAAGATACAAAAATCTCGTAAGGGTTTAGTAGTTTGTATTTTACCCTGCAAAACAGACTCAAAGCTGTTTAAATTCACTGTGCCACACATATCTCCAGTTTAAATGGGATCAAAAACTCAGAAAAGCTTCATTTTAGATGGCCTGTCCACCGAAAAATCAACTGATTGACAAATTTCGAACAAAGTAAAGACTTACCTCACACGAAGACAAACACCCGCTGCTATTAATCCAGGGGAAAAGGTATACGCAACAAAACGAGAGAGATCGTTGTTATATTTGTAGCTCCATTCTGACCTTGCCCCACCTAAGTGAACTGTGAAAAGCATGAGCCCAAAAAGGATATATCCCGAAAACCTGAGATAGTCAGATGGTGGGATTCAATGAGGACTTTCTCAATGCACCTACCTATGATACTTCCACATCATCTTCGCCTTCATGCCCCCACCAAACAGTGCACCATCGTTCCAGGTGCTCCCAGCACCAACAGATAACTGGATGATAGTCCATATCATACAAGCCAGACCCAGTTTCTATTTTGATCCTTGTTCTAGCGTATCCGGAAGACTAGACGAAAAAATCAATACTTACGGCATGCCAGGTTTTGTAATGCTCATAACCATGCAAGTACTTGTTGTACACAGTAGCCAATGAGCCCAAGGTTATGGCAGGGAACCCGATGGTAAAAATCACAATCCGGTGACGTTCGAGACCAGCAGCTTTCGTTCTGGGCTGATTAGTTGGTTGAAGAGTGAGGATACCTGAGAAAGTCATACAAGTCAGAACTTGTAGTCTGGTCTATATTCCAAATTCACCATAAGAGAAACAAGCAAGGGCAACTGGCTGAAAGAGGAGGTGATACGCAAAGTAATGGAATGAAGTGGTCCCGTGTATGTATACTGCTGACCAGGTCGTCAAGGTCATTGCCTGGCAGATATGACGCTTCATTGCAGTCCTGTAATACCAAAGGTTACTCACTGCAATCCCTGCCTGTGGTCGTGCCTAGGTTGGTGAACTGTTTGTCAAAAGGTAGAACGAACTTACCCAAACCAGGTTACGGGCTAGTGCATCCCCCTTTCGCCCTTCCCTTTGAAGCTTTGGATTGTCCTTCACCATGCTCTGGGTCGAATTCGATGTTGGTGTAAAAGGCGACAGCCAGCGGAGACTTGAGAATTGCCAAGTAAGGCTACAAATAGTGTTTACCTAAATAAAGTCTAAGTAACATTTTGAAAAACATGTGACAATAGACATCGGCATAAAGATGGTTGATTTGAATCTTGAGTAGACCATGAGATGTTCCCAAACCTTTGAGTATTACTAGTTGAGTCAACACATGGGTAGACCATGGTCGCTGCCCAGCCTGTCGTTGGTTCATGATATGTATCTATGTTCATTTGCTGGAATACTGTAATAACCATAACTGGTAGAATTTTCCATCTGGGACTTGTACTAGATACCAGTTGCTCCAGCTAGTGCTGTATATATTCTTTCGACGTCGTGGGTCCGAATCAACTTCCAAATTTACACACCTGCCTCACATGCACACCACCCAAATCCTCCATTCAGTTTCTTCCTCTTCGCGTACCTGGCTCGCTCGACAATCCTTAGATCCCTACATCCGTAAACGTGCCCTTTCTCCAACGCATCCCTACCGCTCTCGCTCCGCCTTTAAACTTCTCGAAATCAACGACCAATACAATTTTCTCAGTCACTCAGACGTTTGTGCCGTACTTGATCTAGGCGCAGCACCAGGGGGTTGGACTCAAGTCGTAGCTGAAAAGCTAGGTTGGTCACAACATTGGAAAGCATCAGATTTAGGTGTCAAGTTGGAAGGATTCGGGTATGGGGAGAGAGGTGTCGAGCTGACTGAAACGTATGGAACGTGGAGTAAGCCGAAAATCGGTGTTGTGGCTGAGAGGAGGAAACTCAAAGCTATACGAAGACGGCTCAAAAAAATGCAGGAGAACAAGAAGGGACCAGACGAAGAACAAGTTTTCGATCCTCTCAACATTGACAACGAAGAATCCATTTCTCAATCCCCCCCTCCTGGTCGCGGAACGATTATTGCAGTAGACCTACTGGCCATGAAACCGATTTACGGTGTCCTCGACATCAGAGCCGATTTCCTCAAACCCTCATCCGAAGACCTCATAAACCAATTATTAAACAGACTAAAAGGCAACAGGAACAAGATTGAAGCAAAAGCAGACATCATCCTTTCCGATATGGCTGCAAACTCAACCGGAAACGATGCTCGAGACATTGCATCCAGTCTCGAAATCTGTGAATCTGTATATGATTTCGCTTCTCGACACTTGCAAACAGCAGAAAGTATCGGGAGAAGGAAGGGTGGTGTTCTATTGTGAGTAGAAAAGAATTGTTTTTCTTTCTCCCTGGAAGCCCACGCAGCCTCAATATCTCATACATCTAGAATCAAATATTTTACACATCCCGATCTAGAAAACTTCAAAAAGACAAATTTGGATCCAAATTTCAATGATGTAAGAGTTGTCAAACCCCCTTCGAGTCGCTCGGAATCAAAAGAAGCATATTTCCTTTGTCAAGGCTGGAAAGGTCTCTGGTAATCTTTGCCTCGTACAAACTTACTTGACTTCTCAGTTGCCCCCTCCTCAAGCTCCACTTATCCCAATCAATACATACCTCCCAACCACATAGCTACCACTGAATTAAAATCGTTCATGTCAAATAAAAAATCATTAAAAGCACAATATAGAACAAATCATGACTAATTGACTAGCCACAATACAACATTCACATACATGCAATCATTTTCAAAGGTAGTCAAGAAGCGGCAAAGACAAGATAGTGTATGTGCATGTATGTAATGTATATCTGTATACAGCCCGCTATCATACAAAAAGATTGCAGTATCAGCAAAAATGAGATTTGGAGTTAGAAGTCGAAAACGAAGAAAAACCAATCTGTTCCAATTCAAGGAGGGATACAGGCACCAGAGAATGACAGATCCAGGAATCCAGTCAACTACTCTTGTCCAAATCCCTCCGTTTCCCTAAAAAAAAAGAAAATTAAGCACTAGCACCCACCAATACCAGAAAGAAACAGAACACTCACTCAATAGCAAACAGCAGCTTACTCTCCAGACTCTCATAATCTGGATACGGCGGTAGATCCAACCTGTTAAAACACGTATGACTTCTCGGTAATCCGAGTGGATCTCCAGACTTCTCAATCGTAAAATGTCGCGGTCCATCTGACCCTTGTAAATCTTTAAACCCGTTCACAGGTACCCTTGAAGTTCCAGTGGTAAACTGCAGTAGACGAGCTTTACGTTCGGGAGGCCATGATCGAATGCACTGCCAGAACCATTCAATGACTTGATCAGTTCTTTCATAACCGCGGTAATCTGTGAACTTTGTCCAATCATCCCTTTCGGGGGTAAGAAAGGAGTCGGCAAAAAATTCCACAGGCCACAGAAAGAACGTACATATCAATCTCAGACATCCCACCAATCAACAGTTCCAATTCTCGCTCGTCGAAAACCGTAATCAGCTCCTTCGGTGTTAACTCTGACAATCCATCCATAAATGCTCCAAACTGCTCCTTGACCCTTTTTGAAATTCTGTATTCAACAACCAAGTCCACATACTCCTTCTTGTTCTCTTCTGTCACCTCTATTGTCTCTCCACCAGGTTTAAGCTCAATAGTCACAAATTCACCGAAGCGCTCTTCTGTCTGTGAGAACGTCTCTTCTAGAATGCCAGTTATATCGTTCTCCCTTGAGAATGTAGGATGAATTCATGGCGTTACATGGAAATGTCATGAAAACTTACAGCATCCAAGTCAGTGAACGGTGGAGGTCTGCATCAACCGCTTCTAGGTCAACCATTGACACGTGTTTTCCCAGTATCATCTTGTAAAAACTAGGAACGAAGTACGCATCAAGTAACCGTCGATGGAAAATCGCTAGACCGATGGCTCGACCGATAAACTTGAAGTAACTGAGATGGTCCAGATTGATTGCAGATGCATGGTTTATTTGTAGGGTGTAGTTGTCATGTGTTGAGTATTCGAATAAGCCGTAGTTCGGATTGAACATTTCATGAGATAATAAGAAGAACCATTCCCTAACACATCATAAATCAGAACTGGCACATCAATCATTGTCGAAGCAACATACCTTGACACACCACCATAATCCAAGCCATCTTCGTTATCAAAGCTCACCATCAACCTCTTCTTTAAATCCTCCCCACTATGAGCCATTACCGCCGCATAACTATCCTCCAAAACATTATTCCTCCTGACCTTCAGCTCACATTTTCCAGGTAGTGGCCTCATCTTGGGTTGACTTCTGAAATAAACAACCTTACGTCTGTAATCACGTTTGTATTGCGGTGCATTATCATCTACGTTTGTTGGTAATCTGGGGTCATCCCATGATGTCGTCCTCGTATTATGATCAACGAAATACACTCGACCAGTTGATGTAAGCCGCATTTCCCATCCTGACGGGATAGACCCAAGGTTGCTGCTGGCTTGTGGTCGGTGAACTGGCATAGGCTGCTGCTGAGAGCGACGCGGGTCAGTCCAGGTTGTCGTTCGTGTATGATGATCGACAAAGTATGGGCGCCCTTCCGGGTTTCGACGCTCTTCCCATCCCAAGGGCAAAGGAATGTCAGAGTAGGCACCAGTCTGATGCTGCATAGAATCAAGGGTGCTAGCAGAGTTGGCTGTGGTGTTGATTGGTGCAGTAGCAGTACGGATGGAAGCAGACGTTGCAGATTGAGATACGGACCGAGGCGGCGCAGCTTGATTCTGGATAGGTGGACGATGCCACGTCGTCGTTCTTGTATTATGGTCAACGTAATACGTTCTACTCTGAGAATCAAATCGACGTTCCCAGCCCTGCGGTAGGGGGACGCCATGTTCGTCATCAGTCATACGATTCGAGACGGAAGAAGTAATGGATGTGTTTCGTTGAGGATCCATGACGGGCTGTGTGCGGTTATTGACAGACGAGAGATTGATGTGGCTAGAAGAAGGGCGAATGGTAGGTGTAGGTAGACTAGGTTGCGGAAAAACTGGATCTGGCGAATGAGATTGAGAGAGTTGCAAGGCGGGGTTGGCCGCCACAGGGCGGACAAAATATGGGCTATTTGATGACGAGGCTATAGTCTGGTTCTGATAAGGAGGATGGTCGATGACGGAAGGAACAGAGGAGGGGATAGGGTTAGAAAGAGCTAAGCAAAAGGCAATTTTGCCAAAAACGGGGAGATTGTTGCTAGACATGGTCAAATCTCTGGTGACGACCGCTGAGAGAACGACGATTAGATCAAGAAACGTCAGCAGGAAACGAGGGAGGCATACCGTTCTGATGAGCAAGAGTGATGACCTCGGTGGCAGAAATACTGATAACGCCAAGAAAGCCTGAAAAGATAAATAAAAGGAGATTTTCGTAAAACATAGGGGCAACACACCCTGATCTCGTTTTTTGTATTTTTTGTAATCAAAGACTTGGATAGCAATTATGGACGATGTGCGGACTTTGCTGGCAATGAGATTAGCAGGGTCACGCGCGAGGAGGGGAACTTACAAGTCAAAGGACTCGTTCCACGCCGGACTGAGTGTCCTGCGGGCAACAGATGTCGAACATGCCTGTTCGCCATCGACGACTACGATAGCAAACGGATCTGGCAGACTCAAGAGTTCCCGCTTTGCCAGACCGGTTGCGCCAGTGACTGCTCGTAGGTCAGCAGGGCTAATAAACGAAAAGGGGACACGCACGGGTCAGTTTAACGACGTGCTCGGAGTCGCTGCGTCCGTGTCAGCATCGTCTCGCACAGCGAGCTCACACACATACCCACTGCTCGCCATCGGACTCAGCCTAAGACTTGATTTGGGCACAAAGCTGCGCTGTAAAAGGTTTCCCGTCCCAGCTTGCAGATTCTCACGCTCAATGCTGTGTCCACAAAATAAATTTCTAGCGGACTAAAACGCAGACTAAAACATGCAAACTACTCAAGCCCTCCCAGCTTCAATCCTCCGACTAGCCAGTTGTCTTCGGTTCAGGTTTCTCAGATTTGACACTGGCATGTCGGTGGCCTTTTCGACCTCTGTCTCCGATGCAGCAAGGATAACTTCAACATGGCAAGGATGGCCCTGGTACGGATTGATGCGACCATGAGCACGATACGTGCGGCGGCGTGTTTTCTACAAGTAAACGAAGTTAAGCTTCCGATAACTGAACAGCTTCAGTGTGCTCACAGGTGCCTGCTGGACAACAATGCTTTTGATTTCGAGGTCCTCGACATCAATGTTCTTGGCATCGGCATTGGATTCAGCATTCTTCAACAAACGAGTGATAAACTTGACCGATTTCTCGGGCCAGCGACCTAGACACCAATGAATAAAACACAAGACATCCGTTAGATTACGCTTGCCTTGTGTGGTCTTGAATTCCTTGGCCTGTCCTGTTCGTCCAACACCACCGGAAAATCGTCTGAAAGGAATAACACGTTTGTGATCCTTCACGTCCGAAAGATAAGAATACGCCTTGTTGAGTTTCATGCCTAATTAAAAACGCTTAACTGTAAATCATGAACGGAGAAAACTCCTCTACCCGTAAGCGCTGCTGCAACCTCACGCATGTTCTTGAAGTGCGTACGAAGGTACTCTCCACGTGCCTTCGAGGCTACATTGACAACATCTCTTAACCCAGGTTTAATAAAACGAATAACACATCCCATACGCACTTTTCTCGGGATTAGAAGCGAGCGCAGCTGCAGCGTAACGAACTATGATCTACCTCAGCCATGAAAATTAGGACAGGAAAAACACCACTTACCCATCGTACAGTCTTGAAGTTATCGGACTCATCCTCGGGACTATTCCATACTGTGGCTTCAACCAAAAGTATATAGTTTTCGGAGATAGCCGATGCCGAGCTTTTAGAGGCATCAAAATCAGTTTAATCTATAAATTGTTCGCCACAAATAGTTATCTGCATCAGATGGAATTAGGTAATCTGAGCAAGAATAAGTTGCTCACGTGTCATCATACTAATCAGAGTACCCCTGTTCGTCAAATGACCGCGTAAAAAGACAAAGGCAGATCCATTTAACTCCCTTTGCCATGCCCGCTGAATTACTTTTCCCTTCGCAATCGTCGCTTTCATCTACAACCCTAGATTCGTTATATCTAAATGGCGGTGACTTGTTCGATTCCGACACAGACCCCTCAGAAGAGGTTCTTGTATTATTCACGATGATACATATGCCACAATCTTACAGAACGATGTCTGCAGATTGAGAAACTCGAGAGCCGACTACGGCATGAGCACCGAATTCTGGAAGGGGCCGAGAGTGTCTTAGAGAAGATAAGCGATATTGTGTGTCTTGACTGCGATTTGATGTTTTTAGATTCATCACCGTGATGTTATAGGCTCCTTTGAGAAAAAAAGTGGAGCTTGAGATGGCCACAGCGCGCTCAATGATTGACAACATAACCAAGCTTTTAGGGATATGTACGTCCCAGTCTTTCTTACCCTGGCAACTGCTCGATGACTTCTATAATCTTAGATTCTCCAACACGCGACAGACGACAGGCCAGTATTACGACAGTACGTGAGAGACAAAAAATGGAAGAGGAAGCAGCTCATAATCGAGATGCTCAACAGAGTTTCGGTGTGGAGATTCGGAAGCGAATCGATGATCACAGTAAGTAGACTCCTCAGGCTCCTATACTCATATTTTTGTCTTACAATAATTTATGAAGCCATTGGAGACTTCCGAGCAGTTCTCCAACGCGTACACAAGTTCCTGGTCGACCTTGACCTCTTAACTCATTCCAGAACACGTCAATCTTCCAACATGGCTTACACATCAGCATCGTCAACTGAGCTTTTCACAGCGGAGCTTCTTGAAAACGATGGGCGTCGCGTCGAAATCATGGATCGTATTATTGAAATCCTGGAACGCAATCTCAGGGTCCGCTATGAACTCAGAATCTCGGAGGTTCTGAAATCGTAAGTCTGATCCTTCAGTCCTATAATTACAAATTGAGACTCAAACGTTCAGCATTTTGCCCTGTCTAGCGGACAAATGTGATAAGTCATGCAGGGCAGCTGCGTACCGGTTGATCCGACATACTTTGGTAGGAGCGGAATCGGTACAAAGGTTGGGCACGCTACTTGACTGGTATATCCTCAAGTAAGCATCTCGATCTTATTTGTATCTGCGTTGTTGAATGCTCCACCCAATGGACTCTTTTTTCTGATCACATCACCAATAGATCGTTGAATCGAGATATTAAATATGCAGTTGAAAAAGAACAAGCTATTAAACTCATCCGCACCATGGTCGAAATCGGGACAGCTCGACGAGATTCATCTACCAGCGGTGTCGCTGTCGTACCCATATCAGATGCAGTTCTACGTTCTGTCATTGCTGTTGCAGAACATCTAGACGATCCTTTCAGGCCTATCTGTATCGAGACTTTGACAGAAATTTGTAAGAGTCATCTTCTGGCCTAGAAAAACGTTGGATATGCTCACGGGTTGTCATCGACAGTACTTATCGATATTGATTCATTAACGCGTACTGGCGGTCTTCGTCTCCTGTTACAAGTATTAGGGGATGGTCCAGCAGAGCTGACTCCTATGCTTGCAACCGCATTCTTGCAGATTGCGGACTATCCGAGGACTAGGGCATATCTAAGGATTGGATGCGACCTTGAGGTTGCGTTGTCAATATTCACGGATGCTTATGGGAAGGGGTCTGAGCATGCAGAACGGATGCGAGCTTGTTCAAAATTAGTGCAGTTGATGCTGCGATCTTGGAGTGGTATGGCTATTTGTTATCTTCAGGATTTGCGCTTACGAAGCCACAGGACTGATGTATCTGTCAATTAATGATATGCAGTCTGTACGATCCGTCATTGACATGTTGCGCATACCATCTCTTGAAACGCGCGTTTGTCTTTCGTTTCATTTCTTGCAGACGACAACCTGAGCTTGCGACACAGGAGGTTATTCTAGATATGTTTTTTGAATTACTCAAAATCAAAACGCTTGATTGGTATCAAACTTTCATAGCTGGTCGGAGACTTACGAGTATGTAATCTCCATTTGTATGACGAACAATGCTCAATCAGTTTTTCAGTGTATCGTAAACCTCGAGACGACCAAGTGAAAAAGCCACACGCCTCGGAACAACAAGAGCGGTCACATCAATTGGTCAAATTCACTGACCAATTCCTTGCGCTTTTGGTCATGGTTTTGACAAAAGCAGGTCTTTGTGAGGTGCGGCCATAGTACGATAAAATCTACGATGGGAATAACGGTCGAATGTCACGGCTATCTAGGCTCTTACATGTCTTCTCGAAGAAACACATATCGGTTCAAGTCTTTCACGAAAGGCAACGCTCCTGCTGGCTGAGATCCTTGCTCTTGCAAATAGAGTGTTGCCTATGGACGCTGCTGCTAACATTCAGGTGTCGTGTCCCATCTTCCCCCTTTTATGGCCCTGATTTACGGCAATGAAATTTTAGGCAATACCTGGAGTATTTGCTATGGCTACTGATTACAGAGATGCAGAGCATAGAATTGTAGGGACGTCTGCTCTATCGGCAATGGAAAGTTTGAACCGAAATCGAGCAAGGCTGGATCACACCACCGCCTTGAAAAATGACCGACCACGGTGCGTTAGACACAGTATACATTTACCAGTTATGATCAACCTCAAGAATGAAAAGTGCCAATTCTGTGGACGATCCAATGAGAAGAAATCAAAGACACGTGGAACAAGTCAAGGCAAAAATGAGCATGCAAATGGATGACCGAACGTTCCAAGCAACCGTTATAGAGACACAAGTTGGTTCCTCTATAATCGTGATATGGCTTTGCTTTCTCATGATAGGGTTGGCCAGGTTATGCAAACGAAAGATTTCACGAAATGGAATTATGAAGCATTGCAAGATGTAGTGGATGGTCTGATGTACAATCAAAAACGACTAGAAGAGGTCATCAAAGCTCGATTCATACGTCGGCTGATGGCATTTTTTTCACCATTCAGTCATCGATTTTCAGATATCAGGAAGAATAGAGTGAGCGCTCGTCAAATCTAGAGATGATCGATATTCTGATGCTGGTTCGACGAGTAGGATTCAGTTAAATGGGTAAAACTGGGTTGTTCGTTGCTAACAACGCTGATATTGGGTGGTGATGGGGCACGATACTTGGATCACGAAGATCAGCTTTTGAGTCAGATTGTGCGAGGGTTTGCACAGTTGGACCCTGTACGTTTTGCAAAATCTCCTTTCATCTCTCTTGATCCATTTTTTCAACAAGTTCAACGGACTACCGGATTCGGATCCAATATTTTCAAAAAAGCGTGTCACAGAGACATTGACATACGGGTATTTTGAATTCCTAGGAACCTTGAGTAAACATGAGAAAGGTATTGAGTGGGTCTCTGTTTTTTTACTACTCAGAGGTGGAGGTCAACAGATGATTTGACAGACTACTGGAGAAATTTAAGGTTTTTACTGCATTCTATCATCTCAACGAGTTGCGAAGCAGAGAAGATTTGATTAAGGGAATCATCGAGAACCTGGATTATAGTATGTAAGTCGCGATGGTCAGTAACGGAAGCTATACATGACTTGAGGGGCACTAGCGATGGTCATTCTCGTATTATTCTGTCAAAAGCTCTGACATCGAGTTACAAGGTGGGTACCGAGATGTTGTTGTCCCATGTCTCATCCACTATAACTGTCAAAATGTTTAGCACATCCGACTTTATGCAACAGAACACCTTGGTACGCTCATTCGTGGTTCTTTGACGGCCAATGCGTGGACGATGCGACTCTTGCTCACGCAACTATATGATCCGTCCCCTGAGATCACTGAAGTTGCAGTCCAACTCCTGGAGGAAGTGTGCGAGTCGAAAGAGTTTTTGCAGATGGTGGTAGAACTACAGCCTGCAATGAGTCACCTTGGTGAGATCGGTGATGCTTTGTTGATGAAGTACGTTGATTATATGTATTGACATGACAAGGCGAGGATCTCATTGCCCCCCCCTCCCCCCCTTTTTTTTAAGGTTCATGTCGACGTCGATGGGATTCAGGTATCTCTTTGAAGCAGGACATATTGATCGAGAAATGGATACCTGGTTTCATGTGCGTTACCTATAGGTCTCGCAAGTCTATTACTAAGTATCCTACCGGGTTTACAGGAACGGAATCTAGTATATGTAGTGGATATTGAAATTTCTCTTGCTAAACTATTCAATACAGCCCTAGTGACAGAGGATGAAGAGGATCTACTGTAATGTTATTTCACATTGTAAGTTAAAATTCTGACAAGCGTGTAGTGCATCCGTTGGAGCTATGCCACATCATTTCTATGGTGAAATGGCCAAGACAGATTTTGGTTGTCAGATTTTACAGGAGAAAGGTCATTTCAAAGAGTTTTCGCAGGTCATTCGTCAGCATAGTCTAGAATCAGAGGATATGGAACTCGTGATGAAGTTGAAAAGCGTTCTTTGGGCTATTGTGAGTCTCTCAAGTTAACTTAATGAATTGGTGGCTGAACAATGTTGATGCAGGGAAATATTGGAGCGACGGAAGGGGGGTTACCTTTCCTTGAAGAAGAGGAGATTATACCTGTCATCTTGGACATTGCGGAACAGTCACCAATCCCTTCGGTTCGAGGGTGAGGAGACGATGGGTTGATAGTAGAATTCTTACTCAAGGATCACCACTTAGGACATGTTTCTTTGTGTTGGGCCTCATTTCGTCCACCACGCAAGGTGCCGAGATCTTGGAGGACTATAACTGGATGTCAACGTTATCACCATTAGGGACTCCAACAGGTGTTTGTCTGCCTGATGGTCTCGAGAAATTCATCAAGGTTGGTGTCTTCTATAGATATGACATTGACGATTAATCCTATGGTTCCGAAGATACCAATCTGGCAACAATACATCCCCGAAAAGAGGGATACCCGGCTAATACCACCTGTGTTAAATCATGAGATCGAGATTGTGACTGCGATGCAGAATATGGCAAATACTGTAATTGCAAATGCAGCTTCGAGGACGCTTGCGAAGTAAGTGTATATCTTCTTATTTTGCCGGGTGCCTTACCCTATGAGCCTTTCAGAATCAAATCTCGCCCTGAATTTAGGCAATCCTTTAGTTCCCCGGACATGCTTTATCGAGCTCTGCACATGCTATCAACGCAACGATATCGGCTGCCCGTGCGACGATATATCGTGGACCTATTTAGCCTGGATCTTGACTCGCAATCCGTGCTTCTCTTAGAGAAGAGTGCACAAAAGCTGAAGGCTGATCCTTCATACAAGCCACCAAGTGCAACAACAGCTCGCATGAGCATGTTTGGAAGGCTTGCAAAGACAAGGAGACCATCTGAGAGCGAAAGTTCGGAAGATGAGGATATTTCTATGGGTGTAAGTGCACCTCATAGTGTTCCCAAAGATCAAGGACCTGTTTTTGTTCTGAAGCCTGTGACGAGAATTGTTGGTTTTGATGCTTGAGCTTTTTCTTGTCTCTTTAAGGTCCTTGTGTAGTTGTATTATTTCTCTATTTGTATAAACAATCTATTTACTTTGTACAGTTTGTTGTATGCCCTGCTGCGTTGTATCCACCCTATATGACTTGACCAATTTTTGGAGGATGTTCGTTTGTGTGTATAGCCAAAGGCATCAAGGCTTTTGACTTCATCGGAAGCATGAAATACTTTCGCAGTGAATGAGCTTATAGATCATGCAAACAAAAATTTCAATCGTTCAATCGTTCAGGAAGTATACTGACCTTGTGGTAATTGTCGGGTAATTTGAATGAGAGATCAAAACAATGACAAATACTGAGCACTTCCGACTCGGGGAGCGTCAGTTTATTTTCAATGTCTCTCCTCCGTGCCTGCTTACAGACTAGCCCTATCTACTCGAGAGCGCAGTTGCAATGCTTTGCAGTACTTAGTCGTGGTATGGCCAATGACTCGATCCCCACAAAGAATGAATCTTCGGAAATTGTCGCTCCGGAACCAGTCCGTGAGGTGCTAGTAGCAGACGTGATCAGTGGCGCCCCAGGTGTGTCAGAGAGGAGGGAAAATTTGTGCTATGAATTCATGACACTGGACAGGCGAATTACGACACCGTGCCGTCCGTATCTACCAACCTACAAGAAATACCATGCAGAGTGGTGCAGGCAAAACAGAACGCTGGCGACTTGACTTTGACATCTTGCCTGGAGGAAGTCGATGGGAGAATCCCTTGATTGGATGGGCCAGCTCGTGAGTCAAGTAAGAGCCTATAGATTGCAGATTGTATTGACGGGCGCTATAGCGCCGATTACATGCAGGGGACGCGCCTTTCGTTCCGGTCCAAGGAAGATGCTATCCACTTCGCTGAGAAACAAGGTGTGCTTTTTTTTGATTGATTGTGGCAATTGGCTCACTCTGTTAGGATGGGATTACCATGTGTGAGTCTTCAGCCAATTTTTGAATGAGCTTGATACTGATAATTGAGTGCAGTCAGCCTGAAGCTATCAAGAGGATCCCTCCTAAGAACTACGCCGAGAACTTCGTTTACAAGCCTCACAAACTTCGCATCATGAGGACCAAATAGAAATGGGACGTGTGTAGGTTACTCGGATGTAATAAGCAATGCGGCATTTTGAAATGGCATTTTTGACGAGTACGCACTCTGATTTTGACGACCGTTGATTGAAACGCCTTCGGAAAGTTCAAATGCCTATCACGTGGGTGCTGGTGGTCTAAAAGGACAGCCGTACAGGGGGACATGGGGGACTTCTGTGCCAGCCGCTCCTCTTTTGTCAATCCATTAACAGTCCGTCCTCAACGTATATCGAGTTTTTCATGGTTGATATTCAGACCCGACCATTTTCCAAGAACTATAGGTACGTTGGAGCTTGATGCTTAGTGAAGTCATACAAAGTGTACCCTACTGACCTGGGTTTGGCAGCGGCCTCATCAGCCAGTCTGTAATGGCAGTTGGCATTGCGGTATTGTGCTCCGGTACGCATGAGTTTATGAAGAGGCGGCGGCGGGGTAGTTACAACCCGACGGTCGAGTTGGGCAGTCGGGAATCATGGGAGTTTGGCTAGTACGTTTCAGATATCTATTGTCAGGATCATCCACCAACTCACGCCAAGTCTCTACCAGGGGAGGTCCTGGGCGAGGCTAGTTTGACCCCCCTATCAATACAACGACCGCTGATATACGAGTTTGTAGATTCCCTTCACCTCCTTTACCGAAAGGATGGGTACTTTCCTGGGTCAGACAGGCTTTTGCATTTCCAGAAGCAAAGATGCATGAGATGAGGGGTATTGATGCTACTCTTTATGCGCGCTTCCTACGTGGCTGTTGTAAGTTTGGTTTACCAGACTCATTCGAATGTTATTCACAGTCTCTGCAGTTTACTTTTCTCTCCTTCAGGCACTAACGACCTTTCCCATCTTATTTCCTATCCACGTACGATTCTCCGATACCAGTATATCCCCTAAATCCATGATCCGCGCCTCAATATCTTCTCTCGTCAACAATTCAACTGGTCTCTCACTATTATGGATTCATATCTGTTTATTATTCTGGATCACTTTCTCATGGATAGCAATGCTCTTATTGCTATGCAATGGGGTCCTCAAGCTTCGTGCAGTCGAGATTGATGCAATGACCAAGAATGTTTTCTCAGATCGCGAGGCTGACACCACATACTACCCCCATCCTCATCATCTATTTGGGTCCACTGGTATCCCCCTCACCAATCATAATCATCCTAATCGAGGTCTCCGTTGTCGTACCATAATGGTGTCTAATCTCCCTCGTACATTGAGAAGTGAGAATGATTTGAAGGAATATTTTGAACATTATATGGCCCGGAAGGTTGAAAAGCGGTCAGTGGGTCTGACGCTCTCAACACAACCAGGTTTTTTCAATAAATCTCTTGCCTTTCTCCTTAATCGTGCCAAATGTCTCCCTGCTCGCTTTCATCCTAATTCCTGCGGAAATAAGCACAAGCCCATTGGAAATGTTCAAGACAATGTAGTGAAGGAGCCCTCAAAGCTTGTTATCGAGCGAGTCGTAATCGCCCGTAAAATGATTGAGTTGGCCTCGGACTTGGAACGTCGAGAAGAGATTCTTCGCAACCTCGAGACAGCCCATATCAAATTAGCCACCAAGACGTTGACGGCAGTAAAAGCTGCAATGGATAGACAACATGCCAAGAAAACCCTGACATATAGTACCTCAAAAACGATGAAAAGTGCAAGAAATGATTGGAGATCATTTTCTATCGATGTAGAAAGTGGAGTACAAGAGGAGGTACTTGACGAGGACGCCCGGATGGAACGATTGATTAAAGTCCTGGGGCCCTTTGTAAATGAATTTGGATTACAAGATCCGTTTACAACGCGATCCAAGAATGCTATTGCATCCACTTCACAGCATGCTTTGAATAAACTACTGCCACGAAATTTTGTCAATCCCAATGAGATGACTTCATGCCCCGATCATTCTTTCCCTCCTCGCCTCGAATACTTGAACTCACGCCCTGGTGATACAATCTGGGACGCCTTGTTGAGCCTCCCAAGAAGCAGCTTAGATATATATCAGCCTCTCATCCATCTCGAACGAGTCTTTCAAAATCAGATTGTCCCATCAATCGATTACTGGACGACAAGACTCAATTATGTGATGACTTTGATAAAAGAACAACGTGACAAATCTACAACAAGCTTTGAGCCTGTGTCGACAGCGTTTGTGACTTTTTCTGACCCTGCAGATGCGAGGAGAGCATGCAGAGACTTGGCTGTTCATCCAAACAACCCCCTTTCGTGTCTAGTCACTATGGCACCCATGTACAGTGACTTGGACTGGATGAGAGTCATGAAATCCTCGTTCAGAGCTGAAGTACGTAGAATCATTGATCTGCTCGCGAGACTCAGAGTGCTCACGCTCCTATTTAGTTGATCAAGGACTGGATTGTAAACCTTGGAGTTTGGTGCGCATCACAATTAAGAGACTGCTTTTCATCGGCTCACGATTGCTAAGGGGCTTCACCTTATTTTGGCTCTTTCCTGTGTCACTATTGGTCGGCCTAGTTTCAATCCAAAAGATCAGTTTATTTTGGCCTAGCTTGGTTTGTGTTTCTATATTCTTCTCGAGCAGGGAACTCATTCCTAATCAGCGAGACTATCTCCGACATCATCCATGGCAATCTGAGGTCATTGAATCGTTCTTGCCTACACTCCTTGTGGCGCTCCTTGCGGTTCTCATTCCGCTGATTCTTCTAGTCATCGCTAAAAAGGCTCATACAATCACGACTTTCTCCGCTCTTCACGACAAGATTATGACTCGTTATTACAAGTTCCTAGTTGTGAATGTTCTTGTCTTTTTCTGTGTCGGTACAGCTGCTCTCCAATCTGTTCTCCAATCTTTCCGATCACAAAATGAACCAAATTTTCTTCAAATTATTGCTCATAGTTTCCCCACTGCCGGACCCTTTTATGTTGGTTGGCGTACGTAGTGATCCGGTCGTGATCTCGGCCATCCTCACTGATATTTTGTAGTCGTGTTCACGACTGCCATGCATGGAGGTTTCGAATTGGCTTTATGTAAGTCTTCGTCATGAAGCCGGTTTCCTCTCTGCTGACCTATCGTTATCCTCACAGTTGGTGTTAGTGCTTGACATCGTGCTATGTGATGCCGATGATTAACTTAGCGGTAGCTTCCACTTATCGTATATCCTACTTTTCGCAGACAAATCACGCCGTAAGGATACTTTCCCAATTGAATATGAATGACTCAAGCCATATCCCTTGACACGCAGGCGCAAAAGGGCTATTGGAATTCAACCCCGTACATTCAATTTCTATTGTACACATCATCCTTGCTTCTCCATGATATCGACTGACATTTCCGTATTAGATTGGCTGCCTAATCACATGCTTGTCATACACATACTTTTATTATTTTCGGTGCTCAATCCTTTTGTGCTACCTTTTGGCGTCCTCTATTTTTTTGTCCAGTCTAGTGGGTGATCACTCCTCTAGGTTCCAAACCATGACATTGACCTTGTTGTAGGCGTCATCAAAAACCAAGTCCGCGTATCATTCACCGATTTGATCTTGAGTTCTGACAGTACTTGTAGCTCATACATGTCTACGCCAAACAATACGAAGGCAATGGCCAGCTCCTGCTCATTAGGATTATTCGTTATTCGCTTGATGGTAAGAGTTTAAGCTCAGTGAACTTCGACTTCACTTACATATGTTGTTTCCAGGGCTTTTGCTGACTCAGGCAGGTTACTGTTAACATAAGACAGGTTTGTGCTAACTCCATACCCACAGAGCGTGTTTCTCGCCTATATGGTAGTGCTCAAGAGATCAATCATCGTTGGACTTTCTGCCTTCCTGATCGCCCTCAGTGTTACTGTCAAAATTATGTGCGTGCACCTCCACTCAGAATTAGAGCTGATTGACGTTATCTCTAGCTTGACTAGAATGTGTCGTACTCATTTTGAAAAACAAGACACCCTTGAAGCAAATATTCTTTGTGACAAACAGGCTAAACTGATAATCAACGAAAGCGATCAGAGCAGTTCAAGTCTAAATGGAGAGGCTGGGTCAAACCAGGAGGGTAGTGGGTTAATTCCCTCTCGTTTTGCCTCATCCTTCAGGACTTGGAAACTCCCCGATTGGGTCAATGTCAACTTTTTGCATGATCCTGATGCCCATCGCTCTCAGCGAAGCCCACCCATCTCCTTCGGACAAAATCGTAACCCATTGGAAAAGTCGAATGAAGATATAATGCACTTTCCAAAAGCTCTCGTTCACCCCAATGAAAATCAACTTGTCACTTCTCATCCACCCCCGGTTTCATGGGACGACCAAGTGGGAGCCGATTTGCCCTATGACAACCCACTTTATACCTGTGTTGTTGACACTTCATTATGGTTACCGCGCAACCCTTGTGGGCTGTTGAACTTAGATGACACTGTAAAAATGAGGGTGTCATTGACAGTTGAGCATACAGTGGGAGAGCTGTTAACCTTGCGGTACAGGCTTCCAGAAAGAAAACCTCCTGGCGAAATGTCTCAAGTTTCTACTAGCCCAATGATGGTGCAATCGGATAGTGTTGCTTCCCCTATCTCCTTCACATGCGAACATACAGCAAGTGATGGCACTCAAGAGATCGAATTGCCTCCAGCCATTGTTAAGCGCGTTCAAGCAGGTGAAACGGACGTTGAGCGTATACCAAGGCCTCGGACTTCGTCGAGCTACTGTGGGAAGTCGCTAGGTAGCGCAGCCAAGAGTGTGCTGAGTCTAGGTTCCAGCCCCGGCCATGGTTCTAAGGGTCGGCGCCTCAGTATTACAAGTAATGATAGAGATCATCCAGGTCGCGATCGTTCGCACTCTATCATGTCTACTCTGCAGCTTCCACCACCAGTACAACACGTGATGCCATCGGAGCATGAAACGGTAATTCACCATGAGGAACACCTGCAGATTGATGAAGTTCCGACACACGCGTCAACTTCGCGATTGTCCCTAATGCCTCCTCTTGTGTTACGTCCCTCAAGGACCCAGACCTTGTCAACTTCCGACGCAATATTCCGCGAAGTTCTTGCAGAGGAACAAGATACCAAAGAATATCGAATGTGGGAGGAACAGACTGAAGCCGCAATGAGGTTGAGATTAGACAAATCTTGGTGGATGTCATGGATGTTCAAGAACCCGAATTGATTGGATTTATCAATATGCCAAGTTATCGTGAATCGGTGGAACCTCTCTTGGATAAATCCTCATACTCGGACTTTTCACAATCATGTATTAACATTGACAAGATACCATTTGCGAGTGATCTGCATTCAAATTACGATTGCTATTCCAAGGCTAATTTTCCGAATCCGATGTTTCTCCCCTTATACATGCGAAAGTCAGCCGATATTTCAGGTCTCTCGGTATTTAAACTGGTTAATATAAGACTGAAATATGCCACCAAAATCTACATTTACAATGCTCATATTATTCTGGGCAACCCTTGCTGCTTTGACTCTCAGTACATATGCGGGAACCAGAATCTGGGATGGTAGCTTTAATAACTTCACAAGTGCAGCAGACTTCGACAACTGTAGGTCTTCTCGCTGGTATCCACGCCTCTTGGTATTCACAAGATCGGTCATTATCTAGGGTCATGGGCCAATCAAGTTGGCACTTATCAATGGGTACACCCTCAGCCCTTGTTACCTGATACACGTCACTGAATCAATGATATCCAGTACATCCATGGCTCCCAGCCCACCTCACATTACCTGGCTGTCTCCTCTGACTACAAGAATCCTGTTATGACCTCTGAGCTCCGTGGCATCAAAATGACCATTGATGGTACCGCCAATTGGAACGGCCAGACTATGGAGCGTACAGAGTTGATTCCTCAGACCAGCTCCAATCTCGGGATCGGAAACCTATTCTATCACTTCTCTGTGAAACGTGCTGATACAAATGCTCCTGATCCGACCCTCGAGCATCAAGTTTGCTTCTTTGAAAGCCATTTCACCGAGGTTCTCAACTTGCGATGCGCGAATATCATGGAATGCTGAAATTTTTTCATTTAGCTGAAATATGGTGTCGGTTCAACTCCCGGTAACCTTGTTTGGATGGTTGGTGGTGTCGAAAAATGGGGCACTGCTTTCACCGCAGACACCTGGTTTAACTTTGCATATGATATTGACGTGCGTCTCGTCATATCCCCCCTCCCCACAACCTCGTAAGAGCTATCTGACATAAAGCTTGGGATTGCAGTTTTCCTCGTCTACCGTTGGTCTCTGGGCTTCAACAGACTCTGCCCCCCTCACCAAGGTTGTCCAAAACATTGCTGCTTCGCCATCTACCAATTCGGCCGACTGGCATTTGGGCGTCCTTCGTATTGTGACCAACCAAACCCCCGAAGACTGGTATTTCAGCGGTGTATACGTCGAAAATGGGCCAATGACAACCTCAGTTGGAAGCGGCGGCGACAC
>Ga0153987_1000185_pt1 | contig 22779 bp, 20 predicted proteins | sample TSNC071MetaG_FD_102279 | JGI IMG/M metagenome (GOLD analysis project Ga0153987, IMG submission 102279) | Attine ant fungus gardens microbial communities from North Carolina, USA - TSNC071 MetaG | ecosystem: Host-associated > Fungi > Mycelium > Unclassified | place: USA: North Carolina, William B...
AAGTTCCATATCTGCCGCTTCGATAACACTCTTCATGAACCAGCCCAATCGTACACATCAATGAAGTCTCATTTAGCGTCGCAACCGCAGTCCACTCTTTCATGTTCGCAGCGAGCCTACTAACTCCGATCTAGAGGGTTTCTATAAAATACTTGTCCCATTCATGTACCCATAATGAATTCTAGCAAGAAACGCCCCAAGGCACATGAGACAAATCAATAATAAATGAATCGTCCTATCTCTCGTGAGATTACTTGGGCTGGTTCCGTAATCAATGAGAACATGCACTCACCACGTTGATTGTCAACCCATCTTCGTTATACATAGGCCATCTGTAGCCCGAGTTTTCATCGACAGTTATGAATGCATTGTGATCTGACATGGCGAATCAGAGTGATCGATCACATCCTGATGCTGATTTGTTTCAGTACATCCAGAATCGTGTGAATTAGTGATTGTGAACAATGAAACTCTTCCAAACCGCGGACGATGGTTCGCTGTCGACTCCGCAACTTGATCATTTTTCTGAACAATCGCACCACGACATCCGTGAGAAACCCAGGACAAGGAAATTAAGAAATAATCCATCCTGTTGCGACTAGTGCAGTTGAGATGATGTCGCGCACCCCTTAGTGCAGGAATCTCTGGGGAGAAATGGGAGGGGTAAGAATCAAATTTAATTTACGAATCACGAATGGTTGAACCAACATCGGAGTCAACCGAGAACTCTGATACCCCTAATGCTGTTTGCTATCTGTTTACTGGTTGACTAGTATCAGACACCATCCGATGTATTTACATATCAAGTTCTTTTCATCTTCAGTACCTACGCTTTTATCGCACTCTCTATATGGTGAAAGAGGACTGAGGCCGTACTACCTCATATCAAATGCCGAAATAATGACAGCTCCTTGCAATCATGAAGAGCTTCCGGGGGCTGCCGAGACACTGGAAGCAGCCCCATGTGCATGTCAACTTGCAGCTAACTTGATCATACGAGGACAAGTTGCATCACCTAGATATGATGGTTCTGGCCAGATGACCAAGAACTCCTTGGACCCCGGTACTCCTCGGAATTGGTACCGCAAGTAAAATCAGGCCGCGTAAACGTTTTATGAAACCCTGGGTTGGTTCGTAGATTCAGAAAGACAGAACGATTGGCAGGCACGGATCCTCCCAGCGTGAAGTAACCACCGATTAACACCGGCAGTGGTAGTGACAATATCTTCCATGACTTAAATAGCCTACGTTTACTTGGGTATCCAATTATTGTTACAATCTTGAGTACCGCCTACAGATAAAGATGCTTCCAGCAGAATGGACTACGCATGAGGCAGAAGCAGAAACGAACTGGTCTCAAATCAAAATGAAGTAGGGATTCTATCCTAGGTTCCGGAAGCCTTTGTCGCGGTTCACAGGGTCTTTGCTACTCATTAATCTTATCGAACAATTCTCGAACAATTGATCGTCTTAGAATTAAATCTAAGCAACAACTCATTGGCGGTCGTGGATCTTGCAACTCCACCCAGAACCCGTTGCAATATATCAAGGTTCAAACGATCGTCGCTCCAACTTGAGCACCTCAAGAATCGTAACTACAAAAGCTCATCTCTCCCAAAATCTAATTCATTTCTTTTGAGTCATAGCTTCATGTCTGGCCTGTGGAAAGGCAGCAATCACATACCCTGTTTGGTTCCCACCACCGAAAAACCTTTATCAGAAAATTTGCTTCTAGGAGCGCAAACTGGATCAACAGACTACTGTTTCCCTGAGCTTACCTATGCAACGTCACGCTCTGTTGTTCAATCCAATACATGCTCCTTACCAAAGTTTACCAGGCCCTAAGCTCCATTCAAGGGCAAGACACTGGATAGTCATCGAGCCATTATAGGTACAAGACCTAAGGCTGCATCAGAACATCAGGAAGGTCGTCGCCCCTGATGCAACGACTGCTGTAGGCCTCGAGTGACGAAAGCTTCGGGTTCTGGTGTTTTTTTCGATATTGCTGTGACTTCAGCTGCCGTTTTTAGCCAAGTGAAAACGGAGGAGAGGGAGAAATGGTGTCCAGTTACGTCTAGGGACTGGATATTAGTGATGATCGACTGCTTCTATCAGACGTGTGGTCACTCGTCATAGATTACTGCAGACTGTTTAACGAGTCTAGGCCCCCCCCCCTTCATACATTGTATGGGTCTGTGGAGCAGGAAACTGAGATGTTGGGCTCGACAAGTGAGTTACGAACTAACCCTCGGCATATCATTCAGAATGATCCTGATGATCTGAGGGCTACCTTGGACTCAAAGTAGTGACTTGAAAGTGAGGCCGTCTCCTGAGAGATAAATATATTTATCGTAGATTTGTTGTTGAAGACATTCGATAGGGCTGCTCAAATGAATCTGAGAGGATGTAGTGGCAGAATCACAGTCTACAAGATTTGTGAGCAAGACATGATTGACAAAAACATTCTTCACAAGTCTCACAAGAAGTCAGTCTGAAGTTTTATTAGCTATGAACGTTAGACGTATCTGCAACGGCTGGACTGATGGAGTGCTAGAGTTTGAGAAAAAGGCTCAATATTCATGAAGGCGTCCAATTGCGGATGACAGAATCTAGCCGGAGGGTTGAGGTCTCGAGGCTCGATGTGATATTCGATGTGATATGATGTATCTTGGAGACGTTTGATTTGAAAAGTTTTCAGATGAATGTCATTCTGTCTCAGGGAACTCACAACAAAATATGAGGTGAGGAACAAGTCCCAATAATAGACTCTTATAACCATGTGAATGTAGTGTGAATGTAGTATCGGACTTACCTTAGTAAGCAAGCCGAGTCGACCATCGCAAAGTGCTTCTAGTTAGTTAGTTCTACCCCACTGTCTTACTCATCAATTCCACTGGTACAACGATTCTAGCATATGCCTCGTAGATATAAAAGACATCTAGACGTTCGCACGTAGAAGCCGGCAATTACATACAATTTCTTCTCATCTTTGTTCTACACAATTAACAGTGAGTTCAACCGAAACTCAAAGCGACCGACCGACCGACCGACCGACCGACCGACCGACCTTGCCCTTGATTGTAACATATCACAATTGTCTTCATATTGCTTGAGAAGAACATCAACCACTGAAATGGCTTAGAGTTCAATGATACCTTTTTTGTAGATCCTCCATCTGGGCGGGCGGTATACGGGTGGGTTCACCCAACTCATGAGGTAAGTCTCCACTTCCTTCGAACTATGTCATCTGGAATCACTAATAAACTTCCCTTCTGGGCAAAACCACTGTGGCACTGGACGATTGTGCTCGTGACAGAATCTAATAGAGTGGTCGGATAACACGTGAAACAACTGCAGGGAGAGCATGAATCGAAAAAAAAATCTGACTGATGACAACCTTTTAATTTTGATTATTAAACGCTGGTCCATCTCGTCACAAATTTGTCATAAATTTTTGTGTCTGACTCGGACCAGCTTGGGAGACACCGCGAACACGGATGGGAACGGATGGGGGTTTCGTCAAAGTTGCTGACATCCTCACTCGGACAATCAACTTCCAAAACACGAACCAATTATTAATTCCACCTTTGTCGTAATCCGGTCTGTACTGAGATTTCTCGAGCCCGCCGCTTGTTGAACTTTTAGGAGACTCATCCAAGACCCATTTTTTCACCTTTGTCATGGCCCTTTCCGTTTTGACGCCGTAAATCCCATGACTGCGACTGGTTTGCTGGCCCAATCAAAGGACGAGGTCAGATGCCGCCCCATGTTGCCAAATTTAGATCTCCAGCGTATCAAACCTTTGTCGCCTTTCAAGTCTTCGAATGTTCCGTTAGATTCCCATTCTATGATCCACTTTATTGCCGATTTTCTTATGGCTGCACAGGTCATGAGTTCCTATCGCCACCACCCAGTGGTCATGCGGCAGCTATGACAGTCCAGTCTTGAGCATCAAAAGGAGATGAATTCAGACTGACCGTCTAGTCTTATTGAAACAAGTGGCTCACCAATTCGTAAATAGGTGTCTTAGGCTAATCTAATTTTCTCACTCCATAGTAGAGCCATTGATTCGTCGTCGTAGTGAAAATCATCTTTGCCAACGAACAGTTGTACACCCAACTCAGTCCTGGAACCACCTCAGATGTTTACAGCAACATTATTGTTAGGGTACTCTGCACTCAATTTACATCTTTATTTGTATGCGCGCACGTTTTTTGCGCCTAAAACAGACAAACGTCAAAAAAGTTCTCCGTAACTATGTTGATTTTTCGCGTATTGAGAGTGACTAAAAATATCCTACCCATTTAAGCTTTGATTCCAGTAAGGATCGACTTGGCATACCTTAGATGTTACCTGTCGCGCCACCGACAGGAGGTCTAGTGAGTACTCTCAGTCATCAATTTATTTTTGATCTCCGTCGCTTATTTCACGTACTCTTTCTCTATCGCTCTGGTCTCTTGCTTCAGCCCACTTGGGATACTTCTATGAAGACCATAGATACCTCTCCTGTACTTTATGTTGGAATTGTTGATAATGTGTCTGAAATATCAAGAGTAACAGTACGATCTATGAGTCTGATGACTAAGAGGATCACGTTGAAGATAACATCAGATTCCCCGCGAATAGCGAACCCTTCTCTTCGCGTAGTTGTGACAGTGGCTCAGGGACGATAAATTCGTTGTCATAGAACACCCTCGTTTGATACCCCACATTGAGCGATATAAAAGTCAAGGGGCTTTATTACTAGCTATCCGCAACTAACGGAAAACTTGTACCGTCTTGTACAAAAGTGGCACTTTGCAGGGTATGTTGTTAAAACAGGCCGACTATCAAGGATCAGCAACTCATCCTTGATTCCTGTGAATGCGGTGGCCCTTGTCAGTCGGAAATATTACTTAAGCATGATCAAATCCCTTGCTCACTTCTTTGGGTTATCTGTCGCACGTTTCCGCACGTTTCCTTTATCAGTGATCTCCGTCTCGTAGACCAACTTAAAAGGAGATGTTTCGTCGCGAGGCAACGACTGAAGTCTGAATGATAATAAAGCTGGTCTGTGCAGGAAGTAAGTGTGACTACGTTACTCGAAATCGGCGCCGAGGAGACAAAAAAGATGACCTGATTCTTGAAAAATTTGGGCATAAGTCACATGTTCCTCTGAAGCCGAAGACGCCCTGTTGATCGCCGAGTTCCATCAACCTGTAATCTCAGGGGTTGAACTTAGTCAAGATGCGGAATCATCGTCTCAAGCACCGTGGTTCGGATTGGAGTGTCTTATACTGGAGTAATTGTCTGAATGCCTGGCTGAACCACTCCAGGCAGATTGATGCGCCAAGGCACTGTGACATCAATTCTTCGATCAACGCATTGATGACATCATACCATAGCTGGAGAAATTTTGGTTCAAAAAATTCAATTGTCCAGATTTCCACTAGACAATGTATTAAATATGTATTATCGTAGTGTTCATGTGCACCGCTGAGAATAACTGGAATTTTTGAGTAACGACGTCGTGGCACTTGTATGCCCCGGGCCCGCTAAGTAGCATCAACGTGCTGGCTTCTTTAATGAAGCCACACATATTCATAGTCCCTTGGAATATATTCTTAATGAAAGGATTTTTGATGTCTTTGCCTCTAAAAATGAAGGGGCTCGGAAAACACGAGCCTATTTGCCCAGGCACCTCATAAGATCCGACAAATGAGGGAACCGCGGCTTTGTAGTAACGGCAGTCAAAGTGTTCCGTGTTTGGAGCACACATCCGAATTCCATTTAGTACCCTGAGGCACAAAGCAGGAGCAACACTTGTATCAACAGGAGGCCACAGTACATATTCTCGAGGACACGGATTATGACATAATTGTGGTTCCCTCAACACACATGAATATTTTTTCAGGTCGATTATTTTTCAGCGCTCATTGATGCCATAGCAATAATATCATTCATTTAGTGTTACTTGGAAATGCCATATAACCTGTTCACTAGGACGAAAGCCGAAAGGCTTCAAACATGTGATAAAATAGGATAAATGGGCTGATGCAGCGCCTTGGTGAACCACAGCCTTAATTTCCCAAACATTAACGTTGTTCACAGCAAAATACAACGCCACACCGAAAACGTCGTTTGCATAACGGCTCCGTGAGACATGTTTGGCCATTTCCAGCCATTTCCTGCAATTTTCGATGTATGACAAGCACGGATAAAGACTTCCTACATGTATGAAAAAGAGTGACGTATGCCTAGTTACACCACGAGGTGTCAAATTTCTAGCAGTTACACAGGTCTCAATGGCCCTGACATCATTTCCTGGCACATACACTCGCCTGTACACTAGTTTCAAGCCTGACATTTGTCATGGAAGAGCAGCCGCTGAGACCAAATTATACCCGACCAGGCTTCTTCAGAAACGTAATGCCATATTCTTTTCCTATCGGCATTTTGTGCCGGGCTTACCCTTCATTGATGACGCCACAAAAATATATATTTTTGGAAATGTCGCTGGCAGTTGGGTCTAACAGAACATGCCTTGTGACAGCCAGCTTGGAAGAAACGTGAAGGTCACGTATAAGGTTAATGTCACATTTACTCACCAGAAAGAAACTCATGTCGGAGCAGAGAACATAGCCCACTCAAGTCAGCATGCTGAATGGCCGTGCATAATCCACAAGCATCCGACTCCGCGGCCAAGCAGGGCTCACCCACTCAGGATATCAACTGAGAAGTAGCCTCCGTTCACGAGTAGCACACGCACACAGGAAATGCATAGAGATAGGGGGCCGGAGGCCGACGAGTTAAGACCGACACCTGAGGCCACCTTGGGCCACCTTATGTTCCGGGGCCGGATCCGTAGCAACTGAAGATTTTGTTCTCTTTGAATCATGAATTGTAGGAGCGCCTTGAGACTTTAAATTCTGACAGCCGATCCACAACCTCCGTCGCTGGAAATCAAGTGTGTCCGATGCATATGCAAAAAATCAGCAGTCTCATTTTTTGTTTTCAGTGTTATTGAGGTGGGCGAAACATCTATGCACAAAGCACGAGGCCTTGGGAGCACTGCAGCCGGACAGATGGTCTGAGGCGGAGAGTGTTCTGCTCCTGCTCTTCTGCCTTCTGTTTAAAATAGTCTCTACCAAAGTATCTGCCCACTTTTGTCGCACCGATCGAACCGTACTTGACTTGATCAATCCTGGAAAGACACGTGGCTGTGCTCGGAATGAATGACGCTTGTCCTAGTCTTTTAGTTAAGGCTACCTTCCACAAACGTGTTTGTTGGGTCTTTCGATCTGACCTATACTGACAGCTTTGTTTCTTTGAAAGCGTCCGCCTGACCCACACTTCGAAGAAAAAATTACGGCAGGTCTCCTCTCGATAATCGCGCATCAAACTTTGACAGCAAGCCCATAAAATTACAATCGATGACAACCATGGGTCTATGAAACCTGACAAGCATATACCTCGAATGCTCAAAAAAAAAGGGGAAACACAGCATGAGCTTCTTCTCAGATTAATGAGTTCTTTTTCTTATGCTTTTGAAAAAGTTTTTCATTTGTATATCAAAACCATTTTGGATCTGATTATCACATGAAATGAGCTTGTGGAGAATGATCCCAGATGATCTAAAAGACAGCCGAGTAATTGGAAACAGCCCGTCAACCCGACTCTTCTCTTTGTCAATAAGAACAAGGGATAATATAATATGTGATCGGTGCATCGAGTATGTTCAACATAAGAAGTGTTCGTCAACGCATGTCCTCAGAGTCATATCACGTATCATATCAGTAAGCGGTTGGTAGTTCCGGGTTGAATTGAGTCATACATGACTCATATTCCATGAGCCGAGAAAGCCTCATTGTGCCATGATTGAATGGAAAAAGTGCCAGGTGGTGGGACACAAGCGAAATTGGCGAGTACCTAACCAAGGATAGCACTCTTGGTCGTAGTGACCAAAGAATTTTGAGCATTGAGAAAGTCGAATATAGGTTTGTACGCCAGATAGTTCCTTGTCATCAATCACGATGTGCAGAGTCAGATGTCAAATTTCGGCCGATGGGGCCCATGTATCGACGGCGGCGTATCGACGGCTGGACCTTGGCTCATGATAACAGATATTCTTACAAATGCAGCTGATAGTCAATATAATATGTTTCAGGGAGACTGTTAGAGTACAAACAGGAGTATGTGAACGAATGATTGTGTAGAGTATAAAATATCGCTATGAAGCAAGACAATGCTGAGTGTAAAAAAAAACCTTCGTACGATGATAAGTATGTATAAAGGTGGACAGTGTGAATGAGAATGCAGGTTAGATGAGTGAAAGCATGGTATTGAATGTATGATAGAAAACCAGCCGATTGCATAAACTTATGACCAAAAGGAAAAGGAGAAAAGTAGATGTTCAACCAAAAGAGAGGGGATTTTAAGTGACGTTTCATCCAGGATCATCTATGACCTCGATCGCACAGACACGTGCGAGTGCTCCCGTCTTTGGTGAGCAGTCTGAGGCAGAGGAATGGCGAAAGATCGGAGAAGTGCTGATGTAGAAAAGGAAGATTTCTTGGAGCATGACGATTTAGATTGTTGAGGGTCATGTGAGTACGTAGGCGAAGCGAGGGTACTCGGAGTGCGAGGTGATGCAGACCCAGAGGAAGATTCGTCGCTTGAGGGTGAAAGCTCGGGAACCGGAGCAGATGAATGTGATGATGCTCGGGTAGCTGGAGTATGAGGGTGGATGAATTGGACTCTATTGGGGCGGCAGGGGAGAGTAGAAGGAGACACAGCGTTCAGAAGACCCTGGTGGTGGCTAAGAATGTCGGCTTCTGTAATGCCAAGCTCAAAGTCGAGGACATCGAGGTATTCACGCTCTATGCGGCCAACGTCACGTTTGCCAAAAACACCAGTGCAAAGTGCCCAATGGACATTCTTGAGTGTGGAATCATTCAGATACTGCAGGAGAGATATGAGCGATTGAAGCGGAAAGGAGAAGTGGGGCCAATGTGCTCACCTTGGAAGCTACGATGATGGCACCGAGGAAGACTCGTTCCAGGGCCCATTCTTCGAGAGCAATATGAAGATGGGGCTTGGCCCTGTCGATGTAGACGAGGGTAGCCAGGATGGTTTGGATGGTGACCTCTGCACGTTCGACGACATTTTTGACAAATGAAGTGAACTTTGCCTGTCCCGGACGGGATGTGCGGGATGAAGAGGAAGAAGGACGTCCCATTGCAAAATCAACTGTCTCTGTGACTGAGTCAACAAGATATTCTGAGGGATGGGTGAGTTGGAGTGGGAGGTAGAGAAGAAGAAAAGACATACGGATGACGGGGCGAGAGAGCTTGATAGTAGTGAGCTCGAGCAGAGCAGGAGAGTGGGTTGCGGGGTCGACGAGAGAGTTCGGGTGGACAGGAGATGTCGAGTGCATGTTTGCTGGGGCGATGGGTCTCTCCCATTGTCCACCTCATATATAAACGATTTCGACACACGCAGAACCGATACGGAAACAGTAAAAGCTGTGAGTCGTCAGATCGCCCATCTCAGATCCAGTCACTCGTCACGCACCACTCCCAATCCCAATCCGGCTCGGTTCGCTGCCTTCCCGACAGCGCACCAGCTCGTGGCTGACTCATCGCTCTACCAGCTGTGACTCGCTATCTACGCCTTGATAGCCAAGGACCATTGCATCACATAATTGGAATTAAAATGCCCTGGTAACTGCTGAGACCCCATTTGAGCAGTCTGATTCCTTGTGCTGGCTGCTTCTTTGCACTATGATTCTGTATCTGGGCCCAGCTCACATTGGGCAGACAATGGGGAATACAGGTTGCTCTTCACTCCACACGACGTAGTCTGTGCATTGACATTGACATACTTGGTGACTCTCTCTCTCCGGGCTGCTCTTTCTCACGCATTTCCGAGGAGTCACTCCCTGATCACTTGGCCAGTGAAAGCCTCTTTAGTCTTCTGCAGGGTCTCAGGATGCACTTGTTCTGGAGACTGGGAGGACCTGACCATTAGAAAGCGCCAAGGCACGTTTCAGTCTTTGGTCAGGGTTCTTGAAACCAGAAGAAGAGGTGGACTACTTGTGCAACCACCCTTCTCTCCGCATCCCATGTCGCTCTTATTGTACATCAATCACCCTCTCAACGACTCCCACAGTTTCTGCTCTCACGTTCCCGTGATACCGACGGGCGAGATTGGTTTCTGCCTCGACATCAAATCAATCTCCTTGATCCTGATGCTCACCGTCAGTGGTGCTCTTCATAATATTGCCGGGCCAACTGAAGTTCATGAGGAGCATCTGACGAGGTCTTGCACTCAAATGGGTATTCGACTCGGAATCCATTCGGTAAATAAAGACCCTTGATCCCACAACAGTGCGAACCCCGTTGTACTCGTCCAACGAAACGAGAAGAAGTCCTGACTAATAACCATAGTCAACGGTTTTCCATTCTATAATTACCCTTCGACTCGGGGAAGCTACTAGATCAATGATGTGTCGTGTTAAGTTATTGTCTCAAGTTACGAGCATCAGTGGGGAATATCATTTTGGATTCCGTGCGGCGTGGGGCGGGGACGGAGGGACTCGGAGTTAATGCACCGTGTCGATTTCAAGAGTGTTGCAGGTAGTCTTTATCGGGAAAGTCAGCACATTGGCAATGAATGTCATGTTTAATCAACCGCTTTTTTGAAAAGACACTTCCCCAATGTTTGACGTTGATATAATTTATTCAAAAAATCATGACATAACCTGAGTTATATCATTGGATGATGTACTCATCATAATCATCTTTGTATAGTGTATGAACTACACTCTGAGGTATATTTCCTGAGACATTTCATTGACAAGCTTTTCATTCGATGGATGGCCATTACTCAATCCGAGCTCAATCCTTTGGGGTTCTCAAGCCACGTCAAAGTGTGCAATGTTTGATTTTGGTCAGACATTCTAGACAAACTAGCCATTATAAGATATCTCAATGGATCTTCTATTTGTGTTCTAAAATTATGATTTGATTTATCTATGACTTTCCTCTGAGGTATATCTTGTTGCTGAGTTAGCAGACAGTCTTTTGCCTCTCTAGTACACGCTATAGAATTCTTTGTTTTCAGGAATTGAATCCATTCATTTGTTTCACAGTTATTCATCTATTCTACTGACTCAACAATTTGTTATCCGAACAAATTCTTATTTTTGCTGCTCTAAAACCTTTTTTCTTATGAGTAGAGATGATGAGCACAGCTAGTCTGAAATATAAATATATTTAAGTTAACTTCTGTCGGTATCGTCATGTACGACATTTCATCTACTTAGGTGGCTCGATTTTCGTCGCCTAATTCGCCTCAGTCGTTGTGACCATTGGTTCAGCTTTCACATAAACTGACTTTGCATTTCCTTCCCAACAAGGTTATATTTCTCGCAGAATCCGTGATGATTTAATGAGTCTGGAAAACATTTGACGATCAAAATGATGGCCGGCGGCATGCTGGTGGCATAATATGCCTTGTTGAGATAAATTGCTCCCTATTCGCTTCGGCAAATCTCCGAATAAAAAGTATACCCATATATGGTGTTGGACCCATCTCAAAAACCGACACTGGTCACGAGTGCACGTGTGGTGGCTGCGCGCAATGGATACATTCAACTTGAACGGAAAAGCGCAGCCTCACGCAGGTAGACAGACTATCAGATGTTTTTCCAGAAAGAAATGTCATGTTGGGTCATTCCATCAGAAGAATATCTCAGCTCAGATGCTATGGCTTGACAGGACAGTAATTTTTAGATATGCCATTCTCAGTCACTCAACGTGATTCATTCAAGGAAGACTTATTATCCTCGAATTTTTTGGTCGTGCAAGAAAGGAAATTTTCGGCTCAACACTCCATACAGTCTAGCGACTAAAGGCTTTACTTACCATTTATAGTAATATCTGGGTATAGCAACAAAGTAGCTCAGTGGCTGTGTGCACACATCTGGCCGCTCCGTTCGGTTATGTTATTTTGATTTGGTTAGTTTAATGGACACGTCATACCTTGAATTGAGCTAGCGCTAAACCCCATAATAATAACAATAATAATGACTCAACTTGACGTTCCACGGAACAGAGAGAATCACATGTCCTTTTACACGCCAACTGATTCAACTCTTGATGAGAATGCTCAAGTCGCATGTAGCATCATAATGTCATGATGCTTATTATCAGAATTTCCTTTAAGAACTGTTGACGGATCGAAGCGACTAAGGTAACTAGTCAAGACTGGGTCGAATAATTCATTCATGATGGACCAGTCAACCAGAACTCAACGTGAGGTCCAGCTGATTTACTGGGCGCTAGATACCGGTACATCTTAAAGTTCAAAGCCCAACACGTTCTGTTGAATACACAAAAAAGCGTCCTTCGGAGTCAGTTGTCAGTCAAGCTTTAACTCGTTGCAAGAAAAGATCAACATCGAGTATCCGCGAAATGAGATTCAATACACATCCAAAAGGATGTGGTTCTGGCCGTTCCTTATTACAGAGTTCAGGACAGTGTCAATCTACATTTAAAAGCTACAGAAGTTTTGAGCAGACGCCGAACAAGCCTGCGGATCAGATCATTTGACAGCTCTGTCCCTCTTTCTAATACTGTGCTCGCAGGTTAATTCAGCCAAGAAAAGATAGATAGAAAGAGAGAGAGAGGGCTACGTTTCTTTGAGACTAGGCGATTACTGTTGATATATTCCGAACCCAGCGTCGGACAAAATTGACCTTAGCTGTTTTTCTGGGATTATGAAAGCAACATTGTGATTAGTATTAACATCCCGCACAGGGACTGGATATGTCAAGTTCGGAAAGGACTTTCAGGGTCATCCTCAATCGAGGAGGCCGCGGATTCTCGAAGATCTGTCGATATACGCTAAATCACAGCCAGGGAGAAGCCAGGAAGACATACTATCAATATTCTCACGGTTTCGACGGGGCAGGAGGTGGTTCAACTCGTTCAACTCTAGCGGGCTAGATCCAGTTCGCTCCAAATGATGGTCACAAGTACTATCGGCATTCAATGTTGTATGTACATGAAGAATGACTGACCTTCATAGCAGTCGCTGTTTGTAGTTGACACAGAAGACCTTGCCCAGATCCAGCGCGTCTCATTTGCGAAGAAAAGCAAATCTCAAGCACATGCTTGCCTAAACGACGAGGGAAGTCGTCAATTTTCGAATCATTGGCAAGTGATAGTCGTTTTATGGTAATTAAGATCTGGAAGCTGAGTCCAAGTAGGGAGCAAAAGAAAGGATCTGGGATGCTTGCGCAGGAATCGAGTGCGCGCATGACTGGAGATCCAAGGCTTGAATCTACGTCTCGTCAAAGTCGAAATAGCCAATGCCCACGTCGTCTGCCATCCAGCAGTCCTCTTCTTTCTACCAATACTCAGATGACGCATGTCGTGTGTGGATCTCAGCGCCCGTCTGTTAGGGAGTTTCCCATCCTAAAATGATTGTTGGCTAGTTGTAATTGGCAATTGACGTGATGCCGTAATAAATTGCGATTGGGATCGTGATGGCTTGAGCGAGCGCGAAGAATCCGACTGTATCGCGTTATCTCCCTATTTGGAAACGGATGGACCTCGCACAGGTCCTGACGTTTGCTCTTGCAAACCAATTTGCGCTGTCAGCGTACTCTTACTCGACACTGGGAGGGTCGATCAGTACACTTGATCTACCTTCTACACATCCACGGTTTGACCAAGTCTTTACACTCCACTGAGTCAATCGATAAACCAATTCATGGTTATCGATGTTGTGTTATGACAATTTCTCTCTATCTATCAATGGTTCATCAATGAATCCAAAAAAGGAATCACCTAGAGAGTGATATGGATGGATCATGGATTATGTGCAACGGATGAGGCCCGAATTAGTTACAAGTGCTGATAAATTGAGCTTCAAAAATGTATATACGTCTATTCCTGATTTGCTCTTTCACCAGACCTATGTCTTGCGAAAGATGGCTCCGAGGTTGCCAGCAAACTCATGCTCTGCTCTCCAGCACGACCCAACTAATCTCACGAACTTGGCTCATGAGCACCTAAATTGCTGATCCGATCTTCTACTCATAGCCTATCTGCCTCTAGCATGTTCAATTTTATCGCCCAGCCGCTTTGTACCAGTCAAGAACACTCAAGCCACATCCGCTGATTTCACCTTATTTTTGCTCCCTTTTGGTCGACCTCGCGGTCGCTTGCCTGAAACCAGCTGACCCTCAGGATGCTCGGATGCAGGCCGCTTTCCGAGACCCGCTGCAGTCTGGTTTTCATTGCCGTTGAGTCGTCGCTCGTTGAGATACCTGTTGTAAACAGATTCAACAGGATTAGCACAGGAAGTACGAAACAAACAGACAGAAGGAAACTGAGATTGAGACGAAGAGCTTCCTAAGGATAAATCCGCGTTATGTTTTCTGCTATGTTGGCCAACTCAAAAGGCATAGATGAAGAGGATAAAACGCATTGATGTAATCCAGAGTCAGTTGAATCAACGGTGATGCTCACTGTGTCGTCTTTTCCTCTAGTGTGTCCTGAAGACTTGGAAGTGGGAGCTGTCCAAGTTCTCGCCGTAGTCTATCAACATCTCGTTTCGCAACAGCGTACTCTCCATCTGTGAGTTGATTTATTTTGGCGCGGAGATCATTGCATCTGTTCATGACTTGGTATAACGCCAAAAGAGTTGATACACAATTCGACTTACTCTTTCTCAAGCGTTACTTCCATAAGATCAGCCTGGTCTCTTCAGTTCAAGACCGGTTTTTCATGGTTCAGGGATGTATACCTTATCTCTATCTTCGTTGATCTGCACGATATCCGTTCAGGTGAGGATATACTTCAATGGACACAGAAAATGGACCTACTTCTCTTAGAGCATTCAAAAGTCGCGTTCTCTCACTCTCCAGCCTGAAGTTACCGGGGTTCAATGCGAAAAGCGGAGATGAATTACGATTGATACTCACTTGTTCTTCTGCTCGCGGATGTCCTGTATTGCTTCGTCTTTGGTATCAAGAGCTACGCGTGCCGATATGATATGAGCCGTATGTAACTGGAGATTCAAGGCATGTTTTCTGACAAGAAGTCAGTTCTCAAATCTGACAAGGAAAAGTATGAGAAACATGAACAATCAGATTCCTGTTTTACTCATCGAATTAAAAAAACCCCGAACATTGACCAGCAATCACATGAACTAGACAAACATGTTGTAAAGCACAGTCTAATAGACACGTACTTGAGCTCGGCTGTCTTGGCCAGGTGAACAAGATTCTGGGTCCAGTCACCGGTAGCTACTATAGCGCTGGTTTGTGTTGTTGCACTCGAGACGGGGGTGGTGCTTGTACTTCCTGCAGCTTGTTGTACCTGCTGCTGTTCAGATTGTACTGGCTGCTGAAGTTGAAGTGGTGGCTGTCTAGTAGTGTCCCGATGGATTACATGGAACTGTGTGCCAGGAGGTCCAGTATAATGAACATATTGTGGGTGCTGAGGATGGTGATGCTGTATATGTTGCGACATCTTTGGCATTCCCCCGAGTGTGAGATCAGATAGACGTCCTCGGGGGCCTGCACTTTGACGCAAGCGGTATCAGAGGGCTATATTTGGCTCTGTTGCTGCTCATTTGAATATTGTTAGACATCAGAAGCAGGGGGTACAACAAAAATCCAATACTGGCATTGAAGCAAAATGGTCGCTACACACCAAAGCAGACAGACATGCTACAAGGTCTAGAGCGTTAGCAGGAGAGACAAAAATTGATACTCTCAAAATCAAGAGTGGCCAGAAATGTCTTGACAGATTGACGGCGATGTCCTATTATGGCAATAATAAACAAAAAACTGATACAGACGAACTGTGTAGAAGCTAGTAGATGGTTAAAGTTTTAACACATAGGCGAATCGGTGTCTCTTTGTGCAAGAGCCTCAAGAGCCATCCTCAACCGTGCTCCGATTGGAGAGTACAAGCAAAGATTCTTCCCTAACGAAAATTTCTGGTGAAAGTCAAGTGGAAACTAGAAATCATATCTTGTTCAAGTGTTCAAGGTTCAAATCGATAACCGATAAGACATTCATTTGCTTCTTTTCCAACAACGAATCGTTCCCATTTCATGATACTCCATAGACGATCATTGAAGTATCAACTTTTTCGGCTCAAGTCCACTTTGTAGCTTATACGTAGTTTTTTTGCTTTTGTCTCATCTTCTGTGATGTGAAGTACATGCACTTTACTGCGATGCGTTCGAGCACCGCATCACAAATTGATGAGGAAAACAAAATACATGAAGCTCCGTAAGGTAATGTTTGACTGTTCTGAAGAAACAGATTCTTACACAGTCATTCGTAATAAATATTGTTGAAAAATTTATGGTTACCATTATACATTGACTCAATTGAATGTGAAAATGATGTAGTGCCCTGTTTGACTAGATTCCAACCTGAAGTGGATACAGCAGTTGGTTATCCTTTCTAATTTATTATTAATCTTACCCAAGTATTTTCCCGCGTTTTTCCAACTACTCAAATCAGGACATCTGAATCCCATGCACTAGGCACTTTTGCGCTGATAGTACGTTCGTGCAGTAATTGTTGCGTTTCGCCATAAGACTTAAGGTCAGGTCGTGTGATTTCTGATGACACAAACCCTGGACCCTGTTGGAAAAATATCCCATTCCTCTCCTACTTTCAAGGATTTGGCAGAGACTTTGATCAATTCATGGACACCATCATCCTCGAGGCTGATCTGGATGGATCCATATGATGTCATGAATGTTGACACTGTTTCAGTGAACATTTAGAAGTCGTACAGCTGATCATTGAGCATAAGAGTTAGCGGTCCGCTGAGGCTCCACGATATCAAACTTTTGTTCTGACCTAGTAATTTCGTGATAGGTGCAGATTCCAATGACTGCATCAGACGTACCAATTACCCTCCATTTTGTCACTGTAGATGGTTGTGCCCCGTAGAAAGGTATTGAACGTTGTGAGTTAGAAAATGGTCATTGACTCCTGCAAAACTGATCCAGTCATTTTTGCCCCTGTTCTGCCCTTCGCCAGTTCACTGTTGTCTCATGAATCAGTGCGAACTGTGCTGCATCATCCTTGCAGCTCGTGATTCAGCGACCTTACGCAGAGTACAGTAACTCTGATACCTAGTGATCTGAATGATCTGAATGCACCGCCTCATCACATTGATGGTTGCATTCTGGGCCTTGAGGCAAAAAAAAAATGCTTCAAACAGGGAACCTCACATCCTGAACAGTGTGTCCTGCGTCCATGCTTGGTTTCGAAGTCCTGAAAAGCTAGACATCTATGGCCGATTGATTCGCCCGTCTAATACAACGCGCTTCGGTTGGTGCTTTGGATACCTTTCAGTTACATAGTGGATCTCAATCGAACCTTTGAGATCTTTTCTCCCTGTGGTCTATGAACTACCCTTCCAGTCTCGCATGATCCCCAGAAGCGGGCTAGGGGCCAGATCCACCTCAACTCTTACTGTTAATCTGTCATCTATCATGACCTCCCCGTTTGAATCGCAGGGATGTGCTGGAAGAAGTGCCAAATCATGTCTCCAAGTGCTTTTCTTGAGAAACCCAAGGATCGGTCTCGCTGAATAACCGTGGTGGTATGATCCTCTGTGACGTCGAAGAATACATGCTCGTTGATGGCATTGCATCTGATAGTCGAGGTGGTGTGATTTTTACTTTTTTTCACCTGACCTTGTATTTTGTATTATCTCACTTGACATTCAGGAGCAAGGTGAAATAGAGCATCTCAGATACCTTGTACGTATGTTCCTACGATAGCTCGTAAAAGAGTGGTTTGATAGGCCTCTTCGGAGAGCTCTTCCGTCTTAGTTCCATTTCAAGGGTTGCACTTACAGTCTCGTTTAACTTGTCTATAAGGTATTCGATATTCTCCTCATCAGCCTGATTAGAAGACCGACGATACTTGTACTGAAAGTATCCTCATATACAAAACCATGGCATCTCAACTTCAGGTAAATACATTCTTGTATATATTTTCTTTTACGGACACACACTGATGCGACTTCATCAGTCAGGCGAATACTATTCAGAGGTGGGAAAGCACGAAAGCAGCAGCACTGCCTGCATCCTGGAGAAAATAGTCAGTCTCTGTCTTTATACGTCTTTGGTAGAAACTTACACTGCCATAGCTAAGATGGGCTGGGAGAATTGCAACGCCTCCCGCGCAGATGTCGTCCCCGACAGCGCAGAACGTGATTGAGCGGCCCCCCAAGACACCAGGGAAGCTTCTGCCGTTATCTGGGTCACCAAACACAACTACAGCGGCGATCCTGTTCTGAATATTCGAGGAGATCTGCCCTGCAGCGAGATGCACAAGTTGAGCTCCTTGGCTACACACCAATTTATGTTATTCTATTGACCATGCAAAGACTTTTAAGGAACAGAAAACACTCACCTATATCCAGACATAACAATCTGTGTGTTAGGGCACGAGTTGGCGACCGTAGTCACATCCGCGGCCATCGTACGTGCACCTACAGGATCACCTCCTTCCAGAAAACCAGGGACCGAAGCAGCGTAATTAACACCCATAAAATTCAATGACCTTGGAGTTATCGCAACCTGTACTGCGATTTCGAATAGTGGGCCAACGACTGTACCGATTGGTAGAGTTTCACCTGTGCCTCGAGCGAAGATAATCGTCACATCAGAACAGGCCTGGCGTGACTTCATAGAAGGCGTTGCGTATGCGAGCGCAGCGAGGACGGCAGTCAAGAGACTAGCTTTGAACAACATATCTGAGTCAACCAATATGGTTATAGAGTTCTGTGTCTGTGCTAAGGTTGACGGGGGAGATGGTTCAGTCTCTTTATACTAAATCCCTATGTTGGCGTACAGTGTCGCTAATTTTAGCTTCGTAAAGCAGATTTTCCCATGTTAAGGGTGCATATGATTGTAGTTGCATATGCACAGTACATCATCGCTTCGTCCAGAATAGACACATTATTTGGCCACAACCGCCTTGGTCATACATTATTCCTTCGGGATGCCTGCTGCTGATTATTCAAGGCCTTCAACTATAAGGAATGATCTAGCAGGCAAGCATCTTGACCTTGAGCTATAACGGACAGCTTCATATCCCAGTTGCTCCCTTCATGGTTCGGGTGCTGAAGCTATCATCACTTGACTCTTAGCGAACGCGCTTTGATTTATTTACAAAATTGAGAAGCAGACATGGTGAGAATTTACCTGCGCGCTAATTGAGTCGACTGCACCCGGCCTCAAAACCTGGAGAAATCATGAGCTGCAATTTACAAAATCACAATGGTACTTCCCCTGTGAGTGCAATCCAAGTGATCATATCACACGACAGCAACTGGAGTTCGCTTAAATACTGCTCATTCGTCCGGAAAAAAGTGTGTAGCGTGAGCATAAATGGAAAGTTGGCATAGATTTATTTATTATACAAGATGATTTGTTAAAATCCTGACAAACAAGTACCTTGATTGCATCCTCATCTCAAGTTTGAACAATAAAGACGAAGTCACACTTTTATATAAAATTACGCTGGTCCCCTTGTCATTGGGGGGATTAACGAGGATGTGCGCCTCGTACGATCCTCCGAGAGGATCCTGAGGACGCTGGAGAGATCGAACGGGTATGTCTTCTGCGTCAGCGCGTGATGACAGAGAGCATACAACAAAATAGCAGCAAGCACGTCCACCACAATCATGGCAATGAACAACCCTTTGGAGGTTGTCAAAGCCAGTCGTTGTTTCTCCTCTATACCGAGAACAGACGTCAAGTCAAAGGTGGTGTCAACGTTTGTCCCAACCTTGCGGTATCCGTCGATAAAAGCTTTGGCTGCAGAGCTCATGAAATTGTCGATGTTCTCATTGATCAACAAGACGTCCAAGGGTGATATGTTCTGCGCGTTGTTCCAATCAATGGAGTTATTGGTCATGAACATATCTGCAGCGACATTGTTGACCAAGTTGAGTATCTCGAACACCTCGAGCTCACTAAGTGCATCCTGGAATGCATTCGAGAAGATAAGATTTGCTGCAGTGGAAGGAAAACTGCCATCAGGTGGTTGTCCCGAAGATATGACACTGATGGTCCCATCATTTTCTAGACGAACACGGCCACCAGATACTTGGGGCTGTGCATCGCACAAAAGGACACTGGCAAGAGGACCAACTAGCCGTATATCCGACGATACTTGGACGCCAACACCTTGCTCCACGAAAGTGGCAGGTAGATTATCCAAGTTAATTGCGAATGACGTTGCCGAAGACGTAGTACTCGTGTGAAAAGAGGAATTTCCTCCGATGAATAAGTAAGCACTAGTGCTCGTGTTCATCATGGCAAGAACACTGGTAAGAGAGAGAGGAGAAATACTAGAGCCTGAAAAAAGTAGTATCGTCAGAATATCCCATGATTTTGCCTATCACGAGGCATACCTGCTCTTGTCTGACCACCAAGAATGAGTGTAGTACTCCATATTTGCCCTGCAGCAAGAATGGAGAAGACTGTATCGTTGACGACGATGGATGGGGCTTCCCAACGACAGTTGTGGTGAAATTCGACGATGTCAGTATCATACTCTAGGGTTCTATTGGATTCGTGAGAGGGCGGCGGCAAGGACATCAGTGTGTTTGTAGGAAGCTTGAATCCAAATGGGGTTAATTCAATCTTTTCAAGTTGAACGATGAGGTTGGCACGTCTTTGGGTAGTGATAAATTGTTGAAAGTTGCTTTCGCTTATTTGGGTGACCTGTCTAGCAACCTGAACAGTAGTCGAGACGGGGATGATTGTCGTAGCGGCACTGATCGTCCCAGGTGCAAGCCGAGTGAGCGCCATAAAGGCTAGTGAGGCTAGGAAAGCCAGCTTGAATGTTTCACTAGCATGCTTTGTAAAGATGTATAAGATACGGTCAAGCGCTCCGGAGGTGACAGTAGAAACTCTGTCAGTGGTACCTGGAACGATATTTGCATGTACCGACCATTCTCGACTGAAAGCATCAGCGAGGATGTGTCCACCAGCAAGAACAGCCAGACTATGCCACACGATAAAGACGACCGTAAAACCACCTTTGACATCGGAATCGTTGAATCTGAGGGAGATATTGAGGGGTACCGGTTTGGCTAGACAAACGGCAGCTAGAATGATAAAGCCAGCTTCGATGAGGCAGAATAGGAATAAACGTAGGTGAAAAATGTGTCGAGTTTTTTGATTGAGAGTGGCTCGTGCCTCTGCTGCGGTATTGTACGAATCTTCCTTATTGTAGATTGGGCTCGCAGGTGCAGCAGATGTAGATATGTTGCTCATGGATGGAGGTAGTTTAAGGCAAGATGAAAATCCACAGGAAAGCAGCACTGTTCAAGATTCCAACCATTTATCTGGTTTCTTGTTCTGTAAAGAGGCCTAACACCATATGGAATAGATATTTCAGGTTTGGAAGACCAGTGCACCCATTGTGATAACGTGAAGTCACAGTACTCTTCTTGAAATCAATCGATACCCCAGGAAGTTATTCCACTAGAAGAATTCTGTGAAGGACTCAGTCCATCATCTGATTGATTGACGAAAGGTAGGTGATGGAAGAGGAGAAGTGCCAAAAAAATCGATATCCGAGAATTAGCATCATAAGCTAAGCTGAATTGGGAATCCTTCTTATTCTGAAGTCATTCTAGTGAGTTGTATCTGTCATTCAAGAATGATGTGAGAGGCCAGATGGGGATTGATCGATTCATAGAACTGTTCTAGATGGATGTTTGTCCGCATTACGAATGTTAGAACAAAGGGTCGTGAATTGGAAAGACCACTCCTAGCATAAATCCTTCAATATTCCAGACGAAGAAAATGGGAAATTCAGCACGACAATCAGGTGTGGATATATCTTTCACCACACATGTTCGGCCATCGTGGGGACTACGGCCTAAATCGATGTCAGAAGCTAGTCAAATTGATGGCCTTGTAGGCGCCTGTGATGAGTGACACAAATCCTAAAGCTCTGAGACTCCTCCACAGATGCTCTGTTGGAAATTTACATTCAATGTAGATGTATACAAAGTCAATGGTGCATTATTGAATAGTTTTTATTGTAATCTGAATAAACCATCTGTATTGTCACTTTCACATTAATCAGCTCATAATTTAATCAATAAATTAGAAAACTTTTTAAGAATATTAACTCATCAAGTTTTGACTCCATTACAAAAAGGATCACATGATTTGGTTAAAAAATAACCGAATAGCAAGCCAAACAAAAAGAGATAGCACTCAAATGATATTTTACTAGCTGTTCAAATATCAAACATCATATTACAACCCTAGGCTTTATTAAGGAGTTATGTAAGACAAGGTTGTGAAAACTTATGCTTAACCCTAGGAATTGGGTGTAGTGGCTCAAGTTTGTGATAACTCAAGTCACCCTCTCTAAGTTGGAGTTGACAAAGAGAACTCATTAAGAGCCTATTACAAATGGTGTAAGGGTTCTGAGGGTTGGCTGGTATGAAGCTGCTGCTGTTACGACTCAGAGCTCCTAACCAGATCTAACTGTCATAGGAACCCAAGGCAATCTTGTATTCTCTCCTCACCTCCTACAAGAGGCTCCGGTTAAGGATTTCAGAAGAGTTATATGCAAAGGAGCACAACGAGACATTGTTCAGGTCTAGCAGTTCAGCTCTAAAGCTTAGCTAGTCTGCTGGTTTAAGTCCTGAGGATAGAGTATCCTATAGTTCAAGAGAAAACCAAAAGAAAGGAGAGAACTGCCGTCCTCTCTTC
>Ga0153987_1000186_pt1 | contig 22536 bp, 23 predicted proteins | sample TSNC071MetaG_FD_102279 | JGI IMG/M metagenome (GOLD analysis project Ga0153987, IMG submission 102279) | Attine ant fungus gardens microbial communities from North Carolina, USA - TSNC071 MetaG | ecosystem: Host-associated > Fungi > Mycelium > Unclassified | place: USA: North Carolina, William B...
ACAATCTAGATCGATCTTACGATCCTTCTAACTATTTTTACATTACAAGCTAAGCTGCGCTTCAACTTTTAATCACTCTTGTTACCCTTTTCTGTCATTCTCCCCTTTGAACCTTTGGCACGCAATTGGGGACTGCTACTGCTACCTTTCACATTTTGCTTGTAGCAGCTAAATCTCCTTTTGCACCTTTCACCGCTATCCAAGATGCTTGAGGTCGCTGTGACCCCTAGCAAGTAGAGAGAGAGTAAAGTGAAATAAAGGAATGCCCAGGCCGCGAGATGTGGGGTGGGTAGGTGGTTATTGGGTTCTTAGTGTAAGGTAATGGTCGTGAAGACTAAGTGCTAACCCTAGGTAAGGGGTCAGGAAGAACTCAATAGAGTTCCCCAGTATATTAGCCCTATCTTATATACATGTTGGGCTTGGTCTGTATGCCAAGTTCCTGTAGGTCACATGTCTATCTAGAACGTTCTACACTATTTATGTAAGATGGTCACCTGACCTGTTCTATTTATAGCTTGGGTTGTGTTATAGTCCATTAGGTTATCTAAAAGTCCTTTGAATACCGGTAAAAGCTTGGGGTTTGATTCCAAGTCATGACATAGAGCTCTTTAATTGCATCAGGAGCATTCATGACACATAAGCTGCTATCTCAACTTAGTTTGACTAGTGGTTTAGAGTCTTAACATAGACACAATATAGAATTGACACCAAGCCTCCATAGTCCTAGAATAGTCAGAGCTTGACATGGTCAAGACTTCTCTTGTTATCTCATCCAGCATGTTATTCTTCTATACTTCTACCACTTCTCCCTGCACATAAGTTAGGACCCATGTAATTTTTTCCATCTCTCCTGCCAACCCCATTCTCATCCTTTGATATAATTGACATGAGTTTATAAAACCCACAACTGCTTCATGAGTTCCATCAAAGATAAAAGGTTTGACAACCTCTCCTCTCTGCCCTCTTCCCTGAGTTAGGAGAAGTTGGGCTTGTAGGTTGGTGATGGCTAACATGAAATGGAAGAGTTGCTTCTCTATCAATAGCTGGAGCTGCAAGGGCCCCAGGGCTGGTTGTTGTTGTTGCAACATCTCAGCAATGTGAGACCAGGTTTGTAGGTTGAGAAGGAACTGAATCTATACACTAGCCTCCGTCGCACCCATCGATGATGGTGGTAAGAGGTTAAAGTGGATCACTTCATTCACTCTTGAGCTGTCTGAAAATATTATGTCACATGCAATGGATAGCACGTGTAAGGTTGACAAATGTCGCTCTGAACATGGACGATCATGACCCAATTTCGCATTTCTTCCCAGATCAGGAGTTTGTTGACCTTTACGAGGTCCTGAATCTCAGAAATACAGCCACTCAAGACGAAATCAGGAAAGCCTATAAACGACTTGCTCTTCTTCATCACCCAGACAAACATGCCTCTGCAAGCGATGAAGCCAAGGAAGCAGCTTCGCTCGGATTTCAGCAGATAGGTTTTTCTTATGCCGTATTGAGTGACGAGAAACGGAAGGAGCGATATGACAAGACCGGCAGCACGAGTGAAGGTTTTGATCTTGGACCTGGGGATCAAGGATGGAAGACCTACTTTGAAGATCTCTTTGAAGGAATAACTCGACAAAAATTAGACGAGATGAAGAATGAGTATCAAGGTTAACTTTGATGTTTTTAACAGATTCTGTTTGTAAACTGAAATACTTACAGGTTCTCCTGAGGAAATCGAAGATTTGAAAAAGGCGTATCTCCACACCAAAGGTTCAATCAGCGAGATTCTTACCCACATACCCCACTCGACGATAGATGATGAACCACGATTCATTGTAGAAATTACAAGACTAATTCATCAGGGTAACCTTCCCCATATGAAGGAATGGCAGAAAAGCATCAAGGATGAGAAGGCTCGCCTCATACGACAGAAAAAGAGCCAACAAGAGGCTGAAGAAGCGGAGGGACTGGCCAGGGAGCTGGGGATCTGGGATGAGTTTTACAACAAGGGAAAACCGAGGAAAAGGAACAGGAAAGGAAAGGAGGCAGAGGAAGATGAGGGAGACGAATCTGTTTTGAAGGCTCTCATTTCCCGGAAGAAGGAAACGGACGCACAGATCATGGCTTCTTTCATCGATGGCTTGGAAGTCAAGTACGCTCGTACAGGTGGAAAAAGTGGCAAAGGCAAGAAACGTGGACGCATAGAAATCGAGGGTAATAATGAATCGTCATCAAAGACAGCCAAGATCGAGGACATTTCTGATAATGAGTGGGCTGAAATTCAGCAGAGACTTTTTGATAAAAATTTGAGAGCCCATCCATCCAAAAACAATGCTAGAAAGAAGGAACGGAAAGTCTCTAAATGATTTGATTTTGAACTCCATTCCCAGTTTAACTTCGATGTACCAACAAACTTCATTATTCTCCGGTAACATACATAGTCATAGATTGTAGAAATAGTATTTGGATCCTTCAGAGATAACGAATAGAATCTATGCCCAAGCTCCTTCTAGCGTAGATGATTGCCACCAGCTCTTTGATGTTTTCCTCCAGGACGACCACATTATCCAACAGTAGGGATAGTGTAATCGTCTGCTCCACCTGCGAATCACCCTCATTGCTGATTCTTTCCCTCCACGAGTCAAATATTTCGTTGTGGTCCGAGGGGCTCAGCCATTCGGTCTCAAACACATCTTCTTTCTCGGCGTTCCACTTCGGCACATTGACGGGAGTCCAAAGTCCAACAGAAGGCACAGGTACAACGAAAGGTTGGACTTTGATAGAACTGGTCTTTTGATAGTGAGGGCCGAAAGGGTTCGTAAGGACAGCACTGCTCCCGCTTATGTTTCTAGAGGATGGTACAGACTCCTGGTCGTCTGTCGGTACCAGAAAAGACTTATTCTTCCTCGGTGTGAGAAAGGAAACAAAGGAAGAGGGCGATTTCGTTTGCGTTTTCGACTTTTTAGATGTAAATGGAGTAGGACTGAAAAATAAGGTATTTTCAGAAGACTCATCTTGGGCGAGACCAAGAGCATCTGTCAAGTTCTCGGAGAAAAGGAGTCCTTGTCTCCTCTCCATGAGATATATATCAAACTCCTCGACGATTTGTCGATAACGCTCCAATTGATTCACAAGACTTTGGTAGATGGAGTACACAACAGGGCAGGAATTTTCGTTAATAGATGCAGCAGGTAGTACATTTGTCTCGTAGACCAAACTTTCTTCTATCTTGAAATCAATTGACCGATCATCATCATTATCACTCTCATATGCCAGGTTTGTACTCTGTGCGGGTACGAAACGGGAGTTGTCCAGGGACAGTGTAAGCCATCCCGCCAGAGAGCGATCGGGATCAAGCGCTAGCCTCACGAGAAACCCAGTGAGAGCGATATTGTAGTCGGGTGTGTTTGAGAAAAAGCTACGCAAGGAATCAAGAACGCGAGATAAGATAGGATCATTAAAATTTAGACGATGTTTCCTCTGGCGTCGGACCTCGAGGTCTTTGGCAAGATCTCCTTTAATTAAAAACCCTGGTTGATTTCGTATGGCGAGCAACGCATCATGAAGATAATGATTATGGCCCGTGCTGAAAGCGTCTCCACTATGAGATGGGTCAACGCGTGAAATGAGATTCATGTATAAATCTGTCTCCCATGCGTGGGTGTAGTAGGTCGTGAGGGGTTGGACGAATTCATAATGAGAAGAGCAAGTTTCTTTTGTTTCCGAATCACGTAACATCTCATCCTCGGTGCTGTCAATGACGCTGGAAGTATGGAGCGGAGTAGGCAGAGGAAAACTCGTGGCATAAGGATCATGTATCACGGTGAAGATATGCTCGATGGTAAGCTGAGGGAATCTTAGAGTCAGTGTCTGAATGAGCTGTAGAGCAGTTGTGGCGGCGACTTGTGACTTGGAGCATAAATTTGACATGAGAAGATCTTTGAGCGTAAATCTGCTGGTGGTGAAGTACTCGGTCGGCTTTCTCGTATCTGGCACTTCCATCTCGAGTAATGTCATAGCACTACTCTTCCTTTTTGCCGGATGATTTATTGATTGAGACTGATCAAGGTTTAAGGGTGCCTGTGACCTTGGATTGACCCGAGGCTCATCATTCTCGTTGATGAGAAATGTGACTAGTAGATCAGAAAGTGGGCCGTCGTCGAGTGTCCTAAGCATAATCTCAATATAGGACATGACTGCCACGGCACTCCCGTCCAGATCCGAGCACTCCAGAATTGAAGGATATAATACATTCTCAAGGAATATGCATCGAACCGCATCCAGAATTGAATGGACGATGGCTGTCCCCATGGGAGCTGACACCTCAATGTTATTTTCCTTGGTGTTGAGCTTCAATATGTCTTGCAAAAACTCCATCAGCTTGAGAAAATGATCCAATCGTTGCCTAAAATCAGGATCATCTGCATTCTCGATGCCTAGAATCCGGCTACGCTCTTTCTCTAGTTCCAGTTCCTCTATCCCTTTTCGCGTGAACGATCCGATTAGGCCACAGGTCATGGTGTCCCTATCCCTACCCCCCTTCAAGTCCCGAGAAAATTCAATTTTCGAAGGCAGAAGGGAGTATACAGCGCTGAGACCAGCACCCAAGACTTCTGAGATGTCGCCATCAAGGATGTACTCGGCAAGAGAGGCAACTACATCTGTAATGGGGTCCGCTGGTGTTATATCTTCGTGTTGAGATTTGGCTCCCTCAGAATGTTGCCGCTGCTCGCCGGGTGACATAGCTACATCCATGAGGAATAGTAGACCTGCACGAGAAAATTCTCCTATATTTCCCTCCCTGTGCACAAACCGAAGGAGGTAGTCGAATAGTAGAAACTCATAGTCCGTCTTTCGATGGGGGGTTGAAGGTGGGGCGGACGCAGCTGTCATCTGTGAAGGAGCTTCAGAAGGCACACGTTTATTATGGCTTTCTTTTTCTTCCTCTTCTTCGTCTTCCTCTATAGAGAACAGAGGCTCCGAGTGATACCAATGTTTATCGTGGAAGAAAATCAACAGAAGTTCGCGATACGTTCTTATTCGACTACACAGAATACATAGAAGATTGACCACTAAGATAAAAAAAATCATCAATCAATCCAATAGCAGGAGAAGGAGGCGCACAATCCTCTTCATACTCCGATAGTCGGCTACGAATGGCACTTCCTGCGGCTCCGAGTATACGAGATCTTCCATCTAATTGTTCCTGGATATCGTCACCCACACAAGTTCGTACCAGTCGCAAGACAGCCCGGTGTACAGCAGAGTGAACCAGAAATTGTTCGTCAAGGAGGACAACCATATTTTGTACCGTACGTAAAACTTCCGCCTGAATCCCCGAAGGTCTGTCGGGTTCACTCAGCCGGACAAGTGAGCCAAGTACATCTGCCAACGGTCATGGGTTGTTGACTTGATGAGAGGATAGCGACGCACCGTTCTTGAGAAGGTACTCGACGCAAATGCCAGTACCGCTACCAGCGTGCATTAAGCCAACAGCGAAAATAGTCTTGAAAGGGAGACCTACCCCTCTTCAGTGCGGGTCGATTCCCAAACTAGAGCATCAACCATTGATTGCAGCTTCTCAGGTACATTTGTCGACTTGATTCCTTGCAACAGCTGCCGTTCATCTGGTTGTGTGAGTGTTGACTAGGCCCCAGAAAATGCACGTTAACCTGAGTCAAAGGAGCTTGGCTCATACATACGTTAATATATTCCCATGACTTATGAAATTCTTGTGCGTAATTAATATGAGGGGCTCTTGGCATCGTCTGATTAGACCTCTTGATGAATTTGGAGAAGTAGTCCATGAAATTGAAAAAGAAGCGCCAGCCAAAAAGCTTAGATCATGAGGCATCAATTTAATTCTTATTCCCTCATCGATACAATACGAATAACAATCCAAAAAACTGCAGAAATAACGGAGGTATAAATGATGATTTGAAAAATGCGGTGAGCCAAACTAATATCCAGACAGGGCACCAGCATGAGAAGTGTTCCCGCCCGAAGATAGACGCCAATCATAGAGTTGGGTTGTTCGGTTGTTGCTGCCAATAAACTGGGAGGATCAGAGTGTAAGGTACGAAACTGGGTGTCACTTACTAGCAAATGCAACTGAACATAGCGGCAGACCGTTGTCCCAGTGCCGTTGCGATAGTCCTCTGACCAGCAGCAATGTCAGCACTGACATCTACCATAGCACCCAACGCATGAATGCCCGATGTACAGAGACTCAAGACGAGACCCTTTAGAAGCACTTTATCTGGAGTCAGTCCAGAGAAGCTGGCTCCACAGAACCAGACAATAAAAACGATTAAACCGTTCGATAGCGAGTCGATAACTGGAATCTCTTTCAACCGAAGAGGTGGCACGGAATATTGCCAACTGAGGAAGAGTAGGCATGTGATAGCGATGATATTATGCAGCTGACGAGTGAAGAGTGAAACTCCTAGTATAAAGATAGTGGATAAGCGAGCGGAAATACAGATGAGGGAGTGGTATTTTGGCTGGAGGACCCCTCCTTCGAGCTTATTTAAGATTTTTCGAGGGTTGCGACTATCTGTTGAATAATCGTACACATCATTCATTCCAAAAACAACTGTAAAATGTCAGTGCGCTAGATGAGCTATCTAGTCAAACACTCACCGATACAAAGTGGAATGGAAAAGGAGAAAATTTGTAATGCTGCGATTGTCACCTCAAAAAATGACAAAGGGATCTTCCGAGAGTTTATTGCACCAATTACGAATAGTATGGGGCCGAATGACCAGGATAATGGACGACTAGCAATGACTACTTGGACGAAATCTTCGGCCAGTGACATTTCTGCTTGAAATCCACTATATTATCGTTCTCACATTCATGAAAGGTGGGAAACTAGAAATATCCACACCGTTAGGGGCAACGAAATTATAATGGGATTGTTATTGTTCTGCCCTCTGGTAATGAAATAGTCCACATCTTGCATCCTCTAGTGTTACATTCCAGCCCACTTTCCGATCATTCATCTGCTGGGTCAAAATTTACCAAAACCTCTGTAATGTCTGCCACAAGATGCCAAAACATGATGGAAAAAATGGAAATTCAGCACAACCAAACCAAAAATTATCTATCCTATCCAGTAAAAATATCATCCTCTATCTGATTATTGATAATACAAGTAATAAAAAGAAGCGACTTTACATTCGTGGGCGTTGTGTCGAACACAGGTATCGGAGTGAAAATATCAGGGATCTTGAGCCATTAGATAGTTAGATATTCCTGCAGATGGCGCAGTCAAACATGATACGATCCTTGAAAAGAGCAGCTGAAACAGGATTAATTGAATCTAGAAAAAGATAAAAATGGAGTAGACCCACGCAGGACGATAAGAGCTGCCAAAATAGAAACCATGATAATGTAGACAACCGTGTACTTCACAACCTAGTATCTTGTTAGCAATTAGGATTTCAAGGAATTGGACTACCTACAATCCATCTGCGCTGTCTTTTTTGCTTGGTGGAGAAAAGAGGAGGTCGTATTTGTTTGGAGGGCCGAAGCCAGACTGGAAGATATAAGTAGGGTTGAGAGATGAACCAAGGGGACGACTCACAGAGCATTGTTGAGTGAACGCTATTGAAAAATGGGATTATGGTCGGTGGCGTCAGGATAATAAGGAGGATGTGGGCTAAAAGAAAGTCTGACGTCCACAAAGACATCTCCACAATCTTCACAATAAACTCTCGGGCAGGTTGTGACATGGCTGAAGTTCCAAGCCCGCGACCGTACCACTTACCAGTCCACCAAGCACGGTTAGTTTCGTCGTGTTTAAATTCACGGGTGAGGAACACAGCAATGAAAATTTTCTGAATGGCACGTTGAATGGCAATGATTGCAATGACACCGAGAACGGCATGAGATGCATCCCAGAGTTCCAAAAACCACTGGAAATGTCTAGTTAGCAACATACAAAAAATGTCTAGCAAAACGATACCCACGAAGAATTCAAAAAAAGCAACAAGGCCAACCAATCCCAGGACATGGGCCAAGGTAGCCATTAAGGAACCAAATTTGGTCCAGGATTCCATCATGGGCCCCAAGAAAAGAGAAATGAAAAATAGGCCAATCAGGATCGCGGCATTCCAGACGACAGGTCCAACTGCAATGATAGCAATGCGAACGAGGGGACTGGGTCCAAATTGACCATTCGCATCAGGGAAGGATTTCACAAACATGTATGCTACAATGATGATGATTGCCATGCAGATAGGCCAGATGATCTCGGAAAAGATGACGGACTGCCAACTTGCTCGAGGAACATCACCTGAGAGTTTTTCAGAGGGGTGACCCAACTTCTTTTTCTTATAACCAGTGATCATGGTCCTCGAAAGCCGGCAGTAGCCATACCAACTGCTTGCTTTGGTCCTTGAATTTCCACGAGACATCCAGCGCAGAAATTCCCGGTAATCAATGATGAAATCGGCGAAAGAGAACTGGTGAGGATTGAAAAGAAATGGCGCGATACAGAGTGATAAGACTGAAAGCCAAAAGTAGATGAGGTGAGGAATCCAAATTGACATGGTGGCATAGAGCAGCAATAGTAGATTCCTCATGCCCATGTAGATACTTGGACCAGCAAAACGAGAGTACAAGATGCTGAAGGATATACGGGTTGTCGCAAAACCTCGCCCAGTTGCAATGTACCGAGCACCACCAAATGTCAAATTACTGAGGATGGAGTTAGAGTAGATCTGGGTAGAGAAGACTTCAAAAATAGGTGATAATGACAAAAAGTGTTTTGCAAGACGAAGAATGGCTTTCCCAGTCCCTCGCTCTACCAATTCTAAGGATGATATCAGATATAAAGTTATACAAAAGGAAAGAAGTAATCACCTTGCAGGAACAAAGGCAAGAAGGCAATGAAAAAGACCAAAAAGATTGATGTGATGCAGCGTTTGATCCAGTCAAAGACAGGAATCAGATTATAGCAACCAGGTTGACCTCCGATCACATTTCCTTGTCCATCAACTCGGCAAATAGCCAGCTGCTTATTTAAAGTGCCAATATAGAGTACTGGAAAGAGTATGAGGACCACCGAATGATGAAAAAATAAACACGAACAAGTAATCATGAACACTTGAATGGAGTAAATAACCAAAATGTTGTTGATATGGAAGCCTGGATGACCATAATAGAACGTCAAGAACCGATCAATAGGTAATTGAGTGCCCAAATAATAATACTCTCGACTGAGTATCTGTTCACCCATGCCGGTACCAATCTTCGTCTGGAAATTAAGAATGGTTCCAAATCCAAGATCACGACCCTTTCCACACTGATAATACTCTGAATGTTTGATTCTTCCACCCCGGCCGAACGCATTCATACCAGCAAAGATATCCTCATTAAGATGTAAACCCTTTTGTGCTTTGGACACACCACCACGGGTGTTCATGAAAGTAGCATTTAGAAAATCAGGATGTCCGTAATGAAGCTTTCCACCAATCCATGCTAGAGCGCGCGCTGTCATAGTACCGAATGTTTGCTCCTTTCCCGCAGCAATATCACCAAGGACTCCGATATTCTCGGAGAAGATGTACTCGCGAGTGCCGACAATGGCAACAGGTGAGCGATTAAACTCTTTATGACCCCATTGGGCATAAGGGCTTTGGCTTGATACAGAATACTCCTCGAATTCACCTAGGATATTACGTATCTTCAAACATTCTTCCAGATAATTGTCCTGATTGGCGTCGATCAACTGAAGGTATTCACCACGATAGAAAATGATTGCATGATTTTGGTTATCTGACTTTCCGTCTCCGAGAATGGGATTACCAGGAAGCTCAACCCTGAATTTGGGCTTCCGCTTGCCAGTTTTTTCGTCAATCTCAGAGTGGCCGTCGATGAGGGCAGAAAACAGCCTCGCCTCTCCTCCCTTTGTTCCTGGTTCCTCATCAAGGTAAGCAATTTGCAAATCCGGATATGCACGTAACAAGAATTCTGCGTTCTCTTGTTCCTCCTTGTTGAATTTGGAGAAACGTTGCATAGATATAGTGAACTTAAATTTGCGACGTGCCATACGCTCCAATTCCTTTTCAAGTCGTTCTGTATTTCCTCCAAAGTTGTGAACGATATCTGGGTTCTCAACACGGTAGAGCAATTTGATGGCCTTCGAGTAGTTCATCATCCCGGATACGGTGCGATAAAGAGTTTGTGCACGGAGAGACGCCCAGATACGGGTACGAAGGGTATATTCCGGGGAGGATGTCTTAAAACCGATGCAATAGAAAGGAAGATCATCGATTTTATTTGACTTCTCATTGTGCTGGTAGGCAGTACCATCCGTCGCTTCTGTCTCCTCTGCAAGAATCTTGGTATCCTTCACAAAATTGTCCCACTCAACTGGATGTAACTGCTTCAAATATTCCAGTAAAGTGACTCGTGTATTTTGATCCTCCTCGCGAATGATCTCCCGTAAGCTCAACAGAATTTTTTCTGAGTAATGAGGAACAAGAACAGTAAATGTTGGCATTGCATCGACGGGAAGTGGCTCGGGTAGTGCGGTCGTGAGAGAAGAGGCAAAAAACGAGATACGTCGCTCGGCTTCGCCGCCGTCAGGGAAGAATGTATTCTTTGAGCCGTCTTGGTGAGTGAAGAAGGGAGGGGCGCGCAAAGTGCGGCGGCCATCAGGACCATCAACTTGATGATATAATAGTCGTTGAACGTGATCGATCGAGAGTAGATGCTCGCGATACATGGAAATGATGATGGCATTCCAGATTTGTGATACCAGAACCTAAGGACAGTTGATCAAAAAAGATTCTAGATATTATATAGTAGTTAGCTTACTTTTGGCTTGTACTTCACTTCCATCTCAGCTGTAGCTAAGAGCTTAGCATAAACCCGCTTTGGGAGGCGGGTGTAAATGTCTTTCCAAGGGGTCCATATAGATAGGCCAAGCGAGAACGATCGGCCGATGCTGAAGATGACAACCCAGATAATGTACCACAAATATGTGTCGAGAAAGAAGAGAATCAAGTCCATGACATACATGATTGCCAAGGCAAAAGGGACCTGATTGGTACACAGACTATTGCCAAAAATCTTATCATTGCATCCCTGAACTTTCGTCCGAGCCATAACAGCGATAGGACTGCTGAATGATGATGTCAGGAAGAAGTAGGATTCTGTGAACTTGCATCCAAAGATTAACAACCACATGAGGATTGAAGCGGTGCGCGCGGTCCAGGGAAGTGAGGGATAAGAAGCAGTAAATGTTTGAGACGCCATATATTTTCTAGATTTTCCAGCAACACGATCACCAAACATTCGACCCGAGGGTATGATCCCAAACGCCACTGTGGCAACGACAGAAACAAAGAACTGCACGATGCCGATGATCAGAGGTATCTGAGAGTTGGCACTTGCAGGACGGCCATCCACCAATGCGATATAGAAAGTGGGGCCAGCAGTCAGAGCGAGGGTGACAAGAAGAAAAATCAATCGTGTCGTAAGATGAGAGGCATTGTTCCAGGTCGTCGGAATATACGAAAATTCGGCGAACGTAGCAAGGATCATGATACCAGTCGAAACTGCACCACCCAATGCAGTAGCAGACCATGTCATTGGTGCAGAAGGAAAAGGTTTATTATGGGGAGCATAGACTTTCGGTGAGTTGAAGGCAGTATAGAAATAGAAAAGAGCAATGTGAAGAATCCAGATGCGGTTGAAATTCACGAGTAGATGAGCAGTGGAGCGCTTTTCAAAATAAGTCTTGAAAAACGTGCGTTGCCATTCGACTTTGCCCAGCTTCATAAAGCGTTGTGTAGGGGGGATATCGATGAGTCGTTGCTGAAAATGTTTTAAGAATTTTTGATTTCAGCACAAAATAATGAAATGAAACATACTCCTCCCTGGAGAACAATTTTGGCGAGGCCTTCGGGATACCAGAAAAGTTGATTGATGTCATCGTAGCCAATGATCTGGTCATGATCTTTCTCTTTCCTTACGAACTTGCCGTCTAAAACCTCATATCCTTGATCCCTCATAAAACGATACAAAGGTTTGATGATAGTATTCAGGTAAAGACCCTCAGGCACAGGATCAACACGGTTCTGACATTCGGGACTCCGATAGTAGTCGTCGGCGCATTTGAAAATGAAGCATAGACATTCTGGAACAAAACGAACGTTGCCTGCTTCGCCCCAACAAAGGAGGAAAAGTGCAATCTGGCGGAGACGATCATATTGACTCATATTGTTCATTGCATTGCGCCAACGGTTGAGCGCGCTATCCAGAGACTTTGAACCTGCAGTCTTTGCTCCTTTGATACTTTTCAGGCGTTGAAGTCCAGGGTTTTGTGTTTGACCGACCGCATCATCCAAGTTGAGCTGAGCAGCAAAATACCATTTACGGTAATTTGCATGCTGACCACCAATGTAGTCTGCATGGACAGTCAACAACGCTTGGTTCGGTGACATGCGCGATGTTCGAGAGTCCAAGAGATGCATCAAGAAATCAAACTGAAGATGTGGGATAAATGCTTGCGTCTTGCACAGTAACAAGTGGACCCACCATATTACGCATAGAGTCCCGTTGAAACCCGAATTTTTGAGTGAGGTCAAGAAATATATCCTCAATCTCTTCGGTTGACATTGGTATCTGGCGGTCAGCAGTCCAAGCTGGATAGTGTTCGATGGAACCAAGCCCTGGATCGGCAAAAGGAGAGGTGCCGGGAAAGCTGCCATGTGAGTCAACGGAGGGATTATATCGATTATAGTCATTAGACTCTGGGAGGTTTTGTTAACAGTGTGAGAATTATTGATTCAGATATTCACGAACCATTGTTCTGGTCATAATATCCTGGGCTTCCTGCCAGACGAGCAGTACTTGAATTCAAACTATTATAGTGATCGCCTAGCTCTGAGGCGTCATCGTATTCTCTGCGAAGAGATGGAAATGGAGAAGCTTGTTGCAAAGGCTGGGGCGAGTAGGGTGTGTTTCTTGGATCCAAAGTCCTGGGATATTCGGGAAGGGCCATAACGACTGGGATTGGGAGATTATTTGAAGAGGTGCAAAGGAGCGGAATGCAAAAGAAGCCGTCAGTGGCAGGAATAAACCTAAAGGGAGCAAAAAAAAAGTCGTCGGCGCCAGCGAGGAAGAAGTTGGAAATTCTTCTATAGCGACCGACCCTGTAAATCTGATCCTGTGACATTGTCACATGGTGATGAGAAAATAACTCAAAAACAAAAAAAGAGCTCAGCCTTTGTGTGTAATGGTGACTTCCCTTCAGAGAGTTTTTGAGTATGTGCCTGATGGCAGCCACTATGATGGAGATTGCCAAACTCCGGGGAAACCAAAAGACAAAAAGCTGGTGCTGGGTTGCCCACAGATATCTTTTTTTTTTTTTTGAGTCAATCATTTATTACACGGAGCTCGTTGCCCACAGATGTCGGCCGGCATGTCACACTTATAATTAAAACGGACTGAAAAAATACTATCTATCATGTTTGGGGAGGGCAAGAGTCTGTTTCATCCACGGTGGAAGAACACAGCAGACGTTTATCTCCCATTCGAAACACATTGCAGAAGCTCTCAAGTGCCCTCACTCGTCTGGTTCTGTCTACGTTACATCTCAGAGTTTCCCGATCAACTTCAGCTCCCTAACAATAACAAGCTCATCTACCGACCCTCGAGTTCTCCATTACCCAAGAGCTTTCGCCTCATTGATGGTCTTTTTCGTGCTCCATCTTCCAGTGGCACTAACGATAATTACTCCAGTTTTGACCTCAAAAAACTTGACCCACGCTTGTGGGCCGTCGTCGTCCAGGTCTTTGACCGGATACCTCCCCAATTACGAACCTATACTCTTGCATTGAATGATGAACTCTTGCCTTTAATCCAAGGGTTGAGGAACACAGACAGCTTTTCCTTGATCACGATTCTAGAACTTCCCGGTTGCGACGCTCTTACAGATCATAATGTTGCTGAGCTGAGATGCTTGCATGCACTTTCAGCATTCGATGCTAGTAATACTAAATTATCCTCCCATGGCATTGTAACGCTTTCGCGGACGCTTTCAATCAATGATCCAGGAGATTCTACACGAAAGCTTCGAGGACCTTGGAGTCTGCGTATCCTTCGCCTCAAGCATTGCAGTGAAATTGACAATGCAGTGTATCACTTTTTTCCATCCTTCCCACTTCTGGCTGTCATCGGTGGGCAAATGTATGGTTGTCATTATGATGTTGTGTCCGAAATTTGATTTCTAGATCTTCGCGGGACGAAATGCCGCCCTGCAGTGACCTCAGGCCAGATGCCATTCTTGCCTTGTAAAGAAAGGAAATTGTTCTCTTCCAATTTGTCTTCCTCCCTTGCGGTATTACAGAAACTTCAACATAACATGTTTTCTGCTCCCGAAGAGTATCAATTTATCATTCGTATCAAGAATCTCTGCCACGAGAGCGTCGCAAACCTCTTATACAATGCTGAACATCGGCATCAAGCATCCATATCAACGAAAAATTCATGGGATGACTACACTCGTCACCTCAAATGCGATCGCGCTCACATAGAAGATGCAGAGCCATTACAGGAAAGCATCCTCAAAGCAAACATGGAGCGTTACCCAGGCCAGCCGCATAAAGAGGTGAAATTTATATGGAACCTTTCTTGGTGCTTCATTTATATTATCTCTATAGTCGAACTTGCCGCCTATGGTCATCGACAACAAACAGTTCGATGAGCATCAGACGTCACAGAAGGACTCCGACTCCTATCACACATCTCTCAGAAAACTAAAATTGTCTACCTTAAACAGACATTCTCCCAAGGATTGTTTCGAACAAACGACTGAAAGCAACTCAGACTCAGTAGATGGAAAAACTGCTGAACCTAGGTTTCGCGTACCTCACGGCCGTGAATTGTATTGGTATGATGCGGACCTGCAGAAGGCAAACACATATGTTCCTATCAGTCTCACGAAAAACCGATACGAGGATGACCTAATGCTTTACCGTCAAACTCGGCCATGGCACCACCTCGAAAAAGAATTGTGCAAACTCTTGGAGAAGGAGAGTCGATCGGAAGGCGCACATATCAACGCAGTTCAGTATCTTAATACCCTTGGAAGCAGGAATGTAATGAAAGCACAACAAGGCTTACAGTCTATGGCTGCTCTCGCTCTGCGACGTCGAAGAGAAGAAAATTTGCAGAACGAGAGTGGATCATCCTGCACACAGGTGTCTTTGAGGAATCCGTTGTCCAAGAAAATTTCTCGAAACTGATCTCACAGCCGACCAAAGTTAGGCCTCTGATGACCCAGAAATTTTTGAGACCGACACTGGAAGTCTCGAAACCCATCCGAGGGACATTCGAGGAAAACAATCCAGGGATATTGATGTCGCAGGCACAAGAGACGACATCCTCTATAGATTCAACATTCTGGAGTGGGAATGCCGAGTGCCCGAGGCGGCCAGACATGTAATTTCGTTCCGGCATCACCATCAAGTTTGACTGGGAAGCACATGAGTAGTATCAATATTTAGTGCTAAACCATAGAGCAATGCTTGTCAAAAGGAGCATTCATGGCACATTGGGGTGGTTTGTAAACATTTCAAATCGATTGTCGGAGCGACGAAGCGAGCTGGTTAAGAATAATTCCTATATTCACCTCAAACCCGTGGGAATAATTAGTGAGTTCAGGTTGATACATCGGACTATTGCCATCCGTTCTTTCGCGCACTCATGCGCGCATCGACTTGTCTGGCTTTCTATAAACCGACGATTCAGCGAGTTACGAAGGTCGGAGCATTACCACGTATGCAAAATCAAAGATTGTCGACAGTAACCAGGCCTTATGCATTCCATATCGGTGTAAGTTGGGCAGGAAAACCACACCAAACTTCAGACTCTGGGTTCAAAATACCCTTTCCTTCAGATGGACTCATAGGTTCATGGAGAGATCAAACCCTAGCACGACCCAAGGCAATTAAGAGTACAGACGCGGGGGAGGATTTTTTTTTCGTGCAAGAGGTACGCCTTTTGATGCTTTCTTGTTACATTTGTGGAGTCGTTTCTATCTTCCTTTCTAGATGCAGAACGGCTCAGTATGTACACGAGATTCATAGCTTGTTCGCCACCTTATCTCAACCCTCCTTCTCGTGGTTTCTGAGGGTGTAGCATTCGGTGTAGCAGATGGCGTAGGCGGTTGGGTAGAAAGTGGTGTCGACCCGTCCCTGTTCTCACAGGCTCTAATGTATCATGCACAACGATATTCTCGAAATGCCTGGGCAGGACAACCCGAAATTGATCCCACTCTTGATTATGAAGAGCGGGAACGGATAGAGGGCTGGGAAATGACACCATATGAATGTATTGGTCTCGCATATCATGGTGTTTTGAGAGAAAAGATGGTACCAGCAGGTAAGCTTGAGTATATCATATCTAAATCACCCACCTTTATCTACTAATCAGGTTCGAGTACCGCATGTATTATCAGTTTGAACACAGCGAATGGCATTTTACGGTCTGCTAAGTGCGTTGTTCCATTTAAATGATGTACACTGTGAGTAACATATACTTCTGACATTCATCAGTCTAGGAGATAGTGGATTTGCCATTATACGGTCGTCATCAATATTTTACAGACAACGAATACAGAAACATTTTTTCAATTGTCCGAAGTAAATATTTCATAATCGCCTTGGCCGACTTTCTCTCATTTATTTCCAAGACAACTTACAAAACTCCCTTCCAATGCCGGTCGCGGATTTTCTGGTGTGTGTGTTGATGCCCCAAGCGATGCAGATATATTCCAGACCAAACTCAGAGATGGAGATATCGTGGTGGCCTATGTATGTACGTTTGCTCGTCATCTGGGAATAGAGCACACAATTCGCCCTTTATCCATCATCTTTCAGACAGATGGGTTTTCAGATAATGTCTTTCCTTCTGAGATGGTAAACATCTGCCGTCTAGTTGCACGGTCGGGCAATTCTGAAGATAAAATTGCTCAGACCATGGCTGATCGCATGGTTGATTACTCTCAGTTGTGTATGAGAAGCAGGACTAGATTTAGTCCATTTGAGAGTGCGCTCACAAGTCCTATCTTGACTAATTCTCCCTTATCCATCTCTTCCCTAGGAGACGCAGCGCGGGAAGGCATGTCCCTCCGTGGAGGGGTAAGTGAATGGTCGGTTGTTTTTCTATCTTGAGTTGATGCGTTACATTTACATAGAAGGAGGATGAGTAAGTGCATTATCATGTCCTACCTATAACAACATACTCAGCCCAATTGGCAGTGTTACTATCATAGTTGGACTAGTCAGAGAGACGGCATGACGATACGTCATGCCGTCATCTTCGGTAGGTAACTTCATTGATTTGTACTATTTATCGTGTATATTCCTCATTCCATAGTTTGGCATGTTAGAATTGATACCCTTCATTACCCATGGACATTGATTATAGCATTTCTGCTACTCTTGTGAATGCCATCAGAGATTGCGTTCAATGAAGCTTTCAATAACACCAACAGGTGTCAAGGGATATTCTTTCAGTTGGATTTCTCCATCAACCAAGAAGGTGTTGGGTTGAACAAATATCTTGCGAGGCTGACAAGAGAATACAACATGTCAGACGAGGAGCACCAGTAGTGACGGATGTTGCAAACCTGTTTCTTTTCCAGAACAAGATTTCTTATTTCTCCTTCCCATCCACTAAGGGGTGAAGTTAAGTCGTTATAGAACTTGCGGGCACCAGGACCATCGGCTGTGCTCTTGCGAACCTGAAGTTCTACGAGCAACCTTCCGGCTGCCTCTCTCCCTTTAGACAGTACGAGATTCCGATCGACCTAGGCAGAAAAAAAGGACGGGAAACAATATATTGGTGAGTGACCGTGACACTTTCCGACGTTCCATACTATACGCCGCTAGTCTTACTCACCCGAATGTAAAGGTTCACGAGAGCACCACTACCGTCACGAATCTCCTGCAATCGTACAATGCCAGAACGAATCAGATGTTGAGTTATTCCAAGCCTGAAGGACATGTCAATTGTAGTCACCGCCATATCGCTTGAAAATGTCACCTAGCTTGCATATGAGCTTGACCATGCTTCCTAGTAACAGGGTCATAAAACTCGAGAGCACGTAAGCCAGCCCTGGCCATGAGCAGGAACGTGATGTATTGAATGTCCTCGACATCTTGTCGGTTCGTATACTTCAGGGGGCGGAGTGGGCACTGATTTGATCAGAGAAGCTTCTGACCACCTACGTTAAAGATTTTCAAGATTGCAGGTTCACTAACGACTAGCCCGGAAAATGATGGTATGAGGAAAATAGATGTTCATGGACCCGGCTTACGATAGAGGGCAACCGTCTCAGCGCGGCATTCTTCCATGGAGGAAGACACTTCACCAAGTACAGACCCTGGAGTCTGCCCAGGTTTGTACCAGGATGTGCTGATCATAGTTATGTGATTGTCAGATAATTCAGATAGATTACACACACATCGGTTTTCCGGTCAAAGGATTGATGACCTATAAACAAGTTAAGCCAACTGATCAAAACATGGACGAAAAACGAACTTTTTCAGAATCAAAATTTTTGGCTCCATCTGCAGATTCCTCAAACTGTTTGCCTGAACCATGACCCAGAAGTTCATGATTGGCCACCTGTAGTTCAAATGCCCGGCTATCCCAGGCGTTATACAGGTCAATGTCATCGGGATGAACAAATGTGAGCTCTTCATCTAAAAATGAGCATACCCATATCAGTCAGAATCTATCGTGGATGGCGACGTGACCCACTGGGAGCTTTCGCGGCCAAAATATTCTGAAAAGAAGTATATGAACCAGAGGCGAAACCAGCAAGCAAGGAACATATGTACAACGAGTGAGACATTCTTGAAACCAGTTGATTCACGTATCTCGTAGTAGTTCTCAAGAATTGATACTCAGCCTAGATTTTTGTCTTTGTTAGATACGATCTCACCGGAATCTACCAAAGACAAACAGGATTTGAGATCAGTTTGTATGGTGTCGTTCAAGTGCTTGAATCCTACATTTATGCCAGCAGGAATACCTAGATAAATGCTTAGCTCCGGATCGAAAATGAGTGTAATGAATTCCCAAACCTCCGGTTGCAAAATTCACAACTTCCAAAGCCGTAAAGTCAGGTTTTTGAAATTTATCGACTTCGAAATCTGGACCCCAGGGTAACACTTTGATCAGTTCCGGTGCTTGATTCACCAGGACCTCGTATTTGGCACTGAGTGTCTTGTTTACGATCGCGGTGAATCCTATTCTTGATGAACTAGTTTATTGAGAAGGATGACCAATCATGTTTACCTTCCCACTCCGCACGTCCTCCGTAAGGATCGACGTAGGTTTCAATAAACTATGAGAGTAAGGTCAAATAAACCCTCCGATGGTATATACATGATATACCCCGATATAAGATTCAACGACAGGCCCGACATCCTTCACCCATTCCTCTGAAGCATCCTTGTGGGCTTGAATGGAGCCCGTCTCAAATCTTGCCATATCAAAAGGGACTGTAGATAAGGATCGGAAAGTCCACCTACGATTGAATATATCCCTCGATCATCTTGGTCTGGTGTTCGTTTGCAGCAAATTTCTTGGCCTGGAAACATCAATAAAGAAAATAGATAGCGTATGACACCGGCCTCAATCACCTCGCCTAGTGCTTCGTTGACTCCCTGAAGTGCCGAAGAGAAATCGCCATACTCCAATGTAACATTGGCTTTCTTCCCCTGAGCACCAGTCTCATGAGTAATGGAAGCAGTTTCAGTGGCCGACGCCACTCGCAAGGTATAATCATTCGGTCCATTCTTCATAACACTGAAAACAGCTGCTAAACACGAACAGCAGGACACCGAATGAATCACCCACCGAGTGTTCAATACATCAACATTCAACTTCTCTGCAGCTGATTGAACAACAGCGACCTCATCATCGTCGATCACGTCGCCGAGGTAATAGTTTGACACATATCCCAGGCTTCGCTTCCCAATGAACAAGCTGGATTCCGGAGAAGTGGAATAAATATGATCCTTGAGCTAAAGCAACCCTTTCATGAGCTTTCTGCATCTGTCGCAGCAGGGAAACGTTACCTTATTCCACAGAGTTAGAGCCTCACCCTTATTAACTGAGCTTTGGACAACTGCTTCGAACTTGTCCACAGGAAGGCGTGGGTTGATTTTGGTGAAGCCAAATGATTTGTAATTGACCAGGTTGCTCAAAACCTGTAGCCAGCATAAGCCATTCCAATGAGAGAGGGTGTGGGATTCGCAACACACTTGAGTGATATATTGGAGGAGGTCACCCCATTCCTCCGCTGAAAGACCGGAGGTAGCACGCAATTCGTCTAGATTTCCGAGCTTAGACTTGTCATTGTTACTCAATGTGAGGATCAACAAATCATATAGCTCGACAGCTTGTGGGGTCCATTGACCTAGCTTATTTGTTCAGTGCTTACAAGATAGACAGTGATATAGACAGTGATATGGCATGAGCCCCGACCTTGAATGATCCGGGCGCCAGCCCAGGAAGCCCGGTTCAGGAAATGTGTATATTTCTTCTCCTGAGGACTTTGTAGGCTTCAACTTAGATTTGCAATAAAGTGTCCACAAGTAACGCTCGCACCTCAGATGGGCGAAGGATTTGGCCACATCCAAACTGCATAGAGGAACTGCACGGTCAGCGAGAAAGCGCTCTTCATTGAGAGTAGCAGATGCCATTGTCCTTGCTTGAAGAATGTGGGGAGAGATTGAAGGTCTAGCCAGGTGATATAATCGAAGAACATCCCTCCCGGCTCGGGTTCTCCGGATGAAAATCATTTGTCTGTACAAAAAAAGATTATATATTAATATAATCATGTGTACAATGGTCAGCATGTATTCATCTCACGCCAGATATTTGGACAAGGTTTTCACTGTGCCTATGGCACAACTTTTAACCTCTACTAATTCTCAATGGATTAGTATAAGGTAAAGTATCTCAGAGGTCACCTATGAAGGTAGATGACTGAGGGAGCTACTATTAGGTGTTTGAGGCCATATAGAACAAGTTATTACTCCAGTTGCCCAGTTACTACAAGATGAGATGGAGAAGCATCATTATGCCAACATCACTGCATGATAGAGCAATGGAATGCAACATCATAGGAATGCAGATAGCAGCAGCTCATACCAGTAGTTCCAACAAGAAGTGTAACTTCAATACTCTGGAAGGGAAACCTCTTCTGATACCACCTCCAATGTCTTCCAACAAAATCCAGAAGTACTCCAAGATCATTTTTGCAGACAAGTCCCTCACTCAAATGTCTTCTAAACTCCAAGCTAAAGCAATAAATGTGCTCAGAGGTCACCTGACAGGTAGACAACTGAGACAGTGGTTGTAAGAGCAACTAGGCACAAGACTCCAGGAAAACCCTCAGGGTATTATATTTAATATACAAGACATAATGACTCATCTCCAGGAAAATTCTTAGAGAACAGAATAAAGATCCTGGAGGTGGAAAAGTACTTATATAATAAAAGATTCTTGTGAACATACTCTAGTGGTTTTAGCAACAGCATCTGCTCAATAATTATATTGTCATAAATCACCCTCTTTTACTAAGTCCATTATTTATTTTCCTTTTTCTTTTGCTTTACTTTTCTATTTATAGCATGGGAAAGTATGTCACACCATGTGACAAGGGAGTGACAGGGTCACATCCAAGGTCACATCACATAAGACTTTGGTTGGATGCATGGAATAAGAGATGCACAGACCAGTAGCAATATGTATAAGTAGACAGACCAATGAAGCAAAGACTTTAACGAGTTCTCTTTGTCAACTCCAACTTAAAGTGTACCACTTGAAAAGCTTAGCTTAGATATTGCTATACTAAAACTTGTTATTTCATATCCAAATAACCTTGCATCACACAACCTCGACAACACATATTCTACTCTATTCCACACTCTCCTCACTAGTGGTCATCACAACCATAAGCCTCTTGGATAGCAAACCCTAGCTGTAAAGGGGTGCTTCTAATAGAGAGACACTAGAGGAGGATGTACTCTGGTTAACTCAGGACAGTTACATGAAGTCTAGACCTGCTAATCTGAGGTGATATGTTATGGAAACTCTGGATTCTACAGAGTTATTCATGGAAGACCAGGCATGGCTCGACTATCTCTGGGACTTTGAAACAAGATGAATCAATCTTGATCTCCCTTCAGACACTGACTAGCTCTCTCATCCATCCTTCTATAGTACAATTTCTCGATGTTACTTTTCTTGTCACAGACAGTAACAGACTATTGATTTAGTCTCTCTTCTTCTTGTGTATCAAACTTCCTTGTAACACACAGTGACACTAACTTGTAACACTGTGACTCTTCTTTGTAATGCCTAGTTACCCTTTCTTGTAATACTCTTGACTCATACTTGTCACAAGTAGTTACAACTTCATGTAACACTAGGACTATAAATACAAGTAAAGTGAAGAGAGGACGGCAGTTCTCTCCTTTCTCTTGGTTTTCTCTTGAACTATAG
>Ga0153987_1000187_pt1 | contig 22533 bp, 33 predicted proteins | sample TSNC071MetaG_FD_102279 | JGI IMG/M metagenome (GOLD analysis project Ga0153987, IMG submission 102279) | Attine ant fungus gardens microbial communities from North Carolina, USA - TSNC071 MetaG | ecosystem: Host-associated > Fungi > Mycelium > Unclassified | place: USA: North Carolina, William B...
ACCAGCTTCTGATGTCAAAAGGCCTGTCCAAGGTGAATCATAACAAGACTGCTTCAACACTCTTGCTTTGTACTTGATCTTGGGAGTGAACTTTGAGCCATAATTGGTCAATCCATTGACAAGGCTTGAGAAACAACTCTGGAGCTCCATTCCATCTTAAATGCCAATGGGAGTGAAAGTGACTGAGAAATGCACCCAATACAATTGGCCATACAAGGAGCATGCCTTCATGTTATTGGACTGATATAGGCTTATCATCATTTTAATGCTTATCTAATACTTATTCAAGGCTTATATAATCATGGACCCATGTCTCTAGTTCCCAACCCATGTCTCTAGCAATTCCCCAATTCTTGGAAGGCACTTGATTAGTCAGCTCAATAGAAATTCAACGTGTAAAGTGATAACATAAAACCAAGTATTTCTTTTGTTCTTCCCTTTGTCCAGGTATTGTTATCATCATGGTCATACCTTTGAGTTTTTATCCTAGTCCAGCCAGTGTGCCTCCCGCCAACGTTGTCTATCGTCTCAAGGAATACCCTGATACCCCCGTTAATAGTAATCCGTTGGTAAATGTTTTGTCGCGTTCATTTGTCTCATATCTCATATCATGGACCTATGATTTACAGAACCCTCTTGACTTTATTCTGCATGCAGCGCAGATATACCCTGACAAAGTGGCATTGGTTCACCCTAACGTTGAATACCCTGTACAGTACACGTTCTCTGTATGGTACGAGGAGAGCTCAACATCGTACATCGTTTCTTCTCAAAGAATTTATTTATAGGGCTCAGCGCATTCAAAATCTTGCATATGCACTCATTCAGGCAGGAATCAAGCCTGGGAATCGTGTTGCAGTCCTAGCACCCAACTCGTATGTCTTCTCCGACCGATCATAGCCCCTTGCACTCAGATTCTGTTTTTGTCAAGCCCCCTCATCGCAGGTTAGGAAGCATAGATAAATAACCTGAATTAACTCAAAATTAGCACAGATGCTCATTATGGCGTCTTTGCTGCGCGGGCAATACTGACCCCCATTAATACTCGTCTGAAGCTCTCCGAAGTTGCATATATTCTCGACCACAGCGGTTCGAACCTCATCCTCGTTGACCACGAGTATACCCATCTGGTACCCCCAGGAACGAAGGTTCCAGTCATTGTTTCAAATGATACCGGCCGATTTGGTGATCCGTACGAGGCTTTCCTCACTGAAGGTCGTAAGTTCAGCGAGGAGAAATCCTGGGGTGGCTTAGATTCCGAGAATGATGAGAATGCTGGTGCAGTCCTCTGTTACACGTAGGGTGTTTCCTTTCGAATCTGTGCTTCGTGTATTCACGGCAACCTCTTCTAAAGGTCTGGAACGACGGGAAGGGTAAGGCTTGTTCCTGATACTGATCCAAATCTACTCAACGGAACTGATAGCCAAAGGCCGTCCTTACCACGCTGAGAGGTGTGTTGACGCCTGTCCCTCATTTGTCTGTTTTGGACTGACTGTCTAATCAGGTTCCTATCTGGCTGCTATCGCAAACGCTTTCGAATGTCAGTGAGTGCAGGTCAACTATACTGTATGTACTATAGTGTAGCTCAATGTGTTTCAGAATAAACCGGGAGTCGGCATATCTATGGTGAAGCCAGCTCAGTGAATTTTGGATTAGAAACTAATCTTGAAGTGATGGCATAGGATTCTCCCAATGTTCCACGCTGCCGGTTGGACATTTCCGTGGTCCAATGTTTTTGCTTTGGCCAAACAGGTAAAACGTCCGATTCTGTGTTATTAGTAGTTTTTTCTCTCATCGTAATTCCCAAAGATCTTACTTAGGACGGTCAACTATTCGCAGATATGGAACCATTTCCTCCATTCTGGTGTCACTCATTATTGTGGGGCACCAACAGTTCAGGTGAATCATAACGGTGCACGGCGTGTATGTAAAAATCAAACAATTCAACAGATCAGCATCGTGAATGATCCGCAAGCCCGAAAATTGACACAGAGAGTGACAGCCTGTATTGGTGAGCCTGTTCCTTGCTTTTATCAGTAAAAAGTGACAATGATTGGAAAAGCTGGCGCTGCACCTACGGCCCACCTTATTTCTGAGCTCGAGAAGATTGGATTTAAACCTGTCCATGTCTACGGCTTAACGTCAGTGGTGCTTCTTTCGTCTTTGGAGCTTACAAACTAATTTCTCACAAAAGAGAGGTGACATCAGTATCACATCTCATATATCCAGATATTGACATCTACAGACATACGGTCCTTTCACTAGAAACTATGATCATCCCCACTGGGTGGATCTACCTCTGGACGAGCGTGCACGCTTGATGGCTCGCCAAGGACAAGCATTCGCCACTGCATCAGGAGTTCGTGTGGTTTTTTCATTCTCAGAAGATGATAAGAACCCGGTTCTTTGTGATGTACCACGAGACGGCAAGACAGTCGGGGAAATCGTTACCAGAGGAAACATAGTCATGAAGGAAGTGAGCTTTGATTTCAAGTCATTATTGAGTGCATGCCAACATCCCTCCTTTTCAGTATTTTCGTGATACAGACGCTACATGCAAAGCCTTTCGTGGTGGGGTCTTCAATACTGGAGATTTAGCCGTCATGCATCCCGATGGAACCATTGCTGTTGTAGACAGGAGTAAAGACATCATTATTTCAGGCGGAGAGGTATATCTATCGCTTGGTTGATGAAGCTATCCACCATTATCTGACCACTTTCAAACTCAGAATGCTTCCAGCCTTGCAATTGAACAAGGTTAGATCGATTCTCAGTCAACGAACATGTTCTTATCATATTTCGCACACACACAGAATTAGCGAGCCATCCCGATATCTTGGAAGTCAGCGTGGTTGCACGTCCTCACCCTAAATGGGGAGAACGTCCCATGGCCTTTGTCATCCTTAATCCACAACATGCTGATAAATGGGATGGTAGACATCATGAGTTTAGTAAAGACCTCAAGGAGTACGCCCGAGCGCGATTGCCAGGGTTTGCTTGCCCAGAATGGGTAGAAGTTGTCCCTGAGTTGCCTGTAAGTTTTATGTTAGATGCATCACTTATGACATCGATCTATATCAATGTTCTAGAAAACGTCTACAGGGAAAATCATCAAGACTGAGCTCCGGAGAACAGTTGCGAAACTCTGATAGAAGACGATACATGTATATGCATACAGATTCAGTCTTAAAAATTAAGTACCCAGAATTTTATGTAACCGATATGTGCTTCAAAACCAGACACAATGCCTTGAGAAGGGTTGTTAAAAATCCAGCCTAAAATACAGTAGAGAATGAGGACACAAATGTCTGTACTGAATGACACATGATTGAGGGACTTGTGAATATGATAACAGGTACTAAGGTCTTGGTATATAAGTAATTAACATTCATTGTTGGTATCGGGACAGAGTCGAAGTATACGGAAGGATCCAGTTTTCCGTTCGCAGAAGTAAATATCGTCATCTTTTCGACCCAAGAATAAAACATCATCATTGGGATCGCAGTCAGCCTCGGCGCCGACAAAACCTTGTGGCCCTCCTGCAGATTTGTTGTTAATGCCAAGTCCAACTTTTCTGGGCGCGACTGCCTTGCCCTTGGAAGCAAATGTCGATAAAGGTGCATTAAACGAATCAATCGATGTACCAATTCTCCAAACAAAGGGAGGTCGGCGGTTAATGGCATTCAATGGCGGATGGAAGGTAGGTAGTGCCGTCCGTGATTGATCTGCTGGTCGCAGAAGAGCATCATTTAGATCGACAACCTCTAAGCCACCTCGGCGCATCGCAACCAGTACCGATCGGTTCTTCACATCCAATGCTTCCAGGTGCTTCACGTCACCCATTTTACTAAACGAAGTCGTAACCTCGTCCTGAAACTCTTCGTTGCTCCAAACGAAACGACCCTTGAGAACGGATCGACCACGGGTATCAACTATCGTCGTACTGTGACCTCCTCGTGACGAGAAAAAGAGGGCTGGTGGGCCAGAGTATTTCGGCTGGGATAAAAGGGAGATTGGTGGTAACAAAAGTTTGTTCGGCGAGTGATTGGGAATGCATGGTGGCAATGGTGAGCGAAAAGGATGAGCGGGATCTATGCATTGCAGTTTAAGATCTCGAAGGAAAGTATAGTCGGTTTCTTCCTCCCGACGGACGGGAAGGTCAGATGGCAATAGACCATCTTGATACCAAGCTTGCATGAGGTTTGATGACCATGGTCCTAAACGTGCGTATGAGCACAAAATATGGATCTGGAATCACATTGCCTACCATGCATAACACCCTTGGGATCTTTATAATACCAATGCGTAGGGCCTGAAGGAGTGGGCGCAGGTAACCCGGGAGGTGTAAACTGTGACGAGCGATGGTCTAGACCATGATTCCTGCTGTCATCCTCATCTGATTCGTGCTCACCCCGCAGACTCAAGGAATGAGGATATGTCGGGGGTATGACAAACTCATCTGCAATTGAAGCCAAGGGGAATTGAGGTGCAAATCTGAGTTGCTGGAAAGTAGTATAAGGACCCATTTGCATAGTAATAAATTCATCTGTTGGTGCTCGTGCCATGAAAGCGGACTCAGGATGCCCTACTTGAAGTTCATCCTGAGCTTCGGAATGCTCACTGGCGACAAGGGGCGGAGTCGATGGTTGTGTGAGTCCGTCTCTTGAGGTAATGGTGACATCAAGACTAGTGCTTGCATTGATATCATCCTCATTAGCCTCGTGATCAGCGACAGATACTTCACCCAATCGATTCTCGCGTGCCTGCCGGCGAGCTACCCTTCGCTCTGCACGTCCGATACGAACTTCGCGAACCCTGACTGTTGCTGGCTCAAGACCAAATACATTTTGTGCAAAGACCAAAAATATTTCTACAAGATCGTCCCCTTGAAGCTGTAATTCCAAAGATCGGGGTGAATCCGGAAGAATGAAAGTTCTTAATAGTCCGAGAGCAGTGCGATATGTGCCTGCAAACAACTCGACCTTTTCCCCATTCTCTCCACAGAGAATCGCAAGGAAACTGGAAATAAAATATCAGTTGGAGTCCCACAAGCAAATAAGAACCATTCACCTCTTCCTCGGTGTCTCCACAGCCTTGATCATGAGAGCACCCTTGGTGCCAGGAAGCTTCAGATATTGCAATTTCGGAGGAGGAAGTGGAGGAGGAGGAAGTGCACTCAACCATCTACTCGTGTCTGCATCTGCAGCAGAGATCGTAGGAGGCAAACGCTCATCAGATCGCCTGTTGAGTGCAGTACTAATAATTCTGGAAAAAAACCGCGAGCGAGAATTCGTGGGGGCCGATGAAGAGGGGACTATAGAAGTTGGTGATACAATGTGAGACAACGGATCCATTGATTTTGAGAGTTGTACAGTGGAAATTGGAAGGTCATCAGAATGCAATGAAGGTGGTCCTCGATATTGGGCATTTCCTTGAATCTGATCGTCGTTAGTGCCTGTGCTGCCGTAGCTGGTTCGAGGAAGATGGAACGAGGAAGTGGCCAGCTGTTGACTCGAAGGTCGTCTCATTGAAGAGGACCCAGAGGGCATCAAAGACCAACGTCGTCGTCTCGGAGACCGAGTCTGTTCTATTCCAATCGAGTCATGTCCTTCAGATGAAAACGAGCCAATGGCATCCTGTGGCATGTTGTGGGTCGTGTTGATCAGGATGGGTTCTTGAATTTGTGTGGTACCTGGAGGCGGCAAGTCAGGTATACGACTCTCCATCAGCGCTTGTGCGAGACTGATCCTGCCATCGGTTTCATCATCGTCATCTTCCACATCACATGGATCTGGCGACTCAGTTTCCAGAGGCGGTTGCCGCAAAGCTTGGCGAAGAGTCAACAGAGTAGGAGTAGGAGAAGGTTCAGAATTGGGGATACTGGTATTGTGAGTTGCAGATAGATCAAGGTTCGAAGGTCGTTGCCTCTGTGAGCCAGTAGTCGAAAGGTAAGGCCTAGTAGCAATTGACGAGGCATTCCGACTTGCTGAAAGTGTCGCACTCGTTCGTTCATCAAGAGCTTCACTACCACCGGCTGCTGCACGGATGTCAATGGCCTCATCATCACTAGATCCAGCCCAGTCGTCAGATTTACGATGGTTCTCCAAGGTCAATGCTTTATGGGCTCGGACTGAAACTCCAGCAAGTACATAATTCACTGAATCATTTTGTGCTCGAGCTCTCACAGAAACTGCTGAAGGCTGACGTTGCAAGGCAGGTATTGATTGAACATCAGCAGAATTTGCATAAGGAGGAGGCTGACTAGAAGATTCCACGGGGGTTTGTGGAACCTGCAATGGGGAGACATGAATTTTTTTCGGACTACGAGTGGGAGTACGCGGTGCACGAGGAACAAGTGGAGGCAATGGAGCGGACAAGGTATGAGGTATGCTCCTGTGAGATGCCTTTTGAAGGACAGGTCCAAGATGATTGTCAGTAGGCGTCGGGATGGAAAGGCTCATTTTTTCCACAGATGCGCGTGCCTCGGTTCCAGAATGCGAAGTGGTTTGCTTTGCAAGTTCCCTTTGTAGACGCTCTCGCTCCCTGCGAGTCTCGACATCTATTCGCCATTCAATAGCCTTTTTCACTTCCTCTAGAGCATAGACACGAACACCATCCCGACGCCCAGCTATGGCTACTAGTATACCCCGATACTCCATGACAACAACGCTCTTGAATGCTACTCTGCGCACTAATGCGTAGGGCTGAGATGCTGGAGGAGAGGTTAGAGGTAGAACATCCAGACCTTGGGCATGACAGAGGAGGAGATAACGTGGAGCTAGGAAAATGCCACTGGCAGGAGGAGTAGAAAAGTGCGTTGGCGAGAGATCAGATGTTAAGATGGACAAAGATAGGCCAAGTTCCTGAAGAGAAGGTGGAGGGAGGGATGGCGGGAGAGGTACAACTGGGGTCGATACTGGTGAAGCTGAACCGACTGCTTTATCGATGTTTGCTGTATTTTGGCCTTCAGTGATGGTCTCAGGAGCGAACGAAGCCAAGGGAGGCTCTCGACGGATAAGATTATTGAAAAAATCAGAGAACCTATTGGAATATCTAACCTGTGAGAGGAAACACAAATCAGATACGTTCAAATGACTTTAGTTCAATTCGGCTTGGGTACACACTTCGATTGCGGATCGGTACCGCGCACGCCGCCGTAAAAAGTTCCTTCTGACGGACCCCGACGGTGTATAACTTTGAGTAGGAGTCGATTCAGGTTGGTTTTCAGGCCGTGGTGCGGGCGGAGGTGAGGTAGCAGTAGATGGTCGTCTGACGGTTGGACGGGGAGTTTCAGTGACGAGGACTTCTGGCATGCTATGGATGCTGGCAATTTCAGAGGCATGGTCTGCGGTTGTTGACAGAGAGGCGCCCGTGCTGGATACAAGGTGGGTCGATTTCTGATTACCATTGTACTTGACGGTCTCGACGACTGTAGTGTTGGTGTGGTCGGTATCTGAAGAGATGGTTGTAGGAGGAAAACGCCCGTCAATATTTCCGTCAGCAGCACGGGCAGCCATGAGATGAGGGGAATAAGGAAAGTTCAGGGTAAGAGGAACATGGTGGATATGAGGAAAGGAGCGAGTTCGCACGCCTTCAGCGTCTGACTCCAGAAGACTTTAAAATGCTCGCTGCCAGGCTCATCGCTCTGCGCTTCCCACCCGGCATTGGCAAGGCTGCGTTTACTTCTGCTGCATCTCTACGTCCCCTCAACCCTATTACCACCCAAGACATCGCTCACTTTGTAAACATCCTTCCAACCAACTCAATTCTATCTACCTTGGCTCCCATTTCTTCCTTGCCTCATGAACTGGACCAATTCAATATTGACTGGATGAATCGTTTCCATGGCTCCTCTACCACTGTCTTGAAACCAAAGACTACCCAGCAGATTAGCAAAATACTCAAGTGGTGCAATGACCGTAGGATCGGCGTCGTGCCCCAGGGTGGAAATACGGGACTGGTTGGCGGCAGTGTCCCCGTTCAAGATGAACTCATCCTTTCCTTGTCCAACATGAACAAAGTCCGCAAATTTGATCACGTATCAGGTCAATATCTTTCCCATTCCATGGATATACGGTTCATCTTTCCATTACAGGTATTCTCGTCGCAGATGCCGGCTGTATCCTTCAGAGCCTGACGGATTATGTCGCACCGCACAATCATATTATGCCTATCGACCTTGGCGCCAAAGGAAGGTGCGCGATGCAACTTGGCTCCGTGTAACGACCACCCACTGACAACGATCCATGTCAGTTGTCAAATAGGCGGCAACGTCGCAACAAACGCGGGTGGCCTCCGACTTCTTCGCTATGGATCTTTACATGCAACGGTCCTTGGACTCGAGGTCGTTCTACCCGATGGCACGATTTTAGATCAACTTACTACCCTCCGAAAGGATAACACCGGTGGGTGGACGGCGATCAGTCGACAAATGTTGTATTGATTGACTTTTATCAGGCTATGACATCAAACAACTTTTCATTGGTGCTGAGGGTACTCTTGGTATCATCACCGGTGTTTCCATCCTCACGCCTCCTGCACCCCAGGCCTCCAACAATGTCATCTTAGCTCTTCCCTCCTTCCAGAATGTCCTCCCCCTCTATCAGACCGTCAAGCGGCAGCTTTCTGAAATTCTTTCCGCATTTGAATTCATTGATCGCACTGCTTATGACCTGGCTGTCAAGCATGGACAAGGCCGTGCCCTGAGTGATGAAGATGTCGCAGGTGCTGAGTGCTTCATCCTCGTGGAAACAAGCGGGGGTAAGCGTGAACATGACGAAGAGGTAAACTTTCCCCGTTAAATCGTTCACGTTAGATGCTAATACAATGCAGAAACTCAATACACTTCTCGAAAATCTTTTGGAATATGAGCCCCCACTGATCAATACTGGCGTCCTTGCTCAGAATCCTGCGCAGTTTTCATCATTGTGGGCACTCCGTGAAGGTATAACAGAAGCAGTTTCTAAAGAAGGAAAGCCATACAAATATGATATTTCTGTGCCTTTGTCTTCATTCAAGCAAGTAGTCGACAATACCAGGGAGCATCTAAGGTCCAAAGGCCTCCTTCATGAAAAGGCTGTTAAACACGTATTGGGCTATGGTCATGTCGGTGACGGCATGTAACACTTATTTTGCTTGACTCCTTCATCTGTTGATATTCGTCCCTAGGCAATTTGCATCTTAACATCGTTGCAGATTCTTATCTCCCAGAGATCCAAAATGCTCTTGAACCCTATATCTATGAGGTCGTCTGTGAGTCAAAATGAACTCTTGTGGCAGCCAAGACTTTCTCACCGTCCGTGTTAGCATCGTACCGTGGTTCTGTCTCCGCCGAGCACGGCATCGGATACCAAAAGACACATGCTCTTCGTTATTCTAAGGACGATGTCAGCATCGCTTTGATGAAGAAGATCAAAAACCTATTTGACCCGAATGGAATCATGAATCCAGGAAAGGTTCTGGGGTAGATTTCATGTACTTGCTTTATCAATTATCACGTGTAGTGCAACCTAACCCAAATGAGTCAACCCTAAGTCAACCCTAAGTTGTTCTACCCTCAACCTTAATCTCGGGGCACGATTGTGTATAGAGTAATCACTGAATTACGATGGTTTTTTGGTCCTCTTGTCTAACGATACAGCCAAATAATGTCCATCCGTTCTAGGTCATCTTCCAAGATGCCACCGGTCTTCCTGTGAAGTTTTTCATACAAAAAGACCTTCCACAAGAAGTCCAAATGGAATTATGTGAAACAATCACGGTATGTATGCATGCACGAGCACTTGACTAGCTAATATCCAAACTGCCTGCTTTTATAGGCCTTCGGGGGTCGTGTGGAGATTAAAGTCCCAAGACAGGGTTTTGTCCTCGTACAACCTCACAGTTCAGAAGAAGAACGGCTTCGGGAATGCTGGCTCACCCCGGACAGACCAAACAGATTCGTAGTACCTTATACCTACATCGAGGCTTGCAAGATTTCAGGCAAGCTTTTGAAACAAATATTCATCGAAGAAGATAATCAGCCTATCCGGATGCACGTCCACGCTAGTATTGCAAACCCAAATGCTCGCAGTCTCCTGAGGTCTAGGATCATGGTGTGCAGCATTGATTTTTCTTTACAAACTCAATTTGGATTTTACTGTAGCATTCTGGCGGATATCCAGATTCTCCCATGTGCGATTCGCGTGTGATTTTAGCAGACCCCAACACCGAAGTGTTCCAGCACCTCGTCAAGACCTATCAAGGCAGATCTGGCAAACACATAGAATCATACCTCTGGGTCAAGAAATGTATAGAGAACGGGTCTCTTGCATACACACCCGTCATTTACAAAAATCCAGGGGGACGCCGACCCGGAGACGAGTCAGTTCTTTTCCCGCCTTTTCAAGTCTCTCTCTTAATGATACCTGACAGACGAAGGCAATTCACAGCAGAAGATGAGGATAATATGTGCCAGTGGATTGCTGAGAAAATCCCATATAAAGAGATAGGTGGACGAACAGGTAACAGACTTTACCAGCAACTATGTGAACAAGTACGCTTCAAAATCGATTGTCCATTCATCACTGCACTGATAGCAATCACCTCAGACTGGTCCAGAGTATGAATGGGTGACGAGGCATACATGGCAGTCTTGGCGTGAAAGATACAAGAAACACTTTCACAGATTAGATCAAAAAATCGGACAGATTGTGGCAGATAAACGCATCGCTCAAGGGGAACAAGGACAAATTGGGTATGTACGGCGACCTGAGGAAAAACCAAAACGCGCTCGCAAGAAGCGCAACAAGGACGAAGACACAATGGTAGACGATGACCGGGAATCCAACAGGGCCGATGAACCTTCTCAATTATCCCTTCTCCCCCTATCTGAAATACCTTCCATTGAATCAGATGTCAGCTTACCGATCCAGCCTCCTTCATTCCAGAACATACAACCTTTGCCCAATTTTACTCTCCCACCGTCACATACACCTTTGCCTCCAGAAACGCTGCCAACCGTCCCTGCAAATTTCGGCTCAGGCGAGGAAGAAATGGACGACAATGAAGAAAGTCAGTGGGTTGTTCGGGAAGGGAATGAATCTCCCCCGATTTGGACGAAACGTAAGGCTGATGACGATTTGGAACATGCCAGGCCCATTAAGCGTCACAAGTCAGAGTAAGTCTCAGGAGTTGTACCAGGCTTTGAGAGAACTGACTTGACCCTATCAGCGGCAAAACAAGGACGGAAATTACTTCACCTGAGTGCACGACCGAAACATCAACAATTGTGCAGGCCACCCCGACGCAAATCAATACTTCTGTTCTCGTTGCCCTTGCAAGTATGCATGTCATTGATCAAAGTCTTCGAGAAATAGCCAAAGAATATCGTTTTACATTGGAAGAGGTGCAAGAGTTTTACGACAAGTGTGGAGAGATGAGCCATACCAGACAGCGTTTTCGACTAATGCGCGAACTCCTCACTCAGAAATTTATCGATGATTTTTAACAACATCAATCTCCAGGCTTGTATATATCTCCAGTGTTGCACGATGTGAACTCAAACAATGGATACAATATTTCAAGGTATCTCATTCTCAATCAACAGCTTATAATCAGCAGCTCGGACGGGTGCCGAGGGACTGTCAAATGCCTTTCGTCTCCTGTAGAATAAGTTAAGAAATCAGTAGTTTTGCCTACAGATACAAAACATACTTTTCTCCGGCGGCCGCAGATGGGAAAGATCCAAAGAGATCAGGGTGTTTGGGTAAGGGTGATTCCCTATAGCAAGATATAAGGAATGATTATTCAGGAATCTGTAAATGGGCCACTGACGTGAAATAGGGATGTTGCATTGCCTCCTCCGCGGATATCCTCTTTTCTGGATCGTATGTCAGGAAGGACATTAAGAGATCAAGGCCAGCTGTCGATAGATGAGGAAATTTGGATCGAAACGCATGTGGCTGAGGTGAGGGTAATGTGATAGTCTTAGCGTTGGGTAATTCAAGGTAGTCTGGCCAGGAGCTCTTGGTAGGTGGGCCAAGAAGTTTGAAAATCATAGACAAGAGCTCGATTTCTCCCTTGGCTTGAAACAAAGGCTCATTGAGGAGAAGTTCTGCAAAAATACATCCAACAGACCACATATCCACCGCAGTTGAATATGTTTTAATACCCATCAGAATTTCGGGGGCACTTTTTTTAACTACGTCAATTTTAAGCTTGATCTGATGTATAACACACTGCCTACCGATACCACAATGTGACCACCAACTGTGTCATGCCGCCTACCCCCACTGGATCGCCGTACCGTCGAGCTAAACCAAAGTCCGCAACTTTAATTGTCCCGCGGTTGTTCATGAGTAGATTGCTGGTTTTGAGGTCACGGTGAAGTATCCAGTTGGAATGGCAATGATTGACGGCGGACAAAAGTTGTAACATAAGGGTCTTGACTTCAGATTGTAAAAACGGGGAGGGCATATTTGTGAGCAGTGTCTTGAGATCATGCTCAATAAAGTCCATTACAACAAAAACCCTTGGGACAGGCGGTACCAATTTGAGATTATATCGTGCGTGTGTGTGCGGTGACGAAGAAAGCAAGTATATATTAAATCATGTGGTGATTACAATTGAACTAAGAAGGGGGAAGCTTCGGCACGCACTGGGTCAATGTATCACCAACAACGACTTCCCGGATTCTCACCACATTTTCGTGTCGACAGGTCATGAGTGAGTAGATCTCGCGTAGCGCTGTAATTGGGAAACCATTCTTTTCTTCGTCAAGCTTCAGCTTCTTCAACGCAACGATATCCCCCGTTTGCTTGTCACGAGCACGGAACACGACTCCATAAGAGCCCTCTTCGATCTGATTAAGTCGTTCATAGCAGTAAACGGATCGTGAAGACTGTATAGGAGGATGTGACGTTCGAGGAGGCACATGAATGCTATGGTTTTGGTGGGAAACTGGTGGCGGAGAAGGTGAAGAGGAAGATTTTCTGTCAGGCGGTTGCGAACGAGAGGCTTTGTATTTTGCGCGCTTTTTGGGAATGTACGTTGGTGCACTGAGGTCTTCTGTATCCTCATCTTCATCCCATTTGGACCGTTTCTTAGTGAGAGTGTATAGGTTTTGGTTATTGAGTTCAGTCGACATTGTGGTTTGAAGTTTCCAGATAATATTCAAGTCACGTGTCTAGACTATCGGGATGTAGAACTTTGTCCAAGCACTTGATTAGATGATCATCAGTCTCCCCAAGATCCCAATGTCCATGCATATCTGCTATCCGTTTCTTTTTAATAAAAGGATCCACACAAACTTTTGCGATAGAAACGAATAAATCTTCAAGTATCCAACTCAGGCGAGGACCGGTAAGTTCGATTGCAGGTTCCGCGTTGATTTCTAAAATCTTAACTTGAAACTTGTGTACAGACAATGGCATATGTTCCACAAGAAAGTCAATCCCATACAACTCGAAGGCATTTTCAAGAGGCTGAGATGTACCAGAATCAACAAATGACACTTCCCCATAGATTTATTGTTTGCCGACTTGCCTGGAAATGGACTGGGGTTTGCAAGGCAGCACAAAACGTTTCAGCAACGATGTGTTTCATTTGCTGGATGATGTTCTCGTGATCAATTTTCGTGAATGAATCGAGAACAAGAGCGTTCTCGTTCAAAATCTGACATCCTATCAGTTCATCGAACAACCTTACACTTTCTTCTCCTCGATATGTTTGTAATGAGGTGTTGGTTAGATGTGCCTCAAGATTCTTGGGAAATAATTCCCCTGCTGTTTCAACAATCACTGGTGTTTTGTATGGCGTCAAACAGAAAAGGGCTAAGACGCGATCGTAGAGATATATCTGCAAAGCCCCTGACGCCACACAATAGGCCCTCAAATGGAACTAGCATGGCTTTGAGGGACGCAGGATAGAATAAAATAAGACTGACTTTATGTCCCCGTAGATGATGGTCAGGGAGGTGAGGCATGTTATCAAACGGCACTTGGCGTGGATCAAGGAGTAGAGGTGACAAGATGTACTCCTAAATCAAAAAAGAAAGTTTAAATATGGTTGGAGATAAATAAGGACGAGCCCAGTCCGACCTGAACAACAAACTGTCGAAGCTGGGAAATGACGACAGCAGTCCTAGACATGGCACAAAGTTCATCTCCGGAGTGGGAACTATCCTCAACTTCTGAGTCCGATAACTCGAATTCTTGAAGTATCTCCTGTAAAGCTGCTTTGCTGTTAAATAGGCGTATACCCATTCCCCGGTCTGCCATGCCACTTCCGGATGGTAAGGTAAGGCAAGTGCGTGGAATAATGATGAACGAAGACAACAGACGGTTTCAGAATCCACCATATATGAGGATTGTTCTCCAGCAAGTCACCGAGATCATATAAATCGTCTGACCACTTTTCCTCCAACTCATCGGCGAATGCGAGATCTAGATTATATGTCTGAGGAGCGGCTTTCTGGAGGATGGAAGCCGGATTCTTAGTGAGGTAGGCATGTATCGAATGTGCGAGGTAGTTTTTCCTTATAATTGCTTTCCGGAAGGTGTAACTGGATGCCAGAACAGACTCGCGGCGAGTATTGGTAAGCTCATGATCGATTTCATCGTAGGTAGACCATTGGATGAGACAGTCGTATTGTTTCTTGCCGAGGCTGTCCACTATATCTATCTCCCCTTGACTTTTCCTGAGGGAATCGATCACCAGACGATGAGTGAGAGGTGCGGAAGGCCAAGATACGAGGGCAACGGTCATGGTCGATGTGAATTCCAGGACGTGAAGAGTAACACGTGATGTAACAGGCCGAGAGCTTACTGAACTATTTCCATTCAGTGTTGGGCAGATGAGTTGCCTCCACTCTGTATGTTTGCAGTAGACCATGTCCAACAACTACCTTTTCACCTTCAAGCCCACGTTCACTCAGGGCCTTGTTCTGGGCCAGCTCTCTGTCCTTATCCTCACTGGACTCGTCCTTCGCTACCTGTTTCTAGAGTCAACCCAATATCCTCTCGAGACGTCCTCATACCATTATCGTGTTGACAATGATCTTCTTTCCCGGAGAATACACGCCACTTTGGATGAGAAAATGCCCGTAGATGGTGATCAGGATGCTGAACCTGCAGAATGGTTTAATGTGCTGTTCAAACAGGTCAGTAAATACCTCTTTTGTTATGAAATGCTGAGTTTGTTTTCAGGTGTTAGACATATACCGGCTAAAAATAAGAGACGAATTCTCTGGCATTGAGGGGGATGAAGTTGCCCGGAGAAAGATTGAAGAACTTGCGAATCGAGTCCGTCCGCCAGGCTTTCTGGTCAGTCCACATTTTGTGCATCGGATAAATACCAAATCAAGCTGCTTACTACTCAGGACGATATCAAAATTCATTCCGTTGACCTAGGTGTATCGGCGCCCCGGTTACTCAACGCGCGGCATAGACCGCATTCTGGAGATGCTCAGGCGGTGCGTGCACACTGTCTCCCTCATTCATACACATCTCTCATGCATGACCGCATGGTCATCTTCTAGACGATTGAGTTCGATGTAAGTTATGCAGACACGATTTCTGTATCCCTTTCAACATCCTACCTATTTAATTACCCTATGACCTCTTTTGCACGACTTCCTATATCTCTTACCATATCTCTATCCCAATTCAAGTCCACAGTGAGTAATATTCTACTACCCTGAGTACTACGAATCAAATCTTTAATACTCATCAGATTTTTGTAACACCTCCCGCACCCGGCTCGAATCCGCCTGTTCTAACACTCAGCATATCTCCCAACTTTGTCCTTGACCTCACAACGACGTCATTAATGGGAAGCCGCGCTAAGCTTGCAAATGTACCAAAATTGCACGAACTCATACAACATCAAGTACGTCGAGTCCTTGCAACAAGAGCAACCTGGAACTTTGTACTTCCGGGGCTGGAAACCGTCATGGTGGCTCAAGAAAAGGTCAAGAAGGAATTCGGAGAGGAGATTGCATCCTCGTGACGGCATCCCTGATTACCTTTTCCTTCTCTCCCCGGTTGATGACTAGAATACCTACTTTCAACTAGTAACTCAACATGCGTAATCTCATCCGAGAGGGTACTCATTGTGTCACTCGTGTAGTGTCAATCACTGTACAAAAGCTTTGAGTATCTGCAGTCTACCTGCCCAATTAGATGTCATCAAGCCAATTTTGTATATCGTTGTCCCTGCAGGCATTGCACGACATATCTATAAACCGCCGAGGCCTGTGTAAGTTGATTAGACTCCACAAGGAGATCCATACGCTCTAATTGCGATCAAAAGGGCTCAAAGTTGAACTCAGTCAGCTTTGTCGGAAGAACAGGCGAGCCATCTTGACCGCGGGAGAACTCCATCTCTATGTTGTTGAGAGGTGGTGAGAGCAAAAAGAGTCCCATCGCAGGAATAGAAGAGACATATGTTCGAGCAATGAGGCAGCTGATCGGGCAAACACAACTGGAGGAAAAGACATCACAGACGGATAACAGGATGGGGGCCTGTGTGATGAAGACGGCAGCACACAATTACCGAAGCCCATGTCGATGGAGGAGCGGGACGGTTCGTCTTCAAACCACTTCATGAGAGAGAACGAGTGACTGAAAGCATGAGAATCTGGTAGCGCTAGGTGAATTTGCAGACAAGTAAAGAACATTGAAGAGAGTGTAGTCATCCTGCAACGGCATTAACGATCAGGAAATTTATCTTTAGCTGGAATCCCCATCCCAAGATTGGGCTGAAGCAAATACGAAGGGAATTGGACATTTTCTGTGTGCCGATTTGAGTGGCGTGCGCAGGAGACTGGAGTGGACGGGCGAGGAGGCGCTTGTTGCTGGCGAGGAAACATCATGATGCGATCAGCAGTCACTTGATACTTCTCCCTCCTTTCCAAGAAAATGGCAAACACATCCTCCAATATCGTCTTTGATGACATCTTCACTCTGAATGCAATTGACAAGGAGGGCAGGAAATTCGACCGGGGTCTGGTTCTTATTTCTCTGTATTTATTTATCTAATCTTGGCTTCAGTTTCTCGCCTGCACGCTCATTCGAAGAATTATGATATGGATTTGACCCTTGACTACAATCTTGAGCTTTTTCCACTACAAAATGGGGAAAGTTTTGCCCTTGCTCTTGCTTCGTCACTAGATCGTGAAAGTGTCCCGTCAATGGTCACGGACGGCGAGGAAGAAGCAGACAAGGACCGTCACAAGTGGAGGCCAGATGGGAAAGGAAAGCATGGCCTGGAGGAAGACTATGAATACGTGATGTATGGAAAGGTCAGCATCATTCCAAACGGCTCCAGAACCTGTACAATTATTTGCCGCCTTTTCCTCAGGTGTATAAATTTGACAGTGGAACTGCGGAAATCGTGTATGTGTTATATTGTAACAACAGATCTCGTCTGACAATTTCCAAGTACTGCCTATCTTTCCTTTGGTGGCCTCCTTATGTCATTGACTGGCTCTTTCCGTCATATGACCAGTATAGTCCTTGGGGATCCCATCTATCTTCTGGTGCGAAAATAGACGATTGCTTCACGCCATCGTAGCAAGTCGAATTTAATGGACGTATGATAAGACACTAATGTTATTAGATGTATTGTACTGTTGATGCAACTCGAGCTGGTCGAGGAACATTGTCCACTTGCTGTGATATTAGATATAGAGTAAAATTCTAGTTTACCTTGAGACAACGTAGTTTGTCAATGGCATCACCCAGCTCGACCTCCCGCATATCTTCGCCTGAGCCAAAGCGTTTCCGACTGATCATCTTGATACCGACTCTTGTTGGCTCATCAAATGACACAGATTTCTGCGAGAAGATACTCGAAGTCGTACGATGGTGTTTAGGCTTCATCACGACAGAGGCGAGGTCCGCGTGCCTCACACCAAAAAACTGAGATAATTTTGTGATTCGTCTTCTTCGCTCCTGAAAGTCGGTTTCAGGCCTCGTCAACGATGATGTATTCTCTCCTTCTGACACGTCCGTATAGCTCTCGTATGTCGTGATAGAGGAAACACATTCAGAAGTAGATGATACGGTGGAATCGGGACGACCACCGGAGCGTTCACACCGATTATCTACTACTTGGACTAACTCAGGCGGAAGTTCCCGACCAAGAAGCTAAGTATGTTAGAATTTTTGCCGCCAGCCACGCACAGATATGCCTACCTGGGTCATCTTCCTCACTCGTCTAACCTCAACGAAATGCTGTCGCATTGCTTCAGAAGAAGATTCTCTTGTTGGAAAACTGGGCGTGGTTTTTGGCCGAGGTAGTCTCAGAAATGATGTATCTGAAGGAGAGTAAGAAGCTTGGTCCTCTTTGGCATCGTCTCCAGACTGGATAAAAATCAAATTATCTTGTCTTCTGATAATTGCAGAGCGGCACACTGAGCCAGGAGTGCTTTCAAAAGATACTGGCTTGATACGTGGTGTTGGCGATGTACCGATCGAAATTTTGGGAATTTTAACTTTGGAGGTAGGCATCACAATTGCATCGATCGCTGAGACAATAGATATAGGATGGGATTCTTTTGTTTCGCTGAGGGTAGAAAGTGTATGTGTACGTCTATGTGAGGTGATTGGTTGAATGGGGGGACTTTTCAGCTTTCTCGGAGGGGCCATCAAATCCTCGAAGCTCTTCTGAGAAGTAAAATCAGAAAGGACTCGACTTGGCTTAGACGCCTTATGAAGACCCGGCCGTTGGTTCAGGTCGGTCGAGTCTGAGCCGAGCTGCCCTCTGAAGTGTGGAGGATCCAAGGTCTGAGTGCACGACTGTACTAGAGAAGAGACAGGTGGCTGTTTGAACATGGTGGGATCAAAAGAGAAGCGGACGAGAGAGGAAAAAGACGAGGAAAAGACAAGGACAAAAGCAGTGAAACGGCCATCGGCAGGCCGAGTGATAAATTTACCATGGTCTTGATACTCCAACCTGGTTGAGTAGAATCCATAATTGCGAGCTGTCGTGCCTGTGCCTTCCGTCTCTTGGCAACCCTGCATGGTCCCATATATAGTACATCGAATAAATTTCAAAAATTAAAAGAAAATTTAACCTATTCCACTGGAACAAAATCGAACAATTCACCCAAAAATTCTACCGAAATTCACTATGTAGTGTGCCAGCATCCGTTGATGCGGTTAGTGTCAAATGCCTGTTCATAGACAAGAAATTCAGGGTTGACGGTACTCTAACCAGAGACACATGCTTCGCACACCGTGTCTTGTTCCATTCTTCTGCTTCCTCCACTGGACTTTCTGGAACAATGTTGATATCTCCGCCATTGAGGGCGGCACTGTAATCATTTTGTAATCTTGCCGCAAGCGCAGAGTCGTTTTTCCGGATTCGCAAAGACCCATCATGTCTATATGACGAAAATGATCCTGAGGTGCTTGGCCTGGGAGAGTCTGGGACCCACGGCGCTACAAGAACTGGGGACCCTAATTCATCAGAAAAGGGCCAATCTGGTCCGAAGTCGATGGCAGTGTGGAACGATTCACAAATGGAGGACTCCGATTCTCGACTGTGAAATCTCTGAGTAGGCTCTGATGACATCACATGAGACGTTGAGATCTCCGGGCTCTGTCGAGATTGTAGTGTTTCCTTCGCCACCTTCAAAGCAACGTCCTTCACTTCCTTCCAAATGCGGTTCTCCGCGAGCATGTCGTCCTGGAGAACATTCCGATGACATTGCATACGGGCAATATCTAGACGAAGCTGCATCACAGTACAAGCTCTCGTTTGGAGTGCAATTATGAGATGATCCCGAGTTGCCTTCTGGAATGGTGCTAATATTGCAACAGTACGTATGAAGCGAATCTGCGTATCAAGGTGCCTTTGGGCTATGATCAGTCGATTGTCTAGATCTGAAATCTTTGCCCCGATAATTTGCGATCGTAGCCGAGGATGGTCATTTAATGAAGATGCTTGCGAATGAGAACTCAAGTCTCCTGTCAGTGTCATGGGATCTACGAGGGTCAAAGTTGTGTTAGAGCCATTTCCTCTCCGTATATATCTTTCGGCTTCGAGGTCAGCCTTTACTTGATCGAACGTATCCCTGAATTCGGGTGTCTTCTCAACCTCAACTGGCACAGGTCCTTCCAATTCCACTTCCTCTCTGTTTGTTCTCAATGTCACCTTCTTTTGGAAAGAAGGACGTTTCTTTCCTAGACTGTCACCGGAAAGCATTTCAAAAAGCGCCTGAGGTGCGTTCTCATCCCAATTTGCGAGGTCAGCGAAGGAAGAAAGGCTCTGGTTCTGGAGATCGTGTAGATGAGAAGTTGCGGCAGCAACACCAGTGAGTTCCATGGTTTTTCCTGACATACTAAGAAGCCGCATGCGAACACCTGCTGTTTTGAAAGCACTTGCATAATTGATTCGTGATATCCATTGGTTCATGTCATCTTCTGATGAGGCTCTGAGTAGTAGGTGACGACCATCAGACAATGCCAATCGGAAAGTGAACCGAAACTATGGTCCATGTTGTCAGTTCCTGTTTTTAATATAGCAGATGACATACCTTGATATACGACTTATCCAGAACAGCAATCGCATTCTTCACGGACAACGACTCGTCGATTTTCAGGATTGCTGACGAAGGCAACATAACTTGACCATCACTGTCCTCCTTTGCCTTTGAAATCAGAGCATGCATCCAAGAAGAATCTCGAAAGAATAGTAATTGGGACCCTGTTAACAACACTCCCCAGGGCTTCCATTTCTTGCTTAGGAGCTTCTTGCCATCTTCATTCAGCTCATCTTTGCGGTCAATGAGGCCGATTTTAGTTACCCGAAGAGTCAAGTCGCCCTCGGAATCTGAATAAACATCGTGGAGGGTTGGATGTGTGGTTATTCGTGGACTTGATGTACTCCCAGCAGGAAGGCCGAAAAATATGGAAGATCGAATATACTCCCTCCCCACCTCTAAAACACGAGCATTAGCAAAAGCTCGCAATAGTTCTTCTTCATCCCATTTTTCTGCAGTACCTCTCCAACTGTATGGATCTGACAAGGGTATAAAAGATTCAGTGTCAATACGCAGGGGACTTAGAAGATCCTAAAGAAGTAGTTTTAGATGTGGAAGGAGACTAGCGGTGAGCTTACATTGCTGATCATGTAGTAAGGATCAATCTTGTGAGTCCTATTAGTCAGCGTTGGCCCAGCAGGTGCAAGACCAGAATTTTGTGATGTGGCATCTCGGAAGACGGTTGTTTGACAACTGGGATCCGTGATAAGCCTACGTTGATCATTGAAATCCAATGGATCTTCAATATATATGAATGGCGCGAAGATGATGTTGTCATAAAAATACTAAAATTAAACTTTGAGCTACTTGATGAGTAGTCATGTCGAAAATGATTACCTCTAGAATCTCAGTCTCAACTCCAGGTAAGCTCGTGTTCTTGACATAATCCGCTTTGGTCATCTTGCGTCGATTGGACTTATTGAAAGCATCAGTATGAAGCATTATAAGGCTGAACGCCAGGATATAAGGATGATCTAGACTAATTTGAGCGAAGGCCTTTGATTATGGCTGCAAAGTATTACCATCTGAAACATAAAGATCAGGATTGCATCGAATGTAACGCTTGGCAAATGCCTCCATGACACGGTCAATCTGTTGTGTTTCCTTGGGCAGCCCGATTTCCAGCAACAGCTCGCGAAGAGCAATGTCAAGAGGATGCCCTACAAAATTGAAGCACCCAATGAAGACTTCCAATGTTGCGGCATAAAAAGGCTCAGCACTAGAAAAATCTCAGAACTCAGACTCGAAAGACTCGAGACGAGAAATACCTGGACGCCAAAATGCTCGTGACTTCAGCTTTGCTGACAACGTCCAACAATCGACCAAGGTAAACATCGGGAGACTCTTCTTCCAAAGGGCGTGGAATGATCACTGAACCGCGATACGGATCGGAAGTTGAGCTTGGAAGAGGAGAGGAAGAAGAGGACGTGGGTGAAGCAGTAAGGAAGGATGGAGATGAAAACACATTCAGGGACAAACGGCGCAGTAATGGTGGATTTGTCTGCGAACGAAGCCTTGGGGGATGGTCCTGCTCATTTGTCCCCAAGAAACCGGGTGTCGTTGCTCTCATTGGTCCTGCGGTCACGCTACTTTTGAAGAATGTGTGTTCTGCAGTCTCAATGGAGTTATCCGCAGTTGTCGGTCGCCGAGTAGGTGACGATGGTGGAGAAATGGAAATATCTGGACTAGCATTTGGATGATACGAGTGTGGACGTTCTGAAAAGGAATGCGAGAGAAGATCACGGGAATGCAGCTTCTGAGAAGGAGCAGGGATCTTGAAGTTGGAAAGATTAATTTCACAAGAATCCTGGAAGTCAGAATGGACAGTGGAAGGACGAGGTCGCGAACGGCTCTTCTTTCGACTCCAAAAAGACAGTTTCCTGGTCAAAGATTTCGGATGCTCTGAAGGTGGTTCCTGGGCCTGTTCCTTCGCTTTCGGATCCACCTTGACATCGAGGGCACTAGTAAAACCAAAGAGAGATATCCCACGTGTGCGTCGTTCGACT
>Ga0153987_1000188_pt1 | contig 22528 bp, 19 predicted proteins | sample TSNC071MetaG_FD_102279 | JGI IMG/M metagenome (GOLD analysis project Ga0153987, IMG submission 102279) | Attine ant fungus gardens microbial communities from North Carolina, USA - TSNC071 MetaG | ecosystem: Host-associated > Fungi > Mycelium > Unclassified | place: USA: North Carolina, William B...
AAGATAAACGATTCAGCATCTGTCTAGACATAGTCGACTGCTGACCACCCCCAGATCATGAATGATAATAACCTAAGACCGCCGGAGTCTAACAATCACCCCAGCACAAGATTATTGAACCTAGCAACTGACTACAACTAGCAACTAGTGACCACATAACTAGCTAACAAAAACTAGCAAAGTAGATCGAAACAGCCAAATGACCACACGATCGACTAAGATAGATGATATCACACCTGCCTTGTTATAACCTGTCATACAATAACCTTAAACCAAGGACCTACCGAACATAACGACCTCTCCAACCAAAAGCTTAGACTAAATCTAACTGATGAGACTCAAAACCCAGTAATAGATAATAACTACATGACCGACTAAGATAGATGCCAGTAACTTAGATTCAAACCAACAACTGTATAATTGACCAAGATCAAAGCTGTTGAGTGACCACACAGTCGACTAAGATAGGCGGTCTTGCCCACACCCAATAACCTTGAACTAAGGCTGTCAAAGTCTAATGAATGCTCAAGTATAAGCCTAACGAACCACAACCAATGATCACATAATCGACTGATACATTGACCTAGACAAATGACGCCAATGGATTAAACCACAGCCTCCAGCCTAACCGGTATCTGAAATAAGACAAGAAACCACCATACTGAACTGCAAAGTATAACCAGATGAATCTGGACTCTAAAGAAAGGTATCCAGTGGAACGTCTGACCCCGTACCCGTGATAAAATAAAAGACCACTATGCCCAACCGCAAAGGCATAACCAATTGGATCTAGACCCTGAAGAAGGATACCTAGTGGAATATCTAGTTCTGTGCCCGAGATGAGATTGAGCAGCAAACACAAACTGATAGTCGATAAACCACATAAATCCCAAATGATAACCACCAAACTGAGCAACTACAAAAAGAAAACAAATATAACACCACAAGAGTGAGATTGAGTAATAACCAGATAGACACTAAAGCTGACCACCAGCCAAAACTAAAGACACACGACGAACATCTATAATCACCAACCAAAACTCGGAACTTGACTAAAATAAGAGCACCACAACTACCAGATCATAGAAACCTAGAGTACTGTGCTTTGGAAAACATTATATATCCAAATGTAAAACTTAATGACCGTAAAACCCCCAGAAATATCAAAAGATAGAGAATGAATACAATAAATGGAAAACAATAATCAATCCAATATGAATAGAGCACACAATTACAGAACCAGGAGTGCAGGCCGTCTGGAGGAAACAACCTTAACCATGGACAGTAACAATGGAGCGAATGCACCGCCTGCTTCTACTGGTCCTAGGGGTAGAAGTATAAACACAAATGAATTCCCGGGCCTGGAGCAGACTAGGGGCTCTATGCCCCAGAATCAAATAGTGAGGGCCCCCTCCGAATTGACTTGCAGGAATCCGGTTAATGAAGGAGTACAACTAGGAGTCCCTAGACCAGACCATAAAAGACCCAATAACGGGAACCATGAAAAGAAGAAGGAAAAGAAACAATCCCTACTTATAGCTTCACTGAACATCAGAGGCAAACAATATTCTAATAAGAAATTGAAATACAAAGACTTAATGACAATGATGAGACAAAGAAAAATAGCGTTAATAGTACTACAAGAAACCAAGTTAACAGAGAAAGACAAAGAGGTAATAGAAAGGGAGAACCCAGGACTGGCAATAGAAAGCAACCCCAACGACAGCAAAGCGGGAACTGCCTTTATAATCAACAAAAACATAGTTAAATGGGAGAAACAAGAAGACAGACCATAGAAACATGTTATAGTAGAAAAAGGCAGGATCTCAAAAATAAGATTAGAATGGAGTGACTATAGAATAAACATAGTCAATGTATACATGCCCAATACAAAGACAGGCAAAGTAGAAACAATAAAAAAGCTAAAAGACTACCTAGAATCCGACCAAGAAGAGAATGACCTATTAGTAGTTGAAGACTTTAACTTGATAACAGATGAACAAGATCGCTCACCGCCCCATGCAGATGACCTAGGCTTAACAACCAAGTGGAATGAACTAGAGATAGGCAACGAACTAGTAGATAGGTGGAGATTTTTCCACCCAAATGATAGGCAATTTACATATGCCCAAGCCGACAGTCTAGGAAGAATTGATAGGATGTATGTAGAAAGAAACCTGCTTAAGAACTGCCTAGAATGGACAATAGAAAGTAATTGGGGGATATCAGACCACCAGATGACAACAGTAAGGATGATGAAACATAATACGCTCTACATTGGTAAAGGACTATGGAAACTTGACAAGGAAACAATAAAATGGCCATCCTATGTAAACAGAATCAGAAAGCTGCTAGTGGAAGTAGTTAGAGAAATAGAAAACACAAACAACAAGAAAGTTGATATATGGATGAAGGCAAAAAACCTAATAAAGAGTATAGGAATAGAAAAAACCAATAATAGAAGGAGACAAATCCAAAGAGCTGAAAGACTAATAAAGACCAAGCTGGAAAAGAAAATGAAATTATTCAAAGACACTACAGCCAAAAGACAAGAAATAGAGAAACTGACAAGAAGAATTGACGAGAGCAAAGGAGCTTGAATAATAAAGGCCTAAAAAGTAGCAAAAGCAAGATACACCAAAGAAGGCCAAAAAAACACAAAATACTTCTTTAATCTGAACAAGGATAGATTTGACCCATCAATAATAACAGGACTAATCAATAAAAATGGAAAGTTAGTCAAAGACACTAAAACAATGTGTAAAGTAGTGGCAGATTATCATAGAGAACTACAAAGACAACTACAAAGAGAGCAAGAAAGTGAACAAAAGATAAACACCTTTCTGTAAACTGTGACCCAATCCATAGAGGAAAATGATATGTAGATGCTAGAAAAGAATACAACTACAATTGAAGTAAAGAATGCTATAAAAAGCAGCAAGAATGGAACAGCCCCAGGGATAGATGGAATCTCATATAAGTTCTTTAAATTCTGGCTAAAGAAATATGAGGAATATAAAGATAAGGAAAACGACTCAACAGTCAAAAAAGTAAAGGACATAACAGAGATCCTTGTAAGAGTCTACAATGAGATTGAAAATGAAGAACTATACAACGACAACTTTGTACTGGGAACAATGAACCTACTATATAAGAAGAAAAACAAACAAAGAATAAAAAACTACAGACCAATAACACTGACCAATACTGACTATAAAATATATATGAAAATGATAGCAGAAAAGCTTGGAAAGATAGCACACAAGATCATTCACCCAAATCAAGCCGGATTTATCCCTGGCAGGAACATACATGACCATACAAGATTAACAAGATCAATGATCCACTATTGTGAAACACATCAGAAGAATGGATACGTACTATCCCTTGACCAAGAAAAAGCCTATGACAAAATTGTCCATGACTATCTATGGAAGTCCTTAGAGAAGTATGGGTTTCCGCAAAAATTCATACAAAAAATACAAAAGCTGTATAAGAAGGCCAAGACTATAGTATCGATAAACAAGACACTGCTCCAAGCCATAAAAATAGATAGAGGAGTTAGACAAGACTGTCCCATGTCATGCTTACTATATGACATAGCAATAGAACCACTTGCTGAAACGATACAAAAAACAAACCTAAGAGAGTTTAGAATACAGGGTATAGAGGAAAGAATTCTCGTATTAATGTTTGCAGATGACACTATGATATATATGAATGAAAACGACAACACAAAACCACTAGAAGACTCAATAAAGAGATTTTGTGAGGTATCTACTGCCAAGTTTAATGAAGAAAAATCTGAGATCCTACCTATGGGCACCAAGAAATATAGGGATGACGTAGTTAAAACAAGAGTAACAAACCAAGCTAATGGTAGATTAATAGACCCAAAAATCAAGATAGTTGGAGACCGAGAATCAATGTAAACATTGGGCACATATGTAGAAAATAATAACGAACTAAGAGTCTAATGGGAAACTGTTCTTTGAATACAAGCGAGAATAATGAGAAACTGTAATCAAGAGAATGACCATCCAGATGAAGTCTTTCTTATGGGATGACAAACAACCACTTATGAACTGGACTGATACCACAGAACCCTAAAATAAAGGAGAACTTAACATACCAGATATAAAAGCCCATACAGAGGCTATATAGATAATGTGACTGAAGAAATACCTAGCACCACCCCAAGAAAGACCGCTATGGGTGTTTGTGACTAATCAAGTTGTCTTTAAGTTTGTCCAAAAAGCCCCAGGAGTAAAAGAAAGAAACAAGATAAAATGGATTCTATAATCCTAGGATATAACGGACACAAAGGAGGGTAAGGCCCCAGGCTATATTAAAATGATGCTGAAAGTGGGCAGAAAATACAATGTTGGATATGATGTGATAACAACTGGTAAAAACCAGAGAAGGAAAATGCCAATATGGCATCATATAGGAGTTCTAAATAACTACTCCTAGAACAAAACACTAGCAAATTGTCTAAGATCGACCCATAAAATAAAGACAGTAGGAGAACTAGAAGATTTCATAGAAAAAGGAAGTCAACACTGGCACTGCAGAAAACTAGCACAAAAGATAATGAATAAGATACCAATATGGCTCCACCTCTCCAAACAAGAGATAAATGATAATCTAGACTTTACACCTAGAAGACTAAAGAAAGAAAAGGAAAGAGACAGTAAACTGCAATGCATCATAGACCCAAATACAATAGATGATAGATCCCCAGAAAGAGCTATACAAATTTTTGGATCATACAAAAGACACAAAAACAAGAAAGCAAGACATGAAACGAAACTACAGATGACCCCGGTAAGACGAACAAAACCGGTAGCATTAGACACAACCAAGATATACTGCACAACAACTGAACCCGAAATAAGCAACAACCATCAGTGGTACTCAACTGGCATGAGAATTATAACAACAAATACTGTTGAAACAAAAACCTACAGAATAGACCTAAAACGCCCAAGAGAATCTGCCAACCTACTATTAATAATAGAAGCTCTAAAACTTAAAGGAAACATTAGAATAAAAACCGACAGGACAGACTCAATCACTAACATAAAACAGAACATAAAAAAGTGAGAAAAGGAGGATTTTCTACAGAAGGAAGATAGCGACACCTGGAAAGAGCTAGCATGCCATATACGTAAACATGAAGGACAGATAATTTTAGAAAAAGTTGAGATGGAGGAAGATAAAGACAATATCAAAGAACTTATAGAAATCCTAAGAAACACTAAACACAATGATGATAACTGGCTGAATACAGAGGAAGTACCAGGACCTTATAAACTGGAAGGGGGTGAACTAACAGAAATGTCCCAGAAAAAAGCCTATGAAATGATATTAAGATCAAGGAAAAGACAACCCGGAAATAGACAAACAACTGAGAGAATGGAAGGAACAAGAGTGGAACTAACCCAAAAGACAGAGAACCCCATAACGATAGCGGAAATTTGGACCAACAATAAAAGCACAGTGATCTCTCCAAAGATAAGTGACTTCCTATGGAAACTATGCCACAATCGACACAAAGTAGAAGAATGGTTTAAAAGAATAACAGGATGGGAAGACAAGAGCGAATGTAAATGTGGGAAGCTTGAGACCATGAATCACATCCTCATGGAATGCCCACTAAACCAAGGAAAAGCAATTTAGAACCAAATGGAACAAGAATGGAAAAGAAACATACTAAAAGCCCCATGGCTTAAACCGACAATTAAATTAGTGAAAGGTCTAGAATCCGTCCAACTGAAAAACCAACCAAGATAGACAAATGAAGCATATATAGAAAGAGTATCTGAGGCTATATGGCTAATATAGTCAATAAGAAACAATAGAGTATTCAATAAGAAAGAGATACCTAAGGCAATAGCAGTTAAGATGCTCAAAGAATCATTAAAAGTAAAAAAGGAGATGGAATGGATCTACACAACCAAAATGAAGGGACTAAGTAAGAAAAATAAAAGAATCCAAGAATTAGAGAAGAAGTGGGGAAAAGAGAAATGAAACAGACAATAACCAGAGACAAGGACAAGACAACATTTGGATAAAAATCCATACAGTACGGTATACCTGCTCTGAGTAAAGGAGAAAAGAGTCATCTCCTTTTGACTTCACCCAGATGAGGAGCTCAGGTGGAGTTCGCAGCCCAAGGAGGTTTTTAGTGGGTCAGCTAGCCCAAGCCCACACTATGGAATAAACCCATGCTGGATAACCAGTTTTCCTCCTACCAAAAAAAAAAAAATCACGCAAAGGTACTCCACACATCGCATTGATGGGTTATGGTAAAGAAAAAAGGCCTGCCTATCAAACTCAGGGTCAGTTGAGCAATCTTGAAGGAAAGAAAAAAAATCTGAAGTGCTTTCACTGTAAAAAGATGGATCATATCAAGTTAAAATGTAAAAAGATAAAGGTGGACCTTGTTGCTAATAGTAACTCAAATCACAAGAAAGGACCTGAATCATGAGAGAGAATGCCAACTCTGATCAAATTGTTTATGGCTCACAAAGAAAGGCAAGGGCTTGCTGAGAGTTGGATAATTAACTTAAAAGCGACCTCAACCATAACATTGAGGAGAGAGTGGTTTTGTGACTATATTCCTTTTAAGTCAGCTGTTCTTATTGGTCTTGGAGATGATAAAGTTATTGATGCTGTTGGATCAGGGTCAATGAGGATTTTTATGGAGGTTGATGGGAAATCAACAGTCTATAAGCTTCACAATGTCTATTATGTCTCTAACATAGGGATGAACAACCTGTTGTTGGTGACATATATAAGTGAAAGAAGCTACTCATTATTCTTTGGTCGAGATGAGTGCAGTATCTTAAAGGGCAGGAATGTGATTGGGAAGGCTAGGAAAAGAGATAAGCTATAGATCCTTGAAGGAAAGATCTTGTCTCCTACCCAAGAATCTACTCATGTTGCAAAGGCATCAATTAACACATGGCACAGACACTTGGGCCATGCCATGATACAATCTGTTAAAAAACTTATTGATTAGTCCATAATGACAGAAATGAAGACCAAAATTGAAAAGGATGGTGCTGAACATACTTACTGTATATCATGCATCAAAGGAAAAAGGACTCAAGATGTCATACCAAAGAAATCGGACACTGAAAATCCTAGGAAACTGTACAAGATTTATTCTAACATCTGTGGGCTTTTTGATGTTGAAAGATACTCTTAATGCAGGTATTTCGTGATGTTTGTTGATGGTTTTTTGCATTATATCAGAATAAAGCCCATCAGAACCAAGGACAAGGCTTCAAAGGTGTTAATGGACTGGATTACATGATTAGAGATTGAGACTTCAGAATAAGTGAGCTTTCTAAGGACTGATGGAGATGGGGAGTACATAGCAGGTAATTTCCAAAGGTGGCTGAAAGCTAGGGGTATACATTATAAAGTGACAAATGCAAACACTTCACAGGAAATTAGAGTAGTGGAATGGCTCAACAAGACTGTGTTAGAGATGGTACAGACCATGATGTTTGACTCCAAGTTGCCTAAGGCACACTGGACCTTTGCTGTAAGGTATATCCAAGAGATCTTGAATAGGTTGTCAACAAGAGCAGTATCTGAAAAAAAGACCCCTCATGAACTATTTCTGCAAAAGAAACCGTTAGTAGCTCACATTCAAATTTTTGGGTATCAAGCATACATGCACATATCTGACGAAAGGAGAGGGAAACTCAACCCAAAGATGGTCAAAGGTTTTTTCATAGAATTATCTAAGAATAAAAGAGCTTACCTCATCACCAGCAGTCAAAACCACCTGCAACTGTATGAGTCACATAACGTGACATTTATGGAGGACTTGCAATATCCTAAACAAGTCAGGATCAAAGTTAGCAAAGACTGCAAAGAGGAAAACGATATATGCATCTTGAACAAAATGACAGGACCCCAGCCACCTGAGGAATGAACCGACGTAGAGGTCAAAGTTGGAGTCAAAGGACAAGGGGAGATAGGAGTTGAAGTGGAAGTTGAAAAAAGTGCAGAGGCAGAGTCAGTGATAGTCGAAGAAAAGAGAAACAATTGACCTACCAAAGGGCTCCAATCAGGGAGATTGAGACGCACCTCTGCCCACGATGACAACCTTCAATTCACAAGGACCTTGTACACATGACAAAAGACCCTGGAGGTGCCAAACAAGTGAACAAAGCTACAGAAACACTAAACGACCTAATGACATACCAGGAAGTAATGTTGAGAAAAGACGCTGCATACTGGAAGAGAGCATGTGCGGAGAAACTTGAGAAGTTTGTGAGGTAAAAGCTGTTCAGCACTGTTTCCAGGCCAATCAGACACAAGGTTGTTGGCTGTAAGTAGGTCTTCAAGACCAAACTCAATGTGGAGGGGAAAATTGAGTGCTATAAGGCCTGACTCATGGCCCAGGGACTCTTGTAGATCCCTGGGGTCAATTTTGACAACACGTTTGCGCTAATGACATATCACTAGACACTCTAGACCTTTCTTGTGCTTGCAAATCAGCATTGTTGGCACATCCACCAGATAGATGTGAAGTTGGTGTTCTTGAATGGAGATCTCAACAAGGAAATCTTTATGTGCTGAGCTGATAAGCGAGATCAAAGGCATTAAGGACAAACTGGAGAAGATCTTTGAGATGAAGGACCTAGGTGAAGCGAGATGGATCTTGTAGATGAAGATTGAGAGATCAGACTTGAGGCTAGGCCTGAGGATGATCTCAATGAGTCAGCAGCAGTATGTAGAGGAAATCCTTGAGCGACATGGAATGACCAACTGTAATCTTGCGAAAACACCCATAGGAAATGATATTCAGCTGCCGATCCTGAATGAGGCTGAAGTTGACATCATAAAATACCAGAGATACATTGGCTCTCTGATATATCTGATGATCTGCACCCAATCTGATATTGCATACAGTATAGGAGTATTCTCTTGTTATGTCAGCTGTCCTGGGAAGGTGCATATGCAGGCTGTGAAGTAGATCTTCAGATATCTCCAAGGAACTAGTTAGTGCAGGCTTGAGTATCAAAGTGATGACAAGGTGACTTTAGGGTTACAAGTCTTTGTGGATTCAGATTGGGCTGGTGATTGAGTTGATAGGAAATCAATTTTGGGGTTTGTGGTGATGTTTGAAGGAAGGGCAGTGTCCTAGGGGTTGAAAAAACAGATATCAGCAGCATTATCAACAGTTGAAGCAGAATTTATTACTGTATCAATGGCCATCAAGGAGACTCTATGGCACCAAGGACTCTTTCAATCACTGGACATGTGTGCATCACAGGGAACACCACTGTTGATCAACAATCAGGGAGTGCTTGACTTAATTAAGAGTGGTTAGATCAATGACAGGACAAAGCACATTGATACAAGGTTCAGGCATATTTGCAATTGTGAGAAGGCAGGAGACATAGTTGGAGAACATGTAGCAACAGATGATCAATTGGTAGACGTTATGACAAAGAGTCTAGGGATGGAGAAATCTAGTGGTTTTCAAGAGAGAATTGGAGTGAAGGAATAGAGACATTCTTGACGAGGAGGGGTGTTGTAATTGCATCTCGAGCCTCTTCTCCTTCCTGTTCCTAATTCATTGTTTTCATCATTTTTAGTTTTCTTTCTTTATTTTTATTATGATTAGTCAGACTGGTATTTTTGTGATAGAGAACTTTTTCTACCCTCAGTTCTGTGGACATTAGACTGAGGTGAATATTTTATTATATATTTCCTATTATCTTTACTGATATATCTAGTTGGATTGAACACTAGGTATATGACAATATATATAGTTCTGTGGACATCAGACTAAGTTGAATTGAACACTAGGACATCAGATTGACATTTGATATCACAACAGAAACTCAGTAATCTATTTCAAGTTGTGCCAGGACCAGTGGCAGTACTCTATATGGTTTACCACTACACCAAAAGGATAATGTTAACAAGGCTTTTTGGTAATGTGGGTCCAGCTATTTATGAACAAGTATTTTGTTATACTTTTTGTTCTTACTCAGTAGTCACTTTTTTGTGACACCTAATAGTAAGTAAGCCACTGCTCATTTACCTTGTTGTGCTTGCTCTAGTCTAACTGGCTAATTCTTGACAGAAAGAATATATTATATATCAACTCACTGAGTGAATTTGCATTAGATCTACAATTGATAATTGACAGATATCATATATGTAGTATTGGAATCTTAGTGAATGGTCTTTTTTACAAGTAATAGCTTCAAGCCATCAAATAAGATTATTACTTGAGACAATACAAAATGTAGTTGGACAATCAAGATTTTGGAATTATAGTTATCAACAGATTATAGTAACTCTATTAAAGAACTAAGCCATATATTATTCTGAATTTGAGAACTATAAACTTTGAGTTGCTGAACCAGTGTTGCAGGCTGTCCTTCATTAGCATCTATCATAGATGTATCTTCCCTATCGGTCCAATCATGTAGCATGTTTTCTATAATCTTGATTCCATCATCAACAACATCTCGAGAAATATTCATAGTATTTTGTTTATCTAGAAAACCAGGTTAGAAAGCTACAATCTTGGCCAGCAAATCTGAAGTTGTACCTCCTCCAAAATCTTCCAACTGGTTAGCTTTTTGCTTTGCCAGCTATTTGATTACTTAAGCCATGGCTGACATACTTCGTGCAGAGCTCAACATACCTGTACTACATGCGATGGGAAATTGGCAAGTTTTGCAACGTGTATACCGAAACTTTGATCGGAGACCCCTTGTGTTTATTCAGCCTAATTTGATCCTAATTCGATATCATTTGTGAAGATCATACCATGCTCAACCTTGTACAACAAGGCGATGTCTCGGTCATGAGAATTTGTTTCATTGCCTGAAACATGAGCAACAACGTGTAAATTCTTCACATGTTGAACTTGCTGGTCCAAGGCAGTGAGTTCGTGAAAATGTGTTGCAAATAGGCAGAATGCACGAATTCGGGTTGCAATGTGTCTGATAGGAATGAGAACGGGGTGATGCCAGCCAATGACAAGCTTACTCTGATATGGCCCAAGCTAAACCAAAGCCGTCGTAGGTAGAGGTCCCTTGAACATGGTTAAGACGTTTTCAAGCAGCACGAAACACAGAAGGATACCTCGACCAAGTTCATCAATGATGATCAAGGAATCTTGCGTCGCAGACTACAAACAATTAGCATATGGACAGATGACAATAAGCTGAACTTACACGTAAAATAGTGGCTGTTTCAAGCATCTCCGCCATGAACGTCGAGACGCCTTTGAGCTGACTGTCACCGGCTCCAACTCTGCACAGAATTGAGTCGAAAACGGGGAGTTCAGCAGCTTCACACGGAACAAAACATCCAATTTGTGCCATCAGTGCAATCACTCCAACCTGGAATGACTACTCAATGATGTCAGGAGACGATATGGCATCAGGACACACCTGTCGGATATACGTTGACTTTCCACCCATGTTAGGGCCCGCTGATACAATGGTCAGAGGGTCTCGAATCCGAATGGAACGGTAGCGTGCATACTGATGATTTGAAATTCACTTTGGCCTTAACGTCATAAGCATCAGCAGCTCGACGAGGAAACATTACTCACTTTTGATCATCTCAACATCATTAGGAATGAAGTTGACCTCGTCTTGAACCTCAAGACACGGGTGTCGCGCTTCGCGTAAGACGAGATTCCCTGATCCTTATGAATCACATGAGCGAGGATGTTTGATAAGCCAATGAATGAGACATACCCTTCTCAGATAGATTGGGTTTGACATATGGAATCAGCGCATTCGCGGAAACATGAGCAAAACTGATTGACCATATCAGAGCAACCGAAATGCTGGCATACTGATACACACCTCAATACCACGTCCAAATGCGCAATGATATTATCCAGGGTTTCAAGGACAGGAGTGTATGTTGCTAGTGAATAACATATCTTAGAAAAATTTGATTCCGCGAGATCCTCTGATTACCTGCAATAGCGATTACTTCCTTCTCTAGTTTCTCCTGTATTCGAAAATAGCTTTGATTCAGGTCTTTGTAGTCTTCTGCTAGGCGTTTCAGTGTTTTGCTAACGAAGAAGACGCCACTCTTGTTGGTCCCCAGTTCAATGTATTTCTTGGATAAATTTTTTGCATCCTTGTATTTGGAATATTGACTGTATGGATAAAAGTCAACATGGCAGAAACTTACCGACTTCGTCACTCTGAAACAATAACCATAAACTTGGTGGTTTTCCAGATGTAATTTCTTATCCAAATCCATGTTAAGCTCTTCTCCTATTGATGCATGTTCATTGTCCAAACCGTCCCTAATTTTGCGCAAGCTTTTTGCCAGCTCCAAAAGCTGATCATCGTAATCAGGTTTGATGACATAATTATGTTTATCCAACTCCTCGAGATCAAGTGTCGCCTCAACCATTTCGCTATATTTATCCAGGTGCGAAATATGTTCCTATCGAAATTCAGAGAAGATCCATTTTAGAAAAATTGCTGCTCACCTTCAAAGCGGTAAGATACGCGTCTTGAATCAGTTCTGTTCCCTCTTCGTCAGGTGCTTGCACGCTCTCGAGTGATTGAACCATGTCCGGAAGCTTTAAATTTCGATAACTGGTTCCTGAGGGTAGACGGGAGACGAGGAGCATACCTTCACAACGACTTGATAGACCCGAACAACATCCTGAAGACTTGCATTGCTCTTCTTAAACCGTTTGTTCAGCCGATGAAGATCCGGCATGAATTTGAGGTAGTCATCCTATCGCATGTCAACGCTCATCGCCCATGGTCGATGAACAGGGACAAACCTGAAGGATGCGGCGAGTATTGGTATCTTCGACGAAAATCTCAACAAGACGTTGTCGTCTGCCTGAAGCAGAGATCAATAGTCTATTACAGTGGAGAAAATAAACATACGAATTTCGTGTAGGTTTACTAAAGGCTGCTTAAGCCAAGCTCCCAACAACCGGGTTCCCTGAGACGTCTTGCATTTGTTGAGAAGGCCAAGTAAAGTCGTATCTTTGGTGGCAGACCCCTTTTCGAGTCTGAGCACAGGTACTCAAATGTGAATACCACATACGTTGCTGGCAGTATTTTCCGTCAAATTAAGAGCTTTCAATGCACTTGCATCAAGCTTCATGTACTGAGAAAGATCGTGCGTTCGTAGCTTGTAGGCTCCATAATTAGAATCATCCGCGAGCAGTTGAAGATATTGGATTAGAGCCGACAGCGCAGCTGGTGCCACCGGCAATGAAAGTTGTGCTATAAGACGGATCAATGACTATAAAAGACGACACGCATTCGAAAGACTCTCTCACGAATTATAATGGATGAATTAACGGTAGAAGACGGGGGAATGGACTGCAACAACCGAGGGAGGTCTTCAGCAATATTTTTGGACCTGAACTCGCCTTGAAGCGATGCATTGATGGCGTGAGGATCAATTTAGAGCGAAGAGGCTTACTTGGCTTGCGTTCGGTGATGACCACCCCACAGCGGTCTAATACTCCTTTGAGTTTGTTCAAGTCAATATCACGGTCCGTTGTTCCAGATGCTGTATTTGTGGAGATTATGGCTTCTTTGACAGAAAGTTGGATGATCAGTGACTAGGACGGCACTCAGTTTGATCTATTTTTCATGTTCAAAGACGCACTTCTGTATTGGAAAAAATGTCGTTGTCAATGAAGTCAGCAACGCCTAGTTCGTGAATACTCGTATCCGCAAAAGCGATTCCGATGGCTTTGTTCTTTGATTTTGTCCCAGTGTTTGAAACAGGAAGGCTCGCAAGTTGAATAGACATGACAATAGGAGCAGAAAGAATGTCCGAATCCACGAAAAGTAAGTCCTCGACAGCTTGAAGATTACCAGGTGAAGCCTTAAAGAGAGGGAGAGAGAACAAATCGTTATAATACAATGGCCAAAAAGAGTAGCCAACTCGTACCTCTTTGGTCAGCTCAAAGTTTGGAGATTTCTTCCCTTGACCACTTTCTGGTTCATAGATCTCGACACGCAATTGTTTTGACGTAAGAGCCTCTCGCAAAAGAGTTTGAGCGACTGACACTTTCAATGTCACACTCTCCAATCTTCGCGCTCCGGCGCCGAGGTACTTAACTACAGATTTCGTATGAAAGACATGTTGCGCAACAAAGAGAGCATCTGGTCCGTATGCAGCGTAAAAAATATCTCCAGCATTAATGCGTTGAAATAATCTCAGGGTTCCTGTGGCGGGTGACTTTTTCGGCAGTCGATTGAAAAAGTCAAGAAAACCAATGTCAATGGTCTGGTCTGTCAGGCATCATTGACAAATAGCAACGTTTGGTTAAGGCCTGGATCACACCTGCACTATTGCTCGTTGCACTTTCTTTGTCATACATTTTCAGTCAGTGGTCGAGTTGAAACTGGGTCCGAGCTGTAAAGTACATGGCTTTGGTCACATGATGAAGAATTACTTGACGCTCAAACTTTTCTATCCAAATTATCACTTCCCAGTACATCCATAGACACTTCTGCGAACTGTTGTCATTGCCGTGGTATGGATAAAATTCTCTGGTCAGTACTTGTTCCACCTTTCTTATTTCCGGCGACAGAAAGATCCTCGCCAAATAACCTCAGGCTCATGGCACTGATAACGTGGGGTCAAGAACTTCAATCACTTGTCAGCGGAGGAAAATTGACCTTTTAGCTTTTTTATCGATCATCAGGCAAACTGAAACATTGGACTTCCATAGCGGAAGAACGAGCTCATGAGTCAACCTAGAACGTACCAAATGACTAAGTAATCAAGACAAAAAAGGAGTTCACTGACGATAATCCATCTTCGAACTTCCCTGGAGGAAACTTGACAATAATCGTGCCATTCACTAAGGATCTAGTTGGTGAGGAACATATTTAGGAAGGTCAAGAATCAACTGACCTTTTGCTTGAATAGCAGATTTGAATGGGTCACCAAAACTTGTACACAGCGGGTAATAAGATTCAATTAGAATCCTCAATGATCTTGAGTCTCCTGTGATTATCAACTCGGGATCTACATAGGGTAGAATGATAGGTAAACCCTCGCCCAGAACACGGAATTGGGCATCGATTCCCTTGCCACCTTCTTGCTTTGTGAGTATCTTTGTTCCTGCGAACGTAAGCCGGATGCGAACATAATCATTATGTTGGATGATATTCTTGACCAGATCGTTGGTGAGGTAGAGTGATCGTGAGGGCTCTCCCTCAGGGTTACGAATGAGGATATTCGAAGCAGGAAAGTTGGAACTCAGTTTCAGCCGCTCTCTGCAAATAAGCATCAGCTGACGCCAGAGCTCAACGAGGAAAAGACGTACATGCACGACACCAAAATTTGGTCAGTCGAGGACAGGAAAGTATAGGGATTCTCCTTGAACGATTCTGTCCTGGATGGTTTGATGACCTGAGCTTTTCCTCCGTTATTTGCCTCACCAGAGGCTGGAATCTTCGCTGAGTCTTGTCCAGATTGAGATCTCATCGCAATATCATGTATCGGTCCGTCTACTTCAAAAGAGTTGGCCGGCGTCACGACTAGATGCTCGACTGTTACTTCTTCCAATCGAGGCCGCTTCGATTGGGCAGCTTCAGTTGGACTCTTTGCGTCGCGTTTTCTGACCGACACTCTCAGTACCTCAATTCAACAATGAAAACAAATGAACCTTTGCTGCGGATCTTGTGCAGGTGTCTGATTTGTCTTCTCCAAAACAGCAACAAAGAAGCCGCCTGAATCCTGTAAGTGAGGATGTATGCGCAGACTTGAGAGGTCAGCAGTTCAAGAAGTCATAAAGTATTATCGGCACATACCAGAAGGGCAAATTTAGAGATTCGACATCTTGGGGAGGGAAATGTCCCTCAGTCAGCTTTGTTTTGAGATTAGTGTCGAGTTCAGAATTCTGGTATTCCCGATAAGTCTCGTATGTTTCCATCGAAACCTTGTCAACACATGGTCGCCATTTTGTAAGCCCAGATCGCCGTTTCAATCCAGGCAACATCGACGAAACATCCACAAGCTGGAATGCTATGAGGTAAATAATGGGGTAAGTATTCTCATGCCAGATTTCACAAGTCTTGACATACCCGGATTGAGTTTCAATGCCTCCGCAATAACGGCTTCGTTCTCCACGGGATTCAAAGAACACGTCGAATACACGATACGACCATCATGTTTAAGCAGATTCATCGCCCGCTGAAGGATGCGTACCTGCAAGCTAAGATGAAATCAGCGTTTTCAAATGACAAAATAAGTGACCACATACCCATGCAAGCCATTCCCATCCCCAGGCTGCCAGGTTTTCCAGATATTAATATTCTTCCTTATGGTCCCATCTCCACTACAGGGAACGTCGCAGAGTATACGGTCGAAATACAACGGAGCCGAATTAGAACCACCTGTTTTCGTTGGTTGGGCTACTCTGATAGCCGGATAATTCGAAGCGTCGAGATTCGTAACCATCAGGGCAGGGCTTGGCAAGCGAGCAGACTGATGAATGAGGAGATGCGTGCGTTTGCAGTCGCTGTCATTGGCGATGAGTAGACCAGAAGGTATTGAAGAAGAGGTGGTTGTATCTTGAGCATGCAAAGCTTCTAGCAATTGTGCCGTCTATTCGTAATCAAGGAACTCAAAACTTGAAGCCAAGCTGAGAGACAGTTACCTTAGAGCCGGGTGCAGCACACATATCCATTACCTTGACTTGATCAGCTTCCAAATTTTCTGAGAACCAAGTACAGCTCACTCCGTGATGTGGTTGAACGTCCAGAAACAAGGGAGGCAACATACTCACAGCCTCCTGTCTCGAAATATTCCCCTGAACAAGTTGAATGAGCCTCTCGAAACACTTCTTGGATTGGGGCATACAGTCTCTGTTTCAAAAACAAGGAATGAATGAAACTTCTTAAATTCGGGCTGCTTTCGCAGAACTTTCTTCGGAACATTGAACTGCCATGCCAGTCCATCTGGGTACCTTTTCGCACTGAGTGTGCAAGACTACTCAATTTGAGAGAGACATACCATGAGAGAGACACCGGGGGAGATACTCGTTGTCCTTCAAATTCTACATCACTCAATGCAGGAACGTATACGTCGCGAATGGTAGTATTGAGGGTGTTGGCCGTTCTGTCTGCGGTAAGTTATGCCACCAGCGGTCAACACTACATATACGCACTGTCGACTGCCGGATACGCGGAAAGTCGTTGGCAGATGGCTGCGAATAATTTCCAGGAATGACTGCCATTCCTCTTCAGGGATGAGGTTTTGGGCCCTGTAATACGAGAAGAACCGCTCGTTCACCATGTCAACCTTCTCGATGATGTCTGTCCGATCATCTGCGGGAGGAGGACGGCGTCCACCTTTCTGTTGACTATATCACAAGGGATCACAAATGAAAGAGGTTGATGATACACACCTTATTTCTGCCCATTGTTTTTGACAGCGATCGGACGAAATCAGTGGCAGTGCAACTTCACAAAAACGTGACAGATTCGCCGTCATTCATGTTCTGCCGGCGCGCTGCGACAAATCTCCTTCAAGGACGGATACAATTAGGTAGGCAGCTCCTTCTGAGCGGGTCGAACATTTCTTGCCTTGGGCAACGGAGTATATCTCAGTCTTTGCGGAGACAATCCCAGTCCCAACGAGAGAGGAATGCCGTCGGGGTGAGCAGGTGAACTTTTCTTGCGAGTGCGCGATAGTCATCAACTCATTAATCATTCAAATACCTTCATGATAGGTTTTCACACCCACATCTGCTGCACTCTTTATAGCTACAGGTGTTGGTCTCTTCTTTTACTTCCGACATGAAAAGCAAAAGTTACTAGAAGAACGAGGTCTGTAATTGATTGAAATCTCATGCCCCTTTTTGATGAATCACTCTATCTACAGAAAAAGAGCGCAGCAGTAGACAGTATGGGCGACCAAACGTCGGCGGACCTATCTCACTAACTTCATCAAACGGAGAACCCTTTACCGAGAAAAACATGCTCGGAAAATGGTCACTGATATACTTTGGGTTTACCAACTGTCCTGATATCTGCCCTGCAGAACTAGACAAAGTAGGTTCTGTTCTGAGCAAAGTCGGTGCGTAGTTCAGACATCCATTGCTCTCTCAATTTATGTTCACCCAGAAACTGAGCTTGGCAAAATTTTCCTTCCAATATTCATCTCAGTTGATCCTGCACGCGACACGCCAGAGCGCATTAGTCGCTATCTAGCTGATTTTCATCCATCCTTTGTCGGCCTAGTCGGTCCTTACGATGTCACCAAGGCTGCTTGCAAGGCCTACCGCGTTTACTTCTCGACACCACCAGATGCCGATCCCAAAGGAGATTATCTCGTCGACCATTCAATCTTTGTGTACCTGATGGATCCTAAAGGGCAATTTGTCGAGGCATTTGGTCAGACCGTCGAAACTGAGCAGATTGTGGCGAAAATCAAAGAAGAGGTCGCTGATTGGGAGAAGGCAAATGGCGGGAAGACATCGGTTTGAGGATAGACCATTAATTCATATGACACCCTACTCAAATCATATTGGATTCGTTGATCAGTGGGCCACTTTTTTTGGCAATATACTGATGTCGTTCTACGGTCATCTCCTACCAGGTACTTTTATATTATAGGACTGTTTTTCAGTGACTTCGTGCTACTGTGTGGTCTTGATCTTCATATGGAAAGACTTGGCCCTCGTCAATTGATCGTAGCCTAGATACACATTCGGTGCCCAACCCATACCCAGGCTGGAACAATGCTTACCAAACTTGCTCAAACTTACACCTCTTCCGCTATTCTTGACACCAGTCCAAGCCAGAGCAGGGTCGAGATAATCACATCTATCATGTCTCAGTAAACTATTCAATCACTGTAGATGAAGTTCACCTGTTTAAGAACACTGTCCCTGTGTCCAACTCCTCTGCAATGCGCAAGAAAGCTTCTTCTGAGTGAGGATTTTTCTCTGCGTTCGTCCAGACAGATGCAGTCAATCCATAAGCAGAGTCATTCATTAGTTTAATAGCCTCCTCATCCGAAGCAACCTTCTGTATACCAACGACCGGTCCAAATGTTTCTTCCTGAAATCGAGTCAAATCAAGATTCATGCTTTTTTGATCGGAACTCGTACCGTCATAATGTCCATTTCTAGCGAAGGAGCTACTGTCAAAGAAGACTTAGCTAGCTTTTGGATTACACTCACCATGATTGACATTTACCAGAACTTGAGGTGCTACATAGGTTGTCCCACTTATTGAAGTGTCAGAGACAGGCGATATTGTGTGGTGGGGACATACGCTTGTGCAATGGGATACAAATTCTCCGGGATCAACGCTTTTGCCCCTGCCTGAACTGGACGTCGATTTTGAATTCAACGCACAAAGAGTAGCAAATTCGTTATTTACTGGCATCGGCCACCTGTTTACGAATCCTTTCTGCACTTGCCAAACTCACAACGGGGCCTAGAGTTGTCTCTTTCAGAGTCGGATCCCCAAGTTTATAGCGCTAACGAGCTGATGTTAGAGCTATCTATTGTCTTCAGCGGCTGTCATGCAGACAAACCTTGACCAGATCAATAAAACGCGAAACAAATTCATCGTAGACTGTTTCATGAACGTATATTCGCTGGAAATTTCAATTCATGTCAAGCAACCCTCGATAGTATACTAAACACACCTCTACTGCACAACAACTCTGACCAGAGTTGAAATAGGCACCTAAGGCATGATCAGACCTTGGATCTGATAGCACATCATACCCCAACACCCACCATCTACAAGCTCAGCTACAGTGTAAGCGATATCTGCATCCGATCGAACATACGCTGGGTCCTTTCCTCCAAGCTGAACAAAAACCATTATAGAATCTATGGTATCTCTTTCAAGCAAGAAACTCTTACCTCTAGCGCAACTCCAGTAAATCCAGTTGCGGTAGCCGCGGACTCAGCTACAGACCTTCCTCCTGGAACGCTTCCAGTAAAAGACACAAAGTCTACAAGTGGATGTTGGACCACGTATGTCGTCAAATTGGGCGGCAAGTGGACAACGTGTATAATATTTTCTGGAACACCAGCCCTCGTAAGTGCCAACGCAAATCTCTCCCCTGTTAGTGGCGTTTGAGGAGAGGGCTTTAGGAGTACAGCATTTCCAGCTATGATAGCCGGGAGGACAGAGTTTACAGTGACGAGATACGGAAAGCTATGGTATGTAAGCTCGGAGATTTGAAAAGAAAATTGTGTATGACTTACTTCCATGGCGCAATTACCAACACAACGCCAAGGGGGGCACGCTTAATGTACCGCCTGAAACCAGGCTTATCCGAAGCTTGCAAATTAGCGAGCTGCGATTCTGCAATTGAAAGCATGTAATCTGCTCTTTCGAGCAGCCCACGGATCTCGCCTGCAACTTGAGATATCGGTCTGCATTCATTAGTTTAACGTCTCATCATAAGTCTGAGATAAGAAGGTGCCCACCGACCCATCTGAAAGGTGAGTTCTTGAGTGATTTCGCTAGACATATTCTGGAACTCTTCCTATACACGGCATGAATAAAATGACTTCATATCGAAGTCTTGGCTCTAACCATGAAGCGATAACCAATTGCCACGCGCTCCTTCAGAGGCAGATTGCTCCATGCTTTTTGAGTCTCACGAGCTTTGGTGATAAGCACATTGAGCTCACTCTGTGCTGGATATGACCTGGACACCAGAGGTTGCTGATTATGAGGCGATATGGTGGTCTGGAGAGACATAGGAAAGCTCTAATTAGACTCTGATCTGATCTTATCATATCAGGGCGTGCATCACATGACCGTAGAATACGCGTTCGGTCACAGTCGTCCTTTCTCCATCTACAATGCTTCAATCGACTGTATATCGTTCCCCTGGCTTTGATTTTTCAAACCAGATCAGGTCTGACAGTGCATTAAATACTTCCAGTAAAATTCTCAATCACAGCCCAGAAATAATTTTCTAGCCGATAAGGGCCTCCCGCTGCCCAAGGCCACTAGTACAGGGACAACCATTGTCGGATGTCTTTTCAGAGATGGTATCATCCTCGGTGCAGATACACGAGCTACAGAAGGAGATATAGTTGCCGACAAAAATTGCGAGAAGGTCCCCTTTCTCAACACTCTTCGTTAAATTCGACTGAACATTGAGCGTTAGATCCATTACATCACAGAATCCATTCGCTGCTGCGGCGCAGGAACAGCTGCAGACACTGAATTCACAACAGCTCTGATTTCATCCAACATGGAACTTCATGCTCTTTCTTCTGGCCGGAAGCCGCGCGTCGTTACAGCAATGACTATGCTCAAGCAGATGCTTTTCAGATACCAAGGTCACATTGGAGCTGCACTGGTTCTTGGAGGTGTCGATCCAACAGGACCTCATCTATTCACCATACATCCCCATGGTTCAACGGACAAACTTCCGTACGTGACGATGGGTTCCGGTAGCTTGGCTGCAATGGCTGTTTTTGAAAGCGGATGGAAGACCAACATGAGTGTACGTCAGCGACCAGGGTTTATCGCATGACTGTTCTCATGCAGATATTCACAGCGACAAGAGGCTCTGGATCTCGTTTTTAATGCCATCTCAGCAGGTATCTTCAATGATCTTGGCTCCGGATCCAATGTCGATGCATGCATCATCACCGCTGAGAACACAGAGATGCTTCGTAACATCAACCTGCAGGTAGACAGAAGCACTGTGCGACCTCCAAAGGAACGCGAGTACAGGTTCAGGAGAGGAACGACAGCGTGGACCAAGGAGGACGTGAGGAAATTTGTTGTAGAAGAGGAGATTACTGTTAGCGATGCGATGGATACCTCATAATCATGTTAATATGTAGACGAAGGCAAAAAAATCAGATAAGTATTAGAAACTACGGCCACCATGTCAAACACCATCCATCTTGTCGCCCTTTGGAGGAGTAAACCAGCCCTCAAACTCATCATCAACTGGAGCACTAGCGCTTTCGGATGTATACCCCTTCTCCCAGACGTTGGCTATCTTGTAGATATCCTGCAAAGAGGATGAAGCCCAAAGCAGTGATTCCCATATGCTCTGATTGTTCGTAGTGAAGCCAGAATATCACCTTTAACCATAGAAAAGACACCAGAACAGACACTAAATTCGCTAAGGGGAAGAACAAAGCGAATTAGAACATGAAAGTCTATGAATGACTAGCAATCAAGCTCGAAAAACTCGCCAGGTTTATTTCTTGGATCCTAGAGTCTGCTGTCACCAAGGAAAAGAACATCTAAATGAATTTCCTGGTCATTCTCATATGAAGCTGAAAGCAGAGTTCTAATCACAGTGGAGGGCATCTTTTCTCGCAGTACAAAAACACTACAATGTCGATAGCCTTTAAATCATCCACATAATTGAAGAGCACTACCCATCCCAGCTGGAGAAGAATATGACAACAGCAACAGCGGTATACCAGTATCATTCAAAGCTTTTTGCCCGGATGCGCATATGTTGAAGTCAGAATATCTCAGGCAATTCCTTCGTAGGTGAAGGCAAACCC
>Ga0153987_1000189_pt1 | contig 22487 bp, 20 predicted proteins | sample TSNC071MetaG_FD_102279 | JGI IMG/M metagenome (GOLD analysis project Ga0153987, IMG submission 102279) | Attine ant fungus gardens microbial communities from North Carolina, USA - TSNC071 MetaG | ecosystem: Host-associated > Fungi > Mycelium > Unclassified | place: USA: North Carolina, William B...
GTTCCCACTGTGTACTCGTTCTTTTGCCAACTAGAATGTTCTGTTGACTTCTGGCAGTTGACAAATTCGATACATAGTTATTGCAGACTCTATAAACATTCCTTATTCTCAAATAACCCAAGCATGGAAAGCACTAGCTCAAAATTGACTGACTATAAAGTCCTTATCTTCGACGTCTACGGTACCCTTACAGTATGAGCTACTAATGATCATTGAGATTGCCGGTGCTGATGGCTGCTTTAGGACTGGGAGTCCGGTATCTACACTGCCCTCAAGCCTATCCTCGATAAACATGCGGAATCGCAGAAGTGGGGACGAAAAGAGGTGTTGGCCGCATACGCAGCCGTTGAGCATGATCTCGAGGCACAATACCCAGACATGCTTTACTCAGATCTGCTTGCGAAAATTTCTGAGGTTATTGAGGCCAGGGTAAAATCTCATTCTGGAGATACGGGGGCCACGTCCACTCTGGATGGTAGTATTGCAACCTCGTCGGGTGTGACCAACCCATCTGCGCCTTCTACTTCAGATCATCAACTCGGAATTACATCGAACCCTCATGTCGCCTTCGGGAATTCCGTCCAGAACTGGGAAATCTTTCCGGATAGTCATAAAGCTCTTCGCCAGCTTGCCAAGGACTATAAACTTATCGTCCTCTCAAATGTAGACCACGAGTCTTTCCGATACACGCACGCGAAACTCTCCCTCGGCCGTCCCGCTGCAAATGCAGAAGAGCTCACAATATACACCAACCCCCAACTTGCATCTGGATCGTCGACGACTGGTGAGGAAGCCAAGCCCCTGTACTCGAGATACTGGCACCCCCAAGAAACTCCCAATTCTCATTCACCCTTTACGCTTATCCTCACTGCTCAAGATGCAAAGTGCTACAAACCTGCATTAGGAGGCTTCAAGACCATCTTAGAGTGCATTAGAACTGATCCAGCATTGTTAAGGGATTTGGGATTGAATGAGGAAGAGGTGAAGACCAAAGTGCTGAGCGTCGCGCAGAGTTTGGTACACGACCATGAACCTGCGCACCAGCTTGGTCTCAACAGTGTATGGATTGATAGACAGATTGCAGTGACTTGCAGGGAACCCCCAGAGGGTGTTCAGAGGTGGACTTGGAGATTTGAGACTCTTGGGGAGATGGCAGAAGCTGTTGCAGGGGAGAAGGCAGCTGGGCCGTAAGGTACTATGAGATTTGAATAGGTCATATTCAAGTACATAGTAAACCGCGCAGGACGTTCGGTACAATTGATTCATTGATTCATTCAGCGGCAACGGCTATGTCGGAATTAATTTGGCACCGGCCCGTGTTCCCGGTATCTTTTTTTCAAAATGAAAAATCCCTTTACCTGACATGAGCAATGAAGTTCGCAAAGTATGTTTCCAGTTAGTGAAGTAGGGTGCTTTTCTAATATGGTATGACTAGATATCTTGAAGATACTCAAGTGGGTCCATTGCTCAACAAGGTTGCTGTTACTGATGCTTATCAGACCCCTGAGTGGAAGCGAGCCTACATGTGTGTCCTAACAATTGCGGAAACTTTCATCTGACAGTGACCACCAACAGAGATTATCGAGGTTTGAAAAAGTGCATAGCAACGATCCGTGATTCTTCGACGTCGCACATAAACTTAGGCGAGGAGGAACTTTCAAATGCCAGCGAAGATCGAGACCTGGAGGCTGGATCAGACTTCTCGCTAATTCCTGCCGCCGACGTTGCAGGCCTCACACTGGAACAAGGTGGAAATCGACAGCTTATCCAACGAAGGGGTTCAACATGGACAAGGCCTTCCCCAAGAATACAACAAGCTATATCTAATCTCAAACGGCCAAGAACTTGGTCGCTCCTAAATCGCCGTAAGATCAGGACTCTGGTCGATCGCACATGTTCTAATGCTGCTTGTTAGGTAACAGGCGACTGTTCAGCCCTATGACTGTCCTCCCGATACCAGAGCTTCTGGCTCACCTGACCCCTCAGGAGAAGTCATTTTTCGATTATATTGATGCCCAGCTAGATAAAATAGAGTTGTTCTATATGAGCCGAGAGAAGGAGCTCCTTGTCCGGACAGGAACGCTTCGAGAACAGTTTTCTGAACTACAAAACCATCGAGAGTTTGTCCATGCACGTCTTTGACGTATCCATTTTTCGATTCCATGATACTCAATCTTCTTTTTTCCCCCAGAAGGTGAATGACGAAGGAAGAACCTGGATTTCTGCAATTGTGACTGCTCTCAAGCTGAAATTCCGGTCATATCCAGTCATTGAGATATCAACCCATGATTCTCATCCAGACGATAATGGGTCACGACGGACATCCCTGGTAAACGCGACCCTTACAAGGGTATCGGATTGACTGAAACTGAACTCATGTGTAAGGGTCAAGGTTTACGTTCATTGCGTCCGTCTACGCCACCCACAATGCGTACCAGTTCCAACGATGAAACACAGGGGATTGGAACTAGTGGTGCAGGAATGAATGGCATATCTTCCCAACTAGACAATTACCTGCACGCGAAAAAAAAACTTCAAAAGGCTGTTACAGAGCATTATCGGTAAGAATCATTCCACAATGCTATCGTGTTTCCACTCAAAAATTAAATGACCACAGTGGCTTGGAACTGTTACATAACTATCGCGTACGTTGGTAACCAATCATCTGGCGATTCTTAATCAACGTTTCTCATAGATAATGAATGTGACCGGTTTTCGTAAGGCTTTGAAAAAGTTTGAAAAAGTGACCAGGGTATGTTAAGTCATCGTCGCATATATTCAGTCTTCATTGTAGAATGGTACAGATCCACATTCAGGAGCAATACATGATCGAGAAGGTTTAACTATCCAAAGTCATTCGATGCTCAAAGGCTCACAACTTTATCTAGGTTGATAAGAGTGCACTAGGATCCGATAAGGCCCTCGGGGAAATGATGAAGGAGATGCAAAGACTTTATGCACAGGTGTTCCGTATGTTTCCTGTCGCTCGACACCTGACAAAATCTCATTGCGCAAGTAGTGCATGGCGATCTCAAGAAAGCTATGGAACGTCTGCGTGGTTGTGTTGTTTCAAAAACGCACCATTTCAGTACCTTCCGTTCTGGAATTTTGCTTGGACTTGCCTTACCACTCCTTGCTTCTGGAATATACCACAGTGAATATCTTGTTTCCTGATTTTAACGAGGCTACTTCCAATTTAATACTTTTCAGGCACTTTGAAGGAAACATTTTACGCGCGAGATGCTTTATTATATATATACGCCACACTCCTCATCCCTGTTGTCTTTTCCATACTTATTGGGCTCAACCTGCTTGTCTGGGCACGCTATAACGTCAATTATACCTTCATTTTTGGTGGGTAGAAACATCACAAGATAATGTCAGGTGCCCACTGATTTATGACTAGAACTGGATGTTCAAAGTCGGATGGACTATCGAGAATATTATGAGGTAAATCCGTATACAAGCGATACTGGAACCCAAACTCACTTGAGTCGTAGGTTCCCATCTTGCTGTTCTCGACACTGTGTTGTGCTTTCTGGCTATCGTTTGCTGGCATAGGAGCTCCTTACGTGTCACCGACGATCTGGCCCCTTATTTGGCTCGCAGTAACTGCCGCAATTTTGTTTGATCCACTTCCCCTCCTATACCGCTCCTCACGCTTGTGGTTTCTCAGAATCGCTGGAAAGCTTCTGATGTCAGGCATTCAAACCGTCGAGGTATGTTGTATATCCCTCATGGGAGACCTTGTCCAAACAGACACGTCCTTTCTTAGTTCGCCGATTTCTGGATGGGGTGAGTCTTCTGTGCACCGTGGACAATGCTTGATAATGAAATTATCCGCAGTGATCAGCTCTGTAGTATGGTATTCAGTCTGTCTAATCTGTCCACGTTCATCTGCGTATACGTCAATGGCTTCAAAGAAGACTGGGCCAATTGCAGATCTCAGTCAAATGCTTGGCCTATCGCTTTTGTACTTGCCGCTCTGCCATTTTTGTTTCGTCTTACCCAGAGCATAAAACGTTATACCGATTCTGGCTTAATTACGCATTTGATCAATGTGTGCACCCTTGTTTTTCCTTCGCACAGCAAGTAAAATTGGCTAACATTGAATTAGGCTGGTAAGTATGGGTTTGGTATAGTCAACTACCTATTTTATCACCTTTGGAGACACCAAGGTGGGCGGCTTCATGATCCCTTCTGCGCCTACCCATCTGACCCAAGGACAGAGACGCAATACAACACGTGGTTTGTGTTATACCTCATCTCTACAACCATCTATTCCGTGTATGCCACCTGCTGGGTGAGTATTCTGCGTTCGCTAGTACGAACAACATTGACTCGTATCAGGATCTTTTGATGGATTGGTCGCTACTTCAACCTCGCGCCAAACATTTTCTTCTTCGCGACGAACTTGGATATCCCAACCACATATATGTGAGTCATATGATAAAAAGGCCGAAAGAGAGCGAGAACTGATGCGTACCTTCAGCTTTATTATTTAGCCATCGTCAGTCAGGCGCGGGCACTATAGTGTTTTGTGATGATACTGATCGACTTGACTTCCAGGCAACCAACTCTCTTATTCGGTTTTCTTGGGTCTTTTATATACCGAAACGAGGGCCAAATACATTGGTTCGTACATTTGTTGTTGCGGTTTTGGAAATGTTGCGTCGAGTCCAATGGAACTTTTGTAAGTATCTTTGGGGGAGGAGGGAGCTGATGGAATCTCGGGCTAATCTTTTTTTCTCTTGGTTTTGCTTTAGATCGTCTGGAGAACGAACATCTCGGTAATATGGATCAATACCGCGTCACAAGGGAGGTACCCCTCCCCTATTCATTTGACCATAATCAGGGTGATTATGAGATAGCCGATTCTAAAGAGCTACCCAAGCCTGACTTTGATCAGCGATGACAATGATCATCATCGCTTCTCACTCATATTAGATTCGATTTTCTGCCCTCGTTATTTCTTACTTGTAGAATTGAAAAGATCGAGGACTGCAGGATATTTAGGTACCTCGCATGATGCACCTTATTAATGTTGAACAGCAATGGCATAATTCTTGCAAACGGTTTGAGATGAAAGAGCCGTTTCCATCACTCAAACGCTCAGCACAGAAAAACAGTGTAACAGAAAAAGCATCTAAGTCGCCAAAGTAGCCAACAGTGCTTCGAAGAAAGACGCTGAACGGGTCACTTCATAGACAAGGCGACCTGGTCTAATTCGCGAAGAATCATAGAATTTGGACACTTCTTGCGGATTTCCCTATCGAGAATGATGAGCACAATAATACATTTACTTGATCATCATAAAAGACACTCACTCCAATTTGACTTTATCCCCACGGTCTTTACATTCCTTGCCTGCCAGTCGCCATTCCCCACACTCCACATAGAAATCTGCCCTCTTTGGAGAATCACATCGTGCGACATATGCAATGGCTTCCTTAGCATGTCCCTTCTCGATAAGATGCCTGACAAAAGGCTCGTAACCGATCGGGCTTCTTTTAGACCTCGAGAACGCATCCAGTGCTTCAAAATCTCGGACCTCTGTCAAGGAATAGAGTTTCAGATACCAAAAACTGGATAGTTTGCCATCAAAAAGAGATGACTTGAGGCAAATGTCGTCGACCTACCGTTTGTCAGAGATCTTGAAGTCGGCTTTAATCTTGTCAGCCCGCTTAGACAGGCCATTCATGATACATTCTCGTATAGTACGATTCACACTTAAACCAAAAAATGAAACTTTCCCATTGGTATCTTTCTCAAGCTGCTGCTGAATTGTCAGAATTCGGAAACTTTCATCCATCATCTATCTCAGACTAGTGATTAGCTTATAACCTAATGAATATGACTCGACGCACTTTGGCTTCAAAATTGCTGTCTTTATCCTCTGAGAAGAATTTATGCGCAGTCTTAACTGAAGCGAGTTTGGCAACCTGATCCTGATGATGTGTTAGACGGAGAATTGTAAGGACGAGGACAATCACAGTAGCCTTGGAAGCTTCGTCGAGAGCTAGCACCGCGCTTTCTACCCTTCGATCGTCCGAATAGTAGAAGTCTCGCAGCATTTCACGATCTTGCTCTCGAGCATATACTTGAAGCAACTTGATAGCTGGTGCGATTTTTCCGCCACCATCTTCAATCAACCGGAAAAATGAACCCAAAGGAAGTCTCTTATGGAGATGAAGCAAAACAAAATATACTGAGGATGTATTAACATCTTACGCAATATAAAGAAAGCACAGGCACGTACTCATGTCAGTATCTCCACTATCAACCGCTTTGCTCAGGGCTAAGCGGTCTTCTTTCATTGTCAGCAGTAGGGGCACTTGATCTGAAGCTTTGACCTCGTGATCCAAAAGCTATAGAACAGTATCAGATCTGGCTCGATGAATGACAGTTCAACGAACCTTCGTCGCGAGACGTGAGCGGCCGATTTCCCATGCACGTTTCGCAATATCTGCGTAACTAACGTCCGTCCCTCCCAGTGATTGGAACTTCTCAACGATTATTGCACATACTTCGTCATCTCCGCCCAGTTCAGCGTCTTGACCTGTTGCCGAAGGTCTTGTGCGGGCAATTTTGGCACATGCCCAATGTTTGAGGACGATGTCGGGTTTTAGATTTAGGTGCGAGGATATACGTAGTGCCAGGAGGTGTAGATTGCGTGAAGTCAATCGACTTATCAAGTGCGAAGGGGAAGCGTAGTTGTATCTGATGATTGATCAGGGCGATTAGGGTCAAAGATGTGTGACAGCGTACTGCGAATAAGTAAGTGGTATGCCGATTTCGTAGAACCTCACAGCATTCAAAACTTTCAATATTTGACCCATGTTCACGAAATCGGTAGGGTTGTAAGAATCTAAGTATCCTTGACCAAACTTTGCTGCCTGCATTGGCCGGTGAGAATTGACGTAACGACTCGGAAAATATTAAACGGACATTGAGCAAGCGACGTTGCCAATGAGATTCCCATTCTTGTCCAGCTGCCTCGATGCACTCATCAACTGCCTTTGCAAGTTCTGTTTTGATACTGCGGATACTCTCGTCTGCCTTGGGTGAGCGGTTGTTATAACTTTCCCAAGCATCGTATAGGATCGCAGAGGGTGCTATTGATCCAGGACCAAATATCGACAAAGTAGAGGCTAAATTTCTATCAGAAAAGTCCAAATCCTTCGAGCTCAGCCCGCACCTGGTACTTTTTGAATCAGATCACAGACGTCGGGACTGAAAACTCGTGCACCGTCCATTTCCGTCACAGTAAATAGAGACCCCGTGTAAAAATACCTTCACTGATTATGAGCCAAGCTGAACTCGACTGACGATAGCCTCTTACTGTAGTGTGTCTCCGAAAGGTCCAACTAAGAGTGCTAGACCATCCCAAGTGACAAGAATAGCATCGTTTCCGCACCATTCAACCTGGTGGACTGAGCGCCCGGCACCGATTACACTATCTGTCTCGAACTCTGCCATACTTCGCTGGAAGTCGGTCGAGACGACCCAAAGAGTCCCGGAGAATGTAAGAAGGGCGAGGGATTTCCCATTGGGTGACGTCGAGATATGAGTGAAAGGTCCTCTGGATAAACGTTGGTCGACACACTCAAGATTGTCGACTGTGAGGATAGTGGCCTCAACTGAAAGGAGGACTTCAACGTGACGAGAGATATTGAGATCCGGTGGAATTATTGTCCATGCGCGAGGCGGTTCGGAGAGACCTATGACTCAAGGATAAAGATGAGGAGTGAAGCTGAAACTCGGTAACGTACCGGGGCTGGCCAATGACAACGGTCGCCCACCATCCCAGTTTTTGACCTCGAATAGGGTGAGAGAAGAAGTGAGTGCAACAAGTCCACTATCATGTATACGGGCATCGATGATGCCCAGCTCAGCGGCTTCGGCACCAAGAGAGTGTTGTTGATATTCGCCTTGGAGGTCGTATATCCTATATATCCCTTCCTCGTTTAACAAAACAAGTCTTTCGTCAAGAGTCCAACCGAAGCGTATAATCTTGCCCTGGTCCCACTACATGACCAAGTCAGTTATGAGTCTACCGATAGTCATGGTATGATCCACACACTGAACGATAAGAGTGCCTCGCCTGCTGGGGAGTAGATCTGTACCTGGGATTTTGTCAAGGCAGAAGCGGGACGATTTATGGCTACTATCTTTGTAGTATCACGCATTAGGGCTGTCGAAAAAATCTAAGGCCAAAGCAATGAAGGTAGTTCCATAACATACCTATTGGGCCCCCATATCGGCAACCTGCTATGACGAAGCCGCTGAAATCTGGTAGTTTCCCAGATACAGTGTAAAGGAGTTGGCGACGGTAGAAAACACTACCACCCTGCATTGCCTGCCATGACACAGTTGGATGTTCTTCCATGAAAAGTGTTGATTTAGTAAGCTATTAATGGTGACTGGATCAACCAAATCAAAAAAATATTTATCACTCATGTTTGGCGAACATTAGCCTAAAAGCCCTTGTGTCCCATGGAGATGGGATTCCCCTCAGAGATCTAACGGCCATGTTTCTGACCTTACTGCGACTGGAGAGCGACTAGATTAGATATGTATTGTTCAATCAAGCAATAGATACTTGACACTCAATTTCAAGTGAACACACAAAGCTGGAAATTTCTCCTAACACATTCCAGTACTTATACTTGTGGGCTCTGCCTAATTTGAGAGCTGCATCTAAAACACGACCATCATCATGAACAGTTTGTCAGAGCTTGTCCTCCCCTCAAGAGATCTGGATTCAAGTTATCCAGATCTACAGGATATGATGTCTCTCCAGCTTTCCTGCCCAGTCAAAATCAATCAAGAAAACATTGTCACCTTTGTAGATGACGTTGACCGCTCGAAGATCGCCGTGGAAAAATCCTTCCTGGAGGAAGGCCAGCACAAGTTCCCGCAGCAGTTTTTCCCAATGTAACATATGCGATTGAAGCAAACCTGCCATGGGCAAGGGACAAGCATCTGAAAGATACTCCATCGCAACACAGAACCCACCCCCCAGAAGTCGTTCGAAACCAAGAATTCGGGGAGACAGCTCGCGCTGAACAAAAATAGTGTAATTCGATCGAGTAATCTTGACAAGAATTATCTTCTTGTCGTTGTCTCTGTCGCATACAACCAGCGGTAATGTTGCCTATCTGGATAAAAGGATTTGATCTGGAATGAGAGTGGCTCGTCAGATTCCTTGTAACAGAGTAATTGCAGGGAATTTGTGCTGCCCAGAGGGGATTGCAGGAGGAGGAGACCTGGCGTAGCGAAAGCCATCATCTCAGATACACCCCAAAAGCACCAGTGCGGCCAGGGACGCAGAATACATCGGTGATGAATGGCCACAATGGCATGAAGAACGATATCAGCACCCACAGGTCCAAAAGAATCGCTCAGTCCAACTATGGTAATGCCAGGACATGGCACTCTCTAGCGGCAAAATGCGTCGTTTAACATCTTATTTGTGTCCGTGCCACATTGGCCACTGCCTTGATGATGGGGATTGAACTGTCACTGACCTCATTTCGGTCCCCACAACCAAGACTGCGCTCTTTAATGTGACTGTCCGAATGACTCGTACCAATGTTTGCTGCATGTTGATTGGGATTAGACAAAATTATGACCCTCCTGTCGTCTTCATGACCAAAATTGATCGACCTTTTCACCCAAAGCCATGGTACAACAGGGCAATGGGAGAAATGTCCTTATCCGGAGAAGATGAGCAATCATCTAGAATTTTTTGGTCGTCGTTCGATTGCAATCCATCATCTATCCCAGACTAGTAATTAGCTTATAATCCAATGAATATTACTCGACGCACTTTGGCTTCAAAATTGCTGTCTTTATCCTCTGAAAAGAACTTACACGCAGTCTTTGAGTTTGGCAGCCTGATCCTGATGATGTGTTAGACAGAGAATTGTAAAGACGAGGACAATCACAGTAGCCTTAGAAGCTTTGTCGAGAGCTAGCACCACACTTTCTACCCTTCGATTGTCCTAATGTAATGGGTTGGCGGCGGTAGAAATACTGCTATCCTGCACTGCCATGACGCGAGTGGATTCTGAAAAGTGTCGATTTAGTAAGCTATTAATGGTGACAGGGTCAGCCAATACTCATCTTGACTCAGAACCACTATCATGATTGTCGCATAAAACGTTGTCCTCTGCACCACACGTTCGTAGTTCAGAAAAATGATCCCTCGAATATCGACTTCATTCGGCTGTGACTGCTCTCACTGAAACACTGAAACAACGAAAGCAGTCACTTCAACATATCACAATCACTCATGTTTGGCGAATACGAGTCTGAAAGCCCTCGTGTTCCATCTCCTTGGGAGCCCTTCATATCGAACCTATGGGAACCCCCTCAGAGATCTAAAGGTACCATTTCCCCTCACTCAACCTCTATCTCTCCCCAGCGTCTTTCACCATCGCCCCTACTCCTTCCCCGTCTTGTTCCTGAAAATGACACAGGCAATGTCGAATATAAACTTCAACTTCTCAATCCCTCTCCTGCCCGCTTCGCTCGCCTAGTGACCCAACTCAAGTGGCGACTGCTCGAAGGTGGCGGTCAAGCATATTACGAACTTGGAGTCGCTGATTCCGGTGAGCTAGTCGGCCTGCCCAGGATTGACCTTGAGTCCAGCTTGGACACACTGGAAATGATGGCAGGCGAGATTGGTGCTAGCGTCATTGTCGTCAAGGAAATCGAGGTACCAGCTTGCCTAGTTTTCCGATACAAGGAAGATGCTCGTGACACTGGTTCTTGGAGAGTTGCAGGAGCGAAGAGATTTCAGAAAAGTGAACAGGGGCCAGAAAGCCTATCTAATTGTGACTATGATTCCATGTCCGCTTCTACGTACACGAATACTGAGGCTGAAGATTCGGGGACAACCGACTGCGATTACGAAGACATTCAGGCGACAGTTGTTCCTCGGAAGACAGCCTTCGAGGACCCCATGGTTCATCTAACAGAAGCCATGACAATTTTCGCCATGGATTCAGAGGATTTGGGATCTGACACATTGGAGCTTGACGAAGAGTTGGGCCTACCACCTCCCCAGTATGCCATCGATCTTGAGATTTCCTCGGTGTACAAACCTCGTCCTATGCGGAAAAGGTTTCATCACATTCATTCCAGTCATCAGCATCAATATCTCGACGGCCAAGGATATACAGTTGCGAGGCTGCAGGAGAAAATTAGAAAGCCTGGAGTGCTCCATTCTGAGCCACTTTTGAAAGATGGTCCTTCTGCATCAGCAAATGAATCCCTGACAAGGAAACAGGCGAGGGAAAAAAGGCGCGAAGAGAGAAAACAGGCTCTTCTCAGGACGACTGTACACGAGGTATATAACGGGAAATCACCCTCTGAGAACAGATTAAATCATATCATTTCTGGTCAAGGCATCCTAGACGTCCAAGCGGAAGCTGAGACGGTCGGTGAAGCAATCGAAGAAGTTGGGTTGACTACCATCGAAGTTCCAGAGTCAACTGTCACATCTTTGACCAGTGTTAATACGAACTTCCCTGCTTCTGTACCTATAGATATCATCACGACCAGTATCCTCGATCCTAGCCACGACGATGACTGTGGATTCAAGGAAGACAGAGGTATGTCAATTTCCTCGGTCGAAGTGGATACCAAAGTGCATGATGAGAGTTCTCATACAAGATTAATTGTTGAAGTTCTAGTAGTAAGAAAGATGTCTGTGGAAGAAGGATACCTAGATTTTGAAGGGTTTGCTTTGGATTGATCGGTTTGTGTACCCTTTGCAGATTGTAAGCTATTGTAAACTATCTGAACAAGATATATACCAGAACAATTGCATCTATTTTTTCCATGATTGTTTTATCCTCCTCATTACGAGGACAAAATTGTCAGTCTTTATATCTTGATAATTACATGCCACTGAGTGAGTTCCCCCTTCCCTCTTCCCAAGCCTAACTTATCAGGTTTTACCCTCAGATTAGAGGATATCAAAGCGGGCTGACGCAAAATAACATCATCGTCAGAGACAAGCTTATTCGAGATGCTCAAACAAGGCTAAGAACGAGCTCTGCAGACACATTTACCCCTCCCCTAACTACCGACTCTCTCAGTCGTTCACCTGGTGGTCGCTGAGTGTCCTTGATGCTTTAGAGAAAACGAGCACAGATGTTCCAGGAGTAGCAATATCAACTATGTATTCACCCAATAGACGTGAGTTATATCTGCACATCAATTGGGGAACTTTCTACGCTGTAAGGCTCACCGAAGGTAGACGACTCCGCATGTGATCCTCGATCTCTGCTTACTCATTACGGCTATATTAATATCTGTAGTGATGCGATCTGATGTCATCAAATTCTCATTCCAAATTCTCATTCGACGCATTTTTGATATTTTATTTCTTGGCTGCTGCCGGAACTACCTACATGTTAGCTTGCACAACTATCAAATGGGTGCATCCAATAATAACTTGTTTAAGAAGTCCATTTGTTCTTGCCGATAAGTATCTTCTCCAATCTCCCGAGGGATCAATCCATCCAGGAAGATGAGTTGTTTCGGGTTTTCTGTTGTATACTCTGGCCAATGGAAATCAAAAGAACCTCCTCCATTAGGATCCAATTTGTTTATGAAACGGATTATATAGTCTCTCAAGTCCTGGCCGATGAAGAAGGAGTTCAGGAGGTCGGTCCCGTGGAACTATTTTGAATGTGAATCAAAACTTGTTAGTACATATGTGTGAAATAAACTGACTGAACCAAGAATAGGTGTTTCTTTCAAGCGCTTGCTCACTACAGCATATCCATCAATTTTACATTTCCCTTACTCGAACATAGTCCACTTACAGAAAATCCAGATATTCTGCTTTCCCGATGTATTTTTCAAAAGCCAACGTCTTGGAGCTTGGAAACCACCATCTCCTTGCATAGCGGCAATACGTTTGAATTGAGGAGTGATAGCGTTCAAGTTCCCTGTGTCGAATGGCGAGCCTGCTGTGATGTCCGCAGGGTAGAGGGCAGAAAGCTGGCTTATTTGATCATCGTTTGATCCAGGAATGAGCACATCATGGAAGTAATCTTGAGTTTGTGCATCAGTACTATGTAAACTCAAGTTCGCTTTCTTGTCTTGGGAAATCGAGCATTATACTCACGTCACGTTGAGTGAAGATAGAGAAAAGAGTGTCCCTTCGTCGTCACAATTACCTAATAGCCATTGGTATATGCGAATGGCGGGTGCGTTCAAACTTCAGCTCACCTGTAATGTAAGAAATATTCGCAACTTTTCCATCCTGTACAAGACGCTGGGGGTTATCAGTAAGGAAAATGCCATCAGCTCTGGGTAGCCAAGTCAGATGCATCCCCTAGTCGTCATTTATCATCTTTTAATTTTCCATTTCTCCTTTGCAAATGCATACCTGGTAACCAAAGACGCTAGGGGTAGCATCGAAAGCAGCTTTTAACGTATCATAATCCACCTCGCGCAAGCACTGTAATGTATCGGGGGATCCAGAACATCCAGTGTTCTTCACTATCTGATCATAAATCGCTTGACCCTTCTCAATATCGCCGACAGGGACAGGAGCACCGGATTCCATGATGGCACCGCGAAAGAGACCTTCAACGTTGCCGTTGTTGGCGACCATATGAAAAGAGGTTGATATTGCCCCCGCGGATTCACCCCAGCTAAAGAAATCGGCTATGGTTAGTAATGCAGGTGAATGTGCTTGACGCCTTACATTGTTACTTTCGATGGATCACCCCCAAATGCAGCAATATATCTCTGTACCCATCGTAATGCCTCTCGTTCTAGGACCCGTTGATCACAACCGTCGAATACATAGGAAACTGGATCAGCTTACGATCCTGAAGACCTAGGTTCCCAACTCCGCCTTCTTTGACCTCTTTGCTAGCCAAGAAACCGAAACCTACAGGTGTGTTCAGACAAAAAAATCATGGCACTCCAATAATCTTCACCTGTCACCCTACATTCTCATCAGCCTGGTATTGAGTTCTGATCCCAAGGATGGTCCTCACCGATAGTTCATGCTCACGAAGATGATTGGCTCACCCATGTCAATAGACCTCGAGACAATCTCGCTTCCATCATATCTAATGAATGACGGATACGCATCAATACGCATCAATACGCATCAATACTTTGCAAGGGCGGAACTAACGAAGATGTTCCACCAACTTGAAAACCCCCTTATAAAAATAAACTGAGAAATCGATATGCAGATATAAGCCAGTCACTGACCACCAAAAATCCACTATTTTCATTATCACTCGCCAGCATACACCGTAGAAAATTACTGTACTCACCGCCACCACAGGCAACTTTGAGGTCGGTGTTGCAGACGTAGGCTTCACGACATTAACAGTCAAACCTTTCGTACTTAGTACTACATGAACGTAAACAGCCCAGAATGATCTCACAGTCTTCGCTATCAAATGCAACAGCTTTATATACTCTGTTGATAAGGCCATCCATGATTTCAGCTGGAAGACTTTGAATATCCGGCGAAGTCAACATCTGCTGTGGACACGCTGGTCCATAATTAGTTGCGTCAATGGTCCCGTTGTAGGTGGAAATAGGTTGAGGAAGTCGAAATCGTAGATTACCCACACTACATTAATAAAATGAAGTGTGTCTATTAGCTTCAACCAAATGGAAATGGAAATATACTCACGGGGGTTGAGCAAAAGGGATACCCAAGAATTCTTGCACAAAGCCGGAAGTCTTGCCGTTTACAGTTGCACCATCGAGCTTGACAGGCAGAGTACATGTAGCCACAACGAAAGACGCGCAAAAGATATAGGTTATTGAGAGTCGAGTGAACATGAGCAAAATCTATCAAACGAACCGCTTTTTAGAGGCATGTTGATAAGACAGCGCTAGACGTAACTGAGTTACTCTCTCTCGGATATATACCTAATCGAGAACGACTGCTGAAACTCGGGTGGAGTAGTCCATGTATCTCACCTAGCGCGTCTGATTGCCTGTTACGGTATATATCTAATTCTGGAAATTTTTGAAGCACGTGCGGTCTGAGGAAAGCGAGTCCCAAACTATCGCGTTGATCACAATTTCTATATTCACCTCTTCTATCCTGAAGACGAGGCCCCTACTATGACGAGAGCTGTGATTATATTCCCGCAGTCATGGAATAGTCAGGAGGACTGACTACACTAATAAATCTTATCGTTCTTCGGCTATCCAGACGCAACAAGGAACAGGATCATTTCAGGAGAATGGTTAAAGTAGAGGATTGATCTTGGAAAATCTCCGAAATGCTTGTTGGAATGGATCAAGTTAGCCAGGTACGTTGGACCACCCACGAATTAGTTTCAGATCGGCTTATCAATATAGTAATGAAGGTTTTGTAAGCATCAAGTGTCGGTAAAATTCATTCTTTGGTTTCAACATTCTCCCTGTTGCTATTACACCTTGTCAATAGATGACCGTCCAATGACTGATTTTTAGGCATTGCAAAAGAGCTTAAGCTTGAAGGTCCTTGCCAGTGCCTATCATAGAATTATTGACCAAGTTTTTGTCTGTGTGAGACCTGATGAACAAATCAGGTGTAAAGTGTAAAATATCCCATTTGGGGAAGCAATTTATCGAATTGATTGCGCTGACTGCTAGTTTGTTACTCGCATACCTCCTATCTTCAATGAGCTTAGTAGGGACTCATCAAACAGAAAACATAGTCATCACTGGTGAGCTACGGATAATCAATCCGAGCATCATTTCTGACGACAAGTAGGAGCATCAGGGACACTTGGCTCGGCAATTTATAAAGCATTCGAAGCGGCAGGCTATCTCTTACTTGGTCTTTCCTATACAAGAACACAAGAAGGACTTCGGAAACTTGACCTAACAGACCAAGCTGCTGTTGAAGACACTCTGCGGGAGGTAAAACCCAAATGTTAGTTCTTCACAAATCCTTTCCCATTTCTGACTATCTCGGGTTCGTCTGATAAGATGTCATCCATTGTGCGGCGGAGCGCCGCCCCGATGTAGCGGAGAAAGTGTGTTCATGATCTTCTCAGACAAGTTTTTTTTTTACTTTCTTATGTATATCTTACCAGGATCCTCATGGGGTCCAACAAGTAAGGAACAAACTCTTCATCGTGACACCATCTGATGCACCCAGCTTAACGTGAAAGTACCCGGTCACCTTGCATCCCTTTCTCGCGACCTCGGGTTCACGCTTATCTACATATCCACTGGTGAGACATTAAACCTCTTGATCTTGACCGATTTGTGCCGATTTCTTGTGTTCAGATTATGTCTTTGACGGTACTTCTCCTCCATATGAAACCGACTCGCAGACAAACCCACTCCAACTGTATGGTAAAACAAAACGGGATGGTGAATTAGCCATTTCTTCAGTTTCTGGGGCCAAAACTACCATTCTCAGGGTTCCAGTATTGTCAGTTTCATCCGCCCTGGACTCAATCTGAAATAACAATATGCCTTTAGATATGGTCCCACCCAGAAAAATTCTGATTCAGCTGTGAATATCCTCCTTGATGTCGTTGAGGATCAATCAGGGAAGCAATACAAAATGGATCACTATGCGACACGGTATCCCACCAATGTTGAAGACATAGCTGGATTCCTCGTCCGGGCCATAGGTATGGTTTACAAATGCAAAGATGGGCTCGAATTCACTGTTTTGATGCGTGCTCTCCAGGTCATAGGAAGCAGCTCCCTCCGATTTTGCATTATAGCGGAGAAGAGTCCTTTACGAAGTATGAGATGTGCCTTATATTTGCCAAGATCCTAGGTCTGCCCCATGACCACATTATTCCGGACATCAATCCACCTACTGGGACTGATGCCACGGCTCGTCCAAGGGATTGTCATCTCTCTACGAGAAAAACTCAGGATCTCGAAATTCCAGGGGGGCTAGGACTTTCTCTTTTCATCCAGTGGTGGTCCAGCCATCTGGAGAAGGATGAACTACGGCACGATTAATGAGCTTATTGTTATCATCTTGGTATGCAACACCGACGGCTCAAAAACTAATCGTTGTGATTTAAAGACTTTTCACTCCTATTATGACGCTGAAATCCAAATGTATTGCCACTGTCCAGATTCTTTGATTGAGTAAACTCTGTCCTGTGTAAGAGAACTCTCAGTCAAGTGGGCTTTAGGACAGTCTTGAGTTTTCGATTACCGAAGAAAACGACACAGATGAGGTAAATTACTTAAAGAAAGTTAATGAACGTGGAGTACATAAACCAATGCGGATGTAAAATGTGTCAAGAGACCACCACCGAATCTACGATGACCTCTTTATACAAAGGAAGAAAACTTCTTACAAATAGGTTTGCTCGAGGCTCGATGCAAAAAGAAGGGATACAATATTTGGTGCTACCCAACAAGTGGAAGAGCTGCCTCTCTGGACCAATACGACAATGAAGTGAATCAGTGATACATACTCTGACGCGAGACGGAGTGAAATAGCGAAGGTGCACCCAGAAATTCATATGGAACGGGAATAAGTGTCGATAGTCCAGATGATTGTGCAGTGAAAACTGCTCATTTCGAACCCGAGGTCTTGAAGAGAACAAGACCGGCGAGGGCAACAGAGTATCCTGAAGACAGTGTTAGGTGCCAAATACCGAGGTCATATGAAATCCTTACCAAAAACCTGAAGCGGAGTGATAGGGTAACCGAAGATGAGGACAGAACCAGTGATAAGAATGATATCCTTCATAGAATCCATCAACTTAGTTCATTGAGATTCTAGATGGATGGACAAACTTTGAAAACGCCGGCAAGGGTCAACACTAGCCCACTGCCAGCACTAACAAGGAAAACAGCTGCAACGTTTAGGAGGAAAGCAACGGTAGCATTGCTTAGAAGGATAGCAGCACCGAGCTTGGGTAGCTCATAGAAAGGAGCCAAACCTTCGGTGAAAGGAAGGAGGATCAGGTTGATTCCCGCGCAGACGGGAGCATAATAGTGCAACGACACCAAGGGGTCCATTTTCAAGTTATGTAGAAGGACCTGGATCATGACAAGTCTGGATGCCTCAAACTGATATCAATCAATCAGTATGCAATAGCGGACAGAGAATCTGGCATGACTCACAGCGACAGCTGCAGCTTGAGTCATAAATCCAATCAGATTAAAGCGCAGCTCCCCCTGCGAGGCGAGAGCGACGCCAGAAGAGATCATGAGGACAATAACGGCGAGTTTCTTGTTTGGATCATCGAGTCGGAACGTCCACTGGATCAGAAGGATTGCAACAGGTGTAAAGGCCTGCCAGGACTAGGTGTCAGTGTACATTGCCATTCGTCTATAGAGTAGCAGACCTTCAACATCTGTATATATGAAACACTGAGGTAAAGGTATGCAGTGTTACTGAGAACGAGGCTGCCTGAAAACAACAGGCCAATTGGTAGAATCGATTTGACAAACATGTCCTTTGTCATGTTCACATTCTTTAATCCATCTAGGAGATGAGTTGTCCGTTGTAGGACACGAGTCCCGATGGCCGCGAATGTGAGGTGAAATGTCACGAGAAAGACAGGATACTTGAAGTTTAGGGAGTTGTAGAGATGATTATTGTATATTATAACAGAGGAACTGAGGACGATCCAGATGGGAATGATGATAGCTGCAGTTACTTTGGGTCGGGGCTTCGGTGAGGTTGCAGAGGCAGGGCTGGGTAGGGATGACTGGCTGCTACTGCTGCCTTGGAGTTCGTAAATATCAGATTCATGGATCTGTTGCTTTTCGTCGAAAATGCCTGAGTTGGAGGCTGGCATTCTGAAAGAGGGAAAAGGCTGCATGTAAGAGTTGGGAGTATTTTAGCGAAGAGATGCGAACAAAGGGAAAAAATAACTTGCAGCGTAGAAAGTTGAGTTGAATAAAGAAGGGGAGTGGCGGTCAATGAAGGAGCTGACGGTGTGCACTGCGGCAGCAACGGACAAATCAAACACAACACGTTCACAACACGTTCCGCCACTGATCCGCCTATTTATTTGGTTCTACTCGTGTTGTTTCAAAATCAAGAACGCTCACACAATGACATCAGGTAAGACAGGCTGCTAAACATCAACCGAGCAGGAATAATCCAGATGCTCGAGTTTTAGTCTGTAAAGTGGAGCGTCAACTTCGCCCTCATTATTATCCTAGAACACTCGAAGGGTCATTCAGTCCTTATCTACATCGAGGAATGTCTTTGAATCCAGTAAATGTCCAGTCTTCGGGAGAACCACGTCATGGAGTCATTAGTTCATCTTGGCGACTTTCTCTGGCTTTTAGCCCCAGCAACTCGTCTCAATTCACTTGTCTTGGCACGGTCTACCCTGCATTTTCCGACGACTTTGTGGAACATTTTAATTACTGATCTCGAGACTCAGGAGATGGTCTATAAATCACATGCGACGATGATCCCACTAGCATTGGCCACAAGCCCCTAGCTCCGTATGATTATTGTGTCGCTCGAGCTTCCTTCTGACAATTGTCAACCAGGCTATCCTTGATCGGATCATGAGCGAACTGGTATGGTTCACGACTGGTAATTGGAGTAGGAGTAGGGCGTTAACTGATCCTTGGTTACCACATTAGGTATTTTCCTAAATGGGGGGTTATAAGTACCGCCACGGTCATCGTCCTGGCCTTTTCACCAAATCCCATGCCTTATCTCACTTAGCCTTTCAACCATGCCTACGAACAGAACAACTCCCCTCTCGCACAGAGTCTATACTCCCGTTCCAAACGAGCATGGTGATACAAGCGCCCACAAACTTGTCACGTATTGTACGAGCTGCGATCGCTGCTCCGTTGGAGGAGAAATGGCGATCTACATCGACGGTGCTTGTTACGGCAATGGAACTCCGCATGCTCGCGCTGGAATGGGCGTTTTTATCTGCTGCGGTTCCAACCTCAATGTATCTGCTCCCTTGACAGGCGGGCCTCAAACAAACCAGCGTGCGGAAATTCGCGCTGCCATCGCTGCGTTGAAAATTGTCCGACAATTATTTTATGAGGGAGAATTTCGTCAGATGGGGCATCGCAAGGGCGTTGTGTTGATATCGGATTCGGCGTATGTGACCAATGCTATGACAAATTGGGTGGGCAAATGGTCGAAGAATGGAGGGAAGACTTCCGAGGGAAAGTCTGTCGCTAATATAGCCGACTTTCTAGAGTTGGAGAGACATGTGTTGTTTCTTGAGAACAACAAGGTTCCAGTGAAATTCTGGCGAGTGCCTCGATCGGAGAATACGTGTGCGGACGGATTGGCGAAGCAAGCCATCACCGTTTGAGGCGCCGTATTTTTTTGTCGCTGAACTTCACATGTAGCCTTTTTTACCATGTTTCCCATTCTCTGTCCTGAAGGTGACCGCGGTCGTGCTATTGTTTTTGTAGTCATTTTTGGAATATCATTGTGGATTTTGAGTGGGTACCGTCTCAGTGCTACCATAAGGATTCCGCCCACACCTGATTGACCCCGACCAGCCGTATGGCGATAACCCCAGCCTTTCCCACTGTCATAGCTTGATATAGATTTACCTGACCCAATGAACGTTCTCATAAATCTAGCGAGACACTTAGTGAAATGAAGTCTTATCCATTCATAGATATGAAATCATGCAAGAAAAGCAGTCTACTCAGCTGTAGGTCAATGCACATTTCATTGGGTCATTGACCTGTATCGGAGAGTACTGTCCTTTTTTGGGGTTTTGTTCCATTGACGAAGCAACCCGCACGCGCCGCCAGGGAGATGTTGATTTCACATCTATCTCCTATTTTTTTCGTCTGGGTCTTTCAACATATGGTGTTCAGTAGCCTGACAAAACATCAACCATTGAACTTCTAGTGCACGTTCTGTGAAATGACAAGATGGCAGTAGACTTATCTTGTGGACTAGTCAGACCAGCTTCGACCTATTTTAGTAATGATGTGTCAAAACTGCAGCGATCAAAGGCAAACCTCCTTGCTGCCGACATGTCCAGTCTCCAGGGATATGTCGATCGCCGTGTTTTTCTACTCCTCCAAGATGGCCGTGCTATCGTTGTACGTGTCAACAGCCTTTTTTTCCCGTCGAGTCCAGATTGCTGACAGAATATCCGATATAAATTTCTCTCAGGGTATCCTCGCTGGCTTCGACCAAAAATCAAATATAGTTCTCTCGGATTGCAAGGAACGTGTTTTCAGCATGGATGATGGAGTGGAAGAGATACCGCTAGGGTTGTATCTCGTCAAAGGAGATATGATGTACGTGATCTTTTTTTTTCCCTCCTCTCTCGAGAATTTTGAAAATCCATTTTTGATTTGTCTTTTCGATGACAGAATCCTGATTGGAGAGTTGGATGAGGCCATTGACAGTTCAACCGATTTGCCGTCTATACGTGCAGACCCAATACTCCCAATACGATATTGATCCTCTTCGTATGAAACGTGTTTCGCACTCACCGTATCTCTTTCCACGAGGAAGGCTCGCTCCACCCTCCCTCCAGAAAAAAGAGTGGTAACAAAAAAAAAGAACGACACTTTGCGCCCGTTCATCATTTCCTCAGAGAAGAAGTCAATTGAATACCAGAAATTTATACCGCAACGTGCCGATGAGACCGGTACAGCAGCTACAAATGGGGGTAGAAAAAGTTGTCGGGAACAGGTGTTTGATTTTACTCTATCTCATGATTACAACTCCTCTTTTTCATGTAACTAGACTGCGTCGTAGCTATGATAGCATAGCTTCGAGTGTCATTCGAATGTTATGAAAGTCACCTGGTACAACGTGTTCTCTTGACTCTAATAGAAGTCGACGCGTCTACAAACCATCTCGTACATTCTCAAAACTCATCCGACACTTGATATCGGACTTGTCACTTTTATTGGCTTAGCTTCAAGTCGTCTAATTTTGCGTATCGCGGGCTTGGTTGTCTCTACGGATTTCTTCGTTTGTGGATCGAAGACACTGTTACTAGATACTCATCTATGAAAGTACAAATCCTCAAGGGACACATTCAAATCAAGAGTACAATTCTGAACGAAAACCGACGCACAAACAAAGTCGAGTCGGGGGGTCGGTCAATCATATATCAAACTCACCTATCCTTCGGCCATTTGTCGTTTCCCGAATAGGAATCTGAGTCAACGGCAACGTCAGAAGAAACATGCTAGATGTGGAATATTAATTTGGCATAGAATATGGTTAGCATGAGAGAGAGTGTGTCATGGACTTGATTTTACTTTGAGAGGATTGCTTAGAGGTACTACATCCCACAGTCTAATGACTTGAAAAAACAGACATTGAATAGTCACGATCATCTGCGAACAGGTGTTTCTTATTATAAGATCATCAATTTATTACACGGATCGCATAGGGTTGCTAGGCCCTAAGATCACCACCAGGTGAAAAAAAGAAACAAAAAATAAAACAAAAACTCCAAATAAATGCACTAATGCATTCATTCACTCCAGCATCTGGATCAGTTGATCTACACATGATAAATATATCTCAA
>Ga0153987_1000190_pt1 | contig 22305 bp, 18 predicted proteins | sample TSNC071MetaG_FD_102279 | JGI IMG/M metagenome (GOLD analysis project Ga0153987, IMG submission 102279) | Attine ant fungus gardens microbial communities from North Carolina, USA - TSNC071 MetaG | ecosystem: Host-associated > Fungi > Mycelium > Unclassified | place: USA: North Carolina, William B...
AACAACCCAGCATTCTCTACCATTGTTGTCGAGGAACTCCATCCTACCTGGTGTTTTGCTCGGACATTGAAGCTGAGCTCGTCACTCCCAAAGACGTGCTGGGCAAGGATTACACGATGGAATAATAGACGCCCTTTTCGCGTCAATCTCAGGGCGACTTTGACATCCTTTATCCGCATGCGAAAGTTCAAACGAACGTTTCATGCCGAAAGTGCACCAATATCACGATCGGGTCTCAGCATTCTGCGAGTCCGAAAGGCTGCTCAAGCTGACCTTTCTCTCACTCTCGGGCGTCAGTCTGTCACAGTCGAAAGGCATGATGATATCATCGCCCTTAATCATCGTCATGTTATTAAAATTGAGAAGCGCACAGGAGATGAAGTCCTCGCTGACGCCGCCCGCTTCGACCTCCACCTCCACCGCTTTAATCCTCTGGCTCCTTTCAAAGATCTCGTTTCGATGGAGCTCTACCGCCTTCATCCTGAATATTGGACAACGATGGGAGGCAATCTGCTCCAGAATGGCAAAGCAGTCATTCCCTATGAGCAAGGGGCTATCTTCAGCATTTTCTTGTATAATAAATCTAATGTCGATCTATGGCCTTACCTTGCGTACATGGATCCCAACTGTTATGGAATAACCATGCTCTATCAATCGGACCCTGTCGCATCTCCACCGCCCCTACCGAAGAAGGGTCACCTTGAGATTGGATCTGGAAAGCCAGGTTCGGAGGCAATGTCGTTCACTCTCCCAGATCACGAGCATCTTGATTCTGGGTTTCTCAAACTTTTCCTTTCCCCAACTCCCATCGCAATGGGGATGATTGAGCAAGGACCTTCCCTTGCGTGGACGAGCCTCATGGAAATAGAGAGCGTGCCAGCGTCACCTATAGATTTTGATTCTGAGAAAGGGAATAAGATGTGGGACACAGCATTAGTTTCCATCGTCTTCTTGAGGCAGAGTAACAGCTAGGATATCTCCAGCTTTCTGGCCACCGAATTTTACTGCTAATCATATCATATTTTTATGCGACTTGTTCTTATTTAAATTAAGATGAGTAGTGTAGTGAATTATGTAGACTACTCCCAGTGAAATAGCATCCGATTGAAGCTTTGTAGAGGTGCGGAGATTGTTCAAGCACTGTGGTGATCGGTACTCGGCACCGCGAACCTTGAGTCAATTAATGCGTCTCTTTGAGAGGGTATCAAATTGGGATAGGCCCGGGATCTTGGCTCGGATTAAGAATTCGGAGCTCACGTGGTGAGCGTGGTCGGAGCGTGACTGAAATTACCATAATTACCATACCACTAATGGTCCATCTACATCCAAGCTGACAACTTCACTGCGGGCACAAACTCTGAAAAGGTTTTTGATTAATGCCAGCTGAGCCAAGTCATCGTGAAAATTCGCCGCAGTCACAGGAAACGGCTAGCCTCGTCCGGCGTCTAGCAGGTCCATCGTCTGGCAAAGCAGGGTCCGTGTTGTGAGGGTACGGCCAAAAATTACTGATAATAATATATTCTTTAGGCTCGCCGTAGACCAGTCCGAAATTAACAAAATCATTGCAGATGTGTCCAAAGGGTCAAAGTTCTACGAAGTGGGCATCAAGAGCTTGTAGTCCAAATTTCCCCTCATGTGCTCCACAGAATGAAAAGAAGAAGGACAAGGAACTCACAGAGCGGATCAACAAGATCCTCAAGACGCGGGATGAAGTCGTTGGAGGCTCAGACATTTGTCAGTGATATAGCTTCTGTCAGCCGTCGTGCTTGACTTGTGCTAATATTCCACCCCCAGCCAAAGTAGAAGCAAGCGTAGACCGCTTGGTATGACCGACATAGCAACAACTCACAGAGATCTGACGGTCACTTTTTGTTTGTCCTCATCCGACTCAGATTGTAGACTTGGAGTCCCAGCGAGACCTTAGTCAAGTCATTGTTCACGTGGATATGGACGCATTCTACGCTGTGAGTCCAAATTTTGTTTTCTTGTGTTTCTGTGGGGTTTAGTAATGAGAAGAACGTGGAGATTTTGAATAATCCAGAATTAGCTGGTAAACCATTTGGAGTGCGTCCCCTTTACAGCTTTGGGAGCCACCGACTAGCGTCTGATTGTTCTAACAGGTTGGCCGCGGGGTCCTCACGACTGCATCTTACGAGGCCAGAAAATATGGTGTGCGGTCAGGCATGGCAGGTATGTGCCTTAAATATCCAAACTTCAAGACCTTTACTGAATCAATCTCAAGGCTTCGTCGCGAAGAAGCTCTGCCCTGATCTCATTTTTGTTTCCAATCACTTTTCCAGATATATGGAAATGTCGAACCAGATTATGTCCATTTTCAAGCGCTATGACCCAACCATGCTTCCCGCCGGGTGTGATGAAGGATACCTCAAGTATGTATTTCCCTTTTTGGGATGACAATTCATGACTTCAGTGTAGTATTACAGCATATTGTGAGGAACATTCAATTTCTGCAGAAGACTGCGTAAAGGCGATGCGGCAGATTGTCTTTGAGCAGACGAAATTGACAGTGAGTGCAGGCATTGCACCTAACAAGGTTGGTCTTTCATCTCGTGGTTTCAGTACCAAAATCGACCCGTAAATTCTAGATGCTTGCAAAGGTCTTGATAATTTCCTCGGCTCGTTTGACTTGCCGCTAAACAAATTTCGTACATAGATATGCTCTGACAGGGTATGTTGTTTCCTGCACATTGTCATCACATCATCAGACATCAACAGAACAAGCCTAATGGCCAATTCTGCCTTCCATTCGATCGTGAAAGTGTCGTCTCCTTCGTCCGTGGTCTCTCTATCCGCAAGGTACCTGGCATCGGACGAGTAAACGAAAGACTACTGGAATCGATTGGAATTAAGGTATAGGCTCTATCGACATCATGGACTTACTTTGATATAACATACAGCGTAGACATGTGGTGACATTTTCACTCACAGAGCAACCATCGCATTGATGGACAAGCAGTTCGGCCTTCATTTCTTGCTGAGAACCTACCTCGGGATAACATCAAATAAAGTACGTCCTGTACAGAGGGAAGAGCGTAAAAGTATAGGAGCGGAAAGGTATGAAGGATTTTGTTGCTTCATCTATTACCCATGGATCCTTCTTCTCCAGAACGTTTTCCCCGATAGATGACCGCGACAAATTGCTTGAAAAGCTTAAGCACGTTGCATCCGAACTAGAAACAGATATGGTCAGCAGCGGCTGGACAGGAAGGACAATCACACTCAAGTACAAACTAGACACATACCAAGGTAAGAAGCTTGCAGCGTCTTGACACACCAAATTGTCTCATTCCCTTGATTGCCTCGTTTCCGAATTTGTGCTAGTGTTCACTCGTGCAAAATCACTCAACCGCTATGTCTCTTCCCAGGAAGAATTGTTTGCCGTCAGTCTTGATTTTTTGTTCGTCGACCCAAACTGAATGCCTCGCAGATAGGGAAGGAGCTATTTTTAGCGGAAGGTCGTCCAAAGCTGCGACTTATAGGTCTGAGGGTCACCAAACTCAAGGATTTGCGCGCTCCACCACCTACCGGCATCAAGCGAGTGAGAGCTTTTCACTTTTTCCCGACACAAATTACCATTCTGACACATGGATCTAGTTCTTTGAATCTGGCAATCTATCACCCAGAAAACGAATCAAGATTGGCGTTGAAGACGAGTATTTGAGTAGGTATGATGATGATGACGCAGGAGAGCAAAATATGGATGCCATGCCTGGATTTTACGAACATGAGGAGCCAATTCATAACATTCTGATAGATGGTGAAAGTGAGGATGATCAAGCAGAGGAACTTATCAGTCCAAACCTTCCGAAAGAAAGGATACGACCGCCGGCGTCAGCTATTGCACGGTCATCTTCAGTGAAATCAGAAGATATTTCCTCAGAAATCTATCGCTCTGAGCCGAAACCCTTGGGACGGAATCGAAGCAAGAGTGATGTTGGACATGAATCCAATCAACCTCGTTATGGCATTTCCCGGGAGAGAAAAGCTCAAATGTCTCAGATGTGTCCAATATGTGGCCGGTTATTGATGGTAGATAACCAGGGTCTGAACGCCCATATTGATTTCTGTTTAAGCAGAAATGCAATACGAGAAGCCTGTGATGAGAGCCAATGCTCAAGTGCCGGTAAACAGGGCAAAGTGTCAACGACCGTCAACCTGAGCAGCAGCACTCCAGTGGGGGGAGGATGGGAGTTTTTGATGGGTAAGAAGGACACACTTACTACTAAACCGAAGAAGAGGAGGAAGAGGTGATTTCTGTTTGGTGTATCCTGGTTTATTTTATGAAAGACTGTATTTATTTTCCCCTGTGAAGCTTGAACGATGCTTGTACACCTTTTCCAGCTCGGGTATCTATCATACACAGATCATCGATGTCTCTTCCTTTGGCTGCCAACTCAAGAACCTTGTCCTCAAGCTCTCGAGGTACACATACGACCCCATCTTCATCACCAATCATCCAGTCACCTGGTTGTATCATCACAGCAGGAAACCCGTCATCGCTGACGCTCGGTTCCATGTTCGATAATGGGTTGATGGTCAGTGCAACATTGATCTCGGAAGGCCTGGTGAAGGGTGATTGACCGAGAGTTGAATGCCCTCGAGCAAAGACGGGAAAATTCTGGGCACGATGCTCAGCGAGATCGCGGCATCTCCCTGAGATTATTACACCCTTGGCTGAGCGAGCTATTGCACCTGCAGTCATAAGCCCACCCCATACTGCATTTTTGACTTCTAGATTTTGAAGAAAGGCAAAATCCAGATCTGTGTCCAGAAACATGGAAGAGTACTCAACCTGGTGGTGAACTGATGACGATGATAGAGCCTTGGGGTGTCGTATCTACGAAATGGGCGGACAGCTTGGGGGCCGTGGTATCTGATCCCAGAACGAATCGTACGGTATAAGCAGGACCACAGATCCTCAGACTGGAGTTGAGAGGCGAAAACATATTGATGTCCGGGATGTATCCTCCGTGAGGGAGTTTGAGCTTGATAAGTGCGTCAGATATCTCGCATGTGGAGAAGTCGACGAGCCTGGAGGATGTACGCGACGACGGTGCAGAGAGAATGGGCTGCATGAAATATATATCAATGATGAGATTCTCACGGATATACCTCGAGGGGAACTGCAGGCCCGTCACGATGAATCCAATATCGCCCCCTGCAAGGCCACATATCGCCGTGCACTCGGCACATTTTGCCTCTGCATCCACTACAGACTGGGACGATGCCTGGGACAGTGGATCAGACTCTGAAGAGCGTCGTCAGGGGCTAGCTGCCAATCCATGGAACCGTTCTAATTCTTCGGCCACAGCTCCAAAACAAGTCCCTGCAAGATCAAATTCTGCCTCTTCCTCTTCGACTTTGGCATTTTCATACACACATGTAAATGTTCCAAATCCAGGGTCCTATCCCACTCCCAAGGCCATCGAAGAGGCTGCTCCGCGTTCCAAGGTGCAGAATGGTTGGACTATCGTTCGCACACAGAGCGATCGCAACTGTCTAGGTGACAGTGAGAGTCTACCGTCCAAAGTTGACCACAGTGCCGACGTTGATGTTGAAGGGGACATGATCCTTGGAGAGCTTGAGACCGATTTCGACAATAATAAACATGCAGGGCTGAACCCAACAATGCATCTCAGTGCACGATCCAAGCAACTGGCAGCATCTCTGAGAGAAGATGCAGAGGAGATTGTGAATGGTAATTACACCCTTCCTGTCTCTTCCATTATACCTACACATTCCCTCATCAACCAGTTCCTTCCTTCAGATCCATTGCGGAGTGTACGCCAACGTGCAAGGCGGCGTGACGTTTCTCCCATGGCAGCTGAGCAGTCCCAGAACAAACTTGGGAAATTGCACGATGAAAAATCTGAAAAGCTTATGCGAGAGCGTTCAATCCGTACCAATCGGCGACACAAGTTCTTTGATTGTTTAACAAGCCAGGATGTCAACATCTGTGCGTCTGCTTTACCTACCCTTGCTTGCGTTCCGCTTACTTACACCCGACCCATGGTGTTCTGACGTCGTCAGCGGAACTCCGTAAACTCGCCTGGGCCGGCATTCCAGTAGACTTTCGGCCTTTAGCATGGCAGCTTCTCCTCGTGCGTTTTACTTCTCCAGCCACAATCCATATACCCCGAGAATAGTTTCATTAAATGAGGTTTCAGGGATACCTACCCCTACCCGCCTCATTACGTGCTGCGACACTGGCCCGGAAACGTAGTGAATACCTTTCAATGGTTGATTTAGCCTTTGCTCGCGGTCGGGACGGACTCGACCAACAAATTTGGCATCAGATTGAAATTGATGTACCGAGAACGAGGCCTGGAGTTACGCTTTGGATGCTTGCTGCGACGCAGAGAGTGAGTCTGTTGTTGGAGGCTATCATGGTTTTGCAGGGCTGATGATGGGCCAGAGTTTAGAAAGGGTGTTGTATGTTTGGGCTATCCGGCACCCCGCAAGTGGGTATGTACAGGGCATCAATGACCTAGCGACTCCATTTTTTCAAGTTTTCCTTTCGGCTTATATTGGTATGTCATACAGCTTCACATTCATCGGTTCATCAACCTGGAGTTCTAGATTCTGATCCGGAAAATTTTGATCCCTCTGTGCTGCCCAAGGATATCCTTAATGCGATAGAAGCAGACTCATTCTGGTGTCTCTCGAGGCTTTTGGATGGTATTCAGGATAATTACATTTTCGCACAACCTGGAATTGTGAGGAGCATTAAGCGAATGGCGGACCTCGTTTCTCGTATTGATGGCAAGTCGATAGGACTAGATATCCTCATCGATGCACTGCTGAAGCTTTGATAGCCCCTCTATTTGCTCATCTGGAGTCGCAGAACGTAGAGTTCATGCAGTTTGCGTTTAGATGGATGAATTGTTTGTTGATGAGGGAGATAAGCGTACAAAATACGATCAGGATGTGGGATACGTATCTGGTATGTTGATGTCCTCTTTGTAAGCTCTCGCCAATTTTCAATGTGTTGTTCTAGGCGGAGGGTCCGGATGCGTTCTCACAATTTCATCTTTATGTTTGCTCCGCTTTCCTTGTTCGGTGGAGCGACAAACTTCGACAGATGGATTTCCAGGTATGTGTATCAAGCTATATTAGTCTACGTCTCTGATGGTCAGATGAATCAGGGAATCATCATGTTCCTTCAATCACTACCTACTCAAGATTGGGGTGATCATGAGATCGAGCTGCTTTTAAGCGAGGCTTTTGTTCTCAATTCAATATGGCACAATGCACAAAGTCACTTTGGTAAATAATGTCCGATCATATTCTCAAAAACATGATCAGTAGTTCAGTTGACAATTTACGTGTATATTAGAAAAATATGATACGCTAGTGAGATACAAAATCAGGCTATAGCTCACTGATCAAGATATGGAAACGCAAGGCGAAGATGTCGAATGGAAGTAAATACATGGGATAGACAGGCGAAACAGAATCGTCCTCAGGATAAAGCAGAAGGAGCATTTCCCCCTTGAATCTCACGATTCAAGGCAGCTGCAAATTCTGCTGCTTGTTCCTGGGTTCGGAGTTTAACGGTGAACATCTTTGAAGTGCCTTCTGCGCTATGTCCGAGGAAGGTTACATTTTTGCCTTTCTGAACGGGTTTGAACGCGGAGTGGAAATTGAAGTTCTATAGTGGAGAATAAATTAGCCGCGTTGGAAAAGATGAATGTCAAGAAGACTAATCACAATCAAAATCTGTCCAGTACTACTGCTTCTCAGCAAAACTCGCTTGATCTTAGACTCCTTATGTTTCTTGACTCTCAATACCCCATAGCCAAGCTCAACCCAACTTTTTCCAGCCTCACCATCTTTCATAACATATGCCTTCAGCTTTGCGGAATATACGGTTTCTTCATCTTCTTCGCCTGCACCTTCTCGATCGTGTCTGTTATCCGCGTCGATGATAAAACTTTCAGCAGTCGTTGTCCGGAGCACAAGGCCTGGAGTTTCTGCATTAGCACCGGCTGGTTTTATTGCAGCGGCAGTTCCCGTGATATAATTGTTAGTACTAGAATCAGAAGCAGTATTTGTCAGTGTAGACGGTGTTTTAGCAAAGTTTGGACTAAAAGAAGTTATAGGTGTCATAACTGAAGGTTTGAACGCCAAACTGGCAGCAGGTGTAGTCGCAGATTTAGACAAACTACCAAATCCAGTAAAACCGGCAAACTTGTTCTCTGGTGCAGGAACGGATGAACCCTTGGGGGGGAGCAATGCAGTCACATTGAAGCTAGATGAAAAGCCGGACCCGAATGTACGCGGACTAAATGCGGAAGTTGGTTCAGTTTCGGGTTTTGTGGAACCAGTAAGGGCAAGAGGGACAAATGGGGAGGTTTTGGAGTCAGTTTCTTTGGACGGCAGATTTAGTGTCGACGAGGCTGAACTAGAGTCCTTTGAGGTCTCGTATTGTTTTGTGCCAAAACTCGAGAAAGCTGATGTCTTAGAAGCAGGAATATAATCTTTTGAGGTTTCGTGTTGCTTTGTGCCGAAAACTGGAAAGGCTTGTGCCTGAGAGACTTCGTGTTGTTTTGTTCCAAAAATTGAAGGGGCTGCTGTCCAAGAGGCTGAAGCACCAGATCCTGAAGGGGCTGGCGTCCGAGAGGCTGGAGCACCAAAACCTGAAGAAGCTGGTGTCTGAGAGGCCGGAGTGCCAAAACCTGAAGGGGCTGCTGTCCGAGAGGCTGAAGCACCAAAACCTGAAGGGCCTAGTGTCTGAGAGGCTGGAGTGCCAAAAACTGAAGGGGCAGCTGTCCGAGAGGCTAGAACACCAAAACCTGAAGAAGCTGGTATCTGAGAGGTTGGAGTACCAAAAACTGAAGGGGCCGGTGTCTGAGAGGCTATAGCACCAAAACCTGAAGGGGCTGGTGTCTGAGAGGTTATAGCACCAAAAGCTGAAGGGACTGCTGTCTGAGAGGCTGGAGTGCCAAAAGCTGAAGGGGCTGCTGTCCAAGAGGCTGGAGCACCAAAACCTGAAGGGACTGGTGTCTGAGAGGCTGGAGTGCCAAAAGCTGGAGAGGCTGCTGTCCAAGAGGCTGGAGTGCCAAAAACTGAAGGGGCTGCTGTCTGAGAGGCTGGAGTAAAGTCCTTCGAGATCTCGTGTTGCTTTGTGCCGAAAACTGAGAGGGCTGGTGCCTGAGGGGCTGATATAAAGCCTCTTGAGGTTTCGTGTTGTTTCGTGCCAAAACCTGAGAAGGCTGGAGCAGAGGCTGGAGTGGAACCCTTGAAGGTCTCGTTTTGCTGTGTGCCAAAAACTGAAGGGACAGCTGTCTGGTAGGCTGGAGTAGAGTCTTTTGTTGGAAGGGCTTGTGCCTCAATGGCTAGAGTAAAGCCTTTTGGGGTCTCATGCTGTTTTGTGCCAAAGCCCGAGACAACTGATGCCGTGGGAACTGGACTAGAAATAGTCGTGTTGACTGGATCGGAGACAGGAGAGAAGGGGAGAGAAGATGACGATCCATCTGATTTGTTCGTTTTGGATTGGGTATCAAAGGCAGATCCACTGCTTGAGGTAGCCAACGGTTTGGTATCCGTTGAAGTCGGAGCCTCCACCTCGTCAGATGACAATTCCTCCGAAGGAGGTGCTTGTGTAGGGAGTTTATTCACTATAGTCACTGATGGTGCAGGAGCTGTAGTAGAGGGCAGCGACGGAGGAGATACTTTGTTATCGAAGTCTTCCTGAATTTTCACACGATAATCTCGGTACTGGTCAAAAACCTCGCGGAGATCGACAAAAGGGTCGGAATCAATGAATTCGCTCATTGCGGAACGTAGCGATTCGTTCAAACCACGAAGATTCTTGAGATAATCAAGTTCAGCATCTTTCTTCGTAGAAGCTGGCGGACTGGAAGCGGTTAATGATGTTGTAGATGAGGCAGCCAAAGGGGATGAAGAGTCAAATGAGTTTGGAGATTTCTCTGCAGAGTTTGTGGATTTCTCCGCAGAGTTTGAAGAGAGGGATGATAAAGATTTGGCAGTGTCACTTTGGACAGGTGTGGGAGCAGCCTCAGCTGTTGAAACGCCCGTATCATAGCCTGAGAACGAGCTACTACCTCCGTTGAAGCCTGAAAAATTGGACGACGAAGTCTATTCAGTTGTTAGTCAGAATGACTATTGACCAACATTAGAATGATACCTGGGTTGTTAGTAGAGCAGCGACGGAGGCCCGTTTGGGAAGAGCGCGAATTCTAACTCGAGTTAGTAGGACAATGGATTGGACTGATCCCTGAACTCACTGCCTTGTGACAAGGTCTGACTGGTCAGCTTTTTGGAAGCCAACCTGGGGCGCGTCGTCCTATAATGACGGGTCAGAGAGGCATTTGTCACTGGTCAACTGCGCACCTGAGCCTCGCCATCGGAGTGATCATCCTTGGATAGTTGTTTTTCTGCGGCACGTTTCATGGTCGAATAAGTAGAGAAGAAGAGAATTTGAAGCTTGTACCGTCTCATGATAACAAGAGCAAATAATACTTCTTGTCTTTTACCTTAATGGCTAGTGGCTTTGGCCTGCCCACACGTCTGCTGGCGACGTCCTCACCCTCTGTTCCTTCTTTTGCAGATTTCAAGTTTCATAACATTGGAAAGCAACCACGGCTGCTGGCTCGTCTCACAGATTCAAATAAGGTACAGGACGGTGCAGAAGGCGAGCCCATGTCTATTTCTTCTGACAACGATCAGCAACAGCAAAATGCTGAGACAAGCATCACACCACCATCCCAATCTTTGCTATGGCTAGTCGAAAAAGACACTGATACTGTCAATGTCCACGCACAGGCATCTGCCAAGTGCTCATGTCTTCCGGTGGCTGAAGCTTCCACTTCACATGGTCTCGCGACCGATTTGGTTTCACAACAAGATATTCCAAATTCTCTCCCAACCTCTCACACTATCTCGCAACTGCCCGTGCCCCTTTCTCCAGCCTACGCAAATGCTGCTCATCAGATCTCTGATGACTCATGGGCTCTTATGGAACTTGATCCTTCGTCTGCCAGCTTGGGTGCCACGCCTATGGAAGACATTCAACCTTCATGCACTGCCGCCTCACCAACCTCGATAAAAAATGAGCGTTTGCGTCAAATTCTTTCTCGCCTTCAAAGGATTACTCTTCTCAGTGACCACAAGCCCAATTTGGCATCTGCTATTCTGCTGACAAGTTCTGCTCAGCAGAAGGCAGATGCGGCTTATGTGAAAGCTCGCCTGTTTCACCGCAGCACACAAGAGTTACTACAGAGTGCCCAGAAGGCACATACAGAAGCATCGGCGCTACTGAAAGATGTTGAAGAAGCCAAAGGATTGGCAGATGGTGCTAAGGCTGAGATTGAGCGTATCTCCTCTGTGACCACGGATCAAAAGAGTCAATCAAATCATAATGAAACCAAAGACCTTCTTCAGTTGCTTGAAAATTGTATCACAGAACAAGAAGCAGGTGAAGCAGTTCTACGTGCACAAGAGGCCCAACAACTTGAACTTAATCAGCAAAGAAAGGGTCTTGCAGCGCCTACGCAACCGGCTGCACAACCGTCTTCACCTTTTCCTCAAAAGGCGAGTGCGCCCAGTCGAGCCGTGCCTACTACGCCCCCAATCTCGATTTCTACATCACAAAAGCAACCACTATTCTACTCTCCTACTCCCGACATCGACGTCAAGGATGACCCTCGCATATGTTATCAAGCTCTTCTCCATCCTTCCCCAGCCTCGGCATCAAGTGGCCTCTACCAAAAACTCCAAGCAAAACATCGGTTGCATGAAAAAGAGCCATGGGTATCATCATCCCTGGATGCTGCCCACAAACACCAGAATCAAATTGAAGGAGAAAGGCAGGCAGTTCTGGAAGAAGACAGGAGAAAACACTCTGAAGAAGAAATTAGAAGGGATGAGCAGGATAAGAGAAAGGAGGACCTATGCAGGACCCATGAACATGGACAGAAACAAGAGGAAGAAAGAAGAAAGCACGAAAAAATGGAGACAAGGACGTGTAAGGAAGATGCAAAAAAAGTTCGTGAAGAAAGTGAGGGATTGCATGAAGAGGACACGCGTGTTTGCAAAGAGGTGGAGAAAAAGAAAGCGTGTGAATCTCTAGGGGCCATAGACAAGATTCAAGCAGATGTCGACAGGAACAAGACATTGGAAGAGGCTGAAATAAGGATAGGAGAATCTCAGGGCCAGGGGAAAACACAAAAACAGGACTTGGTAAATAGGGAGGAAGTAAGGGGGAAAGTACCTCGACAAAGAAGCGCGCGGGAGATAGCTCGGAGAAAACGACGTCGACCCCGAAATCATGCGGCTGCGCGGGCCAAGTTGCAGCACGAGTCTTGTAGTACGCAAGAGGACACAAAAAAGGAGGAACTTTGCCAGGATCAAAATATACGGCGTGTGCAGATTCAAGCAGAAAAGGAGGAACTTTGCGAGGATCAAACTATACGGCGTGCGCAGATTCAAGCAGAAAAGGACAAGACAATGGCTGATCGTACTCGACACATTCTAGATCAACGGTTGCATGAGACCAGCAAACTTACTCTTAGTTTGAGTTCAGTAGTATCAAATGATCTACCTGTGTCGCCTCTTGCATCATCGGTTCACTTGATTCAACATCCCTCATCAGGGATACATGCTGGTGGCTCTACTATCCTCAACCAAGCCAGTACGGCTTTCAATCAGCAGACTTCAATGTTCGTCTCTTTGCCAGGAAGCCCGTCTCATTCTCGTGCACCCAGTCTGCCTCCAGTCACTTTACTCTCACAATCTGAATCTTCTCCTTCAGCTGCCTCACATATTCTGCCCTCCCCACAAACCCCTATCCTGTCAGTGTATTCGTCTTCAAACGACAGCGGTAATATTCCTTACATGGAGAGCAATCTCCACTCATCACCTGTCCAGGTACAAGCTGCTAACATTCGACATGTAGTGAATGCTCTTAAACTACAGCCTCCAATTCTTGTCAAAACCGAACCTACTCACGATGATTCTAAGCTTTTGTATCCTCCGAGTAGAGATAGAACTCCTGCACAGCGTCAAAGATCTCAAGAATCAATTCATAAGCCTGCTGCTGAGCCCCCTCAAACTCAACAATCTACAGCCCTTTCTTCTAGTCAGCTTCCTCTTTTGGCTGAATCAACAAGTAGCTCGCACGCTCATGGTATCGTCGATAATCGCACGCCTTCATCGCCTGCCATCACAGAAATACCTCGTAGTCGCCCCCACCAATCTCAGGCGCCACAGCAAGTCTGCCCTGCCGTACAACCTATGCCAAGCTTGCCTCGAAATCAAGTCCTTAGCCAACCGATATCTGTCATCAAGGCTCAACCTCAACCTAATCATCTGGTATCCACAAACGATACACAGCGAGACGTCAATTTTCCGTCTGGACCTCGAATCAGTGGTCATTTTCGATCATCAATATCGCCTTTCCGTATGGGTCCGGATGCCTATGTAGCCCCGCCAATCACAACCGACTTGTCACCATCTGGCACTCCTTCGGATATGCCCATTGAACCAGTAGCATTCCGCGAGCAACGTTCGCTTCCGACTTGTATGCCCCCGGTACTCTGGGATCATTACTCTCCTCCACCGAACCGACCTCGTTCTCCCCCAGCAGGAATATCACAGCCTCGTTCTCCTCCTCTTAGACAAACCGATACTTATAGACCCAACTACTTTGAACGGGTGCGATCTCCTCCTATCCTAGCCGGAAGGAAGAGATCGCGAGAAAGCAGTCTTGGACCTTATGAACGCGAATATTGTGGCTACGATGTTCGACGTGCACCACCTATGAGAAAATCGCGTACGCCACCACCACGGTGTGTTCAGCCGCGTCGAACACCGTCTAGATCACGATCATCTTCTCCACCTGGGTCTGCATCCTATCGACCATCCCTGGCAACAAGGCTCGGACAGGGTCCTCCACCTTCGAATGACACTGTTATTCCTCCTATTACTACTATAGCTCATCGTCTTCCTATTGCTCCTCTGAGGGATCGGGAACGTGACCGAGAACCACACTTGCTCTCTCGGTTTTCGGATGCCCGGCTAGTAGGGCGGGTACGTGGGAAACGCGGTCGAGGTGGAAACCGTGGTAGTTATCATGGTCGTGGTGGTGGAGGGGGTACGACAAACAGTCATGCGTCGTTGGAGGACAGGATTTCATCATGTCTCAATTCTTGCTGAGAGAAAGAGAGAGGATCCAGGAAGGAACATCGAGATTGTGTGCGTACTGCTACTACTACTACAATTCTTTTTGTTCAACTATTTTTTCTTTTTTTCATTTATCGAACGTATGAAACATTTCTGAATCAGACTATTCATATTCTTAATTCTTAATTTCCCATTCAGAAAATCATGACTATTTACATTCCAAACCACAGGTTACTTTAAGTCAGTCAACCAAGGTGTAGCACTAGATAACGATCAGTGAATGCTCATGTACGCACAGATCCTATTTCAAAAAAAAAAGAAACGACACATAATACATACGTATATTCAATAATGCACACACCCTACCTATCCCATGAGTGATAGTGTTGAACGAAGGTTCGTATACGCGAAACGCAGGCCAATATAAAACGCCCAAATCATTGAAACTGTCCAGGAGGAGAGAAAGAGACGCTCAAAAAAAACCAGTATATACAATTGAAAAAGAACTCACGTAACAGAACCGGTAACCAAAACCTCAACAACATGAGATCATCTTTACACAACTCAATGAGTTTTTCCTACCTCATTATGAGCCATCTCGACTCACCTTTTCTACGTTTCTGTTTCTGCTTGACAGGAGGTTGATAGGTGTACGCATCGAGTTCCTCGCGAGGCAGAGGGATATGGATATCGTTGTTGTATCCAATCGAATGCGAGTGCGTATGCTGCTGTAGACCAGATCCTCCAGCAGCAGCAGCAACAGTAGTAGTAGCGTTATTGTTGTCTTGTAAAGAAGATACCTCCAACGACGACTGACTTCGTACTGCGACTTGCTGTGGCCCACCCGTCGGGATAGGCACGTGGACCGAGTCTGTGTCCTTCTTAAGACCCTCATGTAAAGTACAATTGTCGACGCCCTCCTCACTGGTATCATGAGCAGCAGATACGGTAAGTCCAGCATCGCGAGGGGTATACTCTGGAGGAGGTATATCTCTATCCACCTGTTCTTGTTGTTTAGCCATCACCAACGCAAACCATCTCTCCCACATCGCCCTCCACTCTCTCGCATTTGGTTTATTCGTCTCTCCGACGTCACCTATAGTCTCTTGTTCTACGCCTTGCGTCTGGATATTACCAACCTTGTCCTCAACGTCACACTTCTCATTTCCATTGTTGTTGTCGTTGTTGACATCACTCCCAAATCCAGCCAGGAACCAAGGCCAAGCAGGCGTAGGTATCACAAACACAGAAAACGCCATCGGAATCTGTGGCAACTGCGACAACGCATTCCATCCTGGCATTCCAATGTTGCCTCTCTTTAAGTCAGGTAACGGCAAGTTGGGGAACGGAAGGGCAAGTGGCGTTTTTCTGGGAAGATATGAGAGTTGGGTCAAGGTACGATGGATCAGGTTAACAAAGGATGCGGTCTGCTTTGCATCGTCGGCGTCTGGTGATGATGCTGCTGCTCTCATGCCGTCAGAGTTGGGTCTCTCGAGTGGTACAGCGGTAGACGACGGTGACTCGTTTTTCGACTTAGGATCTGTGGACAGCTTTGAGGGAGATGATGAGAAGGACGAAGGCGTTGCAGCTCGAGGAGAGATGTCAGTCAAACGTCTTGGTGTACTACGTCCTCCAACAACGACACTAGCAACCATTTTTTTTGCGTTCTTCTTTTTCCTAGCAGCTCGTCTTGACATGCATCTCTTGAGCCACTTTTTCGTCCTGATGATCTCATCCCTACTGACCTCTCGCTCTCCATGTTCTTCTTCATCTTCTACATCTGCCCATCCAACTTCTCCCTCCTCATCGTCCATGATATCAATTTCAGATTCCACATCCCCATCGTCTCCATCATCATTACAAAAAAGATGTCCTCCTCCAATTGGAAGTGGAAGAACAGCATCGAAGAATCCATCGGGTGCAATCTCCTCCGCCGTCTTTCCCAAGCAATTGACAATCTCTCGATCTGCACCTCGACTCACCATGATTCTTGTACACTCAGAACACGCAACCAACGCCGCAAAGTGCAGTGCCGTATATCCATTTTTGTCCCGAGCGTCTATGTCCGCTTCGTGTTTGATCAGCCATTCTGCGAGAGCCGGAAGTCGCATGTAGGTAGCCAAGTGCAATAAAGACTGGCCAGTGGGCGTAGTTTGTGATATAGCCTCGATGGTGGTAATAGAATGAGGGAAGGAAAAAGAATCAAGAGGCGTGTCGAGGATAGATAGGAAATCAATGACGGCTTTCTCGAAGTTTTCGGTTTCTCCCACACGACCGAAGAACAATGGACGGAAATCACGGTTGAAAGGTGTCAATGGGTTATTCGAAAGTTGCGTATTGGGTGTGTCAGGACCATACGAGTTCTGATTATCAGGCCCACCGCCACTGCCACCACCGACGATCCTCATTGCAACATTTTTAGCATCTTCAAGTTTTCCCGTCATTTTGAGTCCAACGACCTGGAGAGCCAGCTCCATCCTGTGAAAAAGTAGTTCATCAGCAAAAAAAATGTTTTCGTATGAGAATAAAAATTACAATGCACGATCGGATTCGTCCGAATAAGTAAACAAAGAAGGGGCCGCATTCGGTTGCTGCAGCACCCCCTCAAACCACACCGCAACGACACCAGGTTGTGCTCTTGGCGGCAACAAACAAACCAAGGTATTATCACTCCACCTCTGAGTCGAACTTGCTGCAACCTCTCCAAATATACATCGCAGGTTTAGATTGGAATAGAAGTTGGCACCGAGAACAGTGACTTCGATGCCTCCAGACGTGGGGCCCATATTGGGTATGAGACGGTGAATAGTGGGCATTTGAACGGCAGCAAGATTTTGGGACGCTTGTGTCGGGTCAAAGAAAAGGAAGGGCATAGGTGTAGACAGTGTGGCTGCTTGGGAGAGCATCGTAGACAAGGGCTGCGGCGCCGAGAATGGGGTTTGAGGACTACTCAGGTTCGGTGTCGAAGGGGAGGGTTGGTGTATTTCACGTAGAGAAATTCCTACACGTGATTGCTCCGTTGATGGGACGATCTCGGGGATATGTATGTCGGAATTATGATCCAAGGGTGTCGACAGATTATCCGGCGAGGATGTACCGGAACTCTGTATCGAAGGCTGCAGAGCTGGAACAACGGACATATGAGCTTGACTCTGTACTTGTGATGCTGTTTCAGATGCAGTGAGGAGGTTTTGAAGGACAAGGGGCGTTGGAGATCGTGTCGTGGGTAGAGGAGAGCACACCGTCGACGGGGATGGAAAGCTTGATACGCTACCTTCTCTTGAGCGTCTCCCAGGTTTTGCGAATGAATCATAGGGTTTAGGACGTCTTTTGGCCACGACTTCCTTGCGCCTTGCTGGTCCTCGAAGCTCTGTAGGGGAAGAGACCACGGACTGGTGTGGCCAATCTGGGGCCATGGGTGAAAAAGCATTAAGGTATTCGGCATGTCGATTACTAGCTGGAGAAGTTTTGTGGTCGTCGGTAATCATGATAGGCCTGGAGATGCCAGCGCCAATGACACGTCCAACGCTATCGAGCATAGTGAAGCGAACTAGAAAGCCGACTTTTTCTCGGTGATGGCGGCAGTAGCAGGTAATGCGAAGGGGAAGAACGGCGGACCCCGTAGAGAAATCGAGGACTTGAGCACAGTTGAACTGTAGGATACTGTTAGTGTCTTCATATTTCTTGACAGATGGGTCTTCGGCGACGGACTCTGAGTCGGAACGAGCGGGTCGTACTCTGGCAGCTATTTTCTTTGCGACTCGCTTTGCCTAGTTTAGAATGAGTCAAGGGATGTGGAGGAATGGCAGTCACGTACTTCACGTGTGCGGCAGCTCGAGCAACTGACGATTGGGACGGTGGGTGCGCTCGCACAGACGATATCTGTGATCAGGTTGAGAGTATCTCGGGGGTTTGCATCTGGACATGGGATGAGGGGCAGAACTCAGGATTCAGAAGAGAGTCGACGGACCGATATTGCCCTGCTTCCGAGTGCGTCGCTTGGTGCAAGTGCCTAGAGGTAACTTGAGCCATTTCCAAGAGCCGACACGGTCGTAGTTGGACGGGTTGGAGTTTGGGCTGGCAAGGTCGAGAGTAATTCTAATTTGTGTTTCGACACGGGACTTTGTGCCTCCTGGAGGAATGCTGGGGAGGATGATAGGTAGGCTGAGGGGCGATTGAGTGGTGGGAAAAGTGGGAAGAGAGGAAAGAGATACTCGAAGCAGGAGTCTTTGGGCGGTTTGACGACCCTGGGGCTGTCTTGTTTGTGGGGAACTGATTTTGTGAGGGCAGTGAGGTGTTGAGCAGGGAGGGGATTGGGGACAGAGTCGTCAAAAGCATGCTGCTCGAGGAGGTCGTCTATCTGCAGCATGTGCTGGTCGTCGAGCCAGGCGTCGTGCAAAGAGACTTGCTCTGCAAGATGTGGGGTGTGGGGGGACGGGGAACGGGATGCGGAGGTCGTCTGTGGCGACGAAGACATGGTGTGCAAACAAGCCACGCGAGGTGATACAAGTCACACAATATTAATACAATAATAATTTAACAAAGTCTCACGCAATATTGTACACGCAATATTTTATTAATTGCTTGTATACAAGTCTCACGCCATGTTAGTTGCTTATAGATGCACAGAATCCTGACCATTCTCTACAAAACACAAAATGCACTCAACAATTCTCTCTTCAGCACTCCTCCCCTTGCCTTTTGGTCAGATATTCTAGCCCATACCTTCCAATCCCTCTCGACTCGTCCCCAGCGTCCTGCTCGCATCGTCGGTGAGCGTCCCCACCGTTCTTTCTATAATTCTTCAACTTTTATCCAGTATACAGCACCGACGACTTTTGTGAAGCAGACGAGCTAGTCACTGCGTTGCTCGACGACCCACTGAGTTCTGACCAAAAGACTGCTGCAGAATCTTGCATCCTCCACCAATTCTCGGTCCCTCTGCAAATCACCCAGCTGCGTGCCTCTAAAATACCCACGGCGCCACCTCCTCCTCTTTTTTTTAAGGCTGAGATACCCATAGTCGTTTTCAACCCCTTGGTAACCCCGCTCTCCTCCCTCAGACACTCCCTCTTTCCCTCCCATGCTCTCTTCGTTACCCCCATCGCACCCCATCTCAACTGCTCCCCCTCCTCTGTGTCTCAAATTCTACCCAACTCTTCATCACCTCACATCTTATTCATTGACCCCTCCCGTGCCCTCTCTGCCGTCCAATCTTTCCGCTCAAATCCATCATCCCCAGTCGCTATTCAACAATACCAGGACAACTACAACCAATCGGGTCTACCCCATCTTACAAATACCATCCGCTCCATCATCGATTCTGAGCATGCCACCCCTTCACCCTCGGCCTACTTGCGTAAAAGGACTGCTGTCTTCCAATTATACGATGCGCTAAATGCATTTAATCTCTCCATCAATACTCTGCAAAATAATCTGGACGATATCAGGGAGGGTATCTCCCAATTGACTCGTAAAATCGAAGAAGCAAAGGCTAGAATACCTCTCGAAATCTTCTTCGGTCAATCTGCACAGGCAGGGGGAAAGGATATCGTGGACGCGTCCCTGAAGCTCGCAAGCAAGGAGATGGAGCATTTTTTGAAGAAATTGAGTTGGTGGAAGACAGTCCTAAGAACAGACGAAATTAGTTGCATTGTCGGGGACGCTGTCGAGCGTGTTTGGTGCCAAGATTTAGAACAAAAGGTCCATCTTCATCTGTCTTCTTTTGCTTTGTTTTTCCTAATTCAACACAGCTCATTCTCCAAACTGGACGCCTTGTCTCACTCCAAAAAGAACTTGAAACTTCTGCCTCTCTCCTCGTCAATAACGCCTCTTCGTCCTCGTCGTCATCTGGACCTCATCCCCCTTTGCCAGCCAACATCCTCAAAAATGCCCTCTCCCAATTAACATCCTCACCAAATTATTCCCTCTCACCTTCCACCTTGATCTCTCCGATCACAAAACGCAAGCACCAACTCTTCACATACCCCACTACCCGCCTTCACCTCAAAGCCCAACGACTAGTATTAACCATGTCGAGTACTGTAGCCGTCAGTTCAGTATTCACTTGGGCTGGGTGGATGGGACATCTGGCTCAGAGTGTTCTTCATGACCCTAGCACTGTTGGTGGCACTATCTGGTCTACTGTCGGGATGGGTATGGATCCGATGACAGGAATTGGTGTGGGTCTCTTGGGTCTTATCGCAAGTCTGAGATGGGCAGTTGCAAAATGGGAAAAGGAGAAAAAGCGGTGGTGGACTGATTGGGAAAGGATTGGGACGGGGCTCGAGAGAGATCTAAAGGTGATTTTGATTTCTTACTTACACCTCATATAACATACATACACACACATTTAGGTGTCGGTGGATAGAACGATGAAAGACCAAGTCGTCGTCGTTGCTGATGCTGCTTGTAAGGGCCTTGCAGAGCTTTGCGAGAAACGCCAGAATGAGGTGGATAAAGTCAAGAATGAAGTGGTAGAACTGCAGAATCAGCTCAGGGGGATCACTTCACGGACAGTGCATCTGATGGACCAGTGACTCGAGAATACATACTATGATACCAGATGATGACAAACTTTCACAGTCATACAAGTAAAACTTGGATCACTCGCAATTGATCTCAAATTAGCGCAGAACAGCACTTTGAAATGAAATGCCCTGGCGTAAAAGCCAAGCACACAGTCCCTTTAAACTACGACGGTTGAATTCGCTTCTTTTTTCTGTATAATCTAGGGGTCGACCGCACTTTTCTTGCTGCCGAAAAAAGACTCGGTCATGATGATGAAAAGCAAGCCGCGGCTGTTATGATGACAGTCAATGGAGACGTTGCTATAACGGCAACGCTCATTTTTCTTTCTGTTTCAAAATCATTGCTTCATTTACAGTATAGAGTTAGAGTCTTTTAGGCTCGAAAATCAAGCAGAGAAGTGGGTTAATGCCATGTTGTCTTTGTCATTAAGCATCCATTCCTCGGATTCTCCCACTGGGGACGCTAAAAGCCGCTAGTAATCTGCTCTGTGTGCCACACGCCCGTGTTGCACGTCCCTCGTGCTATTTTCTGGTGTGTTTCTGGTTTTCCAGGACCCATTGTCACTAGCACTTATGGTGGCGTTAACCAATGCAACACATAATGTAATTCGTATACTAGGATAATATATGTCCTTCCGAGTCGCCTTTGGCTCTCCCATTCCTCTGAATATACCTTGCGAGCTGCTCGCCCAGTTTGCGATCCTCGTCGAGTGACATCGCCTGTCCCCATAAATAGATCTGATTACCGATTCGGGTAAGGTGTCAAGGACCAGATTTTTTCCAATGCACTGCGTCGAGGTGAGGTGTTTACTGACATTTTGCTATTTATTGCATTCTGGAAAATCGACAAATTGTGTTTTATGAGCTTGTTCAGATCCAGTGCTCGAGATGCATTAGTGCAGCCTCATTGAAGGCTCTGTGTTATCCTTTGTGTTGTCTTTGGTTCCGGGGGGTATGGTCAGTAAGCTACAGATGATATAGAGATGTCATACACATAGATTTCAAACTGCATCCTTTATTTGGATGCCTGGTATGTCAATTTAGACTCAGGGACGGGTACAAGAAGCACCACACACTTACAAAAAAATATCACATCAGGAGAGGTAACAAGAAAATCTGGCACCAGCATCACAAAATGGACCATGGTCTATCTACAAACCACCACAGGACCAGATTCAAAGTCAGGATTATCAAGATCCAAGTATCTTAAGTCAAGGATGAACTACCAAGACATGTAGGTTGGTCAATTGATGAAAAAAGATAAATTTCCAGGCTCTGGTTGTGTATTCGAAGGGAGCCTCCCTCTATCAAGTGGTCCCTCGTCTCACCTCATCTCCCCACGTCCCATGAAACAAACTGTCATGATTCACAATGCCATCCACAACCATCATCTCATATCCCTTTTTTTGAGGAATCTGCCAGAACACCCATCACGCTTCCTCAGCTACAGATTCGAGCCCATACAGTGACAGAGTACTCTGTCATTAGTGTGGCCAATTCAATATGCGACGTCTGGCCAGAGTTTATGCCCCGTTTTGTGGCCATTGTGTTCCTTCCCATGATGAGCGCCCCCTAATGTGAATTTATACTTTGTCATTGATGCGAGATC
>Ga0153987_1000191_pt1 | contig 22179 bp, 38 predicted proteins | sample TSNC071MetaG_FD_102279 | JGI IMG/M metagenome (GOLD analysis project Ga0153987, IMG submission 102279) | Attine ant fungus gardens microbial communities from North Carolina, USA - TSNC071 MetaG | ecosystem: Host-associated > Fungi > Mycelium > Unclassified | place: USA: North Carolina, William B...
CAGTGATTTGTATGCCACGTGATGTGACTAAGGTATTTACTCTGCACCCGCTCCTTTCTCTCCAATGGTTTGTCGGATTGCTTTCGTCATTCTGGTTTGTCTACTCTCTCTGTCGGGTCAGATTCTTGCGGATGAACAAAAACCTTTCGACTGTCTTGTTGCTGCATCTGGCGCAGAATTTGATTTGACTAGACTTGCGCATGAGTATGATTCCAACCGAACAAGAGAAATGCCTCCGACGACCATGATTGATCAGCTCAGGTTCAATCTCTGCGCTGACCTCAAACATGTCGAGGGCGTAGAAGACCAGGACCAGGTCAGCATCCTCAATCACCTCGAACCCACGCCTATTGTTCATGCCACGTCCAGTGCGGAAAAGGCACTCGTGCTTGTCTTACTACAATAAATCGGAAGCCAGGAGAATTTGATCGAGTAATTTCGGTAGTCACCCTTGTTGAGTCGGTGTCGACCTATAAAGTAACAGCAAGTCTGTCGGGTAGGTTTCTTATACTCCGATCTTCGTCTAATGCGTATGAAAAACCTTTCCTATCATAGACCCCAAGTCTCTGGACATTGTGTTTGAAGGCCCGAGATATCCGGATCCAGCTGATTTGACACTAGCCACACAGAAGCTCAATCTCACCATTTACTGTGATCCAAGTTCTACCTCTGCCCCAAAATTCCTCTCTTATGATGACTCAATCTTGAATCTTGAATGGTCCACTCCTGATGGTTGCCCAAAAACTACCGAGTCTGAACCTCCTAAGGATGACAAGGGAAACAAAGGCGACAGCGACAGTGGTTCCGAGGAAGAGAGTGTCGGCAGTGGGCTTGGATGGTTCTTCCTTGTGTAAGCACAACATGCTCTGGCACAGAACTCATCCATTGATTTCATGTCTCTGGACAACAGGATACTGTTGGTTTTTGTCGCTTATTTCGGTCTGGGAGCCTATTACAACTATTCAACGTATGGTGCGAGAGGCATCGATCTAATTCCGTGAGTGGTGTGCATCCTGTTCGATACTTCTCTGAACTTTTTCTAGGCACCGAGATTTTTGGCAGGACACCCCGTATATGCTCAAGGGTGTCATTTCCCATCTATGTTCCTCCGCCCATCCACGACGGTCCTCGAGAGGTGGTTATGTTGCGGTATGAGAATGATGCATTGGCGCATTTTTCTCTTTCAGTACTTTCAGCACTCTCAGCATGATGAATAATTACACAACTAGAATGGGTCACCTCGAGAACGTCTGCCTATGCTTTTAGACTTTACGATAACTTGTAGGTAATCATATAATATTTTTTTGCACTCTCTCAGCTACACCTGGGACAGGGAGTCATTGGTGCCGCGAGATATTTTTCATAACTTTGCAAGAATGGTGGGAATACATCCTACTGTAGTTGTTCAGAAGCACTATATTATATCAATGTTCTAGTTAGTAAAAGTGTATCAATCCAAGAAGGAATTCCATATTTATTGCTCAGGGTTCACTTGGTCCAGATCTCATTTCTCTCTGTGTTGTTTGATCAACTCTTGATTTATAGTGTTCATACTCTTCAATAACTCCTTACATATGGATTTTGAGGAGTTTTCATCATCATCGGAGTTCTTACCATGAACAAAAACAAACACTCAGGAGCATTATCATACATCTTGTATATATATATTTGTCTTCTTTCTAAAATAGACCTACACCACGCCAGAATGATTCTGACTTTTGCCTTGTTGTAGGACCACACAGATAGCGATGTATGGTTCTGACGAGTCTGATTTCACGCTGACTGCGGATGGGTCCCGCTTGTTTTCTGAATCGTCGCTGATGGCGTCTGAGTCTGCTTCGCACATTGAATCTACACACCAAGATCTATCACTTCCGGATCTCAGTGCTAAAGCTCACGAGGAAAAGTTACAGAATGACATTTTCATACTCAAAAAGCTTAATGCTGTCTTCTCCACATTCAATGAAGCATTGGATGCAACAGGTAGCATGAATAGTGTATGGATTTTCATCAGCTCATAGCAAGGTGTCCAGGCTCATCCCGTGATAGAAAATAATCAAACAACTGGCAGAGACAGATGCCCTACTCAATAAATATGTTGAAATTCTTCATAGATCTGAAGGCGTTTCTCGGTTACTCTTTGATGAGGACTGGCAGGGAGCCGAAGCAGTGAGCCTTGATGTTACGCAATTCTTCTCTCTTTTTCTTACGATGAATCGGATAGGATGAAGATCAGCTTGAGCGGGAACAAGAAGAGGCTATTGAACATGCACGGCGTGAGGAAGAGGAGCAAAAGTTAGCCATGCAGCGGGAAAGGGAAAGATTAGAGCGAGAAGAACGTGAACAGAGGGAGAGAGATGACAAAGAGCGGCAGAAGCAGGAACAGGAAAAACGGGAGATAAATTCCGTCCGTGGAGGCTCGAGAGGGATATCACGGAGAGGCGTGGCAACTCGTGGAACAACGAGAGCGACATCAACAATTCGTCCAGGTAACTTGTTTTTCTGATTACCGCTCAGCCAACCCACATACACTTGATATAGGTGCCACAAGACCAAGTTCAGTAAGTGGATTACCATTGCGCAGGCCCACAGGGTCGACAGGAAGAAGAGGAACTCCTCCAGGACGGGGAATAAGAAAAACATAGCTGACGCGATCGTGACGATGCTTGCTCATGTCACACGTCTTTCTTGATCATAACTAAAAGATTTCATGTACTCTACCAGACTGTAGCTTCCAAACACTTCTCTCCAGAATGTCTGGCAAACGCACCAGAGATACAAACGCTTTGGATACTTCTGCTTCTGAAAAAAATCCTGACTTCTCCGATGACGCTGATGACATCTCTTTCGCTCTAACGGGCAAGAAGCGCAAGTTATCCAAACAGCCAGAAAATTTGGTAGACGATGACCCAGAAGATTTCTCGCGTTTCATCCAAGAATCTATAGCCAAGCGTGAGGTTAAAGAAGGTGCTCGGGTAGTAAAAGGCATTAAAGGAAAGCAAAGTTTAAAAGGAGAAGTCGGTGGAGGTAGTTTCCAGAGCATGGGTACGGTCAGATGAGATTTGCAAGCCAGGCGCAGTTAACACAATGGTGTCCACAGGCCTCCATCCATCGCTTCTGAGATCCTTGACTCTACAGGGATACCGAGTACCGACACCAATTCAACGACTTACCATACCAGCACTGCTCACTAATCCTCCACGGGATCTCGTTGGGATGGCTCGTACAGGTTCTGGTAAATCACTTGCCTATATGATTCCCCTAGTTCAACGTCTTAGTGGACGTCACTCAACCACTTTTGGTGCACGGGCCCTCATTCTCCTACCCACTCGTGAATTGGCTTTACAGATCCTCAAGGTTGGGAAAGAGATGTCAAGAGGATGGAACTCAGGCCATGGGGATCACGCGGGCGATAAAAAGGGAGACAATTCGAAAGGCCAGAACCTAAGATGGGGTTTGATTGTTGGTGGTGAGGGCATGGATGAGCAGTTTGAGATGATCACGAATAACCCGGATGTGTGAGCACTCTCAGCCCCCTTCCTGTGCAGATCGCATAATTGTCCTGTAGCATTATTGCAACACCAGGGCGACTCTTGCATCTCATAGTTGAAATGAACTTGGATATGAAATGCGTCCAATATGTTGTTTTCGATGAAGCCGACCGACTCTTTGAGATGGGTTTCGAGACCGCCCTTACAGAGATCATACACCGACTCCCCACATCTCGCCAAACCCTTCTTTTTTCTGCAACACTTCCTAAATCTCTCGTGGAGTTTGCGAAAGCCGGCCTTGATAATCCCAAATTGGTGCGGCTGGATGCAGAGAGTAGGATAAGCTCTGATCTTAAAATGGCGTTTTTTTCTATTAAACAAGCTGAGAAGGATGCTTGTCTTTTAGGTCTACTAAGGGACGTCATCCAAGTTCCTTTGGTCAAGAAAAACGCAACAGAGGAACGCGAGTCAAAGGACAAAAAACAGGAAGGAAAGGAGAAGTATTATGAGCAGACCATTGCCTCTCACCAAACTCTCATTTTTACTGCCACAAAACATCATGTCGAGTATCTCACCAGTCTTTTGTCGACCACCGGATACTCTGTCTCACACATTTATGGTTCCCTCGACCAACAGGCACGAACATACCAGATGAACAAGTTCCGAAAAGGTGTAACTAGTGTACTTGTTGTTACAGATGTCGCTGCTCGCGGAATTGACATTCCAATTCTCGAGAATGTCATCAATTATGACTTTCCGCATGGCGCCCGTGTCTTCGTACATCGCGTTGGACGCACGGCTCGCGCAGGACGTCAAGGCTGGGCGTGGTCATTCGTCACACATGCTGAACTTCCCTACCTCTGCGATCTCCAACTATTCCTTGCAAGACCTCTAACAAGCACTGTCACAGACAACAGTGACCAAACTTTTACTCAAAACCTCGTGCTAGGTACCTTCGAGCGCGAGAAAATTGATGAGGATATGGAGTACCTTAGGTCTCTAGATAACGTGAATCATTCACTTCCAACTCTCCGTGATGTGATGAAACGCGGTCATATCATGTATGAACGCAGTAAAGGGAAAGCAAGCCTACAAAGCTATAAACGCGCAAAGGAGATGACAAAAGATCCTAACTGGCAGCTCACAGGCTCTGACACTGGCATGCACCCTGTATTGCTACGTGGGTCGAATGCTACTGAAAAGAAGAAATTGGAGGATGCGAAGCAAGTTTTGTTGAAGGCTGTTAATGCTTTTACGCCATCAGAGACAGTGCTTGAAGTCAGGAATAGGACTGGCTCAGCGAATGTTGCACTCATGAAACAAAGACGGGAAGCATTGCAGAAGTCAGCTATGAGGACGATTAATCCTAGCTATTCTGCTCATGATGAGGACGAAGACAAGGGAATGGGAACGGCAAACGAGTTGGAGATGGCTGATGAAGAGGATATCGTGGTAAGAAAGGTACTTTTGACGATGTTTTTCCCTGAAACTTTCCTTCAGGCTGTTTTCGACGTCCAAAAGAGAAAGAATTTCCGTGACGAAGAATTTTACATGTCACATTTTCAGAAGGACGCTTCAACAGAGAAAGGGTGAATGTCCCTTGTCATCACTAGAGTACTCGAACACTTATGGTACCGCAGATATTCTTTACAGGATGGGGCATCGTCATTTTCGCAGCAAGCACGAGGTGTGGCCTTTGATCTTGCAGGGGATGAGACTGTCCAGGAGAAGAAGAAACGTCAATCCAATTGGGACAAGAAGAAAAGGAAATTTGTCAGGGGTGATGGAATTGGTGCTGATAATGTGAAGCTGATCAAGACGGAGAACGGTGTCCGGTTACCGGCAAGCTACCGTAGCGGTCGTTTTGAGGAGTGGAAGGCTAAGAGTAGGATTAGCCTCCCTAGAACTGGCGAAACCGAGCCTGACCGATCCAAGCTTCAAAATGCGGGACAAAATAGTCGTAAGTTCCGGCACAACAAAGTTAGTACACCGAAACAGCTAGACAAGCTCGGGAAGAATTACGAGAGAAAAGTACGACAACTCAAGAAGAAACACGAAGGAGATAGCAGAGATGTTGCAAGGCCACTGACTACGAGCCCAAAGAGAGGAAGGGATCAAAGGAAACCGAGTCGCTATGGTGGCAAGTCCATCAAAAAGGTCAAGTCAGAGCTCAAGACCTCTGATCAGATAAGGAGGCAGAGGAAGGTCATGGAGAGGAGGAAAGCTAGAAATGCTCGTCCTGCTAAGAAATACAAAAGGTGATTGTTCGAGGAGGAAAAGCGGTATTAGTCAGTGGCCAACGTAATCTCATTCATGAGGGCGAATACTCCCATTTTGCCCCGTTCCCAGTTACTACCTTGATATCTTTACCGCCTTCTAACAGGTCGACCCCGACGCTTCGCAAAGCATTCACACACCATTCAGGATAACCTACATTACCAAAGTATCTCGCAAAGAATTTGCGCAAATAATCGGGGAAGGTGCCTGCCATGATGGCTGTCCTCGCCATACCCATAATTTGTGCTTGGAAAGTAATATTGTGCAGGGTCACTGCTGTGTGATTATGAACATGTTGAAGAATTCCCAGTGATTGTGGGCAGATTCCGACACACCATGAGCGGCTGAAGTTTCGTGCGTTATGATATGGTGCAAAATTGCACGGGATGTCTTTCCTGAACATGTTGGGCAAGGACAAGTTTCATCAATCGGATTGAAATCTCTGGCATGCTTGCTCAACTCTGAAGAAAAGAGCATCAGTGATTAAAATGCCAAGGACTACTGAGATGCTTCACTGAGGTTAAGTGGGCCTTTATGTGTCAATGCGACACCAAAGCGTGCTGTTCGCGTTGGAAAGACACAATCGGCCTTTTAACTGAATTAATGAGGGAGATCATACACAAGAGCCTTAGCATACCATGTCGACTCCAAGGGCCACGCAGACAAGCAAATCTATGACGTGCAGATTCTGAATTGGATTCTAGCCTCGAACAAAATCTGAGACGAACCTTCTGCAAATCCGACTCCCATTGAGTACCGTGGTCCTGAAGTTAAATATGTTATTTGAGTCACAAAAATCGTGGAGGAGAAACATACTGTTCTCAGGCAATTTGTCCGTACACTGCTTGATACTGCACGAGGTTGAGCTGGGTCCACCAAATTCACTCAAATTAACCTACACTCTCCAAAAAATATCTGGCCATAATCATTAGCAAACGTCTAGGTATGGATGATAAGAGGCCACCTTTCTCTTCCCCCCCACTGAGACCTCCTATGGCATAGCCAGCGACGTTATTTTTTCGCTCTATCATTGCGTCAAGACAGCGATCCCTCAATCGTGGATCAAGACCTCCTTGTACAATTGCGAAAAGATTCTGGCTTTCTATCTTTCCAGACTCGCTATGGAATGCTATGCAACGGTCGAGCCATCGAACAGATCTTTCCATCGCCTCTTCAACACGAGGTCCAATAGTCAAGCTTGAAACTAGAAAACTTGGTGGGCTTTTGGACGAGCACAAGACTGATATAGACTGACCTACATCATCAAGTTGCATGATTATGTCTGCGCCGATAACATGCTGTATTGATATACTTTCTTCTGGCTTTGAGAGATTGGATGAGTACCTTAGGCTCGAGATCCAGCCACTGGACGTACGGTGAGCATCGTCGGTTCTCCTGTGAATGGACTAGCGAAGAGAGCACCCTCTTCCGTGATAGTAGTGAATTTACTCAGCGAAACGAGTTGAAAACCACCGCTATCCTGTCAGATGACATTTTGAACGATTCCATACAAAAGAGAAAAAGCATACCGTCAATAGATTTCGTTCCCATCCTTGAAACTTGTGGGCTCCGCCAATTTTATTTAATACTTCCAGCCCAGGCCTAAGATTCAGATGGTAGGTGTTGTTCAGAATCAAAGTGACTCCAAGTGATTCAACCTGTTCAGGTGTCAATCCCTTAATCGCCGCCTGGGTGGCCACTGGCATAAATGTCGGTAGCATCGTCACGCCGTCTAAGTACGACAGAGCTTGGTGGGTCCTGGAAGGCACTTGAGGAAGATTTGCAGCTCACGAGCGAGTTTCATGCGTGAGACACGCGCTTTGGTCGTTGGGCACTTGGCGATGACCTCAAACTGCATGGGTATCCTTGAATGACGAAGAGCCAGATTGAGTGCAGAATTTCCGACGTGAATATAAGTCAGTCTGAGCCGAATATGTTGATCAAATATACCGACTCTGTAGTACAATTCACAAAACGAGTTATGCAAAGTGCAAATATGCGTTGCTCTCTCGAAAAGTTATAGCACAATCAGTTTTATAGATCAGAGCGTCACACAAAGTGACAGGACACGTCGCGTATCATTTTATTTTATATCTACGCTAACTCATTTCGACTACACGCCACCCTGCGAGATCTTGGCTCAATAGCTCAGAGTCATGCGAACACCAGCTCTGATTGCCGTTCTTGCTTCCGCTTTACCCCTCGCTTCTGCCTTCTACCTGCCCGGTGCTGCTCCCACTAATTACCGTACAGGAGAGCGAGTCGAAGTTCTCGTGAATGCATTGACACCTATGCTCACCGGAAAAGACGATCTGAGGCTTGTTAGTATGCTATTTGTGTATCAAATATCATGGCAGGACACTTACTTTCCACTATAGAAATCTCTCATTAATTGTATGTACCTTTGAGTCTCTGGCCGCCGACTAATACAAATTGATAGATGACTATTACAATCCTAAATTCCACTTTTGCCAACCCAAGGATGGACCTCAAGCTCAGCCAGAGTCCCTGGGATCAATACTATTTGGTGACCGCCTCTTTAACTCACCGTATGAAGTATGCCGCGAAATCTCCCACATACACACAGTTTATTCATTCCTTGGAAGATTGAAATGTTGAAGGATAATCATACATGCAAAACTCTTTGCACCCAGGATGTCACTGCTGGCGAGGCCAAGTTCATCAATGACAGAATTAGGGAAGATTATGCGCTCAATTGGCTCGTTGACGGTCTCCCAGCTGCCGAGATGAAGGTCGACCGAAATGAAGACATATTTTTTGACATGGGCTTCAATTTAGGAAATAACGAGGATCAGTTTAGCGATCAACCTGCATTAAACAACCACTATGACATTGTGTTCAGGTGTGACCAAGTACTAAGTACCTACCAGCTTAAATGAATAACGTGGTCCAGATACCACATGCCTACACCAGATACCTACCGTATCGTCGGTGTTCTGGTTTGGCCCTCTAGGCAAGTCATCCTGCCCGCAATCTTCTTATATGAGAGCTGTGAAACATCTCTAGCATTGACGGTTCCCTAGCAGATGAACCAAATTGCAACCTCGAGAATGCTGGGCCTCTGATTCTAAATGAAGAAAGTGATCAGAGAATCCAATATACCTATAGGGTCACCTGGAACGTGCGTTATCTAGTCCTCTTACTTTCACTTGTAGCTGATCGGTTTCAGCAATCTGACACTCCATGGGTATGTGGGTACGTACAACCTTAGATGTTTTGAATTTCACCATTCGTTGTCACAGGCAACAAGATGGGACAACTACCTGCATATCTTTGACCCTCGAATCCATTGGTTCAGTCTGATCAACTCTATAGTCATCGTCATTTTCCTATGTGTAATGGTCGGAATGATTCTTCTTCGAACCGTATCGCGTGACGTATGTTTCTTGCACCTTTGCTCTATTGTAATCAACCCATCTCCTCTAGATTTCGCGATATAATTCACTTGATGTAAGCGTATGACTACGTCTGGTCCATCGACTTTCCAATACACTCAACACCCATATAGGAAGATGTACAAGAAGATTGGGGTTGGAAGCTCGTCCACGGAGAAGTCTTTCGCACTCCAGCTAGGCCTATGGTGTTATCCATCATGGTTGGCAATGGTTCCCAGCTTATCGCCATGGTTGGAACCACACTTGGCGAGTTCTGTGCCATACTTACTATCTGAAGGTTTAATTAATGGATGTACAGTCTTTGCTCTTTTAGGATTCCTCTCACCTTCTAACCGTGGCTCCCTTGCCACTGTCATGATAGTTTGCTGGTCATTTTTCGGATGGTTGGTCACCTACATTTGAAATTTGATACAAGATTAATGAACACAACGCAAAGTATCGGGGGTTATTGCTCGAGCCGAACGTATGCTTCACTTGGAGGGACAAACAAAAAGAAAAATGCATTTCTTACAGCTACAGTGTTCCCGACGTAAGCTTGGCAGCATGATGCACGCATTCCTAGACTCAGAGATTCATATCATTGACTTGGTCCTTTGATCACAGTGGCATTTTCGCCCTTATCTTCGTCCTAAACTTCTTTCTCGTGACCGCTGGCTCGTCTGGAGCTGTTCCTTTCGGTGGGCACCAGCATCCTTTGGCCCGACGGAATCTGACTTCACCTACCCCAAGGAACTATGCTCCTGATAATCCTTCTGTGGTTTGGTATCTCTGCGCCTCTTTCTGCTATTGGTGCCTATTTTGGTTCCAAGCACGGTGTACGTCTCGGCACTATAGCATCAAGATCGTATTGACCGTAAGTATATCCATCCAGTCTTTCGCTCATCCTGTCCGTGTCAACCCTATCCCACGCCAAATTCCACCAAGTCCAAAATACCTCACACCCTGGGTGCGTATACGGTATGGCCTCTCGGTATCTGCATTTTCTGACGACAAAATAGGTGGCGGCTATCTTGAGTGGCATCCTACCCTTTGGTACGTTTTTGCCACCGACTCCATGACTTAATTTCTGACATTGGAATTGGAAGGCGCTGCATTTGTAGAATTGTACTTTGTTCTTTCGAGCCTTTTTGCATCAAGAGCGTACTACGCATTTGGATTCCTCGCCCTCACAGCTGGCATCGTCTCACTTACTACAGCCACCGTGACAATTTTGTTCACATATTTCTGCCTTTGTGCTGAAGAGTATAGGTATGCCTATACCTTCAACGTCTCTGCAGGCTTCTTCACCGCTCAACTCAATTCTAGATGGCAATGGCGTGCATTCCTAACTGGCGGGGGCAGTGCATTTTGGTTACTTGCCTACGGCCTTTTCTACTGGGCATCTCGTATGTCATTAGGTTCTTTTTCGAGTGTACTACTCTATCTCGGCTATCTCTGCCTCCTTGTTTTGATGGATTTCCTTGTGACCGGGACAATCGGTTTCCTCGCGTCATATTGGGCTGTGCGCAGATTATACAGTTCAATCCGTATCGATTGACAGAGTATGATAGCAATGTACTAAAATAGATTGAGTAACCTGGGATCATGTTCTGCATGATTGACTGTTGGAAAGCTTCTAGTTGGCTACTATTATTAATAATTTTCCTTTCCCTGCTCGGAGGATGGCTATACTCTTGTCGATCAGGTCTGACACTGGAATTGTATATTGTGCTTCCGTGACCACCTGATTATTGACATAGAGTCCACGAGATGCGACGAGATTTTTTGCAGCCGCTGAATACGGATGTTAGAATCAGGCTGAGATCCGGGATCAAGGGTGAGCGCACAATTAGAAGCAATTAGACCATACTTTGCGGCAAGCTTGGTCACTGGGGTCTCTTGAATTTCTTGGAGATCCAACATCACAAGACGAGGATCTCCATCCAGAGCAGATTTCACATTTTCAGCTCGAAGTCCCTCATAGTCGGATCCAAAGAACATTTGAGTCAAAGTTTCTGCACGAACAAGACCATCCTCTTATAATCAAAGATCGATGGGGATAAAGATTTAAAGGGTCATTAAGATGGTTAGAATCGATCGGTCCCTAGAGCACCAGAGATGACATACGTTGATGAACAAGCTCAGTGACCTCTGTGGCTAATCGCCTCTGAGCAATGCGCTTTTCAGGAGAAACCTGGATGTCACCAGTCAACCACTCCATATCGATGCCTATGCTTTGCGTGTACCTGGTGGTTCTGGATGATCGCAGTGATGGCAACCCTTGGGAGAAGAGTGAATAATTTGAGGTATTTTTCGACGTCGTCATCAGTAACCTTCAGGAAATACTGATACAATGATGACGTCTAGGATTGAGATCATGAGGTATGTTCTATGTCCAAGAACGTACCTGATAAAAATCAAAAATACTAGTTAATTTGGAATCCAGCCACACAGCGTTGCCTGCACTCTTCCCGAACTTCTCACCTGTGGAGGTGGTAAGCAATGGCGTTGTCAAGCCAAAAGCAGACGTCTCGAGGCCAGATGAGTCAGGATTCCCCTGACGTCCGATTAGCTCAAGACCAGCCAGCATGTTTCCCCATTGGTCAGATCCCCCAACTTGGATATTACAGCTATGATGTTTAAATAGATGATAGAAATCATAAGCTTGAAGCAGTTGGTAGGTGAACTCAGTGAAGGATAATCCTTGCTGGGACTCTAACCGAGCCCGAACGCTAAGATAGAAGGGTGAGAAGATGTGTAAAGGGGAATGATACGACAACACACCTCTCTCGGCTGAGCATGGCATTGATCCGAACATGTTTTCCCACTCCCCGAAGAAAGTCGAGCATAGTGAACTTATCGTGCCACATAAGATTGCTCAATATGCAGGGGTTCTGCAGGGACAACGTTGGGGAGTCACTGTATTCTAATCTACTTCGAGCATAGGCTAATGCACGTTCGAAAAAGAGTTGGATACCCTTTGCGATCGATGCAGCATTATCCTCAACTTGTTGAATATTGGCCTGTAAGCGCTCGGTCGATCGTCCAGAGGGATCACCAACTTGGCCTGTTGCTGCGCCTATCTGCAATAAATTGGTATGCGCACATTCTGATTGAGGTACAGTCACACCAGTGGAATAATCCGATGTCCTCGAATCTGAAAATGCAACAAAGTCATCAATGGAAGCAAGTGACCGATGTGTAGGGAAGAAGCGGTGGGGTCAACGCCGGAGTATACGGTTCGAGATTTCGATTGCAGCGCTTGCTTGAGGGCCTCTGGTCTATTATTTATTCAGCCTGGATGTCTTTGGTCCCGGTGAATATAATTACCTTGTGACATTTTGAACGAGGCCACGGTATTCGAGTTCATCTAAGAGGGAGACATTGCCGTTAAAGTGGCGGCATGTTAATAATTGATGGGATTGTCGAGGAGGAACACGCGTAAGATGCCGAGCAGAGGAAGAGAACATTGCGCACGTGAAGCTTCCTTCTAATCACATGAGTGATCACGTTATAATCTGGAGCGGAGATAGCCGAATACTGTAACAGTTTTCGTAAATAAGGTTGGAGTTACACACTAGGTAACAGAAAAACCCTCAGCACCCATCGCAAATAATGGGCTGTATGTTGTCTGTTTCCCTCATTCTGATGTCGCTGCTGACACCGCCTTGAATAGCTAACAAACCTCGTGGACTTCAGGCCGCCCGCAAGCTTCGCAACTCTCGTCGTGAGAACCGCTGGGTTCGTTCTTCAGATATCTTCGAATGATGTTTGACATCTCGATAACTTCTAGGCGGATAAAAGTTACAAAAAACGCACCTTGGGGAACACCTACAAAACATCACCTACTGGAGGCTCTTCTCATGCAAAGGGCATCGTTCTCGAGAAAGTTGGTGTTGAAGCCAAACAACCTAATTCTGCCATCCGCAAGTGTGTGCGTGTCCAGCTTATCAAGAATGGAAAGAAAGTCACCGCTTTTGTCCCTGTAAGTTACTCATGTCGTCCACGTCTGTGGTACTGACACCAGGAAAGAATGACGGTTGCTTGAACTTTGTGGACGAGAACGATGAGGTTCTCATTTCTGGTTTTGGTCGCAGTGGCAAAGCTAAAGGTGATATTCCCGGAGTACGCTTTAAGGTTGTAAAGGTATCTGGTGTTGGCCTTCTTGCCTTGTGGAAGGAGAAGAAAGTATGTTGTATATATTCTTGCTCCAACATATCCTCTGACTCGCCTTCACAGGAGAAACCCAGATCATGATCGCTTATTGTATATCTCCTTTCTCCTGTCCACTTCCATCAACATGATATGATATTTCACAATCATGCTGTATTGCTTGCCACGCCACATGAGAGTCCAGTTCATAAAAACTCTATTTCGTTCGTGAGAGTATAATTTAACATCTAATAGCTCCCCTATAAAACTACTCCCTCAAAATTCTCATGTCGGTTATTCTGCCCCTCAGCGGCGTGTACCTCTGCCACTCCCATCCCGCGTCAAGGAGATGACTGGCAAGGGTGCACCCAAGAGAACTCTTATTCTTGCAGGGTTAGACCCTGACTATCTGAACAAGCTGCTTACACGACCACCTCCACCTATTCCTGATAAACGCCTGCAGGGACCGAAGCATGAGCTCGATGCAGCCCCTCAACTTCCACCCCGTCGCAAAATTCCGCCGAAACCACCAGCTCCAATACAGTCAAATCATTATGTAGGAAACAAGCATCACCAACCATCTAAATTCGGCTATAATACCCAAAGTGACGCAGACGAAGGGCTATATCATGATCCTGGGTGTGATAACAATATAGCTAGAGATGTCCCGAGCAGTACCGGTGGGATCTTTTCAGCAGGAACATGCATTAAGTGTCATGATTTTTCAATAGTCGATGCACATGTTCTGCAATTTCCGCGACAGTATGTCAGTTCCCTGGATGAACTGGCACATAATCTCACGGGACCATTCATATACGAAACAGAGAAGGCACGGGCGATTTTCACCTGGCTGCACCATAATATACGTTATGATACACATTCCTTCTTCACCGGAACCGTCAGACCTGCTACCCCGGACTCGACCTTATCATCTGGCTTGGCTGTCTGCGAAGGTTATTCGGGACTTTTTGTAGATCTTGCAGAGAAAGCTGGATTGCAGGTGTACAAGGTGGATGGCCACGGCAAAGGTTTCGGCTATCGAGACCCTGCTGCCGCGGAGCCTATTCCGGAGATGAGCACCAATCACGCCTGGAATTGCGTCTTCATGGATGGTGAATGGCACCTCATAGATGCTACCTGGGGTGCTGGTGTACTCAACGGCTCAACCTACGAGCAGCGTTTCGACTCATCTTGGTTTACTTCTACCCCTAAAGAGTTTGCAAGACGCCATTTCCCTTCCAACCCCATCTTCCAATTAATAGCTGATGAAGACGGGAGTTCATTGTTATGGGAAGACTATATCTTGGCTCCACCGGGCCCTGTCATTTTCAATGATTTTCATCGGCTAGGATTCTTGATTGACCTTCTCCAGCCAGCATCACATGTTGTTGAAAAAGGACAGACGGTGACATTCACCTTGTTCAAGCGCTGTGAACATATGACGATCAGTGAGGGTGACAACTACATTTATGTCCTTTTGGTTCCTGGACACAAACCTATACCCCTACACCCAAATGCAGAGGGTGGTTGGAGTTTGACTTATTTGGTGATGAATGAAACTGAGTTATCTCTGATGTTCATCACAACAATAGACGGACGGAACGCAAAAGGGGTTGGACTCCGAGGGTTTGAAAATGCCTTGGATCGAAAAGCCATGTCATTCGGAGGATTAGCAAAATGGACGGTTGTTGAAGGGTCTAGGAATAGAATGACAGGTTTATATTAAATATCCATATGGTAGCTCGACGGACCAAAACTCCATCAGCATACATAGCAAAGTATTTCATATGAAGTGTAAAGCCATACGTCCCGCAACCGGATGACCCACTGGTCCGCGCATTTTGTAGTCACTCTAAGCTGTGACTTTACCAAGGTAGCGCTTGAGGTCTGAAATTAATTCCAGTTGCTCTTGCACAGTAAGATCGCTAACGATGATTTGAAGTATTGAACCAACAGTAACATGGTGTACCCGGATGAGGCTGCTATAGTATACATAAGTAAACACACCCATAAGGAACCTACAACGTCTATTGAATCCCAATTCATAGCTAGACGGGGAAATTCACTCACTGACAATCCATCCGGTCGGTCATCCCACCGTGGCCTGGGATACTGTGACCAAAATCCTTAATGTTGAAAGCACGTTTGAAGCCAGACGCAAAGAAGCCTCCAAAGGGAGCGACAAGAGAAGCGAAGCACGCCATTAACAATAAGTGTAGATGATAAGTGGTATATGAGATGGAAGGAATTGATCGATTGAACTTTTGACACAAATCAGATACTCAGCGCGGGAGATGGACTGAGAGACACACCACAATCGAAAGAATCAAGGAGAACGGTCGCCACAACGGCATTTCCTGCCAGACAAAGACTGGGTTAGGTTTGCACTGGATGGGGCTCCAGACGCTCACGCCCAAGTCATGGACAGGGCAAATCATATAGTTGAAGCGCATGAAAAAGCTGCCCCAGCAAAGTGCGAAAACAACGGTGCTGAAAAAGGCACCAACAAAGCCTTCTACCGTCTTCTTAGGCGATAGTTTGATAAGAGGTGTACGCCCGAGAGTTATACCCCAAATGTAAGCAAAGACGTCGTTGCAAATGACAAGAGATGCAGGAACCCAGAGCCAGATTAATCCCTCCAGGATGTTGTTCACGATGAAGTGACTTGAGAGATCCAATTTAGGCGATTGAACACTCTGAACAGACTCAGAGCATACCTTGAGACGACAACCATGAGAAGGGTCATGTGGACCCAGCAAAACAATCCGAATTGTTGCTTCAATGAACCTCGCTTCAACGACATAACGAAACCCATGAAACCAATAATATAGAGGGTAAAGCTGATCATGCGATGGTTTGTGACGAACGGTACTAGATGCGCGTCCGCAAATACAACATGCTGTGAGTACGTTCAGTGAGAGTGTGCAGGTAAGCTAGATAACGGACCTTGAAGTAATAAATGATACTTTCCCCGTAAAGAAAATAATTAGTGACCGCAAAGAAATACCAGTTCAGGGTTTTGCTCCAAGGATCTCTGGCCTTGACAGTGCCTCTATTATGAGAGTCACTTTCTGTCATTGCAAGGGAAAAGAGAGCTGTGACTTCGCGATATACAAGAGTCTGGCATGCCATAACGAGGAGGATCATATATATATGCCCTAAAAGTAAGAGTCCTTTCCGAAAAGACATCATATTCTCAATCAGACGTAGAGAGACTGAAAAACCTACCGATGAATCCCCCAATCATAATCAGTGTCCACACCGTTCGTTGGAACAAATTCTGTCGTTTCTTTCTTTTCTCAGCCTCTGCTGCAGATTTTTCTGCAGATTTTGGGGGCAGAGAAGTGGAAATATCTGCCCGAGACACAGGCTGCTCAACCAATTCTGTTTTAGACTGAGTCTTTTGAAATTCCTCTCGAGGATAAGTCGGGAGCGCATGCACCTCAGGCTCAGAGAGTGGAGGTGTTGGTACTACCGGTATTTCAGGTTCAGTTCCAACTTGTGGTTTTGCTTCAGATTGTAGAGTCAAAGGCATGTCTATAACATCTGAAGTTGGAAACGAAGAGACAGCAGCAGTTTCAATGGAGATTGAGTCCTTGTTCAAGGACTCAACGGATGAACCCTGAAGTTCTGATCGTCGTTTTCGTGCCTCTGCGCGCTGCTTTTCCTTTTTTTCCTGTCGTGCTTGTCGCGTAGCCTTCTTGAGAGCAGATTTTGACGGCTTGGCTGCGGCAGGTACGCTGTAAATATATTCAAAAAACCGTAATGGAATATGTTGCCGCGTCTAAAAAAGGATACCTGTCTGAAGGCTCCTCAGCAACTTCCTCCTCTGCTGTATCTTCTCCGGACTCGACATTGAGGGCAGAGAATGCAGTCTGAGTGACAAAAAGGTTACGAGGGTCAGTCTGCCTGTTCATAGCAGAGTTCGTGTATGATGAAAGAAGATTCAGAATACGTACGTAACACAAGGCCCTTGTTTGAGACGCCCTAACACACTACTAACACACTACTACATAAGTTCTCGGACACTACGACTGTAACTTTCCTCAGTTCATGGTTCTGTTGTACTCTCACTATCCTCTCCATGCAATTGGTATGTCAGAGTCATGTTGTACACATAGCACTTTGTGAGCATTCATGTCTGTATCATACCACATGTAAGTTCTAGCACAGTCCTTCTAACCTAAGGACGACTGACGTCAACTTCATTGTAGTTTAGGCGGATTACTAGCGGCCAGTGTAGTTTCCGACAGCTCAGGTATCTGCTAGCAACAACCGGGAGCGTATGATCACTAACAGTGTCTGCTATTTCAATACTGAATTTGACGAGTTTTTCAAAACGAGAGTACGAAATCCCTCGATCATCGATCATCGAGAGACGATTAGTAGAGCCGCCCAACTCGGGTGGCTCAATAAATAGTAACCTCTATAGACGATACGAACACCAGTTCAGAATTTCCAGTCTGGCTCAACCTCCATAGCCCAAGGGACTGGAACGATTGTATCAGTTCTTGAGCCCGAGGTATGAATGTAGCGACACAGCGACCTACATTTAGAAATCAATGTTTTTGAGAAGATTTTCTCAATGGGAACAGTATGTATTTGACACCACGCAGCAGTAATCCTGTCAACTCATAAATAAACATCCAATCTTTGGAAGCGAGACGTACCGAGGGTCCAGATAATTGATTTTACTGTATTTGTTAATATGTCAATGGTGTGATATCTATGTTCACGGACAACTCACCTGGTCCCCAGCGCAATCTCCTTGGTCTCATCTCGATCGATCATCTGCAGCTTAGAGGCTTGGATTCTCTCAGTAAGCTTGTCGATCATCTCCTCTATCTTCTCAGCTGATTTCTCGCGTTTGAGTGTCGCCTTCTTAGTATTACGCTCTTCAGCAAGCCTTTTGAAATTCTCTTTGATGATATCTATACGCTCTTTGAGGACGCTTTCATCATGAGGTTGTTTGCCCTCCTCGGAGAATTTCTCGTTATCTCGGACAAACTTCTTCTCAGCCTTTTCAATTTCCTTCTCTTGTAGTTGGTTTTCATGCTCCACGACCCATTCATCCTCAAGATCAGACTCATCCTCTGTATACTTCTCATTCCTCTTGAATTTGGAGTCAAGAGCAAACAAAGCGTGACGAAGCTTCATGCGTTCGTACTTCAGTGCACGATGCTAGATTAGTCTCGAATGAGCACAAGCGATGATGACACGATGAAAAATGAACTTTGTTCCGCATCCGTTCCATTGACTGATCATGCGTTTTGGGAGCGGTCCTCTGATGGTTACACAATATAGCAACTTCACGATTGGCCTTGTTGTAAGAGTTCAGCTTCTCTTGAAGTGTTGCATCGGAAAGGTGTTGCTCGTCAAGTAAGCGCTGGAATGTAATCGAAGCATTGAAGGTACGGAACACTTTTGCAGTTAGGCCCTTCATCTCATTGTTGAGATGCTTATTTAGGGAACTCGTCTAGGGGCAGCGTCAGCACACGCTCCATGTGACTCAGGGACAGAACATTCTTACATTCACTCGGTCAAATAGACTATCCTCGTCATTCTTGTTTCCCTTAAAGATTCGAATGTTCTTAAACACCTGGGGTTCGACCTGAACCGAGTTGTAATACCGGATAGAGTCTTTACCCAAAAAATCGAAGGTGATATTATCTGGTGCCTCTAACGTCACATGCTCACAGCGAAGTGAACAACAACCCACGGTGTCGGCCTCATCCTCGCCCTTCTCATTCCCAGCACGAAGAGCTAACTTGTCGATGAAGTACATAGCAGTTGCACGCTGTCGGTCTGCCATAACTTTGGACTTGAGGTCAGCTTGGTAATTAAGACGAATGCGGTCAACATGTATCTAGAACTAGGTTTAGAACATTCTAGTGAGCGTGTTCAACGACACAAGCATACCTTGAGTTCACGGGCCTTCTCGAATTTTTGCATGTCACTCTGTCCCTTCAAGGAACTGCCCGCAGCGAGGAAAACGTACTTGTGGTTTCCATTGATGTTCTCAGTCCAATTTGCTAGCCAAGTCACAGTGTTGTCATGTTGAATAGCCTTCCATTTTCCAGGAACGTTCGGAACGGGTATTGGGGCATGCTTCCCAATATTGAGGGTGATATCTTCGGGCCTCACTCGGAGCTTTCACATCAGTCAGCCTATAGCTACAAGACCTAGAGGTAAAGCTAACCTTGAGTGCACCTTTCTTGGGGTGCTCGCCGCGTCCGCGGAAGAGACCTGGAGGCTCAACTCGGAAATTGCCAACTTTCTCTTTGCGACCATCCAACAGACAGTAAGTGTACTTGGCTTCCAACTCCTCTTTAACCTTCTTGGCTGCTTTTTTCTCTTCTGATGACATGGCCTTTTTCTTTGCCTTTTCTAATTCAAAGTATTCAAACATTGGGCGGAAATCACAGGAGTCAAAGTTGAGTATATTGACACTATTCCGCTGAAGGTACATTGAGCAGACGAAGTTGGATAAAATCAGGGATACGCACCGGAGGATATTCTGTCATGACCTTCTTCCAGTCATCAAAAAAATTCTTGTTAAATGTCGCATCCTGAGCATGTTCGGTCCCAAGCATTGCAGCATAGAAACCAGCGACTTCCTCAGCCTCAGGTAGAAGATCAACAGGTTTTCCTGAGACGCTCAGACACAGTGCAAGTGGCAAGGAGCTGAAAACTGACCATTATACTTCATCTTTATGCCAGGTGGCAGTGGCTCATATGGCGGAGGAAAGATGACACCAAAGTGTTCAAGTGTTGTCCATTTTGATGATCCGTCATCATTCGGATCCTGCTCCCACCACTTGAAGACGATTTCTTCTTCTTCCTCTTTCTTTACTCTCCCTTTCGCCGGGAAAGTTGCTGAATCCTCTTCCTTCTTTGCTCTTCCCCGCTTCTTGGGTTTCTGTATGTCTGATCCTGATAGCTCGTCCTGGATAACACCACGGCCTCTCGTGGCCGCCTTCCCAGAGATAAGTTTGTCGTCTTCCAACTCTTCACCTGTGAGACGGTTATTAGTGATTTTGCCTGTCTTTCGTGGATTTTTCTTGCTCAGAATGTATTTATCCTCTTCGCCACCAGAGGTTAGGACAGACATATCCAGTGCCTGCTTGATCTTCTTTTTAGGAGGCCTTTTATCTTCGCACTCTTTGCTTGGCATACCCTTGCCATTTTGCTGCTTAGACTTGGTGGGCTTGGCAGGTGAAGAAGCGAGGGGGATATCATCATCGCTAGAAGAAGACTCGGCTATTAGTGCCTGCTTCCTCTTTAGAGAAATCTTTCCAGGCTTGTGTGAGGCCTGGGACGTCAACATGCGAAAGATCAAATTCAAGTTGAGCTGGACCAAGGTGATAGGACTATGACTTACTAGGGGCTCATCATTACTCTCACTCATCTCGGAGTCTCCTTCTTCCTTGACGTGTCCATTCATCTTGGACCCATTCGCATGGCTCATTCCAATAATTGAGGACCTGGCTACAAGCGGCCGGTCATCATCCGAGAACATAGCAGGGTCTGTGGATATGCTTGTGCTGGCCTCGAGTACAAGAAAAGCTAGAGTCGAGTATAACAAGTGTAATTGTGCGGTGACGGTTGGCCAGCTAAGTCCTACGAACCGGCCCTAACTTGGCAGGTCACGCCTCTACCCTGTAAGTAAACCATATACATTGAACTGTAGCCTAGTGCCTCTGTGTAAGTCGAACCGAGCTTTCTTCGTTCGTCTGAAGCTCACCTCAGTTATCTTGTGTCAGAGCTTCTTGATGTCAAACCTCCCGCTTTTCAGAGATCCATGGGCGAAACGAGACGCTTGGCGTCACCATTCTGTCTTTCAAAAGAGCGTGATGTTCCGAAACCTCTTCCCTGGCTTTGGCATCGCTGTCGTTGCATTTTCGGCATATGTCCTTGCAGACAATCTCGTCTTCAATTCGGGTCACAGCGAACACCACTAGTGTGAGCCCTCATACTCGACACTTGAAGGCTGAAATTGACTACTCCAACGCTTAGGTTCTTGTCGCTACCCAATTGTTCCGATTGGACCGTAGTATAAACAATTTGAATTGGTGTCGTGGCCATTGAACTGTGTCGTCGTCATGCATGTAGAATATCAGGTCTTACTGGGCAGAAGAGATCTATCTCGGTAGCCCGTTCTTGAGAGCTTGTTAACCAACGCACCTTGAGATGAGAAACTACTACAAATCGATCATACACCAATTTAAGCCAGATTTTCACGCCGGCCACTTAGGCGTAGGTAGGGGTGTGATAGAATGACAGTCTAATTATTTATCAGCAATTTACCACGTTCAACCAACTGTTGAACATTCTTTCCGCGAACTGCGGGCCATTCTCTCATTCAAACTTTAGTCCGGTTCTTAGATTCAAAACACCACAGCTGGTTTTTTCCTCTTCGGTTCCACTCTTCTCAATGAAAGCGATGAGCATAACCCGATCCATATGTAATCGGCATTTTGACGTGTGACTAGAACAAATCCTTCCCACCATTTAAATCGAGACTTGGGAAAGATAGCAAAATGCGTGTACACCGAATTCGAATCGAGCCGGATTAGACAAATTGGGATAGACGCTTTTCAAAGCTCTTAAAAATATTAATATTCAGATGGTCTTGAGATAGAAAACATGACAAACGACTTTTCGGCAAACAAGAGGCGATCTCAGAGTGTTGGCGACACCGAAAATTGAGGTCGCCACCTTTGGCATTGGCAATGCCTCTCAGATCCTTGTCGACGGCACCTGGCGAACTGACGAAGGCTAGACAGTTATATTTCAATGGGTCCAGAGCGACCATAAGAAAGTATCCTGTGCTAAACTAAAAACGCCTTCAGTGCAGTGCAGTA
>Ga0153987_1000192_pt1 | contig 22066 bp, 24 predicted proteins | sample TSNC071MetaG_FD_102279 | JGI IMG/M metagenome (GOLD analysis project Ga0153987, IMG submission 102279) | Attine ant fungus gardens microbial communities from North Carolina, USA - TSNC071 MetaG | ecosystem: Host-associated > Fungi > Mycelium > Unclassified | place: USA: North Carolina, William B...
AGAGACTCACTCTAGAGAAATAGTTTGAGGTCTTTGCCAGAAACCGCTGACTGAATTTGGGTGCGCAATATACTGAGGGGGAAAGTGATCAGATTTTGCACTATTCATGTTATGCAGAGGCTTGCAACAAAATCAATGCAGCTGGATTACTATCAGACATAACGCATCAACAATTACCGAATTATGATCAAACCCTGTGGGAAATCAATTTCAAAACAGTATCTAATGAGTATCTATCTAATGCTCCTGAATAGTATGTGAAGTATGATCTACTCTTGAGGGTACACTCTATTCTATATACCCTACCCTTAAGGGGTATACCACGCTCCTCTGCAACACTATGTTCGATGTTCCATGAATACGAAGTTCGTTCTTCAGTTATCGCCACCTTGTTGCGGCAGCTACTCGCAATGCTTTCAAACAGAGTATATATATTTATATACATAAATATGGAATACATCTTTTCTCTCTCGACTACACCCTATGAAGATAAAACTGAAAACCTCATAAATATATAGATAGGCAGGCGTTTCATATGGAAAAAGATCATGAAAACTAGATTGAATCCAAAAGAAACAAAATGTCGTGATATCAATAGATGAAATTATTGCTTTTGCGATTGAAGCTGCAGAAACAGGTTATGAACCAAAAGGATAACGAGATGACAATAGGACGACAATAGCACAGCAATCAAAGCGTGACTGAAACAAAAGCGCGGAAAAAACACCCACTCACAAAAGGTGTGAAATAGGAGGGGGAAAAAACATCTATGATTCCGGTAACTCGAAATAGCTCCTGAACATCGGTTCATCCGCAAGACCAGTTTTCTCCACCACCCGGTGTACGTGAAGAAATAAATTTGGAAACCGTCGCGTGAAGTACGCAAGGTATCCTTCCGGCATCGTTCCTATATGTCGCTTGACATTCTCCGGTATGTCTTGATAATGGTGTTTCTGGATAGAGGAGTCATTTATGTCAGGATCAAACCAGCATAACTCTCAGATGGCTTACCTTGTTGCGGAGGGCCCTCAATAGATCCTGTACACTCCCTCCATCATACTTGCGAAACTTGCCCAAATTATCAATGAAGACCTTGTCCAACCTCGAGTGCCAATTATTTCCTACAATGCTCACCGTGTCTTCTTCCAGCACCAAAAGATTTGGATCCTTCGGATCCCGACACATAATCTCGAACCTATCCGATGCTTCCTGCAAGAAGTTCAGTCTTTTCGATGAGTCCCAGAAAAACGGGTGAAGAAGACATGATGTTGTATCTGGTCTATGCATCATCGTCAACCATCACATATTTTAGAAAAAGAAGAATGAACGTCGTACCTTCCGGGAGGCAAAGGATTCAACATCTTCTCTATCAAATCCATGGCTTCCGTTCCCTCTTCCCCAAATCTCTCCAACAACTCGAGATTCTTCGCATTTTTCATAATATTCACTTCTCTTTCATATCTATCCCCAAACGGATGTCCTCCCCCCGTTGATGTATAATAGTACAAACACCCCAACGCAAATATATCCACCCTCTTCGTCAACCTCGTACTCCTTTTGGTCGAAATCGAATTACTCGATGATGTAGACGATATCGACGCATTCCCTTGTACAGTCGCTGTAGACCCTCCCGAAGACTGACTTTGATCATCCACAAACTCGTTCAATTTAACTTCTCCACTCAGAATTTCAGGTGCTCGCCAACCGACAGTCCCAGCTGCCATAGCTCCATTCGCAGTAGGTAAGAAACTCGTTTGATCCACGTCAAGTTTCTTACACAACCCAAAATCCGAAATCAACATCCTGTAATTTCCTCCTCTCGAGATACGACCACTATTGCTCTGAATACCCTTTGTTGTCACCAGAATATTCTGTGGTTTTATATCCCGATGCACAATTTTCAACTCATGCAAATGTCTCAACCCGTTCGTCACCTGTTGCAACGCTTTCTTTGGGTCAAAATTCACAGCAATATGTCTCCAAGCATCTCTATTCGGTGTTTCGATCAAGTCTGCGAGACTCGCCGGACATAGTTCCAGTGCAATGTATAGGAAACCCGCATGGGCCTCTTGGTAATAATATCGGATAACGTTTGGATGATCGTCAGATTCTTGAAGAAGGGAAACTTCTCTTGATGCGAGGGTAACAAAGTCCGCTAAAAGGCGTTTGACGGCTACGGCACGGCCTTGAAGGGAGCCACGAAAAACAACCGTTCCATGCGAGCCGTAGCCTGCAATCACTTAGAATTCCCTATATCCAAGAATCTTGACTATGAGCGCTTACCAAGTACAACATCAGAAACGGTCAACGAAGGTCCAGGTGAGGCACTGGATTGTGTCGCACTCGTGATAATCAATGAGTTTGGCGGTACCTGTGTATCAGCCTCCCCACTCTCCTTCTCCTTGCCCTTTGTGTTTCCATTTACTAAATCACCATCCACAGCATCAACATCACGTTTTTTGGGGCCCCTCCTTCCTCTTCTGGTTCTCTTCTTCGGCATGGTACGTGTGGCAGCAGTAGAACCTTTGAGATCCGTGTCAACGATGACAAACTCCTCGGCGTCCGTGTTCACTTCATCCAGAATTTCTTTGTCAGTTTCCTCTTCCATATTTCGACTAGCAGCAGTCAAACCAGAAATCGGTGTGCCATGGTCAACTGCAGTAAACCCAGAAGCGCCAGCCGATGTCGATGTGGAAAGTGTAGGCGTAGATACGGTAAGTACAGGAGATATCTTTCGGGTATCGATCCCTTGACCTGGAGCCAAATGTTTTACTGATTCTTCTTTGACCTCGACGACCTGTTCATGAGAGCTCGGTGGCGATGTCGAGTCCTCAATACCGAGAACCTTCCTCCACACCTTTACTCTTGACACCCAAAATGTGATAAATCCGATGATGATCGTTGCACCAATAGCTTCCCACGTCCAAACACCAATCATCCCAGAACGAGTATTTCCAGTAGGAAGAGAGGGAGGATCAATCGTCAATGGACTACTATTCGTACTCCCGTTCGAGGACTCCCCCTCCTCTTCCCCGTTGAAATCATGGTCGAAGGGCTGATATGTAACGACCTCATGATGCTGATTGTAATCCAATGCTGAAGGCGCGGCATCCAGTAGTCTCTTCATCCTCGTTTCGGTACCACCTCCAACATCCAATTCCACGCGCCTCATCCCAACCAAACATCTTCTGTCGTTCATGACCTGATCATGACATTCGACCTCTTCTTCGAACTTTGTCACTTCGCGCAACTTACGACGTTTTGTCAACTCATCCACCGTAACTGCCTCCTCTTCCTCCTCTTCTCCATCCCTTACTCTCCCTTGGTCAGAGGAACCAACTCTATCGGGATGTCCAGATGAGTCTAGGAGTCGATCTTTACTATCATGACGACCAAACACGACGAGCGGAAAATTTTGTGGGGTCATAGCAAAAAGGCTGCCAGTTTCGGAAATGAGTCCAACATAAGCTGTGCGTAAGTTTTGTTTGATTATGTTCGGAAGATTGGGAATAAGGTCCTGTATTTTCGGTTGGGGTTGAAGTAGGACGAAGGGGTGTGAGGAGGAATCACCGCCGCCAAGGCTAGAGGGACTAGAAGACCGTTTCCTCAGGACGTCGAGAGTTGCCACACTAGTGTTGGGATAAATGTCGGATATCAGCCAAAGGAGTCATGCTCACATGGGTTGGCTGAAATCATGACCCCACAATAGGTCATAATTCTGCAATGTCTGTTGTCTCTCAGGATCGGCGTTGGCTCTAAATGACATGATTTCACCGCTCGACAGGGGCTGAACATAACAGTTGTCTTTAGTGCGGCGATAGAGTGACTGCAGGTGGTTATCCTGCCTATTCGGACCATAGGTGGAGAACGAGAGGTTCTGAATGAGGTTTCGAGCACCACTGTTGGACTTGATTCTACTGGGATCAGGATGTGGACGAGTGATAATTGAAACGTGATAATCTTCTCCAAAGTCAAAACCCCGAACTAGGAAACGAAAGCCTTCGCACCTGTACGTCCAATGTACACATCTGTAGTCTGAGGCATCCGCGATTTACTGCCTTCCAGCTCATCCAGGTCCAACTCATCCAGTTTGTCCTTCCTGAACTCCTCAAATTGGTCCCACGGACACTCTGAATTCAAAGTTGCTTTGATTCTCCCGGTCTCCAGCTCAATAACCAACAACGATGTCTCCTTTTTCCCCACAAACACTCTCCCGTCCTCGTCCCCCGGTAATCTAAATGGGGACATGTCTACTAGCTCTTGCACTGAAAACGGGAACCGCTGAAGCGGCGCAGATGGTCTGGGCATGATGTAGATGTCCCCCGATTGTGGCTCAATGATGTACATCTCCTGAGGAACTGTATCGTCCGTGATTTCATAGTCATATTCTATATGACTTGTGCGCACGAGAGGAGAAAGAGCGCCGGGGCCGTAAGATGGTCCAGGGCCTGATGAAGGAGTATATGGTCCCATGGACCACAAAATATGTCCGGACGTGCGATTGAGTGCATGGAGCTTTCCATCTACAGATGCAAGTAGGACAATATCGAGCAGATCAATGTCGTCAAAAGAGTCAGCTTCTACTCGCGGTGCATAGCGCTGATAGGGTCTGTGGTGCGGTTGCTGCTGCGCAGAGATGTATCCCACGAGGGTACTCGAAAGAGGATTTTCTGGATGCAGAGAGAAGATTTGGGTGAAAAAAAAGGAGGAGAAAAGGGCTAGAAGGAGGAAGGAAAACATAGTAACATTTCTTGGCCGGAGACTTTGACCAGTATAGTATAGTATAGTATAGTGTGGGTGTAGACTCAATGTTTGTCTGTGCTTGTTTGATAGTAAAGGCAGACAACATGTACGGCAGCTTGTACATCAGGAAAGCCCAGACAACGGCCCCGACAGCGGCCTACCGCAGCTGTCGGGTGTTATACACAATGAGGTACATCGACACCGCGCAAAGTCCAATTGCCGTCAGCGTGCAGGCATAACAAAATCCATACCGACATCGCTGGATCCACGGATCAAACATCCTCCGCCCGCTTTCCGGCCTCCCTCTTACCTCTTTCAGCCTGACACCATACAGCTGGTCCAGAAGCCGGTTTGGCTTTCCAATAATCCTGAAGATCTTTGGCCACAGCCTCGTTCTTCTGCCCGCTACTGCCGGGGTGGGTGGATTCGCAGGTCGTGGAACAAATGGATATCCAAACGATATCCCTCTGAGTGAACGCTTGAGGTGATTTGGATCGTTCAGTCTCGCTCGTCCACCATCCGAACTTTGCTTCTCTGAGATCCACCTCGGTATCGTTCGCTCAGGTCTCCCATTCTCGGAGGTGTTTGAACTCATCTCTTTACCCTTCCCTTTGTCCTTGACGTCGCTCCTACTGACAGCCCCCCCATTTTCGTCGGCAGTCTTTTCATCTCCTAATGCATTGCCCACACTCTCAATATCAATAAATCTTTTTTTCCCAGGAAAACAGCAACAAAACACCTCTTTCCATCCGAGTTCACCTTCTGGACTCCTGCCCGAAAAGTAGAATTCCCATACACCCATCCTTGGTGGCTGTTCTCCAAAATTTGTAAAATGCCATCCTCCAATGAGCCATAACATGGGACAAATGAATCCTAGCCAGAATGCCCAGAACGCTGGAGTCAAATTGGCTAAACCAAACCATCGACGTTGGTTTTTCGCACGAAGGTGGAAGAAGTTGGTTATACTATGACGCATTCCATTGCTATTCGCTAATATACCCCGCTGGCGGTCGCGGGACCAGCGACGGGTGATGAAAGATTCGGATGATGGAATACGAGATTCTTGAACTCGAGGACCTCCAGCTTTGAATCGCAGCTCGTCTTCCTGAACACTGCCTATTGGTTCTTGTTCCTGAGGGTCTACATATCTTCCGACATGGATCTTAGACGGACCAGCTTCCGCGTCATCATCCCTCTTCATCTGATCTGCACAGCAAAGAATGTCCTCCTCAATATTGCCAACTTCATCAGCAAGACCGTATCCGTATCCGTACCCATATCCTCCACTTGCCTCTTCGCCAGGCGCAGATGTACCTTCTTCGTATCTCTCCTCGCTATCATAATACTTGTCCTCATCGACATACTCTTCGCCTCCTTGGTCATACTCCTCATCATCGCACTCATTACAACATCCTTCAGAACTCCCTGGAATTCTGGGCATCACATCAACACCTTTCTTTCCTTTTGAACCTGATGTAACATTACCCCTAGTCCTTCCTCTAATCGCTCTTGGGCCTGCACACGGATGAGGACCGGGGAATGGGGGACTTAGGTTGAGCGGTGGAATCACAGGTGGATCAGATGTAGAAACGACTGTATTCGAAGACGAAAGCGGATTGTGCGCATGGGAACCGCCACTATCATTCCAAGAACCTATGAGAGTTGGTGTACCCGAACGAGAAAATGATTGTTGTTGCGACTGCAGCTCTTGTTCATGCCGTGTGACCGAAGTTGCAACAGAACGGAGAGATCCGTGTCTTTCAAGGTTTACGATTACTTCAGGACATGCAGCCTGTCCAGCCATACTCGCAACCATCTTTGTGTTGGTCAAATTGGGACCAGGAACCGTACTGACACTATTATTCCTCCCTCTCGACGAGGTCTGTGAGGCAGTACGGTTTAGTGTACGATTGATAAAAGGCGAAGAATATATTGGAGAGGGACCTACGAAGAACAACAAATGATTAACTATCTATGAGTAATGGCAAGGAAGACTCACGAGAAACATCAGGTGTCCCGCTCCTGATTGTGCCACCAGCCGAAATGGGAGAAGGTACCACTGCATTCGGACTAGCCTCCAGACCATCTGGAGAAGCAGAGGCACTCGTTGGTGTTGCATATTGTGACGAAAGTGATCCCGCATCCACTTGGAATGCGGTTGCTGTCCGAGAGCCTCCACCATTCCCACCGAACATCCCATTTGTGATGCCAGTCCCAGTATTTGGCCCAGACTTTCTTCTTGAAGACCCAACAACACTTACACCAGTTACCACACTTGCATGATGCGTACATCCGATCCGATCTTCACTACCGGCACTTACATGTATACTTGGTCCACTTCCAACACTCCCACTCCTTCTACCGCCTGCATTCAAATTATTGCTCATTCCACCAGGTGATGGAGAACCTGCAAGTATCTCTGATCCTGCTTTCTTAAGCGACTGGTAATCTGCTGAAGTACTTGTAGGAGATGCTTCGGCGATAGGCGAAAGTTGTTTGATTTGATGAGGGTAAAATGGATGAGGTTGACAGTGTTGTTGCTGAGGGGGTTGAGAAACACAATGCATGAAGGATTGATTCTGATGGTGTGTGTTGTAGGACGTGTACTGTGGTTGGATGTTGGTTTGAAGACGGAGGTTGGCTCTAGGTGTGGGATAGTGAAAATATTGGTGTTGCAATTGTATCTGCGGATATTGTTGTTGCTGGTCAAGGGAAAGATGACGAGGAGGTATCGGATCCATTCGTATAACCTCAGGAGCCGATCGAACTGAAGATGCATGTGTTCCTTGCAAGTATGATTCATCACTGGGAGACGGAAATTCGCCTGATACGGATCCTATCCTTCTCCTTCCAAAACTTCCCATTGGCCTATTATCCTCTATTCTGGTGAGAGTCGAATCCTCCCATCCAGCAGTCGCATATACAATGGAACCGCCTTCACCAGCACTTCCAGACCCTGACCTGACAACTGAACCTGACAGGGAGCTGGGCGAGGATCGAGGAATTGGTTGGCTTATGGACAGGAACTGACGTGACCCTCTTCCAGTTCCTGTGGATCCTCGGTGCAATTCGGCCTCGTTGTTTTGTGAGGGTACAAGTGCGATTTGAGACTCGGAAGCAGGTTTGCGTTTCCATCCGAAGAACATATCGAACATTGCGCACTGCGACCGTTTGTAAAATGTATTGAAGATCGGAGAAAGTGAGAAACAAGTTTCGTCCGTTTCACGTACTGAAAGTACAAGAGGTTGAAGAGATAAAAGGGGAGAGGATGCCTCAAGGCTTTATATACATGCTGCGCTCGCCGAGTGGCCAATATGCGCCGGCCATGCTGGCAAGATGTTCTATCTCTTCAGAGTTATGCCCTGTCGACAGAACATAGTCATAGAGTTCATAAATGGCTCAATTAAGGGAGTTTCTTTTGCTCAATGCAAGATCGAATGAGAACTTTCGATGGTGCATCCCCACTAAATTTGTCTATTTTGATGTTCATTTGCTGCTTCTCGGCCAGATATACACATACGTACAAAGAATGTGGGCTATGCATGTTGCATGATCCCAAGGCTCCTGCAGAGCGTGCATTTTACTGCAAGAGACCTGACCTAGCGAGCGTTGAGTGAGTCTGAGATGGCACGTCTTGAGCCTTCTGCCGAGTTGAGCATTGGAGTCAATGCTGGTTTTTCGGGGACTTGGTTCTGTTGAATCTCACCATGAGCATCTCAAGTGCCAGATTACTGGAAGATCAATCTAATGAAGCTGAACGTCAGAAGTCTAGTATGACAACATGAATTTTGGGAGGCGTGGCTAACACGAGGCAGCGAACGGCTTCTCCTGTTTGCTCGGGCTCGACAGCAGCCTCAACATACTTGTTCATTAAATATCTCAAATTCTTGGAAGATAATGTTTGCATGTGAGGATAAGAATATAGGTCCGATATATACTTACAGATCATGGAGAGAGGGGAATTGTGAAGACAGCGTTGATTTTTGTGAAAAAGGTGCTGCCCTTGTTTTGCTTGTTTTACACGCCTAGTTGGGTCTTCAGGTTGTGTTACACTTAGGTCATTCGCGGTAGCACTATTCCCCTCGGAACTTCTGACATCCGCATCAGCGGATCACATTCCGGTATTTCACTGTCATTCTTGCCCGAACTCGTCTAAGATACCCACTGTCCATTACCCAATGATAATTTCTTCCAGGTTGATATGGACCAGTAGTCCTTTTCTTCAATGGGGCATCACCATGCATTGGAATGGCGAAGGCTGAGCGATGAAATTTTTGTGTTTGACGACTAGTATGACCAGTAATACGAGTCTTGGGGTCATTCACTCAGGACTCTATATATCTGGGTGAGACTTTTCCCCTGCTACTCTTTTCTTCATTGAGCTAATTGCTGTATTGTATTCTCTAACCAAAATTCGAATGACACAATATTGGTGTTGGATGTCAACATTCATTAAAACATGAGTAGCGAAATCAGATCCACCATTTACATTAGGTCAACAGCCTGCACTGGATGGATCGGATGGCGTAACCACTGGTGTCTTTGCCGTACCTTTGATGACACTCTTTCTTTCCACATCTTCTTTCTCATCTGCTCCACCTTGGTAATATCTATGTCCTTGATAGCAAAGTCGATAGTCGCAAACTTCCATGTACTTGTTGTCCTCTCCGAGATGGCTCTCAGCGCTGGAAAAAGCTCTATCAAGTCATGAGCGCGTCGGAAAACTTCGGGAAAGTCGAAGCCAAGTTTTATGGGTGGTGGAATCCTTAGATATTGGAGGGGACAGACGACTTCATTCACCACGGAAACGTTCCAAACGTCAGGAAATTTCAGAGGAAGGGTAAGATCCAGTAGGGATGGTGCAGAGCAAGATATCAAGGGCAACAGGTCTTCTGCACATAGATCGTCACCTTCAAACCACAGATGTTGAAGTGTCGGCCAAACTTTCAAGATTTCTATTATGTTCCTCGCATACTGCATCGTGTCAAAGCAGTTGATAAGATCTAAAGCCTGCATTGGTCTCTCCCGAAACGACATGAGGTCATTTAAAGTTACCATCGATATATTGTGGCCAATGTTCTCAAGGTGGAGAGAATGCAGATTGGGGAAGATTGTAGCGAGCGAGGGAATCAAGGCAGTAACCCGTCTTTCGGAGAATGAGGATAATGGATATCGATACAAGCCAAATGAGGATATCGATGCTATCGGATTGAGATCACAGATACATTTATAGATGTTACTCAGCGAGCCGTGAAGTGAGAGAGAGGTGAGGAACGCCAAAGTCTCGAACCCCTTTCCAAGTTGCCGGAGAATGTTGCCGGGAAAATGATTGACATTGATGTCAAGATTGGTCAAATTCCTTGTCAGAAACGAGGTGATATCAGTCTTACTCATTCCTTCTTTGTCACAGAGTGGGATAGAGACGGATCGAAGGCTGGAGAAGCTGGAGATCCTTTTGAGGATCCGATTCGATGTACTTCCTCGATAGGATATGGATGAAATCTTGGCATTGCAGAATCTGAGTGTATCCAGAATGAAACACGCAGCCAATTCTCCTGTGTCAGAATAATTTGGGTCGTATATTGATATGCTTCTCAACGACGAGGCTAAGAGTGGTGTGAAGTAGATTGCCTCCGAAATTTTCAGTGCATCAAGATTGATGTAAAGCTCTCGTAAATTTGGACAAAGTGGATCGACCTGCATAAACTCGGATAGAGCTTGCCATAGTTTGTACTCCTCCTTGTCAAAAAATTCAATACGGAGGGTCTGGATGAGCGCAAGGTAATGCCACATTTTAGATATAATGTACTCGTTTTCTGCATTGGATATATATGATATGAACTACATTGTAGAATGTTAGCCTCTTGAAAGCTATCCTCTGATGGACTCACCCAAGAATCATATTCATCTCGATAATCAAGATAATCATGGAAAATTGGACCATAGGAATGAGTCACAAGACCTCCAATAGGTTTCAGCGATACCATTGACTTCCAAAGCTCTTTGAGTGCAATCTCAGTGAGCATTGGATGTGTTAAAGCAAGGTTAAGAAGTGTGTGTCTCTTGTCACTGGTGTCACTGGGTCCCTCTTCAGAGAGTGAGATTTGAAACAGGGAAATGATTTTCATCCATATTGTTAAAGGAGACTGCATTTTTGCAGAGCAAAGGATTGAACTGATTTTGTGCTATGAGGTGATAGAGCTTCCCCAAGCAGCTAGATGCAGTGACGTTAGAATTGCTGACAAAGCTCAAATAAGGTTTGTACATGTCGAACAAGGTTTTCACTTGCCTACAGCATAACTTTTAACCTCTATTAATTCTGAATGGATTTGGACTATGTTGAAGTCAGTCTACTATGTGTCAGCAACTGACTCAAGAACCTCAAGCTAGGGTTGCTCTTTCCAGGGTTAGAAAGAGAACTTGTTAGAGTCCTTGCTAAATTACAAATAATACTATATATTTGTACAGTGTTTGTACTTCTATCAACTCTTCCTAATCCATGTTATAAATCAGTGTTATGAGACAGCTCCTCAGCCAAACATTTTGCTGGCTTTCTGGAATCTTGTAGATTCTATATTCTATCATTCCAGGCATTCCCCTTACATTGCCCATCAATTGTATTTGGTACCCTTGACCACCAATACACCTAACCTGACTTGGAGAATGATTCAGAGAATGATCCAGAAGACAACTCAGAACTCAGAAGTGGCATTGGAAGAGGTTCCCCTTATATTCTGCCACTGTACTGTATGTAATCAATTGTTGATTTAAAAAAAATTATAATAACATCATGTAATATATTATGGATACACTATTGAAAGCACCCATTTTTTCTTCCTTTTTCTTTTCTTTTCTGCCAGTATATAACTAGTCACAGTGTTTGTACTGCCAGGACCTGCTATCAAGCTCCATGTAATAATTGTTGAATTAAAAAATGTACAGAACTGAGGTGTCTAACCTATACTGGCTAGGGAGTCGCATAATCCAAAATACATGACTTTGGATTCAAAGAGGCCTTTGTTTGTTAAAAACCCAGCTTTCCATTCATTGATAAGTAAAAGAAGATGATCATAGAGCAACAACTGAGAGGTAAAACATGAAAGGAAATCTCAACCTTACTATTGACAAGATGATCCATTTTTCACGATCTCGACCAAACCGAGTTTGTTACAAAAAAAATCATCGGAGACATCAGATCAATCAGATGAAACATGTAGCCAGCTGATTCTCCATAATCTCTGACGACATCACTTACCTTGGATTCTCCCCTTCCACCAAAGGTCACTGCTCGATTTTCCGCAGAATCTGATTCTGCACAATTAACAACAAACCATATAATGTTTCTATTCGCTAAGAAAAAAATGGTTAATTCCAGCTGGCCAGACTAATTGATTCAAGATTTACAGGGACAGGCACGTCGAGTCCTCGTGCAATCCTCACGACCTCCCCAAAAATGACCTCTACTTCAATCGGCAGTCCTTTTTGGGCATCCAGAAGCATGCTGGGTGTATGCGTATTCAATGGATCCATATACTGTGACCGGGTCAGTGACATGAGGTTTTCCGAATATGATGATGGGATGCCGTCTTGTGAATCAGGAAAACCCATCGCGTGACCTGACAGCAGATATCAGCCCTTGATGAACATGATAAAGATGAAACAGGTAGAAAGACCTAGAGTCACTAATTCATCCAACGTAGCCTTCAAGGAAGGCAGAGTATATTCCTCGATCAGGCTTTTGGTCGTGGGTGATACGAAAGGTTCATACAACATATCAGTCGAGTCTGCTGGAGGAGGACGCCAGGCTGCCGGAAGGCGATAGCTGAGTCAAGACAGCAGTGTACTCAGCTTTTAAATATCCACTTAATACGCACCCACCTAACGAAACTCACTTAGTCAAAGTAGCCAATGACGAAAAGGCTACATTCCAAAAATTCTTTTGGAACTTGATTCGGTGAATTTCAGGGACGATAGTGAGGGTGGTACCTCCTGTCGACAGAATGATTCCAAGTTCTCGCAATAACATAGTCTCCTCAGAAGAGTTGATTGACGTTTTAAGATTTGCATGTCGATACACTCCGATCGAAAGTCGATCCTATGTTGTACATATCTTCAATCTTGGTGATTTCGGTGAAACGTACAAGACCCACGAAACTGTCATGCTCCACGACATTCGGACCGAGAAGGTTCGCCAGAATGTACAGGGCAGAGGCGATAATACTTGGAGGTCCTTTGTTAAGCTGTACAAGAGCCTCGTGTAAATCTCTTTCCACATTAAGCCCATTCTGGAGTACGACGTAGGTAGGTTGGGAGTAGAGATCTGCATAGGGAGATGACAGGAGCGGTCTGAGGATATCTGGTGTCCTTGCAATCTCCGGAATGGCCTTTGTGGTAATGAAAACATAGGAATATGATCGATTTGCAGCATCCGCTACTGATTTGTAAACTGTATTGAGATGTAGCGGCAGACGATAAGTTAGTCTAAGTGGGAAGAGTTTACACGTACGATTATCAGGCATCCAGCCTGTTATTTCGCCATACTTCTTGCTGTGAATGGTTAGGCCTTGAGCTGATTTTCGAACTAGATGTTAGATTTCACATTAAAAGTCAGAATACCTTACATTCTATAGAATCAAAGTTGCTACGGGCGACAATAGTGACACGTGCGAGCCCGCTCTTCTTCAAAATATACGCGTCTATATGAACTCACTGTCAACCAATGAATGAAGGCACACTATCGCGCAGCAGTATGAAGGATCGAGCAACGCACATATTGCACCGACCGCACCACACCCAACGACGAGAACTTCTTTGATCGGGGACGACATCTTCGCTCCTTGCAGAAATGATGAATAGGAGGCCTGAGTGATGATCACATTGATATCGTATTGATATCGTATCAATAATCGATCAAAAATCACATAATCATTTGATACTTCGTAGTGACGATCTCGCACGTCCAACTCAACTCCTACCTACCGTAATTCTTTGAGCAATCACATCTGAACAAAAAGACCCAATAGTTCTCGACAAAAACTTCATTTCACAACAATCATCAAAAATGCAAAACTCGTTAATCTGAATCTCATTCATCTCATGTAGCACCACTTCCTGTCGTGTCTCTCAATTTTACAACTTTATTACCTGGACAATTTCCGTGAGATTCGAATATTATAGCAATTGTATTAGGATGTACCAGCAGTAAAAAAAAATTCGATATCCTCAGGGTGCTTCTGGGCCCGAGCGGACTGCGCGTTCCCTTGCACCTGTATCGCCAGATCCATGAGCTAATGGAAAACGACAGATGTAGAATTCAGACACCTTCCTTTATACTAATTTCTTGATCGACACTCGCATGACGTGCGTCACAAATATTACTTGACCAGCACTAGATCACTGCTATATCTTTTGGCAGCAGTGGTGGCCCATCATCTAGTTTCGACCTAGTAGTAATCAATTCTGGCTTGTCACAATGTTCTCCCAGCTCCGACGCTCCATCAGCCGATTGCATCCAGATCCATTGATCACTCATCAAGGACATCCACTCGCCAATCTAAAGACTGCAGTAGGGAAATATTCCAGGTAGCTGTAACTACAGATCAGAACCATATAACAATACAGAGCTTTAACAATATAAGACAAAAGCAGAGTTGTAGGGAGTAAAACGTGAACATTTCGGACAGACGACAGAAAAGAGAGAGAGAAAAAGGAACAACACAGTAAATGCTCAAACCAAAGGCGAGTTCAAAAAAATTGAAGCTCGAGTCCATGAAAAATATCAGTAGAAACTTCTTTCAACAACACTATGACACTTTCCGCTCATTGACTCGTTGGCGATGTTGCCTGTTTCTCAGGTGAACCTCATAATTAGTTAGAGACTCTCCAGGTCCAGGTGTATACAACTGCAACTGCAATTTAGACTCTCACAATCGGATTCAATCAGAGGACACCCACCTTCCCAGGGCAATCCAAACATCTGATCCGCCAATCAGGCGGATTACCACTCGTTCTTCTTAGGATTGCCTCAAATCTATCATCGGGATACTTGGTTCTCATATCCTGCAAAGCGCTAGTTAACCACGAGGGAACCTGCTGTGAAGCCTTCATTACACCCAACAGTGAACAGCAAGCAACCACACCTCAGTCAACTCCAAAAACTCCCAACAATTACAAGAAACACTCGCTCACCACAGTAGCCGCAGGAGGCACAACATCCACAGTCAAGTTAGAAGCATGTACAGTAGCAACCGGCGATTTCTCATGCCCCCCGTTTTCGCTCTTTACCCTAGAAATCACCGGTTTCTTGTCTTCTTTCGCTGACGACGCTTCTACCTTCTCTCGGGGCGTCGTAGGCTTCACCAGCCCTTTGGCTTCTCTTGCAACAGCAGCACTGAATGATCTCGGAGTACCGGATTTAGCACGCACAACTCCATTAAGTTTGACTTTCTGAGCCAAAGGAGGCTCGGATGCACTCGAAGCAGTAGACACGGGTGAAATAGCTCTATCATCGTCGTCCTTCACGGATGGCGAACGTCGAGAAAGGTTATTCACATCCCCGTTCTTCGCAGGTGTAGCTGGAGCAGAAACATCTGCAGAGATTGCAGCCGCAGCAGCACCCTGTGCCCTTGCAGCTCTCCTCCTGATCGGCATCTTCGTATCGTCCCGACGTCTATGGTGCTCAGGATCGGAGTTATATTCCACGGGCCGAGGTTTACGATGTCTATGCCAAAACTTGCCTACAAACCCGATCAACACCAAGCCCTGCACAAAGAAAGAACATAAAGCAAAAAAACAGCTCACCACAAAGACCACACTGAGATTTATCACCCAAAGGCCCTTTCCTCCTCCCAACGGCAATGCTCTCTGGACAACCACAATTGGAACAATGCCAGACTCCATTGATATAATTCGGATGTTGGCCACCCGCAAACTCCCTCTCCTTTGCCTCTCTTTCCAACTCCTTTAGACTCTTCTTCGGTACATACTTCATCTTCGGTTCAGGTGGGGGCGGTGGTGGGGGAATAGCAGGAGGTGGGTCATTCTCCAACGGTGCCGGCAACTCACTAACATCGACAGCAGTAGACGATGTCGGGGCTGTAACATGTGCCCTCGGCATCAAAACATCAACCGGAACAGACGGTGCCTTCAATAAGCCTTTTGATTTTTTCTCCTTCGGTTGCGACATGGGAACATTGGGCATAGGGGTCGGTGTGGGAACGAACGCTGTCCCGTTCTCAGATGCAACCATGTTTGCAATCGTTAGCGACGCAGCAGCAGCAGCAGCTCTACGTGATCCAACTGCATTCTGTGCAGCGACAGAAGCCAGAACTGCGGGGTCAAGTTCAGGAAATCCAATAGCTGGTGTTCGGTACGTCCGTGTAGGTTCACGATCAGGGAGGACAATTCCACGACGTCCACGTTGATTACGTTTCCTTCTTTTGTTCATTTCCTTTTCGCGCTCTTTTTCGCTTCGCTCGATATCGCTGTCACTTACCGAGTTGAGAAGTGGCGTGTACAGCGAAACTTGATCCATAGGCCTTGCCCCAATCGCGAGGCTCGGAAGGAAGGCTTGCCTAAGCTCCTCATCTTGAATCGGTGTACCATCAAAAGGATGTCCGACGAGGAATAAGGACTTCTGGAACATTTGGATTTGTTCTCGAATGCTATGAGCAATCGCGGTCCTACAAATATCAGGCAATGGTAAATGATAAAACCCAAAAAGGGTAAACAAAGCAGAATGAAACTAAATACGTACTTAAACTCTCCTCCCAAGCCCAAATCCTGTGCATACAGCTCCGAAAACTCTTCAGGGGTGACAGACTCATTCTCCAGATCCCACTCGAATTGATCTTCAAGCTTCATAGCGCCAACAATGATTTCCAACTACAACAAAAAACAAGACGATCAGCAACACGACACCACATCAAAAGTGTAGTAAACGAACCTTGATAAGAATCCTCATTTCCTCGTGCATCAACTCCTCATCTAGTTTAATCTCATCAATCGCCATGGGCCTTCCAAACTCCTCCTCATCCATTGACACAACAAACGCCACGTTATTCTTCTCCTCTTCCTCCATCTTCACCACCGCACCGCCACTTCCAGTTAAACCACCTTCAACGGATAAACCGTTATTCGAAGGATTGTTAAAATCTAATTTGCGTTTCTTTCTCGAACCCCTCGACATACTCCTAATAGTGCGCTTAGGTCCATTGACACGCGTCTTCCACGTCTCCCACCATTTTTCTTGGCCATCATCCAGATGTCCTTGTTGCATAGACACCTCACTCTTCAAATCCACGACCAAGTCACCCAAATCCTGATCATAATTGAATGAATGTGCTTTAAAATCACTGAGCTGTTCTTGAATAGACTTGACGATAAGAGAGTGATAGGCGGGCGCTAGATCATAGTCATCGACTATGGACTGTGCAAATGTTTCAGGAGTTACGACAGGATCTGATCAATGTCAATGATGACAGTGGCGATGACGACAAAAACCGATAAAGCGCAAGTACACAGCCGAAGAAGCATGTGGCAGGGTATAAAATCAAACGTAAGTTACTACATCACTTATTTATAAAAGAAATCACTCGCCATTCAGATTCCAAACAAATGTATCCTTCATTTTATGATGTTCAACATCAAAGTCTAACCGTATCGGCACAAGCTGCTCAGGTCTTTCCGCTTCCTCCACTTCCAACTTCCTAGGCCTATCATGGAAAGAAATTCAGCTCACGACCAGGGCTAGTAAACGTGACACATACAGTCTCAGTCCTTCTCTCTGTCTCTTCCTTCTTTCCCTTCCCTCCTTCTCTTTCCCTCTCCTCAATGGAAATCTGATGTCGAACAATTCTCTCCCTCTCCTCCACCTATTCACATCTACACTCTGCGCTCCTTTCTCCCACCAGGATCCGTTGCTCCCGCCAAACATCCCACTTATCTCTCCTGTCATCCTCTCTTTCATCTTCCTCAAAGTACCTTCATATTCCTTATCTATTTTCATCCAGCCTTGAATCTCGTGTATCTCCTCTTCAGATATTGGAGGTACGAGTTTGGCGTAGTCTACAAGCGGTACAGACGTAATTTGAGTCGTCGCAGGATTGAGTTGAATACTTTTCGGTTGGCCTGGTGCAATAGACCCGACAGATCCAACTGATGCAGAGGAACGATGATCATTGGAAGACAGGGAAGAGCCAGAGGACGAGGGATCAACACCCCCAGTCGCAGGAATCATGTTCCCACCTGCCAATAGAGAAGGGGACGGTACGCAACCCAAATTCGGAGAACCTCCTATACCTCCAGGAACAGGTGTCCTAGTGGCAGGGCCAGTGAAATTCGTAGCAGGTATGGCAGGAGGTACACTCGATCTCATCGACGGCGGCATCGATCCTTGTCGCACCTGTTGCTGTTGCCGTTGCTGGGTGAACACCTGAGCATGGTTCATTGGTGTTCCTGAAACAGGAACGCCGGAACCTAGAGCATCCCCATCTATCCCAGCACCCACATTTCTCTGTCTCACAGACGTCTGTGGTGCTCCTACATTCACATTCGTATTGAAGTTCATTCCACCAGCCATTGTCATGTCATTCGAGGTACCTTGCGGTCTTGGGCTCTGACTCGATCCTACTTGCTGATGATTACCGAGCATACCATTCATCCCAACTGCAGCACCAGGGTCACTAAATCCACCTTCACTACCAGCACCAGACGAGCCTGACATCGACATCCTATTCGGCATAATCGAAGGTGGACCCATCGCATTTAAATTCATATTCATTTGCCCAGCTCCACCTATATGTGGTGAGTCAATCTTTCTCTTGTTGCCCCGATATGGCGAATCAGACATATTTCCAGACATTGGTGAAGGTGGACCTTGCATTCTACCACCAACACCAGCATTGCTAGGGAAATTGGCACCGAAGGGCGAGATGGCTTGACTTTGTTGAGCTTGCTGGATCATTTGCGCATGTTGCTGTAGTTGCGGATGCTGCTGAGCGATATTCTGCTGCTGGATCATCGTTGCTGGATTCTGGTTTTGTGGTGCCGTAGGAGGATTTATCTGGGAAAAGGAACCGAACTGTCCCTGCTGTGGCCCTGAATGCAGTTGTTTCTGATTGAATGGAGGCTGGAGTTGTTGGGTCATAGAAGGATACGGGCTCAGACCCATATTACCAGACTGTGACAGAGACATTTGTTGCTGAGATTTCAGATAACCATTGACACCATAAGCCTGCTCGTATGGAAAGCGTAAGAGAAATTGATGAATAAAAGTCAACGAGCATGAATCGAAAAGAGCACACCTGTTGTTCGCTACCTATGCGACTAGGTGGTCGAACGCCTGGACTCTGCGCATTTGCACTTCCACTGGCACTAACGGGCGATTGGTGGCTCAATGCAGTTCCAGGTCTCGAAATTTGCTGACCGATGACACCAGATTGTGTGATTGATGGACGAGTACCAGGCGGACCGTGGCTGGGATGGATGGGTGTTTGCGGCGTGCTTTGAGTAGTGGGCGGCCTCGTCTGCTGTCCACTAGGTCCGTGTCGTTGATCCTGGGTGGTCGGAGGTCGCTGCATCTGTGCCATTCCCATAGACAGACTTGCAGAGACAGGATTAGGGGTCTGCGGCGTGGATCCAGGAACGGAGACTCCACGATGACCTTGAGCAGTCGAAGGTCGGTGAATTTGCGCTCCCTGAGCGGTCGGTGGTCGCTGCTGACCCTGAGCAGTTGGGGGCCGTTGCTGACCCTGAGCAGTTGGAGGTCGTTGCTGACCTTGGGCCATAAGTAGTCGTTGTTGTTGACCCTGGGAGGTAGGTGGACGACCTGGAACGCTTATCGGGCCACTCTGCGACTGTGGAAGGGCGGGTGGCGGCATCATCTGCTGATGCTGCAATCCGCTAGGCGCGACACTTGAGTTCGAGTTGTTCGCGAACTGCATAGGAAAGACTTTCATCCACGCTAGTTGTTTCTCTTGCTGGCTAAGGCCATTGTACTGCTCACGGGTGAGACCGAGAGCTGTCAAAAGCATCTGTTGCTGGGTCATCAACGAGTGCTGTTGAGGCTGCTGTTGATGTTGCTGGATCGGGACTTGAGGACCCTGTTGTAACGAAGGATGGTGCTGGGACTGTGCCATTGGATTGAACCCAGGATTACTAGACTGGGAAAACGCAGCAGGGTTGATGCCTCCAGAGTTGATACTGGCCATGGGATTCATAGCCATCACGGCAGGGTTCATTGCCATCAAGTTCATGCTCATACCACCAGACATACCACCATTCATCATACCGTGCTGCTGCTGCTGCTGCTGCTGCTGTTGGAGAAGCTGAGTAGGATTTACGCTGCTAGGGTTCATTGTCATGCCCATATTCATGGCCACTCCACCAGCACCCATGAGTTGGGCAGGGTTGACAACACCACCACCAAAGACGTTTTGAGAGAATTTTTGCTGCTGTTGCTGCTGGGGGGCGAGGGGCCCATTCTGAAAACTGGCCGCAAGCATAGCAGGGTTGATGCCTGCTGGGTTGGAGCCCGAATTGGGGCCAAAGGGCTGAGAGGCGTATAGATTTGGATTGCTCATAGTTTTGGATCTGCACTGGGAATCAGGTTGCCTTGTGAGAGAAATTGCACAGGAGGAGGTAAGATTAAACTAAAGCGACATAAACCAAATTTGAGCATCAAAAGTGGGAAATGACGTACCGAGGAAAGGTTCGGGACGACGGAGCTGCGTTGGAAAAGATGAGCTAGGTGGACGGGCGACACGCGCCGAGACACGTGTCGAGCTGAGGATAGACGGAAAGACGCACCGACGAGGGGTCCGTGCGCGTCGAGTCACAGAGGACTATGTGTAGTGGACAGATGTTGCTGGGGGGCTCTGAAGGGAAATTACGAGGGATGCTAGAAGAGAGAGTGAGCAGCAGGGCCGGACGGCGGGAGGGGAGGGCAGAGCCGGGCGGCGGCGGGGAGCGGAGCGGAGGAGGGGAAGGCTTACGGAGCAGGAGCGGGAGGAGGGCGGTGGGCCAGTGAGGGCGGGTGAGCGGGAAGAGGACCGGGGCGTGGGACAGAAGACGGCGAGGTCCCGGGCGATGTTGAGAGCGGAGGACGGGAGCGGAGCGGAGAATGAATGGCGGGGATCGGGAAATGGAATATCAAGTCAGCGCAAATCGATTGTCGCAAGCTCTCAGCTCCTACGCAGACGACCGCTGTAACGCTGTTAGTAAGGTGCACACCTCAACAACAGTCACAACACCGCTTGTCACGCGTCACAATCGCACGGTCTTCCCGCCGAGCGAGGGCGGGGGGCGGGCGCAGGACCGGCCAGCGGGGTGCACGGACCAGCGGAGAAGCATGGTGGACCTGTGCAAGCCGTGTTGTTTATGTCTGTCGCCTGCCTCTGCCACCCGTGCTACGGCTCAGATCTAGATCTGGATCTCCTCCGGTCTCCCGCTTCCCTCGCCTTCCGTCCCGTCCCTCCCTGTCCAGTCCCCACGCCTGGCGCCCACCCATGGCCTCTGGAGACACAGCACACCGTCCTGCGTCCTGAGAGTCGCAGCAGAACATACGCCATCTCTTCTCCCATCATTCTCTCTCCTCTGCCGTCAATTATACATTGTCCCGGTTCCTCACGCTGTCACCGTTTGTCTATTATCTCCTGCCGTCCGTTTCCTTGACTGCAGCGCAGGCTACTTAAGATTCTCTTCATCCTCTTCTTGAAGCGAGTTTACATCACAATCAATTTTTCCATATCCGGTCATATCAGAAAACCACTTACAGGTGCAACACGAGGTTGTCGACTCGTACGTATGTAGAAAGCTTCACGCACCCTCTTTCTTGACAGGACCCCAATGCCGTCGGATCTTCTTCTTGTATACGACAAACAGCAACTCCTAGGTGCAAAGCGCATGATCCTTTGAGATACAGCTCCAGACCCTGTATATATAGTCTCCACCGCTAGCTGCGAATTCTCTCCTAGCCATGAGTTCTTTTCGGTTCGGTGGAATGGCTCCGCTCAGCCAATTGGTGTCCAATTTATACTGTCTGTGCCTTCAGTCTGATTACCGATGCATCAGATTTCCCGGCCATTCTTAGCCCTTGTACCTCGCTGTCCCCTTGACCTTTTCGGCCACATGTCCTCCATTCGATGACACATTGTCTAAGAGTCAGGAGTGTAAAATCAATCTACCGCGACTCTAGGTTACTCGCAGATCTCCGGAGGTAAAAATACATTGCCATTGGCCGATAATGTTCATCGTAGCCTCGTGACAAGATAACTCCATTGAAAGCCAAGGATCTAACCTTAATAATTTCAATTGACATTCATCA
>Ga0153987_1000194_pt1 | contig 22043 bp, 20 predicted proteins | sample TSNC071MetaG_FD_102279 | JGI IMG/M metagenome (GOLD analysis project Ga0153987, IMG submission 102279) | Attine ant fungus gardens microbial communities from North Carolina, USA - TSNC071 MetaG | ecosystem: Host-associated > Fungi > Mycelium > Unclassified | place: USA: North Carolina, William B...
AAAAGAAAAAGAAAAGAAAATAGAAAAGAAATATAAATATTGACTTAGCCACGGTAGCTAGTCAATCCTCAGAGAGGTGGTTCATGACAAGGTTGCCTTGAGTTCCTATCACAGTTAGATCTGGTTAAAGGCTCTGAGTCATAACAGTTTACACCAGTTTACATCCCTAGCAAAGAAAATGTTGCTGATCTCTTGACTAAACCACTTCTGAAAGAGACCACAAGGAACTTTGTGACAAATCTGGGTCTTTACAGCCCAGGGAACATAGGGGAGTATGCAGTTGCAAGAGAATGAGCAACTAACACGCCTGGGGGAGTGCTGATAGAGGCGTGACATTGTAGTAAACATTATTTTCTATTTTTATACCATCTATCATTTCACTAACCATACTCCAATCACCCAATCATATCCAGCAAACAGTCAATGGACTACCAGATGATGCTTGGACCAGAACTATTGTCATGAACCAGCTAGACCCCATAGAAGAGTTGTATGATATGTACTCGGAGGAAGAAGATACCCCAAGGATTGTAGAAATAGAAGACAACAGACTGGACTTGGTTTCAGACGTAGAAGGGCTGACCGACCCTTATATAGACTTGTAGGCCCAGTGTCAGAAAGCCAACTCCAAGTCGGAATTAAGCCAACTACTCTTTATTAGCATTTGACAAAGAGAACTTGTTAGAGTCCTTGCTTTATTAGTCTGTCTACTTATACATAATCTACTTGGTCTGTGTGCCAGTTATCCTACACTCCCAACCAAACTATGTGTGACATGCCTTGTGATGTGACATGTGATGTGACCTTTATGTGACCTTGTCACTCCTTATGTCACATAGTGTGACAGACCTTCCCACACTATAAATAGAAAAGGAAGTAAAGAATAATAATACTTGTTAAAGGGGCAGTTTGTGACACCCAGGATCTCCACACTTTGCCAAATCAGTGATGGAGAGATAAGATGGGATCAGTAGACGAGTCATAGAGTACCTGCTTAGTCAGTACTGCACACAGACCATGTAAAGTAGTATAAAGTCTGGGCATGAATCAAGCAGGAACTCTATCAAGTTCTCTTGACCACCACTCCTAGAGTTAGAGCAACAGCTTCATACCGGCTAAACCTCCAGGTCCCTTACAACTATACAATTCATGATAGTTTTGGTATTTTGTTTGTATATAAAGGATATTAAAGAAGAAGTAAAAAAACTTGGTGTTGAATGGTCTACATGTTTCTAAAAGTGTCACAACCTAGTGACACCTTGTGACCCAAGTCACCTCTTTTCCCAGCTACTCACTGCTTTATTCCTTACCATTGATCCGGGTGATAGTTATATAGTACCATCAAGCCTCCTATCAAACTTAATTCACTTTATACTTAAGTAACTATAGCACTAGAGAATCCTTAGCTTCGTTATCAACTAAGTCCACTCCTAGTTCCTTCTCCCTCGTCTTGTCCTCGGCCTTCTTGTCAATAAATCCCCTGAACCTCCTGGATCAGATCCTGTGCCCTTCTGCTCTCCTTACGAGGATCTGTCTGGAGACAAGACCTGACAAAAAGCCTTGTTACAGTCTGTGACAGGAAGGCATTAGTCTGTGAGAAGTTACTTTTCAATGGGAAAGCATAAGGAATAGAAAAAGAAGAATGTCACTGTCATGGTAAACAAGAAAAAAAGTATCAGATATGAGTCAGTCAAGAAGAGTGGATTAGAGAGTCTGATGGAGTAACATCAATTTCCCCTACTCCAGAACTCCAGAGATAGTCAAGCCATTGTTGGTCAGATGGTGACAACCCCAGCGATTCCAAGAATTCCATAACACTTTATATCCCCAGGATATTACTATATACTTCCACAGTGTTGAAGAGAACTGCAGCACCCAGACTTCGTGCCAACATCATTCTTCTTCCATTCCTGATGCCTAATTATATCCCATACTCCACCTTCATCTCCATTTCACATTAGCCTCTTATAGGCATCCAGCAACTCCCTTTTAATACTGCACTTCGCATAGTCACTCCCTCAGTCATCTACCTTAATAGGTGACTCCTGAGATATATATTCTAATACACAGCCATCCATCAATAACAGCTGCCAACTGACTATGACAGGGGGCCTCAGGCCATATCATAACACCCAGGATTTATTGAGGAGTTAGACAATGAAGGAAGATTAATGGAAGATGAATATCTAGACTTTGGAGTGATGGATCAAGAGCATGACAAGATGGGAGAGATGTGTGACCCTTATGAGGGTCTGTAAGATTAGATTAGGAAGAGATAGAGAAGAGATCAGACTATGGACTAAGTAGGTGACATGGGAGTATCACTACATGAACAAACATTGTAACAGTATAAAATTGAGGTTGTAATTTAGTGAGAACTCCATCAAGTTCTCTTTCTAACCCTTGAAAGAGCTTCCTAAGTCAACCTGACTTTGGGAGTAAAGTCAGTCACTGACAATAGAAATGGATGCTTAAGTCACAAAAGTAAGGTAAAAATGTCAGGTAGCTAGTTACAATAGCTAGGTATTATATGTCCTTTCAGTATCTACATTCTCGTATAGGAAAGAAAACTCAATAAATCAGAGACATAAAAATATTAAGTGGAATGATGCTAGGCTACATTATGATGGCTTCAAGATGTTGGTATCACAGTTCCATTTGATAACATGTAGTGCAGTCCATGAGGACAGCTTCAAACACATGTACATTACTTACATAGGGCTTGATGGCAGACCTCTAGGTATGCTTATTTCAATAATGATAATAAAATAAACATATGATGTGATCAGTAATAGACCCTCATGGGTTCTATGAGTCTCACATGATATCACTACATGTTCAACAGATGCTGCGGTGATGTACTTTGCAACTGAATCAAGAGCGCCCACTTCATAAGCGGGCGTACTTTACCGAAGATGGTAGTTATCCCGGTTTGACCATCTCTTGAGGGAATTTTGCCAGTCACTGTTTAGATATCTCTTTATTTCGGGCCCGAGCGAAACACGTTGAGCTTAACCAAGTTACGATTAATGATGTGTATGAATAGTTAGTGGTGGAGCAAGTCCTGGCCGGTGTAGGCATAGGTCGAGGAAGCTAGTATATAGGATGACATCCCGGAGAGGGGAAAGCTATAACCCTGATAACGGCAGCTCTCGAGATCTAGACTTGTTTGAATTAAAGTCTGAATAAGCGCCCAAGGATCCCTGGCTGGAATCTTATCTACTTTGCTTGAATCAACCCTGGACCAACGGAACAAGCCGGTCAAAACCTACCTGAAATGAAGTATTGAATAAATTCCAACCAAGGTAAAACAATTCCAATCCGGTTCTAAAAGGAATCACAGGTAATGATTCCAAAAATGTATAGCTTCAGTGATACAGCAGCTATATATACACGCTTAAGAGTACTGCTACGTAATTCGGTCTCCCTCCCAACTATCGCTTGGGCAGAGGGTTGCGTCATAAATAAATGAATGCTCACTTTCCAGAAAAAAATGAGACCACATTATATAGAGAATAGCATATTTGGTGACTCCCAAGCACTCATCAATAATTCTCATGTTCAAAACACCTGTATTTTGTATCCACCAACTCCATTATCATTATAACTAGTCCTTCAATACACAGAAGAGCGTACAATAGCAAAAAAAAAAAGACAAAAAGCATTATTATCAGAGAAAACCACGACTACCAAAAGTCCCACAACGTTCACATCCGGACCGAATTTACAATACAACACTATAAGGAAAACCACATTGCATGTGAATACTTTGAATGTGGGGAAAAACCGACCCAACCGAGTCATGCGTACATGCGCATACATATAAAAAAATCGGGGGTTCATCGGTGAATATGAGTCTGTGAGGGAGTTAAAGCTTATTGATATCTAACACGGAGCTGGTACTAGAACGATGACATCTACTGAACGGTACAAGAAAAGACTACTTACAAAATAAACACCTTAGAAGGAACGAATAACGATATGGAATATCTGCATATTGAGCTCTGCAGAGACAAGCGAGTCGACCGAATGCAAAGAGCCAGTCAGAGGGTGTGTGAATGAGCACTTGCATGTCCGTGCGTGAGCGCAGAAGAGAAGGAAGGCGTGAGCACATGCAGGGCAATGACCGGGAAGCGATGACTCGAAAAGAAAAAAGGGGTGGGAGGTGTGTATATATATTCTTGGCTGTCCAACGGTGAACGACGGATCGTTCCCTAATAACCACTTTGTCGTTTTCCAAGAAAAGCAAGTGTTGCCCGGGTTAGTGGCGGAAAGGTTCCTTGAAAAGCTCCACAGACCAAATCCGATACAGGAAGAGAACAGAAGGAGAGCGAGGGAGAGATTTAGATAGTACTGGCTGTGCTGGCAGCGATGGTCATCACTGGAGCAACGATTCTAGTTCCCATCATCACGGGCGCAACATTCAATTCCCAGACATTCGGTCCAACCAAAGTGCCAGAAAGTCCTCTGAACATGTTCAAGCCTTGTAAGAAATCAATTCTCCTAATGCCGTATTTTTCATCCCTCGTTCTCTTAACTAGATCGTCGATTTTGGCAATTCGAGAGTAATAAGCAGAACCAACTGCGTTTCGTGAGGCACCTAAAGGGGCGAAGGCATCGTATTCTTCCGGTGTGACGACTTGGCGGAGAGAACGATGAAGACAACGTAAGACGTCGTATACAGTGACGTAGCCTCTTTGTCCTCCAAAAAGTCTGCCGTCGGGTGAGGAAGCAGGGAAAGGGGCCGGAGCGACGTGGATTTCCCATGCAAGGTATGGACAGACAATGAGGAGCGAGGCAAGGGGAGGCTCCGTCGCTGCAGCTACGAGGTCATCACGGGTGACATGATTCATAATGAAGCCATTCGACAGATCATAATGGAGTGGAATATCTATGTCTGGATGAAAGGCAAGGAAGAGATGGATATTCATTCGTTGAGAAGGTGACTTTGGGCCGGCGAGGAGGAGGTCATTGGAGTTGTAGACAGAGTCATGAGTGAGAGACTGTGGGTAGTGATAGTAGTCTGGGGGTGGAGTAGAGACTAGGGACGAATCTGAAGAAGAATCTTCGGAGGGTGGAGAGGAATTTTCTGAGAGCGTTGGCGAGGGTGTCCTCGATGAGAACACAACATTAGTGGATGCAAAGTGTACGCGTTTTGTCATGACAGAAAGAATGAGAGGTGGGAAATGTGGAAGAAGCTGGTTTTTATATGGCATTTCCAAATGGGGCTATGATCTGCGACGACTCTGACAGAACAAAACAGAGTTCAAACAGTTCAAGTCCACACGTGCTCACATAACATGTGACGCTCACCTACCCCGGGCAATTATTATCATTATTACTTTACTATCACTTTGCGGGGTCTCCTGGAGGAAAATATGAGATCTGGGGTAGGATCTTGTGATTACTACAAATCTCGCCTAGATCCTGCTACTAGAGTGGCACTGGTGCTAGAACTTTGTGCTCGCAGATCGATTTAATGAACCCCGGGTTACAACTCGTAGAGTCTGTCATCCTTCAGTGACTAACAGGTTGCACTTGCATTGACTCACTGGAGATATCTTGCAATGCTGTGTTCTTCACTAAAAACAGGACTACCAGGTCCAGGTGGTTGGTAAAAGCGGTTGTTTACAGACAAGTCAGCCTATCAGGTACATTGCAGATGTCAGCATGTCCTTTGGAACAAATATATCTTGGACGAGAAGAGTAACATATGAAAACGTGCATCGGCAATGAAATCCCTGGCTTGAATGTCATCCGATGTTGACGGGACTATCTATCCCAGACCTAAATCTATCGTACTCAAATTGCAAGAAGACAAACAACCCTTTGGCTAGCCGCATCCATTGCCGTCCAAAACTGTAGACAACGTTGCAGCGATGCAAACGCAATGCATGCCAGCTATTGCATCAAAACACTGCTTGCATGCGTCCTCTAGCACCCAGATGATCATCATCCCAGCAAGGGGTCAGATATCCGCATTCGAGGCCTACATCCTGGCGCTTGTGCTCCGAAGCATCAATGGCCTGACATCATAATCAATCGATTTCCAGTTTTCATCTTGCCGGTCACTGGCTCCCTTCTTAGTCAAATGCAGGTACATGTGACCACTGCTGATGCTTCTTCTCCTTCCGATAACCAAGTTGGACTCTTTTCCCATTGGAAGTAATGTCCAAAACCTTGGAGGAAATATCAGCACACGATGTCTCGTCGACACAGGCCAGAGTCGATAATACTACTGGACACGTGGTCTTACGAGACAAGAAATCAGTGGGCTGTATGAATAGACAACCGTATCAATTCGTCTTGAAACGAAACTATCATGTTGGATGTGATGAAGTAGACGAAGACATGCTGTGTAACAGAAGTTGCCTAGCATATGTCCATCAAATGCGGATTGTAAGCTGAATTCCAACCGGCGTACGGAAATGACCTCCCCACCACCATATATAAAAGCCCATAAATCAAGACCACAACTGTGATATATGTGCCTCGATGATACCTCATGGACTCACCTTTATAATCTATGAAACCTCTTCAAGGTTTGACCACAAGAATGCCTGTATTCACAGCAGAATACGTGCGTATGATTGTTCTACTCAGATAGTCACAGCCCAATTGACATTTTGTACCAGACTCCACTTTCATCTCGCCTTTGTCCGCTGAGTGGGCAATGCTATCCTTTTGTACGTGAACAATCCATTCTCATTTTACGAGTCACCTAATGCTTGTCTAGACATGTGATGTCCCGAAAACGCCACGACAAAAGACACTAGACCTTCCGCCAGAAGATTCAAGTTCTCTGTGCATCAATCAAAAATTAATTTCATTTACTCCTTTCTCACACGACTCACCAGGATCTCCATTATCCAACTCATTATACCCAGTCACCCTCATTTCAACAGATCTCACACTCCAACAGCACATTGGATTATTGAGCATCGATTTACATCTGCCATTACACGTCCACACACCTACGGCACATGTTGGCACGATTCGTGCCGACAACATTGATGGTTGCATGCACGAGCTTGTAAGCGCAATTGCTGTGGTTGAGCTCTTGCGATCACTCGCTAGCTTACCGCTGGAGCTGCGATCCTTATACCTCGGGTTACACCCAGTAATGCAAAATATGGTTCGAGATGCGTTTCAGGCACGCATTTCAAGGCCTGGTGGGACATCTTATCTCGCTCATTGTGATACAATGGGGTCCAGGTTCTTTTGTAGGAGCCTCGAACAAACTAGTGTCAACGGCAGTCCGGGCTCTCGCGTGAGTGCTCGGGTTGGACTTTCTTTAAGCCCTCTTTCTGAAGGTCGACCGCTTGGAAGGGATTTATTGTTGGGTAATTGTAATGTGTGGGGATTTGAAACGGCATCGTTCAGTGGGTGCGACATTGTCCATATCGCCTAGAAACATCACCTGCAGTCTGCCATTCACTCGTTCCTTCTTTCATGCACCTCTTCCGCCTTTAGTAGTAATGAGGCTTGGCATGGCATTGTCATTGTCATTAGCGATCCTTCTCTTTTGGGTCTGGTTACCATATAATTTTCGACTTCATCAGGTTGTCTGTCATTAATTTAGGTTAGGTTGGATTCATTACTCCATTCATCTTCCAGGCGAAGGTCTATTTCTATTGTCGTTGATGATCGTAGATCTTGCAAGTCCAGTCCGCAGCGAGGTTGATTTGATGAGGGTTTCAAGTATGATTCTTGGCATCAACAGATTCGAGCCTGCTACATTACTCAAATTGGCTTGTCTAGTTTCAGGAAGTGATTTCGAGAGTTGACCTAGTGATTTCTCGAGTGGTAGGGTTGATCATAGGGGTTACCAACAAGACACTCACCCAGGGTCGATGAATAATAAGCTTTGAATAGAATAGATTAGTAATGATCTGAGGCATGATTGATTGAGAGCTTAAGTAACTGCGGGGTAGATTTAGGAAATGACTTCAGGATATCCTCATTAGAAGGGCAGTTCAAATGTGGAACCGGAATGCCTGGAGCATCCACTGAACCGAATAAGATAAAATATAGGGCATCACCGCAATATGACGATTCTATTTACCTAAGATAAAATGAAAAGCTAGTCTCACCTCAGGCATCACTGCAATATAACGATTGAGGTATATTCAAGGAGCTGAGTATAAATGAGAGAGCGGCCACTGTGTAGCTGCGCGGGCATGAAGTGGACTACAGGTATCAGATGTAGAGCCGAATAAAAATTTGGAATGACAAGATAAAATGTCACCACCGATGCAGCACTCCATCTCAATACCGAGCAATCTCACGTTGCATCAAATCATAACTTTCGAAAGCTGCGCATGCTTTGAATTTAGAGATGTTTTATCCCATGACTCGGCTTTTATAACGGGTGAACCACCGAAGGCACGGGACTTGCAGTCCGCTTCATTGGCCTGAGATTGTTCAATATGATCCGAAGAATACCAGAGGCAGTGATAGGAGCTTGTCTCGGAAATCATGTGCCTTTGAAGTTACAAGGATCATGGGAAAAACACACAATACACAACACACAACACAACGAGGTGGACTTCTCACCAAGTCCAGAAATAGCGGATCATGACAACTTCGACCGATCGACATGGCCTGACATATTTATTTGATCCAGTAGAAGGTGTTTGTCGACTTCTCGTAACACAATCTCCGCCGCAGTAGTCGAGTAGATAAGTGTTCATGTAAACATTCAAGCCCATGGAATGTTCATTCCATCAGGACGACTATGGGTCTTCTCTTTTCTGAGTGCCATGCCTGCTGGAGTCGCATGAATTAAAGAAAATACAAGCTACGACCTCTGCACAGGCAGCTCGTCAATCGACAAGATAACTAAGGATCATCCGATGTGGTGTTAGTATATAATATTTTTTGAACCATAACTCAGATTTCTGCAACGGCTGCGCAGCAGGTTGTGAGAAATTTCGCAACCTGAACCGATCTCAGTCGTGAGTGAGCAATAGATGTCGAGATTAATAATAATATTTTCGGGTCACCAGGATTGAAGACTGGCTCTAGTAAGATTCAGCTACAGTTTAAGCACGAACGTAATATAGACGATCACAGGAAAGAAAAGAATAATACTGGACAATGGTGATGACGAGCTGAAAAAAGCTCGTGCTCCAATAATGAGATCATTTTCTCTCCTATATAAAATCATACTCAACCCTGAACCCAGAATCAAATTCCAGATAGCCAGAGTCGGTAATTAACAATAGTAGGTTTTATTTCTCATGGTGTAAGTAATGATATAACTACTGGTCTTGACAGCTGTCTATCATGAATAGATTACCAGGATACCACTTGCTCATGAACGACTGATTGACGGATGAAAGGGCGAGAGTTGTGTGTTTTCTATTACAGGGCTAGGTCTTATTGGAAGTGCAGGAGACGTTTTCGGTAAAAAAGTTTTTTTTTCAAGGACATATCTATTCAGGATACCACTTGCTCACGACCGTCTGATTGACGGACGAAAGAGCGAGAGTCGCGTGTTTTCTATTACAGGGCTAGATCGTATTGGAAGTGCAGAGGACTGGTGGGTTTCGGTAAAAAAAAAGTTGTGTTTTAAGGACATATCTATATTTGGGGTTCAGGTGATCGACATTCGTCCGTGGAGAATGGCACTTTTGTTAACCAGGTTCCGACCCCCCTTCTCCCCACACACACATGGAGAAGCAGTTATCTTCTCCGATTCTACCGTTACTTATTCAATGTTCCTTCAAAGATGTCAGAGACAGTCGGTGCTGTCGGCGATCTCATGACTTGGACCATGAAACTTTGGGATAGTAACCAAGTGACGATTTGACAGGTATATTACCTGCGGTAGAAGGGTGCTATGTACACATGGCTAGAGAAAGAGAGGCAGGCATATCTATCCTCAAAGATTGTATCTATCTGACCTAGTAAAGTTTTCATTCTCAGGCTGACCCGATTGATTCATCACTGTGAACCTCTTATGTCTGACCGGATGCGGGGGCCTTCTTTGACACTCGGATGGCTTGAGATGCCGCGCCCTTTTCGGTCGTTCATTCACCCCGAGGTATCCTATTCGAAGGTGCAAGTCCTAGCTGGGAGTATTCTGTACGATCTCATAAAGGCTTTGTGCAGAAGTGGACGCTAGCTTTTGAATTCTAATCCTTATCCCATTCTACGAGCGCTGCACACTCGTCAATACCGCAGTGCCTCAATCACTACAGTAAGTCATCTTGCGGATCCGTTGTGACTCAATCCTGAGTCACGGTCGATAGATTTCGGCATCAACCAATCGTTTTATAACGGATAATCCAGCCGTATTCTACACTGCATCAGAGATGGCTTTCCGACCTCAGACTCATTGTAGCCGTCCTCATTTCGCATGCATTCCATTACCGTGCCTTTCTGCACAACCACCAATCTTGGACCCGATATTACAATACATCCGAAGCAGAACCATGATAACATGGTCAGTCTGTGAACATCCATCCACAGCCTTGGCGAATATGATCCTTCCGTACGGTGAGGTCTGGCAAGATCGACCAGCCACGTCTCCATGCATCCCGTCCCTGACGATATGGTCGGGACCGACGAGGGATCGGCCTATTGTCATCATTGGGGACCCGTACGTGACGATTGGCGATGTGCTGCGGCATGTTTATGCCGCCATCAGAGCCGCAGCACGAGAGTACTATCAACCCACCACACAGTCCCACCTGCTCCAACCGCACACCCCACAACAGGTCCCTGACATCGATGAGCGACAGATGCGGCAATGGGTTTTGTGTTATCTGCAAGGTCATAATACTTGGAAAGGCTTACGTTTCCACGATTTCAATTCTTGGTGGCTTGATATACGGCGTTGATCCTAAGCCATTCTTCCCATTTACCAGATCTTCACATCTATTCGTAAGATTATCTTCGTGCGGAGATGATGGATAGAGCATTCCGCGGTGAGCATAATGTCAACATGACCAAACACTTTCGCTGTCGCTTCGGATTCGGTAATTCCGTCATCTATCATCGATCCATACCAAGTGGACGCAGCTACAAACTTATTGACTGTCTATAGTAGAATGGACCCATGCTTAATCAATAGCTGAAGTGAAAATCTGTAGTTGGTTTTGTATCTATCAACTTCAAAGATCTACTGGTATGATGTATGTTTTTCAATCACTGATGTCATTTCTTGGCTCTGAGCCTCGGTACATGAACTTATATAAATAAAGCACCTCCCTTACTCATGATCTTGAAATAGTACAAGTTGAGATAAAAATGAGAGAGTACATTGTTCCCCTTACATCAAGACAGAAAGTCAATAAGACAACGACGCATAGGACTTGGACTTGGGTGTTTGAGCTATTGTCCAAACATAAATATCGGAATTAATTCCTTATAAATATCCCTTGGGATATATCTCAATGCATAGGTTACAATAAAACATACAGACTCAGCTATATATGTTTAAAGACATAGGCAGGGTAGGTGGAATGCACTTGGCAACCTTGAGGATATGAATGATCAACTCACAACGGCTGTAACGGACCAACAACTGAATGACGAGAAACTGGATCTACTAGGTGATCTGGCCATGTTGAAGCATACTCCATAAATATGGGGGTGAACATATCATAAAGGAAAAATCGGACACGAAAGGCATGTAGGTAAGTAACGAGGATTTATGCGGTGGTCTTGTGGGCTGCCTTTGCTGCAGCTGCTTTTGCCTTCTTCTCGGCGACACGCTTGGCAATGAGAGCACTGCATAATTTATTAATTCTAATAGAGGCAAGAGAGAGATGACATACTCGTATTCGGACTTGTTTTCTTTCTGGCGCTCGAAATTCTGGCGCTTGATAACGCGAACACGGCGGCGGCGTTGAAGACGTTCAGGTGTGACCAAACGCTGAATTTTGGGCCTATAATTATGTGAGAATGCATTCAAGGAGATGAGATACCACTGACGCTTTGGTATATGGTTTTGCATTCTCTTTCTTCGAACTCTTTACTTCGCGCCTGATCACGTATTTGCGGACATCATCCTCCTTGCTCAGATTAAAGAACTTTCTGATTTTAGTCGCTCTCTTGGGACCCAACCTCTTGGGCAATATGGAGTCTGTCAAACCGGGAATATCACCCTCGCCCTGTTTGACAATGACCAAGGAAAGGACAGCGATATCTGGGCCAACTATGCACCCACGAACAGACTTCCTGCGACGTTCACCAGCACGGCGAGTGCGGTAACAGGAGTGGCCATCTGAGAGGAGGAGACGGACTCTGTGAGGAAGAAGAACACCCTGCTTCATAGGAAAGCCTTGCTTGTCGTTACCACCCGTGATGCGAAAAATATAACCCTTCCATTCATCGCCAAAAGCATCTCCGGGAACCTCCTGGGATATTTTTTTGTCGTAGAAGATACGGCTGACGGCGAGAATGAGACGGAGAAAGGTAAACAAAACAATGGGACGCACGTTTTCCTCTCGTCATCGACATCGATAAGCTTTTGGTTCCCGGTTGCGGGATCTGAGTATAGTCAGCGAGTATTCCTCCAACGCTGCCGACCGTGCTTACTGGCGATGTTGAACTTCATTCTGTTGGGAGGGAAAGTCGGCGGGAACACGGCACCCCCTTGGGTGGCTGAAACAAGGTTTTGTGCTGTACAGCTGCATCAGCCACATCGGCATCTTCCGATATTACTTTGCGCGCATCTTGCATCACGCATCACAACCAAGGTCAAGAACGAATTAATTGTGAGTTTCTAGTTGTGCACGTTTTACAGTTACTGACTCTGATTCAGAGCCGCCATGGGTCGCATGCACGCTCCCGGAAAGGGTATTTGTGAGTCCGATTGTTGGTTCTCTTTGCCTTGAATCCAATTTTCTTCAACAGCATCCTCTGCCCTGCCCTATCGCAGGACTCCACCTTCATGGCTCAAGACGGCTCCGGAGGACGTTGTTGAACAAATCATCAAGCTCGCCCGCAAGGGCCATACTCCCTCCCAGATCGGTGTTATTCTCCGAGATTCGCATGGTATTCCCCAAGTACGTTTTGTTACTGGCAACAAGATTCTCCGCATCCTCAAGAGCCATGGTACGCCTGTTGCTCTATGCTCTCATTCTCCTTTACTCATATATCCGCTCTTCTTTTCTTTTTGATCAAATGCCTTTTGTTTGGGGATAGGACTTGGCCCATCCATCCCTGAGGACCTTTGGCACCTCATCAAAAAGGCGGTCGCCGTTCGCAAGCATCTGGAGGTCAACCGCAAAGACAAGGACTCCAAGTTCCGTCTCATCCTAATTGAGTCTCGGATTCATAGGCTTGCCCGGTATTACAAGACCAAGCAGCAGATTCCGCCCACGTTCAAGTATGATTCGGCTACCGCTTCCACTTTGATTGCTTGAGCGAGGGTTTGATACAATTTTCTATGCTACATCCCTCTTTCTGCATGAATACGATAAAATATATTTGTTCGTTTGAGCAGAGTGTCTCTCGTAAGGTTTTTTTTCCCACGTATGTTTTCTTTTCTTTTCTTCCATGAATATCCGATTAGCCACTGTAAGCTTTTCCAAATACATGTTTTAACTCTTGCCTAGTTTTCCTCAATCCATGCTAGGTTGATGACCTTCCTGACATGCAAGCTATAAATTTACAGAACCTACCTGAAAACTACCCAATGCAGTTCTGTAAGTCTATATATTACATCAATTGCACATCCAAGTCCATTCGCTCGTTCTCAGGGATATTTCATCTCGTTACATGGCCTCAACTCTCGTTCGTAGCAGAGGATCCCAAAGGTCGCATTGTTGGATACGTGTTATCGAGGATGTAGGTTCTCTCGCACTCTGACTCACCGAAATTCTTGATCAATATCCGGACAAGAGAACATTCGAATAACAATACTGATCATGAAGATGAGAATCCAGAACAACCTCATGGTCGTGTCAATTCTATTTCTGTTGATAGGCAGTATAGGAGACTGGGAATTGCCAGGAAAATGATGATGTTAAGCCGTGCGTCCCTTGTCTTTTTTTTCGACACGCCTGGGTCTGAACGATGATTGAACAAATAGTAGAAGCGATGAAAAGAATTTATGGAGCATCCTATTGCTTACTCTACGTGCGAATGTCTAATAGACCTGCTGTTGCGTTGTATAAAGATGCGCTTGCATTCAAAGTGGCGAGCATTGAGGAAAACTTTTGTGAGTATTTTTGGCTCGAGCTGTTTTTATGTTATTATACACATATATCAGACAGTGATGGTGAAGATGCCTTGGCAATGAAGTTAGATTTTGATCCTGAAGGGTGTATGTAAAAATAAAAATACATGTTTGATTTAATCCCAGCGAATTGATCGATCGATCAGTTATCAAATCAGTTGTGGTTTCACGTGCCCCCACACAAAGGAGGCATTGTATCAGGCAGCACATTAGATCATTTAATCAACGTTTAATACGTTTAACCTTGCGTGATCGCCTACCATTTTTGTAGTGCATTGTTAATCTACCACGATTCTCCAACGATTGTCGACATATGGAGATACTTTTCATGGAAACAGATTGTCCTTCGTCCTATCTGTCCTGCAGCCGTGATAGCACGAGGAATTTCCCACACAATGCGCCTTGTTATTTGTGATCGTCTAACAGCTCCCATTCCTCACGTTCAATCTGCTTAATCGTCCTTTGACGCGACACAGGTAGTTCTTCCCGGAGGGCCAATCTAACATTTCGACTCACTATTCATCGATCTATAAGACTGTCGAGGGACCTCTTTGTGCTTCTGTTTACTTATCGCAATGTATTCATCTTACAGTGCCTACGGGTACCCTGTCTTCGAAAACCAGAGCCCTTATCAACAATCTTCTCCATTTATTCTCCCTGAAGGCTGCAGTCCTTATTGGCAACCTCCTTCTGTCATTCCTCCTGAACCTTCTCCATTCATTCCTCCTAAACCTTCCCCATTTATTCCTCCTGAACCTTCTCCATTCATTCCTCCTAAACCTTCCCCAGTTATTCCTCCTGAACCTTCTCCATTCATTCCCCCTTTAAACCTGGCAGCTGAAGGCTCACCCTTTATCTCACCTTATACAGGTACTAATTCATCTCCAAATCCAAGTCTTCTGTCCGGTATCCCGAACACCCCTCTCTATAATTTCGTGCCCTACGAAAACTATTATAACTATGGACCAAGAGGTTGGGAACGCCGGACTGACAGCTTTACATCATTCAACAGCTTCATCCCTCCGTGGATCGCTACTCCTTATCCTCGACAAGGTTATTCAAATGTTGCAGGATGGCCTTCAACTTGGTTACCTACACAAGTCATGAGCGGTCACCCTTCGAATTACTCACCAGCGCCCTCTGAATTGTCCCTTCATCGTCTTCTGAGCGGCGATTACGATCGCACTACCCTCATCTTTGATCTCTCTTCCCCCAAATTCGATCCTATGATATACCTTGGCTCAAATTCACTTGAAAGGCTATCAGAAGAAGATCAAAGAGAATCAGCAACACGGCCAGGATTGAATCATCTTCGTATTGAATGTGATTTGATACCCGAATGGCCGATCGGAGTCGACATAAATCCGAATTATTTTCGGGGTCAAATACCACCTTCGAGAGCGTACATCCCACCAATAACACTAGGAGATGTACTATTAAACATTTATAGTCATTTTTCACAGAGGATTAGGCATGAAGATTGGGCCAAATTGAGCCTCCAAGATCAAATAGGAGTCACAAAGGCATATACTGCGAGATGTAGTTCTTTAGGAAGCGCTGAAACTATCGAGAGAAGCCGAGGTGTGAGAAGGATCGATTATGCCCGTGGAAAAGTTTGGTTTAAGAGATTAACGAGAGTAGGAGATGAAATGGAAGTGCTGAAACTGCATTTGGACAAGCAATGAGAAGGATGCAAGGGGAGGATTGATTCTTTTCGACTTTGAATTAGGTGTTGACCTTGATGTAATATATTACCTTTTTAGGTCGCGGCCTAACAAGGGTGTATATATACCTTTTTGGACATACATTTGTTTCCATCTCACCTATTACACAAGTCAATTCTGTATTGTCGTTTAGCTGTTCGGGCACCTCAGTCTCGTTCCATGATTCTGAGGTGAGAATATTCGATATTGTGGACTAGATATTGTTGCTCAGCATACCTACAGTGTCTTATCATCACTCTAGATCCCTGCCGCTCGGTATCTCATTGTGTTACTTCACAGGTAATTCCACAATGCCCGTCATGTTATCAATCAGTGATCTATCATTTCCTCTTGCATGGTTGTATGGACCATCTAATTATTTGAGTAGTCTGAACTTGTGGATTAGTTTTCCCCATGGTTCTGCGGGAGGGTGAGTATTCTTTTCTGGCGCCTCAGCTGTTGTCTATTCCAGCTGATTTGCAATCCAAACTACATACATTTTTTCCGAAAACATCTCTAGTTTTCACCATCAGTATCCGACCTTACTGCGAGGCACAGATAACAACTCAATTAATGTGCCGATAATTGAGCCCGTAGAATAAGATGCCTCGTTTTTGCACAGTTTGTCGGTGTGGGGGTTGGGTGCATCAGGTTGAGTGGGATTAGTCGAGGTTTCCTTGCTGCCTCCTTATCGTTCTGCTATCTGCCATGCCTGACCACATCCACACATACTTATCTTCGTACATAGCTCTACCCTTGCCCATCAGACTTGCGTCTTTGCAATAAATCTAGTAATGTTCGATGACCAATCTTTCCCAAGCTCTCGTATTGTCTTCCACCTATGTCGACTGCCGAAGATGTCAGTAAGTTTGTCAATGCTGCTTATAGTCAGCGTGCACGGTCGGAGGTAGACAAAGATTGTAATAACGAAATTCATGACTGGAGTTTCCACTCATTTTCATTTCTAGTCTCAACCACTGTCGCGTACCGAGCGGGCTACACAGCTGAACAACTGTCTGTATTGCCGGAAGGTGCAAATCTTGGCCTTAGCTGTGGCTGTCCCATTCTCTCATCAGGACTTCAACAAGTATGTGATGACATTCTCTAGGTTCACTGGATCTTTGAAAAAGGTGCACCTAGGGTGAAGTAGTCCTTGACCTGGGTAGTGGAGGAGGTCTCGATGTGTTTCTCGCTGCAAATCAGGTTGGACCAACAGGTGTTGTGATTGGACTCGATGCCTCTGAGGTATATAAGCCCTTCCAATCCAGGGTACCATACTTGATTCTTTTGTAGGACATGATTGCACTTGCACGTCGAAATGCAGCGTCAAAAGGGCTGAAGCCACCTCATGTCGCTTTTGCCAAAGCCTCGTTGGTCGAAGAACTACCGGTGGAACCCGCTTCTGTTGACTGTGTTGTGTCGAATTGCGTCCTGAATTTACTCCCTGGAGAAGGAAAAAAAGTCGTATTGAAGGAGACATTTCGCGTTCTGAAGCCAGGTGGTAGAATGAATCTCGCTGATGTGATTATAACACCACCTTATAACCTTGAAGTAACTATATCTATTTTCAGGTCATCGCCCTTCATGAGATTCCGGCAGATCTTAGGAACGACTTGGAGAGTATCGTGGACTGCATTTCGGGCGCTATCTCTGAAGAAGAATATCGCAGTCTTCTTCAAGTGGCAGGTTTCATCAGTAGGCGAGACTGATCTGGCAGTGCTAACGTGAAATTGACTATCTGGTTGTAGATATATCCTTTATCCAAGAAGGGGAACTTACTGCGTGTGGCTCGGGATCTCAGCGGAATAGTTCATCAGGGTCTCTTAACCAAAAAGCCTTTGCAAAGAAGCCTAATGACTTCGTCAGTATGTCTCTCCTGGCAGAACCCGAAGGATCTTCAGATCATTGATGACACTAGCTTCTTATCGAATTTCAGCATCCAAGCCTTGCAGCTCGGCGGAAACGATCTCCCCTACGGTTCTCAAGAATTGGTGGTATGCTTATCCGGAGGTTAAATCGACGCCAGATGCTCTCACGACAGAACAAGTAGCTGCACTGATCCGTGACCCGAACCAGAGTAGCACAGATTTTACAGTTATCGATGTCAGGCGGAATGATCACATGGTAAATGCTTTAGAACAGTTGAGTTTTTGTTAGTGTTGATGTTGATCACTGATACCCAGGGTGGTCATGTTCGAGGAAGTTTACAGTGCTCAGCACAGTCCTTCTACGATGATCTACCTGGATATTTTGAGAGATTCAGAAATAGCAAGAAAATGATCTTCTACTGTCAGAGCTCCAATGGACGCGGACCTCGCTGTGCTGGCTGGTGATGCTATTCTTATGTAGAAGAAGTTAAATGATCTGTTGATACATGATACAGGTACCAGGATCATCTCGACTCTGTCGGGTGCACGTCATCCAAGGCCTACATTATGACAGGGGGGATTAGAGAGTGGATGGGAAAATTCAAAGGAGAAGAGGATCTTGTTGAGTATGATTGGGGACCTTTGGTATAAGTCAAAGCCGATATGTGTACTACCTGGTTCATAGTAGAACCACCTGATAATGTTGGAAAATTTACTCCATCTACATATTTTATTTTTTGTAGCATACTTTAATCCTTGGACATCTCGTCTAGCATCAAAAAAACCCAGTATTTAAGAGGATGGCCTCACAATGTTGTCCAAATTTGGGAATAAGACGAAGCAACTGCGATAAGAGAATAACCCAGACAGGAACCTGACCTTGGGTAACTAGCCCATGCACTCCAACTCCTGAGTTACTAGACCTTATCAGTCCATCATGAGCTCTAGGGTAAGTCTCTCCAGCTGAGTTGCTGGTCTACAAGGCTTCCCAAGCACCTATCACTTGTCATGTGACTGGACCTTAGGTGTGCATTCTCCTTTGTATCTGTTCTTAAACATCTAAATTTAGTCATTTCTGCCTGGACCTCAGGCCTTAGCCCGGCATTCAATTAGCATCTGAGGACAGTGCTTTTTTGCTGTTAAACGTTGATATTTCAAACAAGTTTGAAGCATCATGAAAATACAAATTTGATATAGTTTTATTGTTGGATATAGCATGTTAAAGGTTGTATGCCTTGGCAAACTTCTTCAGGGCAATTTCAAGGAATATATTTGGGTAGTGATTTTCACCCACGATGTATGACTCTTGATGCAGATTGAAACTATGTTACATAAATGTTGGTGCCATTCAACTACGTCTCCATGAGCCCTAGATCTCTTGCTTTGATCAGCATAGCCTGCATTCAATGAAAATAGTGAGATTATGGAAGATGGTGTTAAATCCTTTACCAGTTGTTTGGATCCATATCTAGCAACAAAGAAACCGCCAGCAGCGTACCACAGCTAGAACATTGTTCATCAGATTTGCTTGCTCTGGAAATTGTAGAGCTTACCGCGGGGTGTCCAGATGGCCTGTACACTTGTCTCAGTTCCCCTTCTTCATCAAGGCCCCAGAATCGACCGGCACGTTTCATCGTCTCCTCACCAAACATCTGGACTAGGCTTTCATGTATCGAATGATATCCAGTTCTGTAGGGATTACACTCAAAACCATACAAGGCATTGAAGAAGGGTACATACGCGAATATAACTGCGTCTGCAGGAATTTCCGAGCCGTCTGTCATGATGACTGATTCTTCTCGCATTTCAGCCAATTCTACACCGTGTTTGACTCCTACTCGGCCACAAAGTATAAGTTTCACACATCCTGCGTCGAGCACTAGATGACTAGATCGATGAATAGAGACTAATGCCTGAACCTCACTCACTGAAGCCTGTCGATACCTGAGTTCATTTGTGGCTGATGTCTTGATGGGTGACTTACCCCCAAACTTCTCGAAAACTTGGAATTCTGTCCCTTCTCCATCCGCTCCATCATCAACTACCATGCCTTTCTCACGAAGCGCCCGATACATTGCCGCGTATTTCCCAGAATCTCCGCCTCCACCAGCCTTGATAATCTTGCTATTTAATCTTCTGAGGTTTATAGGCGTTGCTTCGGCCAAAAAATCGGCGATTTCAACTGGTATTGAGCCATCATCAGGCCATCGCTTGTTCTCTGCATTTCTGAGGATTTCTGCTGGTATGAGAGTTGATTGTGAACGCTGGACTAGGGTGATACTTTCAGCGCATGTTGACAAATCTATGCAAATGTCACCAGCGGTGTTGCCGACACCGACTACAACGACACGCTGATTTCTATATGGTTCTGGTGTCTTGAAGTCTGCTCCATGGATGACAGTCCCTTTGAATCTTTCAAAATTTGCCACGTGAGGCATTATCATGGACCCCATACTTCCCATGCAGCAGATAATGTGAGCAGGGTGAAGGGTGATTCGATTGCCAGACCGATCAATAATAATGGACCATCGTTTCGTAGTGCCATCGTAGATGGGGTAACAGTCCTGCGCAGGCCTTGAGCTGGTCCACACAGTCAAATCCTGTGCGTCGGCATAGTGTTCCATCCAATTGGCAAGTTTATCTTTAGGGGTGTGAAGTGGCCAATTTTGAGGATAACACTGGTAAAGGACTTGAAATATGACGTGAGAGACTTCGATTTCTGGTGCAAAAGATACCCACACTGATCATGTTCTCGTGTGGTATGCAAGATTAGAGATTCATATCTGTTCCGCCATTTATCACCTAAACGGGGCAACTGGTCAATTGCTAGTGTCGGTATATTCATTTGTTTGAACCTCGCTGCAACCATCAGCCCGACGTGTCCTGCACCAACTACTTTACTTGAGTAATAACTGGAGCGAAAGTCTCGACTAGCTTACTGATGAGGACATGTGGACTTTCTTCAACCTTTTTCCGTCTGTCAGTGATTACGACGGGCCAGGGTATTGTATGACCACCGTAGATTCCTAATTCTCGTCCGGACTCCTCGTGTCCCTTGATATTGGTGGCATTCATGTACACCGTGAGGGCTCTCCAATTCTCATCCTCATCTTGTGACAGCTGTACGTAGCCCTGACCCCACTGGACAGCGGTTTCAAAGAGAAAACCAGCTTTCATTCCTTTGTGTTGTGGAGCAATGTGAGCACATTCCGGAGACAAAAACATCCGGTTATCTGTACGGAAGTTGGAAAAGGACCTCGTGGAAAGATGTTCTACAAGATGTCGATGTATTTTATTGCGACCATACAGGGTCCTCCTATCCCAACAGAAGATCTGACTTTCACGGAGCCAACCATCGGAAAGAAAGCAGTCTGCAGCTGCCCGGGCATCTCTCGCTTGAAGGGCATGGGAAAAGGCAAGCAACCAAGAGGACACGACCATGGAGGGGTCCAGAGACATCTTGCTAATGTCGGTACAAAGTGGGTCGTGGATGCATTACCTATATTTAAAGACCGCATCAAATCAGAAATCAGAAAGAGTGGGTCAGTTTTGAGCCTGCACAGTGCACGTGTTAAGTTTATTGTTGTATATGATCCGTTTGTAACCTTTCTGAACAGGTACCTCTTTCTCCAACCCAGACACTTTGAACGTCAAATCAAATAATCCACATTGAGTGTACATCCTACCATATTCGATTTTACGCGAAGCGGTTCTGCATCCTCCCCACCTGCATCCTTTCCGTCTGAAAGCTTCTTACGGCCCCCAATAGCCATCGAGGGGTGTGTGTGTTCAGTCTTCTGCTTTTTTGACATCGGCTTGACCAGATTGCTCCACAAAATGCACAATTTCTGGCTTCCCCTCAACTATAGCTAGAAGTTTATCAAATGCAAAACCAAGGTTGTTGAAGGGATTGTATAAGACCTCTTCTCCTTTGGCCTGAAAATGTGCCAAAGTCCTTCCCCATTGAAGTGCATTGATGTACATTGTTGTGATTATGCATCTTATCTCTCTCTATCTGCTTATCTCTTGATTCAAACTCTAAATTTATTACTAAGCAAAGGTTGATGTCATTGCAGGACATTGTTTCTTCCTCAGTTCTGTTCTATCAGACTGAGGTATTTACTGTTATTTCTATCTTCTAATATGTCATGTATTGATATATCTGTCAGTGACATCTTGACAGGTAAATTATAAATATAGTTCTGTTCTATCAGACTGAGTGACATCTTGACAGTGATGTGTCAGTCAAACATCTCATTCTAAATAAAATACATACAC